>Ga0302314_10011009_pt1 | contig 15804 bp, 17 predicted proteins | sample III_Palsa_N2_3_FD_200533 | JGI IMG/M metagenome (GOLD analysis project Ga0302314, IMG submission 200533) | Peat permafrost microbial communities from Stordalen Mire near Abisko, Sweden - III_Palsa_N2_3 | ecosystem: Environmental > Terrestrial > Soil > Palsa > Peat permafrost | place: Sweden...
CAAACTTCGTCGCTCAGGTGCGGATCGTTCGGGATGCGCTGCGTAACGCAGGCCTCGACGAACCCGCGCGCGATGCGTCGGAATAGCAGGAGGCGCACTTTCAGGACTTACGAATTCCGACCGCCAAGTCGGTTGGGAGGCTGGCATGGCTCCGCCCGAGGGGCGCCGGACGAATGTCCGCAGTTGGGCGACCTGAAATCCGCGCTCAGCGACTTTGTTGGGTCGATTCCGGCCATCAGTGCAATACGGTAAATCTTTAGGCCGGGTCTAAAGCTGATGACGCCGCCATACGGCGTTGTTCCGCTCGCCGCTCTGCGAATATGCCGAGGGCGCAGGCTATTAGGACCGCAATGTCCAACCAGAGCCTCCACTGAGGCATCGGACTACTTAGATCGCTGACCAGATCGTACGACTTCACCGCGAATACCACGCCCAGGCCAGCTTGAGAAATCGTTGATCGTTTCATTGTCCATTGCCTGTCGTTGACATTACTTTTCCGGCTTTTCAGTAACGGAGTGCAACCATGACCATATCCTATAGCGCTCACGCGAATGGCCGCAATCCGGATGCGCGACATCAGCGCTGAGCGGCCATACTGGGTCGATCCCAGCCCAACACTCAACCCTTGAAGCACGCGCCAGGGGCTCTAATGGCAGCAATCCCCGCCGGCGATGCCTTCGATGATCGGGCAATCCGGCCGGTCGTCGCCGTGGCAGCGCAGGGCCAGATGTTCGAGTGTCGCCTTCATCTGGGTCATGGCGGCGATGCGTTGCTCCAGCTCGTCGATATGTTTCACCGCCAACGCCTTGACGTCGGCACTGGCGCGGGCGCGGTCCTGCCACAGTGCCAAGAGCCGGCCGATCTCCGCCATCGAGAAGCCCAGATGGCGGGCGCGGGCGACGAAGCGCAGGGTCTCGACCGATTTCGCATCATAGGTGCGGTAGTTGGAGTCGGTCCGGAGCGCGGGGCGGACCAGGCCGATGCTCTCGTAATAGCGGATCATCTTGGCGGTCACGCCGGACGCGGCCGACGCCTCGCCGATGGTCAGCACCTCGGCCGAACGGATCGCCATCTCTCGTTCCTTCGATTGTCAGGAACGAGAGATGGGGTTGCCATGATGGGAAGGTCAAGATGCCCATCACCGATGCGGATCGATCGGGTGATCACTTCTGTTTATCAACAATGAAAAAATATCGAAATTTTGTATTTCAGAGAATTTCAAGTAAAAATACACTCATGTTGGCACGCTACGCCGGTTCATTCCCATCAATCGACCAATCGATGGAAAGAAATTGGCCGTTAGTAACTTGTGCCTTTGATGGAAATTGTAAGTCTTTCGCAAGGGATATTCTGTAATCGCAGGGGCGCGCACAGGGGCGGGCGGCCGCGACAGACGGCGATTGGCAGGGAGGGAGATAATCATGCGATTTCTGCTTCTGGCGATGGCTCTCGTCCTCGCGGTCTCGCCTGCGCGAGCCGACCAGTACAAGCTGGCGACATTCGGTTTCCCGCCCTACGAATATGAGGTGGACGGGGTGGCGCAGGGCATCGCCGTCGATCTGGTGCGGCGGGTCATGCGCAACCTGGGCCATGAGGTGGACATCCAGGTGCTGCCCTGGGCGCGGGCGCTGGCAGAGGCCGAGAGCGGTGAGGTTGCGGCCGTCTTCACCGCCTATAAGACGCCGGAGCGGGAGAGGTATCTGGATTATTCCCGCGAAGTGCTGATCGACCAGACTGTCTCGCTGTTCGTGCGTGCGGGCAGCCCGGTCGATTTTTCCGGGAGACTGCCCGACCTGGCCGGCGCCACGATCGGCGTCGTCAATGCGATGAGCTACGGCCCGAGCTTCGACGCGGCGGCGAAGACGGGCGTCCTGAAATATCTCGAACGCACCAGCGACAGCCGGACCAATTTCCGGCAGCTCGTCTCGCAGCGGGTCGATCTCGTGGTCAGCAACCGCTGCGTCGCCCTCGACCTGCTGAACGAGATGCAGGCGACGACGGCCGTGCGGGAACTGGCGCTGCCGGTCGAGAGCGTGTCGAGCTACATCGCCTTCACCAAGGCGACCGACATGGGCGGCCTGCGCGACGCGTTCGACCGGGAACTGAGGGCGATCAAGGCCGACGGCACCTATGACCGCGCCGTCGCCGATCGCTGCACCCCGACGGTCACGCCGGTGGCGCCGATGGCCGTGGCGATGGCGGACCGGACGGACGCCGCTATGTCCCCGCTGCCAGCAGCGTGCGCGACGGGTGGGCCGGATAGGTGCCAAGCATGGTCAGCTCCTCCGTGAAGAAGCGGAGCTCCTCGAACGCCAGCTGCAGCCGCCGCTCGGCCGGGTGCGCTTCGACATCGGCATAGAACTCGGTCGCGGCGAACGTGCCGCCGCCCATGTAGCTTTCCAGCTTGGTCATGTTGACGCCGTTGGTGGCGAAGCCGCCCAGCGCCTTGTAGAGCGAGGCCGGCACGTTGCGCACGCGAAACAGGAAAGTCGTCACCATCGGCGCGCCGGGCGTGTATTTCGGCACTTCCGGCTCGCGCGCCAGCACGACGAAGCGGGTGGTGTTATGGGCGGCATCCTCGATGCCGGCCTTCAAGGAGACCAACCCATAGATCCGCCCGGCCAGTTCTGACGCGATGGCGGCGACCGACGGGTCGCCCAGGCGTGCCACCTCGGCCGCGGCTCCGGCGGTGTCGGCGGCGACCACGGGGCTGAGCCTCAACTCGCGGATGATGTCGCGGCATTGCGACAGCGCATGGACATGGCTGCGCACGGTCTTGATCGATTCGATCGAGGCGCCCGGCACCGCCAGCAGATGATGATGCACCGGCGCGAAATGCTCGCCGATGATCGACAGGCCCGAGCGCGGCAGCAGGTGGTGCACGTCGGCGACGCGGCCGGCGACCGAATTCTCGATCGGGATCATGGCGAGGTCGGCCTCGCCGTTCGACAGCGCGGCCAGCGCATCCTCGAAGCTGCGGCAAGGGAGCGTGCGGCGGTCGGGGCGCACTTCCTGGCAGGCGAGGTCGGAATAGGCCCCGGGCGAACCCTGGAAGGCGATCGGGCCGGTCGTGACTTGGGGTGCGGGCATGGCGGTTCGTTCGATCTGACTGACGGGAGGGTCGGGCGGAAAAAGCGCGAGATCTAACCCTTTAGCATCTCGCGTGCGCGCTCAAGATCTTCCGGCGTGTCGATGCCGAGCGGCACGGTCTGCACTTCGGCCGCGTCGATGCGCATGCCGGCTTCGAGTGCCCGCAATTGTTCGAGCTTTTCGCGCAGCTCCAGCGGTGCCGGCGGCAGTCCGACGAAGCGCTGCAACGCGGCGCGGCGATAGGCGTAGAGCCCGATATGGTGGTAAAGCGGCCCGTCGCCGGTCGGCACGGCGGCCCGGCTGAAATAGAGCGCACGACCGATGCCGCCGGTCCGCCAGGCGACCACGGCCTTGACCACGCTGGGGCGTTCGCGTTCCGCCGGGTCGGCGATCTCGCAGACCAGCGTTGCGATATCGACAGAGGCTTCGGCCAGCGGATCGAGCGAGCGGCGGATGAGCGCGCCGTCCAAGGTCGGCAGATCGCCCTGCACGTTGACGATGATGTCATGGCGCCCGTCCGGATCGACCAGCTCGACCGCTTCCCAGACCCGGTCGGAGCCGGACGGATGGCCCGGATCGGTCATGACGGCGCGGCCGCCGGCAGCCTCGACCAGGTCGAGAATCGCGCGGTCGCCGCAGGCCACAACGACGGGGCCGATGCCGGCCTCGATCGCCCGCCGCCAGACATGGACGATCATCGGTGTGCCGTTAATGTCGGCCAACGGCTTATTCGGCAAGCGGGTGGCCGCGAGCCGCGAGGGGATGACGACGAGGGCATTTGCCGAATTTGCGTTGTGAATCATCGTTTTTCCTTGATTTTGCGGCGCTATGACGCAGGATTTCGCGTCATTCACCGCCGCGTGCCGGGGTATGGTCCGAACGCGGGGCTGGGTGTTTTAACGAGACGAGCACTCGACATTTGTCGCTCGACATGATGAAACCACCCGACCGTATCATCCTGGTGGGAAATGATTGTCCAGGTTGCCGCGCGAAAATTCACCGGGGCTTTCGCGCGCATCTCAGTCTTTTCCCGACCCGACCACCAAACTGCGTAAACCGTCAAGGGCTGCACCATGTCTTCGTTTGAGTTCAACAAGCTCGCGGCGTCGCTGCTCGTCGCATTGATCGTCGCGATGGTCACCGGCCTCGTCGCGGAAAAACTGGTTCATCCCAAGCACCTCGAGACCGCGGCCTATCCGATCGCCGGTGGCGAAGCGGCGCCGAGCGAGGCCGCTGCCGCTGCGCCGGAAAAGCCGGCGCCGATTCCGGCGGAACTCTGGGCCAAGGCCGATCCGGCCAAGGGCGCCGACATCGCCAAGAAATGCGCGGTCTGCCACAGCTTCGACAAGGGCGGCGCCAACAAGGTCGGCCCGAACCTCTACGGCGTGCTGGGTGGTCCCCGCGCCCATGAGCCGACCTTCTCCTATTCCGATGCGATGAAGAAGCTGGGCGGCACCTGGACCCCGCAGGAAGTCGCGGCCTTCATCTTCAATCCGAAGGCCTATCTGGCCGGCACCAAGATGGGCTTCGCCGGTCTGCCGAAGCCGGAAGATCGCGCCGACGTCATCGCCTTCCTGAACAAGCAGAGCGACAGCCCGGTCGACCTGACCAAGGAATAGTCTGCTTCATGACGAACGCTTCGCCTGCCGTGCTCGACGCGGCCGCCCGTCTCGCGGCGGAACTCGCCGATGCGGCGGGCGAGGTCGTCCGGCGCTACTTCCGCCAGCCGGTGGAAATCATCGACAAGGACGATGCCTCGCCGGTCACCATCGCCGACCGCGAGGCCGAGACGGCGATGCGCCGCCTGATCACCGAGCGCTTTCCCGAGCATGGCGTCTTGGGCGAGGAACATGGCCCCGATCGGATCGATGCCGAATGGGTCTGGGTTCTGGATCCGATCGACGGCACCAAATCCTTCATCTCCGGCGTGCCGTTGTTCGGTACGCTCGTGGCGCTGCTGCACCACGGTCGCCCGGTGCTGGGCGTGCTCGACCAGCCGATCTCGCGCGAGCGCTGGCTGGGCGTGCAGGGGCGCCAGACGACCCTCAACGGACAGCCGGTCAAGACCCGCGCCTGCGCCGATCTGGCGCGCGCCGCGATCTTTTCGACCACGCCGGCGATGTTCCGCCCGGTCGACCGGCCGCGCTTCGAGGCGGTGGCGGATGCGGCCAAGCTCGTGCGCTTCGGCGCCGATTGCTACGCTTATGGCCTGGTCGCCTGCGGCTTCGTCGATGCGGTGATCGAGGGGAGTCTGAAGCCCTACGACTATTGCGCCCATGTGCCGATCATCGAGGGCGCCGGCGGCATCGTCACCGATTTCCAGGGCAAGGTCCCGGGCCTCGGCAGCGATGGCCGCATCATTGCGGCCGGCGACCGGGCGCTGCATGCCCTGCTGATCGAGCGCCTGAACTGATGGCACCGCTGACGCTGGTCTTCCGCTCGCCGGGGGACTATCGCTCGGTCGGTGATCACGCCGAGAAATGGCGCGGCGCGCTCGCGGCCGTGCTGCCCGAGGTGAATTTCCTGCCCTGGCAGGAGGTGACCGACCCCGCCGCCGTCGATGCGGCACTGTGCTGGCTGCCGCCCGAGGGTTGGCTCGCCTCGATGCCCAACCTCAAGCTCGTGCATTCGCTGGGTGCCGGTGTCGATCATGTGCTCAAGGACACGCTCTATCCGGCCCATGTGCCGCTGGTGCGCCTGGTCGACCCGCATATGACCCGGGCGATGACCGAATATGTGACCTTCCAGGTGCTGCGCCTGCATCTCCGGGAACCCACATATCGCCGGCAGCAGCTGGCCGTGCATTGGAAGGCCCATGCGCCGCCGCGCGCGTCCGAACGGCGGGTCGGCATCCTGGGGCTGGGCGAGCTGGGCGCGGCCTCGGCGGCCCAACTGGTTGCCCTGGGCTTCGACGTCGCCGGCTGGAGCCGCACGCCGAAGGTTCTGGACGGCCTCACCTGCTTCTCCGGCGACGAGGGCTTCAAGGCGTTCCTGGCACGGACCGAGATCATGGTCTGCCTGCTGCCGCTGACGCCGGCGACCGAGGGCATCCTGTCGGCCGCCGTGTTCGCCGAGATGCCCAAGGGTGCCGCCATCATCAATGTCGGCCGCGGCCTGCATCTGGTCGAGGCGGATCTGTTGGCTGCCCTCGACGGCGGCCAATTGTCCGAAGCGGTGTTGGACGTGTTCCCGAAGGAGCCGCTGGCGCCGGAGCATCCGTTCTGGACGCACGAGCGGATCGTGGTGACGCCCCATGTGGCGGCGCTGACCAACCCGGGCACGGCCTCTGTGGTCGTAGCCGAAAACCTGCGCCGGCTGATGCGGGGCGAGGCCTGGCCCGACCGCGTGGATCTGGCCAGCGGGTATTAGTTACTTCCCGGTTCGGGCCGTGGTCACCATGATTTCCGAGAATTCGGTCAGGAAGACCGAGCCCTTGACCGTGCGCTGAACCAGCACGTTGCGCTTGTCGGCCTCGTCGCGCTTGCGCCGCGCGAGGCCCAGCATGCCCAAGCGGTCGAGCGCGCGGGTGACGGCGGGCTTGGAGATGTTCAGGATTTCGGCGAGGCCGCGCACGGTATGGGGCGCCGGGGTCAGATAGACGGTCAGCAGAATCGCCAGTTGCCGTGCCGATAGGTCGGGGCCGGCCCGGCGCACGCTTTCGCACAGCGCACGACGCCATAGGTCGAGCCCGTCGGGCCCCTTGAACTCGATCGCCATATGCCGACCTGCCGCGCCAAATCGCCGATTCGTTTCGCCAACGTACCGAAGGATGCGCGACAGGTCTTTCGCAAATGTTAAGCCGGGGAGATCAGCCGAATCGCTTTTGGATCAAGTGGAAGAGGGCCCGGAGCGCCAGGCCTTCGCCGCCTTCCGGACGCCCGGGGCGGGTCGACTGGTTCCAGGCGAAGGTGTCGATATGGACCCACGGCACTTTGGATCCCACGAACTCCTGCAGATAGAGCGCCGCGGTGATGGCGCCGGCAAAGCCCGAGTCCGATGCGTTGTTGATGTCGGCGATCTTGCTGTCGAGATATTTGCGATAGGATTTCCACAGCGGCAGGCGCCACAGCGGATCGGCCTCGGCCGTGCCGGCCTCCAACAGCTCGGCGGCGACCGCGTCGTTGTTGGAGAACAGCACCGGCAGTTCGGGGCCCAGCGCCACACGGGCCGCACCGGTCAAGGTCGCCATATCGATCACCAGCGCCGGATCCTCGCTCACGGCTTCCGCCAGCGCATCGCACAGGATCAGGCGGCCCTCGGCGTCGGTATTGCCGATCTCGACGGTCAGGCCCTTGCGGGTCTTGAAGATGTCCATCGGGCGGAAGGCGTTGCCCGAGATCGAGTTCTCGACCGCCGGCACCAGCACGCGCAGCCGGACCTTGAGGCCGGCCGCCATGATCGCGTGGGCCAGACCCAGCACGGTCGCGGACCCGCCCATGTCCTTCTTCATCATCTTCATGCCGGCGGCCTGCTTGATGTCGAGGCCGCCAGAGTCGAAGCAAACGCCCTTGCCGACGAGCGTCAGCTTCGGCGCCGACGCCTCGCCCCAGGTGATGTCGATCAGGCGCGGCGCGCGGCTGCTGCCGCGGCCGACGGCGTGGATGGTCGGATAATTCTGCGCCAGCAGATCGTCGCCGACGATCAAACGGATCTTGGCGCCATGGGCGTCGGCGAGCTTGCTCGCGGCCTCCGCCAGCTCGGCCGGGCCCATATCCTCGGCAGGCGTGTTGATCAGGTCGCGGGCGAGCGTCAGGCCCTCGGCCAGCCCCGCCACCGCCGCGCGATCGGCGCTCTCGGGCCAGGCGAGCCGGGCGAAGTTGCGCTTCGGCGTCTTGTAGCGGCTGAAGACGTAGGACCCGAGCGCCCAACCGAGCGCCAGGCGCGTGCCGGCACCCTTGCCGAACAGGGCCTCGCTGTCGAAGCCCAGGCGATAGCTGCCCTCGGGCAGACTGTCGGGCAGCCCTGCGAACGCCCACAGCGCATCGTCGGTCGAAACCCCCTGAACCACCATCGACAATTGGCCGTCCGGCCCCGGCACCAGCGCGGTCTTGCCGGCTTCGCCCGTGAACCCGGTCGCGGCCAGCCAGGCGCCGACAGCGCTCGGATGCCCGGCCTTCCATTCGCCGAAACTCTCTGTCGTCACGGCCATGATCGGAATGCCGCCCATGCCATCGATCAGCGTTTCAACCATCGTCTTTCCGCTCCTTAGGCGATTTGTCTCTCAAGCTGGCGCGCATCCTGCGCCCAGGTAATATCGATTGGGAAGCCATCGAATACGAGGGGGCAGGTATGGTTGCCCCTGCAACGGTCGACGGTTGCGCGGCCTCGCCGAACCGGTCCAAACTGGCCGTCGATCACTCACGGGAGGGACGGGGCCCCATGGCCGATTTCACGATCTATCTCGGCAATAAGAACTATTCGTCCTGGTCGCTTAGGCCCTGGCTGGTGCTGAAGGCCGCCGGCTTCGACTTCGACGAAGTGCTGATCCCGCTCGATGAACCCGCCACCAAGGCCGAGATCCTGCGCTATTCACCCAGTGGCAGGGTGCCGGTGCTGCATCATGGCGACCGGGTGGTCTGGGACAGTCTCGCGATCTCCGAATATCTGGCCGAGTTGGCGCCGGAGCGGCTGCTGTGGCCGGCGGATCCGACCGCCCGCGCCCTTGCCCGCTCGATCTCGGCCGAGATGCATTCAGGCTTCGCGGCGTTGCGCGCGCATTGCCCGATGAATATCCGGTCGTCGTTTCCGAACCGGGGGGTGACACCCGAAGCCCAGGCCGACATCAACCGGATCACCAATATCTGGCGCGATTGCCGCAAGCGCTTCGGCGAAACCTCGGTCGGCCCGTTCCTGTTCGGCGGCTTCACCATCGCGGACGCGATGTTCGCGCCGGTCGTCAGCCGGTTCCGGACCTTCAAGATCGATCTGGACGAGACCTGCCAGGCCTATGTCGACGCGGTCTGGTCGCTGCCGTCGTTCCAGGAATGGCAGACGGCGGCCGGCAACGAGCCGATGATCATCGACGACGCCGAATTCTGACGGAGGGACCGGCAGGGGGACGCAGCGTCCCCCGGTTCGCTTACTTGCAGGCGAACTCGGCGACCTGCTGGCCGTTCATCGCGATCACATCCTTCAGCTGCGCGCCCTTTTTGTAGGGGGCGCATGCGGTCGCGGCGTCGGCCTGCGCCTTGGTCATGTCGGAGGCAGGCAGGCGCAGCAGGATGTCGGTCGGCGCCTTGGTGGCGTCGTCGCCCAGAATGTACGAGCAGCCGGCACTCGCGGCCAGCAGCGGAAGGATCAGGACAAGGCTCAGACGCATCAGACGATTACTCCGCTTCGTGGTCGTCGCTTTGTATGCCATGCCCCAGCGTCACGGCCAGAGCCTTGTCGGCCCATTCCGGCAATTCGTCCAGATCGTCGAGCACGCGCGGCGGAACTTCGTGATAGGGCATGGCGATGGTGCGCCCGTCGCCGCGGGTATATTCGAACGGCCGCATGCCGGCACGGAGGTAGTCGTCGCGATTGTCGTCGTTGGTCTTGAAATAGACCCGCTCGCGGAAGAACAGCCCGAAGATGATGCCGTCGCGATAGAACGCATAGCCGCTGAACAGGCGCTTGATCTGGATCGGTCCCCAGCTGCCTAGGCGGAATTCCAGCGCGTCGACGATCGCCGGCCGCGGCTTCTTCGGTTTCGCCATCAGTCCGTCCAGCCCAAGACGACCCGGTCGTCCTCGGCATAGATGACGCAGTCGAGCCGGCCGGCCCGGCATTGGTCGAGCGCGTCGCGGCGCGCGTCCTCGATCGTGGCGCCATGGCCGACGCCGATTTCCTCGTGGCCCGGGCTGAGCGCCAGCGCCTTGGGCGTCTCGCTCGCCAGGTAGCGTTCGATCTGCGGCCGCTGGTCGTCGCGGATGAACGGCACGATATCGACGGTCAGGCGGCCGACACGCACCAGACGCGGCGGATGGAACGGCGCCAGGCCGGACGGCAGCAGGGCCACGGTCTGAGCGTTGCGGGCGTAGAGCGTGCAGGCGCCGCCGGTCAGCCACTCGCAGCGTTCCAGCGCCAGGCGTGCGACATCGGCATCGGTCCTGAGCCCGTCTCGGTCACGCACCACCGGCACCAGCAAGCCCTGCGCGCTCATGGCGAGCGCCTTGGGCTCCGCTGCGGCCGCGTAACGGGCCAGCTCGTCACGCAGGCGCAGCCGCTCCCCGGCCGGTAGCGGGATCAGCGCCGGATCGAACAGGCTCGTCGTCGGCACGAATTCGATCGCCGTGCCGACCGGCCGTGCTGCGGGCGGGGCCACGCCGGTCATGGCCGCGCCGAAGAAGGCAGTCGGCTGCGACGGCAAGGCGCCGATCTGGCGTTCGCGCTGGGCGACGCAGGTGACGGTGCGCTCGAACACGGCCTGCCAATCGACGGCCTCATTGAGCGAGCCCAGGAAACATTCGTCGAAATAGGTGTAGCGGATGCTGGCGCCGCAGCCGAACGAGGTCCGGTTGGCATCGGATGCGGTCAGGATAATGCGATGGGCGCGGCTCATCGGCGGCACGGCGAATTGCCCGGCGAAGCAGGCCGACACCACGACCACCGTCGGCGCGTCGCCGCAGCCGGCGGTCAGCGCACGGTCGAGTTCGGCCGGCATCAGGCTGCTGTCGGATGCGGCCAGATACAGGCCGTGTTCATAGCCGCCGTGCGAGGTCAGGTAGACCAGGCAACTGCCGCCCGACGGCACGGCCAGCTTCTGGATCCGGTCCAGTACCGCGCCCTGGGTCGCGATCTCTGCCATGGGCGCGCGGCGCTTGGCGGCGTTCAGACGGTGGATCTGCGCCTGCGGAACCCCGGCTGCGGCCAACGTGTCCGCCAGATAGGCGGTGGCATTGTCGAAGGCGGCCGGTATGTCGTCGCCGGCGACCAGGACCGCGACCAGGCGTTTCGGGTCCATCGGGCCGGCTTGCGGCGGCGGCTGGGGTGCCGGCGCGGCGGCGCAGCCCGCGAGCCACGCCAGCAGCAGGGCGGCCCCTAAAGGGCGATCAAACAGCAGCCGGATCCAGCCGGTTCGCGTCGTCGTTCGACCGCGCATCGAACGATCTTCCCGTATCATGCGTGCAACAGATTGTTACGCTATCAAAAATGACGGCGCTTGTCCGTGGTTTGCGGCCGACCTCAGGGTTGCGCGGCAAGCACGATGCGGTCGCCCTCGGCATAGGCGACGCAGTCGCCGGCGCCCTGGGCTTGGCAGCGCGCCACGGCCGCGGCCGGCGTGGGGCCCGTGCCGATGATCTCGCTGCCGGGCGAGAGCGCCAACGCCTTGGGACCGGGCCCCGCCAGATAGGCAACGATCTCGCCGCGCTGGGCATCGCGGATGAAGGGCGTGGTCTCCGGCGTCAGGCGCCCGGCCCGCACCAGCAGCGGCGGCTGCATTGCCGGCAGGCCGGACGCGGAGGCGGCGGTCAGGTTGAGGTTGCGGGCATAGAGCACGCAGGCGCCGCCGGACTCAAATTCGCAGCGTTGCACGGCCAGGCGGGCGACATCGTCCGGCGTCTCGTTGCGCTGGGCGCCGACCCAGACGACCGTGCCGGCATAGGTGAGCGCGATGGCCTTCGGCGAGGGGCCGTGGAGGTAATCGACCGCCATCGGCCCGTTCTTGGCCTGCAGCGTCGGGAAATAGGGCAGGGCGTCGGCGGTGAAGCGGCCGACCCCCTGCAGGAAATTGACCTGGGTTGCAGGCCCGCGCCGGGCGGCGTCGGCCCAGGGCGTGGCGAGCGTCGGGACGGCCGCGCCGACGAAGCTCTGCGGCGCCACGGTCGGCTGATTGACCAGCCGCTCGCGGCGCTGGACGCAGGCGCGGGTGCGATCGAACACGATGCCCCAGGTCTCCGCACCATTGACGGCACCCAGGAAACATTCGTCGAAGGTGGTGTAGCCGACGTTCGGCCCGCAGCCGAACCCGGTGGCGCCGGCGGCCGACGCGGTCAGGATCATGCGGTTCGGCCGTGCCATCGGCCCCGCGGCAAAGGCGCCGGCATCGCAGGCCGACACGACCACGACGGTCGGCTGGGTCCCGCAGCCGCCGATCAGCGCACGATCCAGGATCTCCGGCGTCAGGGCCTTGGTGTCGGCCAGCTTCAAGCCACCGCTATTGGGCGTGCTGACCAGATAGGCGAAGCAGGCTTGTCCCGGCGCTGCGGCATTCAGGTCCAGCACCCGGTTGGAGGTGAGCGCCAGCGTCGGCGGCTCGATCGCGCCGGGCAGCGCCACGGTCTTGTCGCCGGCGTCGCGCTGGCCGCGCGTGACGATCTCGCGCTCGTAGACGTCGGCGCCGACCGTCTGCTGGTCGGCGCTCATGGTGCGGACCCGGTCGATGCCCAGGCCGACGCCGGCCAGGCTGTCGCGCATCTGCAGGACGGCGTTGGTATAGACATGGCGGGTGGCGTCGCCGGCCACCAGCAGGACATGGAATTCCGGATGGGCGAGCGCGGCGGCATCGATCGGTGCCGCCGACTGAACCGCCGGGGCCGGCGGCAGGTCCGGCATCGGAAGATGGTCGTCGCCATGGCCGCAGGCGGCCAACAGAAGCAACAGAGCCGCAGGCAGCAGGCGCAACAATCGGAACACGAACAACACCTTGTCTTGGACGGCGACGATGGCGCAGTCGTTATAAGGGAGGTTCGCGCGCTTGTTCAGCGCTTTTCCGCATGATGTTCGTGAGAGGACCGGGATGGAACTGCCGCCGATGCTGACCCTCGAAGAAGACGACCCCCGCCGCCCGGCGCTCGAGGCGATGCTGCGCGATCTGGCCGAGCCGGAGCTGCGGGCGCTCTGGTCGCGCACCCGGGCCGGTGCCGCCGCGGCACGGGGCGCCGGCGACATGGCGCGGCTGTTCGGGCTCGTGCGCGGCACCAAGACGATCCAGCGCATCGCCGGCGAGCGGGGTATCCTGATCGTGGCGGCGCGGCAGCGTTAGATCACGATGCCCAGGGCAGGATCTTCTTCATGCGCGCGGAGAAGCGATGGCGTGCCTGCTCGTGGCGCACGACATCCTCACCGGTCACCCAATTCAGCTGAATGACCCGGCGCGGGCCGACGAAGGGCTGATGGCCGTGCCAGGAATTGGGCGTGACCAGGAACGCCAGCAGCGTGCCCTCGTCCGGCGGCACCTCGGCGATGACATCGTCCAGGCTCTCGGCCGAACGCAGCAGCCGGAGCCGGCCGCCGGGCGCCTCCCACTGGCCGTTCATATAGAGCAGGACCGTGATGACCTTGGTCTTGCTGTCGGTATGAATGCGGCCGTCCTTGGCGCGGGCCTGGCCCCGCACGGTCACCATGGTCGGCAGGTCGGTGAGATCGATATCGAATTTTTCGGCGAAGGCGGCGCGGACTGCCGGGCCTTCCAGCTCCGCCAGCATCGCCTTGAAATGGCCGTCGCAGGCAACTTCGCTGGTCGGAAAGCTGCCGGGTTTCGCGATCTCGGGATAATCCTTCGTCACGGCTGCGCGCATGTCGGCCTTCAGGAAGCCGGGCACGATCAGATACGGAAACGGATCGGTGACGAGCGGGGTGGCGGCGAAGCCGTCGAGATCGAAATAGGTCATGACCGGTCGAAGCATCCTCGGGGTGCGCAAAACCATCCACTAGATGGTTCTTCATACTCCAGGAAGAAGAGGTTGGGGAGCCGATCCGCCGGAACCTCCTCGTCGTTTTGCGCATGGATCGGGCCTCGTCGCATGCGTCGGGCGAGGGGCTGACCGTGTGCTGGTGCGCTTGCGAAGGGCCCTCGCCGATGCGAGATAGAGCAAAGACAGCATTCGAACCATTCGAATGGCCTGCCTATTGGATTTTTGCGTTGCAAGAGGACGCGGAGTCAGCTTCTTTCGCGCTGTCCCGCCGCTCGCCAGATCGTCGATGCGTCTTTTTTCAGACCAGTCACCGGACGCCACCCCCCAAACCGCCTCGCTCGAGACCTATCCGGGTCCCATGCCGGCCTACCGCGCGAAGCGCGCCGCGGGTCTGCTGAAGGTCGATCCGATGCAGGAGCTGGCGGTCGAGAAGCTGCAGGCGCTGCATCGCGCCCTCTTGTCCTATCGCCCGGAACCGCCGGCGGCACCCGGTGCCGGCTGGCGCGCCTTCCTGGGGCTGAACCCGCATCGCGACGCGCCGAAGCCGCCGCGCGGCATCTACATCTACGGCGGCGTCGGCCGCGGCAAGTCCATGCTGATGGACCTGTTCTTCGAGACCAGCTCGATCAAGGCCCGGCGCCGCGTGCATTTCCATGCCTTCATGCAGGAAGTGCACGACCGGCTCTATAAGCACCGGACCGAGAAGATCGCCGATCCGCTGGTGGTCCTCGCCGCCGAGATCGCGCGTGAGGCGACGCTGTTGTGCTTCGACGAGTTCCAAGTGACCGACATCGCCGACGCGATGATTCTCGGCCGCCTGTTCGAGGCGCTGTTTGCCGCAGGCGTGGTCGTGGTCGCGACCTCGAACCGCCCGCCGGACGATCTCTATAAGGACGGGCTGCAGCGCGAGCGCTTCCTGCCGTTCATCGCCACGATCAAGGAGGAGCTCGACGTGCTCGAGCTCGACAATGGCCGCGACTATCGGCTCATGCGCCTGATCGGCCGCCCGGTCTATTATTCCCCGCTCGACGAGGCCACGGCCAAGTCGCTGGAAGAGACCTTCGCGGAGCTGACCGACGACACGCGGCCGACGCCGCTGGTGCTGGAAATCAAGAAGCGCGAAGTGCGCGTGCCGCGCCAAGCCATGGGCGTCGCCTGGTTCGATTTCACGGATTTATGCGGGAAACCGCTCGGTGCAGTGGATTATCTTGCTATTGCAGAGCGGTTCGAGAGCATCGTTATCAGCAACGTTCCGAAGTTGGGACCGGAGAATCGTAACGAGGCGAAGCGCTTTAATACGTTGGTCGATACCCTATACGAGGCGAAGGTCCATGTGGTCATCTCGGCCGCCGCACCGCCGGCCGAGCTTTATACCGAGGGCGATGGCGCCTTCGAGTTCGAACGCACCGTTTCGCGCCTGATGGAGATGCAGTCGATCGACTATATTTCGAGCCGCCGGAGCCAGCCGCATGCAGCACGGGATGTGAGGGATGCCCGGCATTCCGACGTGCTTGCTGGCCCCGACGTTTCGCGCTAAGACCGCCGCTCTGGCAGGGCGACCTGCTCGGCGGAGACACCAACAGGCGCCGCGATCCGCGCGGGGTCTGCTCCATGCCGCCCGCTCCCAGGGCAACCGAAGGGAAGAATTCCATGGCACGTAATAAGATCGCATTGGTCGGCGCCGGTCAGATCGGTGGTACCCTCGCTCTGCTCGCCGGCTTGAAGGACCTGGGCGACGTCACCCTGGTCGACATCGTCGACGGCGTGCCCCAGGGCAAGGCCCTCGACCTCGCCGAGGCCGCCCCGGTCGAGCGCTTCGATGCGCTCATGACCGGCTCCAGTGATTTCGCCGCCGTCGCCGGCGCCGACGTCATCATCGTCACCGCCGGCATCCCGCGGAAGCCGGGCATGAGCCGCGACGACCTGATCGGCGTCAACACCAAGGTGATGCGCACCGTCGGCGCCGCCATCAAGCAGCATGCGCCCGACGCCTTCGTCATCGTCATCACCAACCCGCTCGACGTCATGGTCTCGGTCATGCAGGAGGCCTCGGGCCTGCCGCATGCCAAGGTCGTGGGCATGGCCGGCGTGCTCG
>Ga0302314_10011011_pt1 | contig 15803 bp, 15 predicted proteins | sample III_Palsa_N2_3_FD_200533 | JGI IMG/M metagenome (GOLD analysis project Ga0302314, IMG submission 200533) | Peat permafrost microbial communities from Stordalen Mire near Abisko, Sweden - III_Palsa_N2_3 | ecosystem: Environmental > Terrestrial > Soil > Palsa > Peat permafrost | place: Sweden...
ACCCGCCGGTGTTCGGTACGGCGACCGCGCCGGTCAGGTTGGTGCCTGAGGAGTTGGCGATGTGCAGCGCGTCGGTGATCCCGTACGGCGAGGACACCCGGAAGCTGACCGTGTAACTCCCGGCGGCCGCTACTTCGACCGTGTAGTTGAACCACTGTCCTGGCGTCGTCCAGCCCATGTCGTAGGCGCCGCCGGCCGCGCTTGTGTCCTGCGTGTCGGCGGTGGTCTCGAGGTCGACACCGTCCGAGCGGTAGCTGTTGGCGGAACCGTTGGTGGAGGTGACGTTGTAGGCGACGCCCTGGCCGCCGGTGTCGTAGTTGGCTACCTGGACCGTGCCAGGCACGGGGGCGGGGGTCCCGCCGAAGGGCTGGTCACCGCCCGAGCCGCCCCCGCCGCCGCCCGAGCTCAGGGTGAAGGTCATGAAGTGGAAGTTCCAGCCGTTGGAGTCCTGGTCGACGGTGAGCGTCTGCTGGCCGGCCGGCAGGGTGACGCTGGCGTCGACCGTGGTCCAGGTCTCGTACCCGCCGGTGTTCGGTACGGCGACCGCGCCGGTCAGGTTGGTGCCTGAGGAGTTGGCGATGTGCAGCGCGTCGGTGATCCCGTACGGCGAGGACACCCGGAAGGCGACCGTGTAGGTGCCCGCCGTCGCGACGTTGACCGTGTAGTTGAACCACTGTCCTGGTGTCGTCCAGCCCATGTCGTAGGCGCCGCCGGCCGCGCTTGTGTCCTGCGTGTCCGTGGTGGTCTCGAGGTCGACCCCGTCGGAGCGGTAGCTGTTGGCTGAGCCGTTGGCGGAGGTGACGTTGTACGCCACGCCCTGCCCGCCGGTGTCATAGTTGGCCGCCTGCACCGTGCCAGGCACCGCCGCCGCGGTGCCACCGTAGGGGGCTCCCGTGGCAGCGGAGGCCGCGTGCTGCACGCCGCTCACCAGCGTCAGGGCGGCCATGACCGCGACTGCCAGGGCCGCACGGCCCCCGCGGCTCCGCCATGGCCTGGCCCATCGGGGCCAAGCCGGTCGCGGGACGTGAACTGATCCCATTCCTCTTACTCCCTCTTCTCATTCCCGGCCCAGGCAGGACTCCTTGTCCCCTTCCTGAGCAGGCGGGCATCGTTGCCTTCGCTGTTCGAGATGCCCTGACTCGACGGGAGCCGTGGCATGGCAGAGGTATCCGACGCGGCCTTTCCGGCCAGGGACGACCATTCCCTGGTCAGCGCGCACGCGCCGTCGAGCGGCGGGTCCCAGCCGGCGATCCGCCGCCACTCCGAACGGCCTGGAGGACCACGGCCGACGGGCCGCAAGTACATGGCGGCTCCAAAATTTATGACTTATTTTAAGTCGTGATATAACACTGTCCTGCTGACTCGTCAAGGGCCCGACCAACCAAAGCGCGCAGCAATCGACAAGGAACGTCAAGGCAGCACGGGACGCCCGTGCCGTACACCCGGACCATGAACAGTTAGACGAGACGGATCAGCAGGACGTCCCACCAGGTGGATGTCGCCACCGGGCGGAAGGGCGCAGGCCACGGTCCGTTCGAAAAAATCTTGATTATCCCGAACGGACCAAGGTGACTGTGAAAGGCATCGCGTCCCGGGTCCCGTGCCAAAACTCATCCATTAGTTAGGAGTTAGCTACACTCCAGTTGACCCACTCCGAAATTAAGTAATCACGTAATGTATTCCACTACGGGCAGCGAACCAGAGATGCTGTTGAGATTGGGGGAACGCATGGCGACAGGCGAGCCGGACTGGGTGCCGCCGGAGGTCGACACCAAACGCGCGAACGTCGCGCGGGTCTACGACTACCTGGTGGGCGGCACCCACAACTTCCTTGCCGACCAGGACGCGGGCCGGGCGATCATCGCGGTCGAGCCGAACGCACGCGCGATCTTCCAGGCCAACCGCGCATTCCTCGGTCGGGCCGTCCAGTTCCTCGCGGCCGCCGGCATCCGCCAGTTCCTTGACATCGGATCTGGGATACCAACCGAGGGCAACGTCCACGAGGTCGCACAGCAGGCCGCACCGGACGCCCGCGTGGTCTACGCCGAGATCGACCCCGTCGCCATCGCGCACAGCAAGGCCATACTCAACGGCAACCCTGGCGCCACCGTCATCGAGGGCGACCTCCGCGCCCCCCAGACCATCCTCGCCCGCGCCGCCGACACCGGCCTGATCGACTTCACACAGCCGGTCGCCCTGCTGCTCATCGCCGTGGTGCACTTCATACAGGACGACGAAGACCCGTGGCGAATCGTCGGCGTGCTGAAGGACGCACTCGCCCCCGGCAGCTATCTCGCCATGACCCACGGCACCGAAGAGGGCAAACCCGAGGTGGCGCACGCCGCCGAGAAGGTCTACAAGCGCGCGATCACAGCCGACCTGCGGATGCGGCCACGCGCGGACATCCTGCGTCTGTTCGACGGACTTGAGCTCATAGAGCCAGGCCTGGTCACCTCACCGCAGTGGCACCCAGAATCACCCGCCGACCTGCCAGCAGACCTAGGCAAGTTCTGGGGAGGACTAGCCGGCGTTGGGCACAAACCAGCAAAGCCCGGAACAACTGCCTAGCACCCGAGGGACCGCTGGTTGCCCGCCGCATGCCCCCGTATGCCCCCGCGCATCGGGAAGAATGGGGCAGCGGCAGTCGGCGCTGAAGGCGAGAGGCGGATCGTGAACATGGACGAGTCGCGGCAGGTCTATGTCATCGGCGGTGGCCCGGCCGGGCTTGCCGCCGCCGCTGAACTACGCCGCCGGGGGATGCACCCGGTGATCCTGGAACGCGGTGAGCAGGTGGGGACCAGCTGGCGCGCGGGCTACGACCGGCTGCATTTGCACACCGTGCGCGGTCTTTCCGGGCTGCCTGGCTTCGGGATTCCCCGTACGGCCGGTCGCTGGCCGTCCCGGGACGCCGTGATCGATTACCTGGAACGCTACCGGGCCAGGCATGCGATCGAGGTCCGCGGGCGCACCGAGGTGGAGCGGATAGCAGCGGCGGCGGCGACCGACGGTGACGGTATTCGGTGGGTGATTCACACCACGGCGGGCGAGCGGCTCCCGGCGCGGTCGGTCGTGGTCGCGGCCGGGCCGATCGTTGGGTGTACTTGGCGGTGCTATTTGCCGGAAAAACCCCGATAATTTCGTCGCCCAGGCGAGCGCCCTTTCGGGCGATTTGCCCGGTAGTGGCCTTACAGGTGGGAGGTGAGCTCGGTCACGATTTCCGCCGCTGACTGTGGCTCCCTCGCGAGTGCGACGCCCTGTCCGGCCCACATCGAGAGCGCTTCGATCTCACCGGTCGTCCCGATCATCGGCGGCGCCGGCTCGTAACGAACGATTGCTTCGCCGGAGGCGAAGTGCGCGATCACGTCGCCCCATCCTGGCCGCTGGTCGTCTGGGGGGCGGCCCGCGGCCTCCCACGCCTTGGCCGTTGAGTTGCGGAGGGCGCGGTGGGGAGAGTCGGGCCACCCGACGTCGTACAGGTTGGCGTACCACTGCGGATCGGTTTCTGCCGCGGTTATCAGCCGGCGCCTGTAGTCCTCGTGGATCGGCATCTCCTCGGCCAGCAGGAACCGCGTGCCAAGCCACGCGCCCTGGGCGCCCAGGGCGAGCACCGCGGCGACGCCGCGAGCGTCACCGATCCCGCCGGCCGCGATCACCGGCACCGGCGTCACCGCGTCCACCACTGCGGGCACCAACGGCAGCGTCGCGACGGTACCCCGCAGGTGCCCGCCGGCCTCCCAGCCTTGCGCGACGACCACGTCCACGCCGGACTCGACCGCCCGCCGTGCCTCCTCGGCGCTGCCGACCGTGAGCATGACCACTCCCCGGCGTCGTGCACGGTCTCGATATAGCCGCTTGGATCCCCCAACATAAACGAGACGATCCGCAAGCCGGCTTCGAGGGCCTGGTCAAGGCGACGGTGATGATCTTCGGTGAGAACGAGGTTGCCGCCGAACGGCCGCGCGGTAAGCGCCGCCGTCTCTCGAACGACGGCTCCGGCGTCTGCCGACCACGTGAGCGTCACCATGCCGAGCGCGCCGGCATTCGAGACCGCCGCGGCCAGGCGGGGAATCGCGGCCATGGGTGCCTGGACGATCGGTTGTTCAATCCCGAGCATTTCGCATACCGGCGTGCGCACTGACTTCGCCCCCTCTGTGATTTTTTGCTGGCCACCAGGTGGGCCGCCTTGCATATCTGTCACACATACGATGTCGGCGTCGACCCCGGCGATCGCCGGTCCCAGCCGTGAAACTTTGAATAGTCGCCCGTGTCCCAGGCTTCGCGGAGCCCCGGGGTGCTCAGATCCCAGTCCGGGCGGATCTCGCTTGTGGCGGCACGCAGGTCATGCCACAGGTCGTAGAACGACGGGCGGCCCCAGAACCAGTAGCCGTTATAGACACTGTGAACGACAAGACCCGGCTTGAGCACCAGCGTGTGCGGGATCATGGGGTTGTGCTCGGGGTCGGTGTACTCCTGGATGTCGAGGTCCTGCTGTACGGTCCGGCCGGGATCGGACAGGAAGGTCCACTGGGCGCCCACCGACGCGCGGAACTCTTGCAGTACGTGATGGTCGTCGGTGGCGATCGTGGCGACCTGGGTGTAGGCCACCGCGATCTTCGGGTAGTTGGCCGCCAACTCAAGGTGCTGCTGGTGCTCTTTGGGGCAGTAGTTGCCGCGCGCCAGGGTGAGGATGAGCGGATCGCGGCCCTGAAGCTCGCTGAGCATTCGCACCGTGCCTGTGTGGTCCGGGAGAGCGTAATCGGGGAAGATGCCGCCGGGTCTGATGTCAGGACGCATCGGATGACTGCCTCTCACAGCTGTCGATGGACTTCTCTGGTTAGTGAACCCGGGCCCGCAGGAACTTCCCGATCCGCTCGGTGGCCTCGGCTGCCTCGGGGGTGCCGAGCAGGATCTGGTAGACGTGGGGCAGACCCTCGCCGATCTCCAGGGTGACGTCGACCCCGGCTTCTGCTGCTGCCGTGGCCAGGCGTTCGGAATCGCTGAGCAGCAGGTCAGCCGTGCCTACCTGCACAAGCAGCGGCGGGAGCCCGGACAGCGAGGCGAACAGCGGCGACGCCAGGGGCGTCTTGGGGTCAGCCCCGGCCAGGTAGTCGGAGGCGAACTGACGGAGCATGGCGGGGGTGGAGATCGGATCCTGATCGACGCGCTCGGTCATCGAACGCCCCGAGCTGGTCAGATCCACCGTCGGGGACATCAGTGCGGCGGCCGCGGGCAATGCCTCCCCGGCGTCGCGCGCGGCCACGAGCAGGGCGACGGCGAGCCCTCCGCCGGCCGAGTCGCCGGCCACCGCTATTGATCGTGCGCTCAGGTCCTGGTCGATGCGGAGCCAGCGCCATACGGCAAGCACGTCGTCGATGGCGGCGGGGAAGGGATGCTCGGGGGCCAGGCGATATTCAGGAAACAGCACCCGCATCCCGCTGGCCCGTCCCAGCCGGGCGGCCAGTTCGCCGTCGCTGCGAAGCGACCCGAACTCATAACCTCCGCCGTGCAGGAAGAGGAGCACCCGGCCGGCGTCCGCTCCAGGGGCGGCAAGCCAGTGGGCCGGCACCCCGCCAGCGGTCACCTCTCTCACCAGGACGTCGTCAGGCACCGGGTGAAGGCGGCCCGCGGGGGCGAAGGCGGCGCGGCGCTCTTCCAGCGTCGGCGGGGCCTGGCTGGCACCGACCTTCTGCCGGTCCCTGAAGGCGTCGATCAAGTCCTGCATTGCCTGGCTTGGCATGTCGGCATCTCCTTGGCGTGGACGCGACCCGCTTGCCTCCGTTGAAGCCTCTAGTTGATGGCATAACGATCGCACGCGAGGCACACGCTCACCCCCGTGGAAACCCCTGGCCCGCACCCTGGTTGTCACGATCTGGGGGTCGCCGCGATGAGCCTGCCTGGGCCTACGCGACGCCACCAGTTTGTGGCATTTGTTCCGACATACCGTTTCCCGGCGCCCGCCGACTTTCTCTCAGTTCCGGTCATGCCGTTGTCAGCCTATCCGCCGCACGTCCGGCACCCTGAAAGCGGAAGGGCAGAAGCCACGGTCCGTTCAGAAAAATCTTGACTCTCCTGAACGGACCGGGGTGACTCCCAAGCGCGGCTACGGCCCGAACCCCTCGGCTGGCGCCGTGCGGTAGATGTCGGCCGCGTCAGGCACCGCGGACACGCCCAGTTCCTCCGCCACGCTTGATACCCCCTGGGCCGCGACGGACGGATCGTGGCGGCCGTCGGCGGTGAAGTGCGGTGCGACGTAGCGTTCGTAGTGTCGGCGGGCCTCGGCCTCGGTGAGGCTCGGGATGAGGGCGTTGACGTACCGGGCGGCGAGATCCGGCTCGTCGCGGATCGTGCGCAGGGCCCGACGGTTGGCCCGCACGAGTGCCAGTACCGCCGGATCGTCCGGCGCCGTGTGCGCGGGGTCCACGGCGACGCCCACCGTGGGGATCCGGAAGTCGTCCCCGATGTAGGCGAGCAGCCGCAGGCCGTTCTCCTCGGCCGTGATCTCGGGCGCCAGGGTGCTGCCGACGAACGCCGCGTCCAGGGAACCCTGGGCGAGCAGGCGAAGGTGGCGGCCGTAGTCGCCCGGTGTCATGACGACCGACCGGACATCATGATCAGGATCGAGCCCGTGCTTCCTGAGCACAATGCGGGAGAAGCACCCCGGCGCCGTCCTCGGCGCGTGGATGCCGATCCTGCGGCCCTTCAGTTCCTCGACCGTCGCGTAGGCGTCCCTGGCGATCAGCCAGAACATCGGCCGCTCGGTGTTGACGCACAGAACGGTCCAACCGATGCCGTCGGTCAAGCGCGAAAGCACCGCCCGGCCTAGCCCGATCGTGGGGGCCCGCCGGACCCGTTCGATGCCCCAGGCGGAACCGTCGCGCAGGGCGACATGGACTCCCTCCTGCACGTAGTAGTCCTGCTGGTCGGCCACGTAGGCGACCAGTTCCTCGTGGATGCCAAGACCGAGGTGGGTCAGGTCGATGGTGTGCACGGCACAGATTCCTCTCCGGTTCCTCTCCGGGATGCGTCAGTCCAGGTCCGCCCCGCCGTCGACCGGCGCGGTGGTGCCCGTGATGAAGGCGCTGTCGTCACCCGCGTAGAAGGCGATGACCCGGGCCACGTCGTCGATGGAGGCGATGCGGCCGAGCGGCGACTGCGCCGCCTTGCGCTGCTTGCGCTGCTGATCGAAGACGCGGGCGACGATGGCGGTCCCTTCCACCGTTCCCGGTGCCACCACGTTGACGGTGATACCGCGCGGCCCCATTTCCTGCGCGACGTAACGGGCGAACTGCCCAAGCGCCGCCTTCGAGGTGCCGAGCGCGATCATGCCCTCGCGCGGCCGCCGGGCCAGCCCGGCGCTGAGGTAGACGATCCGGCCGTAGCCGCGCGCGGTCATGCCGGGGACTACCGCCTTGGTCACACCGAAGGCGGCCCGCATCTCCTGTTCCAGCTTGCCGCCCAGTTCGTCCCACGAGATCTCGTCGAACGACTTGACGGCAAACGGGATCAGGGCGTTGTGTACCAGGACCTCCACCTCGCCCAGGGCGGCCCGGACCTCATCGACCATGCCGAGCACGGCGGACCCGTCGCGCACGTCGGCCCGCACCGCTATCGCCTGACCACCGGCGGACCTGATGGACTCGACCACCTGGTCCGCCTCGTCGCCGCTGCTGCGGTAGTTCACCACGACCCGCATGCCCCGGGAGGCGAGCAACTGGGCCACGGCCGCGCCGATTCCCCTGCTCGCGCCGGTGATGAGGGCGACCCTGCCGCTCCGTTGCACGTTTGTCATGCCGACCTCGTGCCGTCCTTCAGCACGAGGTACGTGGCTCCCGGGACCACGAAAAGTACCTTCGCCATCACGCATTCTCCTTCTCGTCTCGGCCCGGTAAGTCAGCGTGACACCATGCTCGCGCTCCCGGGTTGGGCGTCGCGCCAGTGAAATCCCGGGCCGGTGCCCCTGGCCGAGGGGACATGCTCGCGGACGTGGGCAACCTCGGGTTAGCCCTACAGCCATAGGATCAGTCGCCTCGCCATCATCACAACATGGCGATTCGGATCCTGATTGTCGATGATGACGCGGGCTTCCTCGACGTAGCGGCCGAGTTGCTCGCTGAGCGTGGCTTTGAGGTCCTCGACAAGGCCATGGACGCGGCCCAGGCACTGGCGCTGCGCGGTCATGAGGACCCGGCGAGGGCGCTGATCGACCACGAGGGCCATGCCGCGCGGGTAACGGCGAAGACCGCTCAGTGACCGGCGATCTGACCGCCGTCACGATCGCTCCCGGGGATGCCGCGACTGAAGAGGTCAAGGTACGAACTGCTGGCCGCCATCGACGTCGTAGGTCGCGCCGGTGAGTGCCGTGTTGGTCATCAGCGCAAGCGCGAGCGCCGCCACGTCGGCCGGCTCGACGACTCGCCGGATCGGCAGGGTCTCGCGCAGTTGTTCCCTGCGATGCTCGAGCTCATCGCCGAGCAGGCGAGCCGAGAGCGGGGTATCAACGAACCCGGCGGCAATCGTGTTGACCCGGATCGGGGCGAGCTCGAGGGCGGCGTTGGCCGCGATGACGGGCAGCGCAGCCGCCGTGATGGCGGCGAGTGCCTGGCCCTTGCCCGGGCGCCGGGCGTCGGTGCCGGTGAAGAAGGTCAGCGATCCGCTTGGACGGACACGGGAGAGGCATTCCCGCGCGACGCGCAGCGATCCAAGCAAGTGCTCGTCGAGCACCTTCCGCGCCTCGTCGAAGTCCATCGTGGCGATCGGTGCGTAGGTCGGGCCGCCGCCGGTGACCATCACGTGGTCAACCGGCGAGGGCAGCTCGGCGAAGAAGCGGTGGAGCCCGGCGGGATCGCCCAGGTCGAGCGTTGCGGCCGTGGCCCCGAGCTCGTCGCGGGCGGCGTCGAGCCGCCCTTGATCACGGCCGGTGAGGATGAGCCTCGCACCGGCCGCGTGCGCCTGGCGGGCCGTCTCAAGTCCGATGCCTGAGCTCCCGCCGATGATGACGACGGTATTTCCCGAGAGACTGCTCATCGCTTCCCCTCACGCCGGAACGTTCTGCGGATGAGGCAATCCTCACACTACCGGGCGGCCCGTCGCGCCCGTGGAAAACCCTGGTCTGGGGCTCGCCGCCTATAGGTCAAGCACGATGTCGGTGACGGGCCTGGCGCAGCAGATGAGCACCTGGCCGTCCGCGGGAAGATCGAGCGGGTCCGGGGCATAGCTGATGTCCCCGGACAGCAGCGGAGTGACGCAGGTGTGGCAGACGCCGGTGCGGCAGCTCCAGCGGGTGGGAACGTCGCAGGCGTCGGCGAGGTCGAGCACGCTGCGCCAGTCATCGCCGAAGGGCGCGGTGATACCGCTGCGGGAGAAGGTGACGAGCGGCCCGGAGCCCGGCAGGCCTGGCGGCTGGTGCGGCGGCTTGCTCGCCTGGCTGGCGATCCCAGGATTGACGGACGGCAGTGACCCGAACAGCTCGGTGTGGATCGCCGCCTGGCCGAGGCCGATCGCGGTCAGGGCATCGCGCATGTCGGCCATGAACGACGCCGGCCCGCAGACGTAGGCGCTCGCGCCTGGCGGGATGGCCAGGCCGGCCAGCGCCTCCTTGGTGAGACGCCCGGGGGCGGCGGGGGCGCTTTGACGCTCGGCGGGGGTGGCCGCGCTGTAGAACATGTACTCGCGGGCGTTAGGCAGCGTGGCCAGCAGGGCGTCCGCCTCGGCGGCGAAGGGATGCTCGCGCGGTCCGCGTGCCCCATACAGCCACCAGATGTCCCGCTGGCTGTGACCCGCCGCGAGCTGATGCAGCAGGGAGAGGACCGGCGTGACGCCGATGCCGGCCGAGATGAGCAGGACCGGGCCGGCGCCCTCGTCGAGGACGAAGTCGCCCCGGGGCGCTGCGACGTCCAGGTCCGCTCCCGGCCGCAGGTCGCTGTTCAGGTAGCTGCTTGCGACGCCGTGGGGCTCCTGCTTGACGCTGATCCGGTAAGTGCCGTCGTCGGCCGCCGAGGACAGCGAGTAGCTGCGGACCGGGGCCGGCTGCCCGGCGCCGCCGATCCGCAGCGTGAGGTACTGCCCGGCCCGGGGCGCCGGTAGGGCGGTGCCGTCGGCGGCGGTGAGGTAGATCGAGCAGACCTGCTCGTCTTCTCGGACGACCCGGGCGACACGTAGCTTCTGGAAGCCGGGCCAGGCCGGCGCAATGCCCGGGGAAGGAGCAGTGCCGGGGGAAGGAGTGGCGCCGTCAGCTTCGGCCGCGGACAGCAGGTCGCGGAACGAGCCCTGCCAGCCCGGGCTGAGGGCGGGGATCTGCAGGGCGACGCGCAGCTTCGCGCGGTCGCGACCCGGGAGGTAGAGCAGCGCGTCGGTGTCGGCCACCGACAGGGCACCGGGACCGGTCCTTGTCTTGACGACCGGGTCGCCTGCCTGGATGCGCCCTTCGGCGATGACGCGCATGTAGAAGCCGGGACGGTGATGGCTCACAAGCAGCGCGGGCAGCTCGGGCTCGCCAAATCGCATGCCGACCCGGTAGCAGGTGACGCGGGGCTGGGTAACCTCGAACTCCGCCTCGCCGATGCGGTACCTGTCGCCGATGCAGACCTCGTCATCGGGCAGGCCGTCGACGGTCAGGTTCTCGCCGAACTGGCCATAGGGCAGGTCGTCGCGCCCGAAGTGCCGCCGCCAGTGCTCATAGGACTGAACCTGGTAGACGAGCACCGCCCGCTGCTCGCCGCCGTGGCCTTGCTTGTCGCCCTGGCCGTCGCCGTCGATGTTAAGACGGCGCACCATCCGCGGCCCGGCAACCGGCTCCCTCCAGACACCCGTATAAACGGTCTTGCCATGCCACGGCACGTCCTTCGGCATCCCGACATTGACCGACAGCAGTACCGGGACCCCACGCTGCCCTCCCGTGACAGTGCCCGCGGTCGCCGATCCCTCGCTGGTATGCACGCTGCGCTCCTTCGGTGACAATGAGCAGGACCTGACCACCCGTACTAACGGTAAGGAGTCCTAGGTGAACAGGGCAGTGGATCGTGACGCAAGTACCCGGGCCCGAATAGCGGAGCACTGGGCGGCCTCCGAGCGCGGGGCCATCGAAACCGAGCACGCGATCTACGCTGACGACGCGATCCTCGACTACCCGCAGTCAGGAGAGCGCTTCCGTGGCCGGTCAAGGATCCAGGCCCAGCGCGGCGGGCACCCGGCCGAGCGCCACTTCACCGTCCTGCGGATCTCCGGCGGCGGCGACCTGTGGGTAAGCGAGTGCATCATCACCTACGACGGCACGCCCACCTACTCGGTGAGCCTCATGGAGTTCAACGACGACCTGGTAACCCACGAGACCCAGTACTTCGCCGACCCCTTCCAGGCGCCCGCCTCGCGGGCGGCGCTAGCCGAGCCCATCCCGGGCCGCGACCGCTGAATCCATGCGGCTGCCAGGCGGATCTGAGGTAGGTGCCCGGCGGGACAGGAGCGATTTGCCGTGGTCAGTGGCCTGCGATCTGGCCGCCGTCGACATGCAGGATCTCGCCGGTGATGTACGGCGCTGATTCCAGGAACAGGATGCCGTCGACGATGTCGCTGACCTGGCCGACCCGTCCAAGCGGCGGGAGCCGATCGCCGAGTGCCTCATAGCTGGCTGGCGACCCGCTGTCCGGCCCCGCTCATTCCCCGCTCCTCGGCACCGTTCATGATTGGCCTGGCTGGTCACGCAGCACCAGGACCGGGCAGTGCGCGTGCAGCACGCAGTGCAGGCTGACCGACCCGATAACGACGATCCGCGCATCTTCTGCTGCCGTCATCTCGCTCATCCTCAGGCCTCTTCCTGGCCGAACCGGGCGTGCGCCTGCTCGCGGCTGAGTTTCATGTCCATGTCCTGGTGGCTCTCTGTTAGGAGGTCCCCGCGGTTTCCACGTTCGCCGCTTCCGTCCCCGGTCGCGCCCGGGGAACCCCCCCGGCCGTCTCCCTGGGTTCCTGGCAACGGACCCGCCCGGGCTTACACCTCGTCGAGCTCGGAACGCCAGCGTTGCTGGGCCTGATCGTAGTGGACCGGTCCGAAGCGGAACCGGGACAGGTCGAGCGCGAGTAGCTGGTCGTAGCCTGCGGCGGGCAAATCAGGTGGGAGCACGACCTGGATACCGCTCGTAGCGTCTTGAAGGACGACGGGCTTGGGTGCTGGCTGAGCCAAGGCGGCCTGGTCTGCATGGTCTGCCGGTTCCTTGTGGGATATCTTGCTGAGCGCGCTCTGGAATCCTCGGTAGGCGTCGTCCGCGAACTTGCTCCCGATGCTGGTGAGGAAGGACTGCAGCGGCAATGCGGCCAGGATGAGCCACTGGAGGTCCTCCGCACCGCGCAGGGGTGGGAGGACCCGGACGCGCACGGACACGCCGAGCGCCGTCAGGGCAGCGACGATGAGGTCTTCCTGTTCCTGACGAACCTGCGAGTCGATGAAGACATCGGCCGACATGCTTTCCGCATTAGTCATCGCTGTCCTTCACGACCTGCCATAGGTGAACGATCCTGTCCTGGCCGCCGGCGGCCAGGAGTCCTCCTCTAGGGCTGAATGCCACGCTGCGCACTGAGCCCGCGTGGCGTATCTCCGCCAGTTGGCTGCCGGTGGCCGGATCCCAGATCCGGGCGGTCCCGTCGGTACTGGCGGTGGCCAGCAGCCCCCCGCCCGGGCTGAATGCCACGCTGCGCACTGAGCCCGCGTGGCGTATCTCCGCCAGTTGGCTGCCGGTGGCCGGATCCCAGATCCGGGCGGTCCCGTCGGTACTGGCGGTGGCCAGCAACTCCCCGCCCGGACTGAACGCGACGGCACGAACCGTGCCGCTATGCGTGAGATAACGGAGCTGGCTGCCGCTTGCTGTTGCCCACAGCCACGCGGTGTCGCCGCTCGCCGTCGCCAGCAGTTGCCCGTCCGGGCTGAACGCGAGGGCCAGCACGTTGCCGCCATGCGGGAACTCCATGAGCTGGCTGCCCGTACTGGCGTCCCAGATCCTTGCTGTCTTATCGACGCTGCCAGTGGCCAGCTGGTGCCCGTCGGGACTGAACACCACGCGGCGCGCCGTGTCCGCGTGGCTGACCTTGACCGTCAGGCCGCCGGTGGTCATGTCCCAGATGCACGCGGTCTTGTCCTCCGTCGTCGCTAGCAGCAATCCCGCCGCGGGATCAACGGCGACATCCGACACCGACACGACGCTGGCGCCGTGCCGGACCCGGAGGCGCTCTCGCCCGATCTCGTCGACCACGAGCACGGATCGTCCATCGCACGCGAACGCCAGCCGAGTGCCTTCGGCGTTGAATGCCACCGCGTTGACCTGTCCAGGGGCGCGGATCGCGGCTACCTCTACCAGCTTGTCGCGGACAGCCTCGGACCTAGCCGACTGGCCAGCGACGTGCGCGGAGTCGGCTGGCCGAGTGTTCACCCCGCCGTTAGGCACGCCGGCGTGTTCAGCCGGCGCATGGTGGTGGGAAGCTTGAGCAGGCGTGGCCGCGACCGCGCCGACTCGAGCGAATAGGCCTCCGCCGGCCGAGCGCATGTGCAGCACCGGGGTGCCCCACTCCAGCGACCCCTTGAGCGCTAGGTGAATGGCCTGCCGTGCATCCATGACGGCAAGATCAACCGGCCGCAGTGCGGCTAGGCCCGCGTAGAAAGCGCGGCTGAACTCGATGGCCGCCTGATCGGTTATGACGTTCTGCATCGCCAGGACGGCTGGCGCGCCATTCCGCATCAGCGTACGCGCGACGCTTGAGAACGGGTTCACGACATTCGCCCGGTCGGTTTCGCAGGCGTTGAGCACCACCAGCCGCAACGGGCGATGGTCGCCTAGCAGCCGGGCCAGCGGCTTCGCGCCAAGATGGTAGGTGCTTGAGTCATCGTCGACCAGAGCGATAGAGCCTTCCTGGCCTGCCGGGCCGACGGCGCCATGCCCGATGAAGTGAAACACGTGCCAAGGCCCGTGCCACATCGCTTCTTGGAGGTCTCTCCAGCCCTGGCCGGCTGCCCACTCCAGCTCCACCTGTCCGTCGCGCACGAGATCCTTCAGCGCGCTGTCCAGGCGAGCCACTTCGTCGGCTGTTGCCAGCGCTCCCAGGTCAGCGGGGCGGGCAACCATTCCGAGTATGCGCAAGGGCGGGCTCACCTCCATCGGCAGCACGGGCGTAAGCGACAGCGGATAGCGGATCATCGGATTGCGCAGGCAGACGTACTCATCATCACGGGAATCGAACATGAACTCCCAGGGCAGGCGGGCAAGCTCCGGCGGGCGGATCTGCAGCACCATGCGCAGTCGCCTGCCTTCCCGCACGGCCTGGTTGCGGGACGCGATCAGCATGCTCCGCCCGGCTTCGCCAAGGAGCGAGTCGAACAGCAAGGTCCCCAGCTGCCTGACAGGCTGTTCACCGACACGCATGCCGCTACGCATTGTGACTGAAGACGCGATGACGGCGGCGGGAATGCGCGCCGCCAGCATGTCCAGCTGCTTGTCGGTGACCGTCAGTCGCATGATAGAGGACGCCTCGCCTCCGTCCGGCGTGCGCAGAATCACCTCGTACCCTTCAGAACCACCCGTCCCGATTTCAATCCGAAAATCGTGATCCGCCATATCGGCACCCCTCGAAATACAGCCACAACAGACTAGAGCGTGTATCACCAATGAGACTAGAGCGTGTAGCACCAATGTGTCTGCTCGGTACACCGCAAACAATCAACCGAAATGTTCATAGTTGGGCAACTTGGGGCAATGATGAGGCTATGATGATCTTATCTTTTAGGAGTACGCATTCAGAAATCGCGTGGCCGCGAGCGGGCTGGACCGCGCTTACCAGGGAAAACGCGAACCGCACCACAGTACTTCCGAATAGTTCCTTTAGGATATGGCGTCGCTCGCAGGTAAGCTGTATCTTCTGACATGCCAGTAGTGGGCATGCGTGGCTTGACAGCATCTAACGGGCAGACTCGGGGGGCGTGTCGTGACTGTGGCGGAATACCAAGCGGTGCTCACGCAGGTGGGTTCAATCGCCGCCGAGCGCGACTGGGTGACGGTCAAGGACTTCATTGTGAGCCTGTCGGCTAGCGATGACATCCTGCTGCTTGAGGCTGAAGGGATCGATGCCGGGGAACTGGCCGACTCGATAGCGGCGACGTCGACTGGCTTCACGGTGACGATCGGATCTCTTGAGGATTCGGCTGATAACCCCGGCGCCAGCCTCTATGCCGATCGCGTCGTGGTGGCGTTTCGTTGCGGAGAGTTCCTGACGTACGGCGGGATTGAGGCCGCGCAGCAGCTTATGCTGCGACCGCCGGAGTCTTATGTCATTGTCTTCCTCGGTGCCGAACTGATTCGCAGTCCGGATGACTTGAACCTTATCGAACGTGGTATCTGGCAATCGCTGGCTGGGGATCCCGATGTTCGCTGGGCTGGCCAGGATCTCGCGGAGCGCAGATGTCTGCTATGGGGAACGACGGAGCCAGGCAGCTTCACGGCAGAGCGCATCGCACGTGAGAGGGGCGCGTTTGAGCGGTGGCTGCGGACTCCGCTCGCGGTCAGCGACACTCTAGAAGCTCAGCGAGCGGATTACGCTCTGCGGCTCGCCGAGCGCGAAACAGCGCTCGCTGCGGAGGCTGCTGCGGTTTACCGGACCCAAGACGAATCGGCGCGGCTGCGTAGCACGCAGAATTCACTTCAGGAACTTAGGTCACGGGTGCTCAAGCGGCTTGACGCCGAGACGGCACATCTTGACCAGGAGATCACATCCTCGCTTGAACACCTTCGCGGGCGGTTGCAGCACGAAATCCGGGGACGGATCGGCCTCCA
>Ga0302314_10011013_pt1 | contig 15801 bp, 17 predicted proteins | sample III_Palsa_N2_3_FD_200533 | JGI IMG/M metagenome (GOLD analysis project Ga0302314, IMG submission 200533) | Peat permafrost microbial communities from Stordalen Mire near Abisko, Sweden - III_Palsa_N2_3 | ecosystem: Environmental > Terrestrial > Soil > Palsa > Peat permafrost | place: Sweden...
ACCGAGCAGCTGGCCAACGGCAAACAGGTGGGCGACTTCGCGATCTAACGCCTGCTGGTCGCCGACGCGACATTCATCGTGCGCGCGGGGGAGACGGGATGCAAGGCGCCGACACCATGGTAGACAACGTGCTGCTGGCGGACGCATCGCTCATGGCAGCGGACGGGCGCGGCGGGTGCCACGGTTCATGAGCCCGCGGTGGGCTCCTCTAAAGCCGACATCTGTAACAGGCAGGTATTGGCCGACAAGAGCCTCACAACGCCGCCGACCAGGCTGGAGGCGGTGTCATCGACGATAGCCCCACGCAGACTGTTTGCTGTTGCAGCATACCCGTCGTTCGACGTCGATCGCCGGGCGGGAGCGGCCGGCCCGCTGTGGACATTGACCGAGGCCAATTGGTCGCCTCAAAGCCGTCATTCGATGCGCGAACTAGGTTGCGCCAGCTGGCTTGCCACAAATTGGACAGATGATGCTCTTAGCGTAGCTCACCAGCGTAACGCCGCAGCAGGTGCCTTCTTGACTTGGGCCCCGCCGTCTTCTACGAACTCTCCAAGCCGCTGTGGTCTGGCCAACACCAGAAGATCCCAACCGGACGGCGAGCCAGAGGCCTCGTTGAAACGATGTGCTTCAGCAAGGACCAACTTTGCAGCCTGCCACTCGGGGCGGGCCACTGCCGCCTCTCGCGTCTCGAGAGCCAAAGCCACCACCTCGACCAGTTCGCGCTCAGGGAGCGCGATCAATGCGTCAACGAGTTCGCGAGCGGGTAACGTCATCAGGGGCAACATTCAGTTAGTTTGCAGCCGGATACCGGCCCTTCATGATCGTCTGCAACAGGCACCGTCAGTAGGCGGCGACGCGAGCCACCAGCCGGAATCGCTCGGCGCACAGGTCGTCAGGCTCGTCGTCGTGCCACCACCAGTCAAGAGGCTCATCTCCCTGCGCCTGAAACCGGAACACGGTCGAGTCATCGTAGTGGCTGTGACCGACGTGCCGCAGCGCGTAGCGTTTGCCTACGATAAATTCCCCGCCGGAGCTGCCACGAAATGTCTCACATGGCTCGTATTCACTGCCGGTCTGAAACGGGTGGGCGCGCCAGGTTGAATCCGGTAAGGCCATCGAAGTGATCTCTGTTGCACTGAGTCGCCGCAAAGCAGTCTATCGCGGCCGGCAGCTGTTGGCCGATATGCGCATCAGGAGGCCGATCGACATACCGGACGAAACGTCATCGGCGGCCGACCCAGGACGAGTGACTGCTAAGCGCAGCATAGAAGCGGGCGGTCGCCCCGCCACCCGTTCATCGTTCAGGCCGCGACAGGCGGCGTCTTCGCCCGCTCCAGCAGATGGAGCATCCACTGGGCGTCGCGGGGCGCGAACAGTTCGCTGCGCAAAAAGAGCTGCCGCTCGAGTTCGCTGAGGCGCCATCGCAATTCTCGAAGGACGATTTCGATCTCGACCCTCTCCGAGGGCGCCATGGACTCTATCAAGGCGTCGAGAGCCTTTCCACTGCAACTTCCAAGCCCCGTGCTGACAAACGCAAGCCGGATGCGTTCCCATCGCATGAACGCCTGCGCAACGAGCGCACGCAGACCGGGGCTGAGCTTCGAAAGTTCGAGTTCAATCTGGTCTTGCAACTGGCGCACGTGCCCAAGTGACGTCGACAGCGCCGCAGTGCGCGCGGCGAGATCACCGGCGTCAATCGTCAGCAACTCGCTCGATACCGACGCACCCTTCGCCAGCCTCGCTCCAGATGCAATGCGATCGACGAGCCGTCGGCCGAACTCCCCGGGCACCAGTTTCATCGCCACGGAGGCACGCTCTGCGTGATTCGAACCAGCTTCCATTAGACCCATGAGCATCTCGGACACCGCAAGGATCTGGCCGGCTTCCGACAAGCTCTCTCCCAGCGTTCCTTGCGGGTAGCCAAAGCCATCCAACCGCTCGTGGTGCGCGAGGACGACGCCAGCGACGCGAGGACCCGCTCCTGGCATTGCTCCCAAGACGTGGGAACCCACAATGGGATGCGTCGCGACATGCTTCCATTGCTGCGGCGTGAGTTGCGTGCCCCTGACCAGAAAGGCGGGGTCGATGTAGAGCTCGCCCACATCGTGGGTCAAGCCTGCCACGACCAAGGCGCTCGTGTGAGCCGGGTTGACGGACAGATCGCCTCCCAATGCGGCACTCAGCAGTGCCACCCCAACCGCATGATCGAGCTTGCCCGGAGCCTGGCCCGCATAGACACTCAACATCGAAAGGATCGAGCTTGAAAGAGCGGTCTCGCGCAACGCCGCTGCCGGCCGAAATCCCGTCGCGGTCGAGCAAATTCCGCGCAAGAGTGCGTGTTTGGCCAGCAGCGCTTCGGCCGTTGCGTGAAAGTCAGCTGCCTCGGTTCCCCCGACGACGCGCATCATATTCTCGAGCGGCTTCGTCAACCGAAATTCCAGCAGGCGTTCGCGCGCCCTAGCATCGATACGGGTGCCTTTGGCCAGCAATTTCATGCCGTTGCCGGCCAAAATGTCCTCACTCGCCTCAATTTCAGCGGTTTCAGACAACTTGACGACGTGATCCAGGTAGTGCTGATTGACTTCAGACATAAGCTGCAGAGTACAAATCGGGGCGACTGTCGCGCGATCTATACAGCCATGGGTATATTGGCCCGCCTGAAACGTAGTCGGGTGGGAGTCAATCGCATTTCAAAAGGGAGGACGGTGCCATTCGGGCACCGCTTAACGCAGGCAATCAGGAATCCTGGCAGCGGGGCTTCGTGGGCTTGCCGTTGAAGGTCGTCGCTTTGATTTCTCATCCATGACCGATCGACAGGAGATGTGCGTAGATCGTGCGCGGCACTGCCGGCGAAGACGCGCAGACGGTGGGCGCTGCACAGCGCCAGCGGCCGCTGAGGGTGCCCAGCAGTACGACAGTCAATCATCTGCGTATAGCGTCTCCCAAGGCACGCGTACCATCACGTCCGAGTCTGCCACTAGTGCGACGATGGCCGATTCCTTCTGCGCCGTGTCACGCTTGACGTGCGAGGGCAACGGATCGCCGTTGCGGTTGGTCATGCACGCGACGATGGGCGTGCTCACAGTACCGCCGCGATGGATCACGATCGCAATCTCGCCCGAGGCCAGGCGCACGAAGCAACCCGGCGGGTAGATGCCGAATTCCTTGATCAATGCGGCGGCAAGCGGATGGCCGCTGCTGCCGGTGAAGATCTCGCGCGCAGCGACGTTCGGGGCGAGCGCCAGGCGCGACGAGCGTGCGCTGATCTTCGCGGTAAATACGTCGACATAGTGCAGCGCCTGCGCCAACTCGGCAACGTCCGTGCGGCGCGCCGGATAACCCGTGCCGTCGGTGAGTTCGTGGTGTTGTTCGACGGCGGTCAGCCACAGGGGATCGGTCACGCCGGCGGCCATCAGCATCTCGGCGCTCTTTTGTGGGTGCGCGTTGATCGCGGCACGCTGGTCGGGCGTCGGGGCCGACGATTGCACCGCGAGCCGACCCTGCAGTTCGATCATCGACAGGTTCATCGACATCGCGGCGCTGACCAGCATGCGCCGCTCGTTCTCGTCCCAGCCCATGCGCTTGCCGGTCAAGCAGCAGACCGCCGCGCAATGCAGCGAGTGCGACACGCCATAGGACTGCAGCCGTGTCTGGTCGTGGCGCAGGATCTGGAACAGCACCTTGTCCGGATAGCGTTCGGCAAGCGCCATCAGGACGTTGACGACCTCATCGAGCGCGCCGCGCAGCTCGCTCGGCGTCGCCGTCAGCAAAGTGTTCAGCCGGCCACTCGTGCCCTTCCATCGGCCGAAGAAGTTCTCCTTCGGCTTCGCCGCAGAGTCTTTCGCCAAGAGCACCGCGCGCATCTCGTTCGCGTCGACAAACATGCCGCGCGTTAGCAGCGTCTGCAGCATCTGTGCATCGACGACCCGATGTCCGCGCGCCAGCAACAGCTTCCCATTGCAGTCGCGAATCCCCCAAGCCAGCGGCATCCCGGGCTTGATCTGGTTCGCGACATCTTGGAGCGGAAGCAATTGCACTGCGGAAACCTCGATCTATCAATATAGGAAAACGGTTCCCACAAGGGGTCGGTTCATCGGACCATCAGGCCGTTAGTCCGGGCCGACCCGCTCGCCGGCACTGCAGCGCGTCTACAAAATCGCGCCAAAGCACCCGGGCGGGGGAATGCGGTTGGGTCGAGGGCTGGCCCAAGCCTCTCACGCCTCGACCAGCTTCTTGAACGTCGCCAGCACGGCGTCGCCCTTGAACGGCTTCACGATCCAACCCTTGATGCCCGCGGCCTTGCCGCGTTCCTTCATGATCGGGCTGTTCTCGGTCGTCAGCATGATGATGCTGATGGTCTTGTTGTTGAGGTCGCCGCGGATCTTCTCCGCCATCGTCAGACCGTCCATGTTGGGCATGTTGACGTCGCTGACGACCAGCTTGACCTTCGGATCGCTGCGCAGCTGGGCTAGACCGTCCTTGCCGTCGACGGCGGTGGCGACGTCGAGACCATGTCGCTTGAGGAATCCGGCTACTTCGTCGCGCACGGTGCTGGAATCGTCGACAACCAGAATCTGGGCCATGTCTTTCTTTCGTTCGTGTTCGGGTGGGTGAGGATCAGAACATCTCGAGTTCGCCGGTGTCGACGTCCTCTTCGATCGTCTGGTCGACATGAAAATCAATCGTTCCGTAGTCGGCGACGCACAGACTCGCGTACATCGTCAGTTGGCCTTCGAGAACAATCTTGTAGTGCCTGAGCAGCCCGCAGCCGAGCAGGTCGACGTAGCGCATGCAGTCCCTGTCGATGATGTTGGGCGTCGACATGCCAACGTGCGGGAAATACCGTCCCAGGTCGCGGTTGAGCGAGCCGCAGCAGACGTTGCCGCATTCCGCGACGCGATCCAGGAACTCGTCGTCGCTGACCTCGGGCGCGCCTTCTGCGGCGTTGCGGTTGAAGTACGCGCGCGTTGCGGCATCGGGCTTGAAGTAAAGGATCGCCATCGCGCGGAACAGGTACGAGGAGACCGTCAGGACGACAATCTTCTTTTCCTTGATCTTTTCGAGCGACGCCGCCGGCTCGACCGCGACGCTGGCACCGCCGAACGACATTCCGCTCTTCAGCGACGATAGCAGCAGGCGGTCGAAGCTCGCCTTGGCACGGTCCGTGATCATGCCGCGCTCGCCTGCGCGCTCAGCACTTCCTTGGACTTGTTGTTGATCAGCTCGAGCCCGACTACCGCGCCGACGATCATCTTGCCGCCAGCCTGCAGGTCCTGGAACGTGGTGGTCGTGATCAGGTCGTTCTTGTACAGGTTCGCACGGTAGTCCTTCGACAGCCGCTCGGCGCGTCCGGCCAGCGTGCGGATCTCGTTGGCGACGACCGCGAAGCCGCGCCCGTGGTCGCCCGCTCGCGCGGCTTCGATCGATGCGTTCAACGCGACGATCACCACCTGTTCGACGATCTTGGAGAACTCCTCGCTCTTCGAATGCATCTCACGGTTGTGCAGGAGTAGCGTGTTCATCTCCGCGTGCCAACGCTCGAACGTCTTGACGACGCCGAGCAATTGATTGATCTCGCCGGCGAGCGAATCGCAGTTGCGCAGCGCCGCGCCCTTGACCTCGGCCACGCGATCGCCCAACTGGCGCAGCAACTGGTCATGCTCGCGCTGCATCGCGTTTGTGCGCCGCGTGCCCTCGCTGCGAAGGCGCGTGAATTCGGCCTGCTGGGCGTGCAGTTCGTCCTCCGCGGCGCGCACGACGGCCGAGTGATCGGGCGGCTCGGCGCACAGCGTCTCGCCCGCCTGCGCCACTGTGTTGCTCACGCTGCCCGCGCGCAACCAGGCGATCACCGTCGCACAGGCCGCGCCGATCGCCAGTCCGATGAACAATTCAACCATTCAGTGTCCTCTCTTCGCCGGCGGCGCGCATGCGGCGCCAGCTTCTTGGTCAGTCCGCGACGGCGAACGTCGCGGGCAGGGCGATCACGAGTTCGAACGGGCGGCAGCCGGCCGCCGTTTTCGGGCCCAGGAAGCGCACGCCGACGTGGCCGCCCTCGCGCGCCAGGAAGCCCTTCACCGCGTCCATGCCGACACCGCGACCCGATACTTCGGTCACAACTGCCGCCGTCGAGAAACCGGGGAGGAAGACGAGTTCGGCGATTTCCTCGTCGCGCAGTCGGGTGCTGGCCTCGATCAGCCCGCGCTCGCATGCGATCTCGCGGATGCGGTCCAAAGCCATGCCCTGGCCGTCGTCGTGCAGCGCCATTGTCAGCTCGTCGCCAGCGAGGGCGACATCGAGCTCGATGCGGCCGACGCCCGGCTTGCCGGCAGCCACGCGTGCGGCCGGCGTCTCGATGCCGTGATCCACCGCGTTGCGCAGCAGGTGCGTGAACAGGTTCTTCAACAAGCCGCTGATCTGGGTGCGCACGAGCACGCCGTTGTCGTGGATCGCGACCACCGGCGGCTCCTTGCCCAGCTCCTTGGCGAGCGAAGGCAGCGATCCGGTGATGCCGGCGAGCACGTCCTGCAGGCGTTCCGTGCCGATACGGCGCAGCAGCTTCTGCGTCTCGAGCAGCGCGGCGCGCATCGCGTCCACGCTGGTCATGTCAACGCCCTGCATCGCCTGCAGCGTCTGCGCGACCTGGGTCTTCTCGACCATCAAGAACTTCTCGACGTTGCCACGCCGGCCCGGGCCCTTGCGGCCGAGCTTGGTGTCGTTGATCTTGGCGTACTCGTCCAGCAGGCTGCGCACCTGGTCGAGCTGCTCGAGCAGGGTCTTGGGTTCCCACTCGGTCACCTGGCCCTTGCGCAGGTCGTCGTAGGTCTGCTCGGCCTCGTGCACGGTGTTGGTCAGGTTGCCCAGACCATATGTGCGGGCGTTGCCCTTGACGGTGTGCATGTTGCGGAACAGCTGCGTGATCAGTTCTGCAGTCGGGCCGGAGGCGGCTTGCGTGAGCGTGCGGTTCTCGTCGACGAAGGCCATCGAGGTCTGCATGAAGTCCTGAAACTTCTCCTGGCTGACCGACAGGATCTCGCCGATCATCTCCAGCTCGCGCTTCTGCGTGGATGCCTCGTTGGCCAGGCGCTTCAGCTCGGTAACGTCGCGCACGCACACCATCAGCTTGTCGACGACGTCGTCCTCGCTGACGATGGGCGACCAGCTCAGCTCGAGCGCCTTGGTGCGACCGTCTTCCATGCGAAGCGTGAATTCGGTGACCAGCAGGTGCGAGTTGAACTCGTAGTTCATCGCGTCCTCGCCGATGCACGAGGCGACCGACACCTCGACCGTGGACAGCGTGTCCGCGCCGAGATTGGTGTTGGAGAAGACGAGATCCATCAGGCCGCGGTCGGCGATGCTCGCGGTCTCGAAGATCGTCTCGAGGTAAGCCGAGTACTCGGGATGGATCTTATTGCCGGCCACGATCGTCAGCACGCCCTGAGGCATGTTCTGCAGCATGCTCTGGATGTCGGCCGTCTTCTGGCGCAGCGCCAGCGTGCGTTCGGCGACGATGCCTTCGAGGTTCTCGTTCATGTCGGTCAGTTCCGTGACCAGGCGTTTGTTCTCGACGAAGGTGTTGGCAAACGAGTTGCTGGCCACGTACAGCACGGCACCGATGAAGACGGCCAGGCCGGTGAAGATCATCGAGATGGTGGCGATCTCGCCGAGTGCCAGCAGCATGTCGTTGATGCCGGAGGCCAGGAAGATCAGCAGCGTGACGAGCAGCACGCGCGCGCCGGGCTTTCCCGCGCGCACGCCATTGACCAGCTGCCAGACGCAACCCAGGCCGAACGCCAGCATCAGAACGAAGTACAGGCTGCGCACGTGCTGGAACAGGTCGATGTTCGGGTGCACCGTCATGCTCAGGATGACGAGCGCCATCAGGCCCATGAGTCCACCGCCGATCTTGTTGATACGCGGTGTGAACTTGTGGAAGAACTGCGTGAACAGGTAGAAGAAGAAGCCGGAGTACAGCCCGAAGTAGTGGATGTAGGTGAGCTTCTCGGGCTCGAACAGCCCCAGCAGGAAATCGGCCGGCGCGGCGAAGAACGGGAAGATCACCAGGCTCGCGAGCGCCGCCGTCAGGTACAGCGCGTATCGGGTCTTGCTATAAACGAGCAGGAAGAAAAGGCCGTAGAACGCGACCACGAAGCCGATCACGAGGCGCAGTTCACCGCCCCACACCTGGTAGAAGACGAGCGTGCCGTCGTGCGCGTCGTACTTGCGCAGCTCGAACGGCAGCATGTAGATGCCGGTCATCAGCGGGGTGTCGACGCGAATCGCGATCACCTGGTGCGGCTGCGTGATCTTGAAGCGCACCGGGATCGGCTGGATCGAGTAGTAGCGCTGTGTGTTGGCGTTCAGCGGCCGTTCGTAGACCTCCTGGCCGTCGATCCATACCTTGGTGCGCCCCATGTAGGCGTTGATCATCACGACCACTTCCTGGCCAACCAGGCTGGGTGCGAAATCGAATGCGCCGCGATACCAGCCGACGGTGAAGTTCTTCTTGTCGTCGTAGGCATGCTTCCATGGGCCTGGAGCTTTCACCAGGCGCCATTTCTGGACGTCCGACGTGTCGGCGTCGATGGCTGCATTCTGCGGCGAGTCGTCTCGTGTGAAGAGCCACTGGCCGACGAGCCTGGTGGGCTGCGCCAGCGAATCGACTCGGATACTGCATGAGTCGCATCCGGTGCGGTCGTCGGCGGCCTGCGCCGGCATCATTCCTAGCAACAGGGCGACCATGACGATGATCGAGGAGAGCTTCATGAGGCGGATCTCAAGGTATTTGTTGTCGAGCTGCGGTTGGCCTGATCGGAAACATCGCCTGACGGGCGAGGAGTTGTGATCGGACGGAAAGCCGCGAAACGCACGTGTGCTAGCTGACTAGCGCCTATGCCCTGCGCGACCGAGGAGCGGTCGAACTTGCTGCCTGCAACCTATAGGCGCCATTTCACAATGTCACGCATGGCTCTGATCAATCGACTAGCACTGGAAAGCCCGCTCGATGCGGTCGGATGCAACTTGACTCAGCCCGTGCGCTGCACCATCGCGTGATTAAGGCGCTTGCTCAACGTCGCCTTGGTGCGCTTAGCGTGCCGTTTGTACTGCCTCTGGCACCGCAACCCTGGCGGGCAGCCGGTCTCCAAGCCTGGTTGCCCAAGAGCTGTCGCTGGTCGCTTGACTTCGGTGGCCGAAGGCGCACCACCAAGAAAGCGAATTCCCCGTTCCACGAACGCTACAGCAAACCCATCGCGCCCAAGTTCGGAGTACCAGCCGGGCGCTCCATGTGCCCAAGCGTCGACATGAAGAAGGTCGACATGCGTTCGCTGAGTCCTGACAATCGCTACAAGAGGCGCATCGAAGTCATCCGACTTCGCAAGACCGGACTAAGTCTTCTGGCGATCGGATCCGAGACGGGACTGAGCCGAACGGGTGTCTTCGACATCTGCAAACGCTTCGCCGAAGGCGGCATCGCCGGCATGCGCGATGCGCCCGGAAACACCGGGGGCGGCGCCGTTCGCCTGCTTGCGCCCGTGAAGGAGGCGTTGATTCGCCAGTTGGTCTCCGACAACACCCCAGACCAGCTTTCCCTGCCCTATCCGCTGTGGACGCGCACCGCGGTAGCCCGACTCATCGATCGTCGATTCGGCATCCGGCTGAATGCGCGGACGTTCGGAACGTATCTTGCTCGATGGGGCTTTGCGCCGCGCAGGTCCGCCAGGCGTCCCGCGCAGTCGTCCTCGGCAGCGGGAAGGCACTGGCTGCACAAGGAACTGCCGGCCATCGAAGTCGAGGCCAAGGCGCAAGATGGCGAGATCTGCTGGGGCAGCGACACGCCGCTGCTCAACGAAGCCGGCGAACCTCCAAGTGCCAATCGCGACGCCTTTGTGGCGCACGCGGCCTCAGTTCCGCACCCGGTATCGCTGACCGCTGCGGTCAACAACAAGGGCCAAATGCGGTGGCGAGTGCACTCCGGCCGACTCACGCCGATGGAGCTCATCACCTTCATGCGCAGACTCGTCAAGGGGAGCAGGAAGAAGGTCTTTCTGCTGTTGGAGGGTAGTCGCGTCCAGCGCGCGCAACCGGTTCAGGCGTGGCTCATCGAGCATGCCGATGAAATCCAGGTCTTCGACAAGCCTCGAGATCCCGTTCTCGGCTGAGCGAGCGCCTTGATCACGCGACGCTAGAGCACGCGACCTGGTTCAAGTTGCATGTGGCCACATCGAGAGCGCTTTCTGGTGCAAGTCGATTGATCAGAGCCATGTGTGGCGCTGTGAAATGGCGTCTGTAGGTTGCAGCCGGCAAGGTTCGAGCTCCATGTTCCCGCTCAGACAGTGCAAGGGGGTGCTGGCTGGCGATCGCGCGTGCGCGATTCGATGGTTGGAGTCTTGACGGTGCGCCCACGACAGAAGCACCAACCTGATCAGTACATCGCCTCGGTATCCGGGACGAGTGGGTCGCCTTTTTACACTGCCAAAAACGACTGGATGACTATGAAAAACATGCGCGTTTCGAGCCGCCTCCTTTGGGGGTTCGGCACCCAGATCGCCCTGTTGATCGCAGTCGTCGTGGTGGCGCTACTGCGCTTGACCAGCGTCAATGCTTCATTCGATACGGTCGTCGGCAACCGCGCGCCCAAGCTGGAGGCTCTCAATGATCTGGCCTACAGGTCGATGGACAACATCGGCATCGTTCGCAACCTCGTGTTGGTGACCGATCCGCCGTCGGCCGAGAAGAACCTGCAGGCCTTCGCACGCAACTCCTCTGTCAATGTCGAACATCTCAACCTCTTGAAGACGTTGGCAACGTCGGCGCAAGAGGTTGCCCTGCTGCGCGATGTCGAAGAGCACCGCCAGGCGTACAAGAGCTATACGAAGACCGTTCTCGATCTCGCTGCCGATCACAAGATCGAGGAGGCGATCTCGACTCTCTACGGTGATCGCTACAAGACCCAGGCTGCGTACTTCGAATCGATCCGCAACTTCACCGAATTCGAGAAGAGCAGCACGCAGACCGCCGGGGCGGAGGCCAGGTCCGGCTTCGAGGCCGCGCGCACGATCATCCTCGGGATCGGGCTGCTGGCCTGCCTGATCGGTGGCGTTTTGGCCGTGACGATCGCTCGCGGCTTGCTCAAGCAGCTGGGTGGCGAACCCGGTTACGCCGCCAGTGTGGCGCAGAGAATCTCAGCGGGCGACCTCGCCTCGGATGTCCGTGTCGGCAACGACGACAACACCAGCCTGCTGTTCGCGATGAAGTCCATGCAGTCCAGCCTGGCCAAAGTGGTCTCCCACGTGCGACAAGGCTCCGAATCCGTTGCCACGGCATCGTCGCAGATCGCACAGGGCAACATGGAGCTTTCCGGCCGCACGGAACAGCAGGCGTCAACGTTGCAAGAGACGGCGGCCTCCATGGAGGAGCTCAGCTCGACGGTCAAGCAAAACGCCGACAACGCCAGCCAGGCCAATGAGTTTGCGCTTGGCGCGACCACGGTTGCGATCCAAGGCGGGGACGTCGTCGCCAAAGTGGTCGACACGATGAAGGACATCAACGAGAGCTCGAACAGAATCGGCGACATCATCGGCGTCATCGACGGCATCGCGTTCCAGACCAACATCCTGGCACTCAACGCGGCGGTCGAGGCCGCGCGTGCCGGTGAAGAGGGGCGTGGTTTTGCCGTGGTGGCCAGCGAAGTACGCAGCCTGGCCCAACGCAGCGCCGCCGCAGCCAAGGAGATCAAGGCCCTGATCAACGCGAGCATCGAGCGCGTGGCATGTGGCACCGCACTGGTCGACCAGGCTGGCGACACTATGCGAGAGGTTGTTTCAGCAATCGAGCGCGTCACTGTCATGATGGGCGAGATTAGCGCGTCGACGAAGGCGCAGAACGTAGGCGTTGCCCAGGTGGGCAGCGCGGTTGCGCAGATGGACCGGGCAACGCAACAGAACGCGGCGCTGGTCGAAGAAAGTGCCGCGGCCGCCGAGAGTCTCAGGGATCAGGCCAGCGAGCTCGTGCAAGCCGTGGCTGTCTTCAAGCTCGCACACTGAGCTGGATCTGGTCTCGACCATGAATTCAGAACACGAATCGAGCTTGAAGATTGACCAGCTCGCCGGCGAGTTGTCTGCGCTGATGGCCGGCGCATGCGGCATGCTGAAGCAATGCGAGAGCAAGCTCCTCGCGTTCAAGGAGTACCGGGAATTGGAGCGCGGCGGATCAATTCGGCTTCTCGCCTCCGAGCTCAATGCCCTGTTTGCTGCCACTGCGGAGCGGTACCACCGGGCACGGGAGAAGGCGGGTCTGGTGCGCAGTCTCCTTGATTCGCTGCTCGCTCAAGCGCGCCGACGCGATGCCATCGAGGTAGATGACAATGCTCTCCTGTCAGGATGTTTGAACACTGATAGGTCGCTCAAGAGGTTCGAAATGCTGATCGCCGAGTTCGAGCAGCAAATACAAGGATCTATCGAAACGGTCAACAGAGCAGCTTCCGAAAGAGGTGTTGCACTTTCGGCGGCCGGTGCCTTCGATCGTTTCATGGATCGCGTGTACGGGAGACAGCCAGACCGAACTGACTGAGGACTCCGCTGGCCGATGCCCGCTCACCAGACCTGGGCACAGTAGTGGACCGGCAAGGCTATCGCTCGCGCGTTCCGAGTTCAGGCCGCCACCGGCGGCGCCTGGGCGGCTGCCGCCTCGGTGGACAGCCGGAAACTGGTCACCGACACTGATGATCGACCGGTACTGGCCGGCACCTCCGGTCATGGCGCTGGGCTCCTCCGAAGCCGACCTGTGTAACAGACCGGTATTGGCCGGGTGCCGCCCGACAGAAGTCGTGCAAATCGTAAGGCAATCGCCAGCGCACGGCAAAGTCCTGCCGCCCTCCGGCAGAATCTCCATATGTCCGAAACCCGCGGGACAATTGGATATGCCGAGAACGCTGCCGACCTCATCGCACGGTATGAGTTGCTCCCGTTCGCCTACAAGCATGCCGAAGTCTTGCACCTCATCCCGACGAGGCCTTCGCGCGTACTTGATGTGGGGGCCGGGTCAGGGCTGGATGCTGCATGGCTAGCATCCATGGGCCACGAAGTCTGCGCTGTAGAGCCTACCTTCCTTTTCAGGCAGTACGCAGAACGAAACCACGCCTCGCCTCGGGTCGAGTGGGTTGATGACTGCCTCCCGAGCCTTGACAGAGTCGTCGAGCGCCGGCAGACCTTCTCATTGATTATGGTGACGGCTGTTTGGGATGATGCAGAGAGACGCAAAGCGATGGCGGTACTTGCCAGCTTGCTGGAATCCGAAGGCACATGTTGCTAATGGCTGTGCGCCACGGTCCGGCCCCAGATGGTCGCTTGATGTATGAGGTGCCGTCGGAAGAGACTGTCAAGTTGGCAGCCGATTATGGGTTGGGCACGGTACTCAGCGTCGAGACGGAGTCAAGGCAGGCGGCGAATCGTGATGCTGGTGTGACGTGGTCGAGGTTGGCGTTCCGCTTGACCGGTAGCGCCGGCGGCTGATCCCGTCGAAATCCGTGTCATTTTCAACGTCGTGACCGAGAGATCCTCGACTCGAGGGCGGCCCAGCCCCGCGCTCGACAGGCACCTTATGGGCAAGCTCGACGCGGCACCTCCACTATCGGGTCGTGCTGCTCCGAAGTAGCTACTCGCGACCGTCAGCAGTTGGCCGATAACGGAGCTTGGCTCCCCGTGAGCCAGTCTACTGCCCTTCCGCTAGCTATCGAGCTCAAACTTGATTCCGCTCTTCGAGAACCATTTGTCGTAGGACATCTTGTGGGTAAGTACCGTCTGCTCACCAGTCTTGGCGGTCACCGTTGCTTTGACCGTGAAGATTCCCCATGTATAGATGATCAGCGCGCACGCCGGATTGGCCGCTGATCTCGGGACCTCATGGATTCGCTGCGCGAAGGTGGGATGCAACTCGTAGCGCACACGCTCGACAAAAGGAACGTCGGTGCCATCGAGATACAGCCACACCTTGTAGAAGTCCTTTCCATCGTTGTGGCGAAACCGCACCTTCAGTTTGTCCGTGGAGGACATCGGGTCCACGGGTGTATCGAGAATTCTGATGTTCATTGCCATAGCCGCTACTCCGCTTCGGCAGGCCGCGCGCGCGCAGGTTGGATCTCCTCCGAGATGGCCGTTTCGCCATCGGATTGCTGGACCACAACCTGCGGCGGCGTGGCGGTCGATCGCGCCATCGCCTCGGCCCGACCTTTCGATTCGCCGAAGTAGTACCCGATGATCGAGCCGATGAGGCCGCCCAGCGATGCAGAAACGGACTGCAGCGCCTCCTTGATGTTCGCCAAATTGGGCCCGGCCTCGAAAAGCGAATAGCCGAGCGCGCCGCCAAAAATGAGCACCAGGATCAGCGCAAGCAAATGGCGGAAATCGTTGATGATCTTGGTCAGCGCCTCCGTGATCAGGTAGCGCAACGCTGCGGTATGTGGCGCATTGAGGGGTCGCCGGAAGCGCCCGACGCCGAAGGCCCACAGCAGGATCACGGTCAGTGCCATCACCACGGCGAGCAGGCTTGCCAGGAGCTCGGCCAACAGGATGACGGCATCATGATTCACCGCCAGCCAGGTGAGTGTCGAGCTCATGGATCCCCTCTCGGCAGCCGCTGAAGCCGAAAGCATACCGGAAGGAATCGCTCCTCGAAGGATTGGCTCGGGCCGCAAGCACACTTGAACCCCTCGGCGTGTTCCATCGCCGCGTCGCGTTCGCGGTATCGGCCCGTTGAACCGGTCCGTCGCGAACGTGCCTTGCCGAACGTGGACGGTCGGCTCGGCATCCATCCTAGAGCTAAGCCTCGTCAGCTGCGACGCACGGACTGTTTCGAAACGAACGACGCAGGCGCGGCAACGCCATTGCCGCGAGTGGAGCTGACAGGTTCTTGCCAATCGGCCGACTGGGTTGCCCAACGCGCGCGTAGCAGCGGCGCTGATCGTCCCAGTCGTAAACGAAGAGACCCACCCTGGTGTAGCTGTCCCAGACGGTGGGCGTACCCCACCCCGTCACGGTGATCCGATCGCCCATAGCATCGTGAAGTTCTGAAGCGGCACGAACTTGAACGGGGACAAGGCCAAGGCCGGCGGTAGCGAAGACCGCCACCTCGCCGGCGTCGTCCAAAGCGAACCAGTCAAACTCGGTATCTTGCCGTTCAGGAAAAGCTTCCATCCCCGTCCCTCTCAGTTGCCCATCCCTAAACCTATCCGTCACGACCACCAGGTTCTGGCCACCAAGCGTCGCACGCAACGCGAGAGTTCCTACTGCCCTTTCAGGCTAGCGACCTTCGCCTCGACTTCCCGCTTGCCGAGGCCTCGAAGGGCTGCAATCGCAGCCAGCGCTGCCGGCTTCGGCTTTGTCTTGCCCGCCTCCCAGGCATATATCGACTGACCCGTCGCTCCAACCAGGAGGCCAAAGTCCGAAGCGGACAGGCCCAGCCGCTGACGATTTGCAGCCATTCCTTTGGCGCGGAAGCGAAGTCCAGTCGGGTTCGATTCGGTGGGTGCGCTCGGCGCCAGCGTTGGTCGAGCCCGCTCGGCAATGGCGCTTTGCCCCTTTGCAAGCCGTTTGACCATCGCCTCCAAATCAGAGACGCGCCGCTTGAGGATTGCAATATCAGCGCGATGAGCAGCAACGGTCTTCTTGAGGCCGTCACCACCGTCGCGAACTTCTTTTCGAGCAAGCCGAGTGATTTCAGATTTCAGTACGCTGGCGATATTGGGCATGTGCCTTCGGCCCTCCGGTGGCCGCTTCAGAAGCGCTCGCCGCAGTTGTCAGACCTCGA
>Ga0302314_10011017_pt1 | contig 15799 bp, 15 predicted proteins | sample III_Palsa_N2_3_FD_200533 | JGI IMG/M metagenome (GOLD analysis project Ga0302314, IMG submission 200533) | Peat permafrost microbial communities from Stordalen Mire near Abisko, Sweden - III_Palsa_N2_3 | ecosystem: Environmental > Terrestrial > Soil > Palsa > Peat permafrost | place: Sweden...
CCAATGATCACGTGAAGTGTCGTCAGAAGGCCCCCGAAGACTACACCGGCGCCCTTCAACCGCTGCACGCTCCGCTCATGTTCCTCGACTCTCCCTTCTAGTTGCCGCAATCGGCCTGGTTGGCCAATTCCTAGCATCTGTACCTTTAGAACGCTCAGTTCCTGCAACACTTGACTTTCGAAATCCGTCATCGCTCCACCTCGTCACCCATCACTATCTCTCCCTTAAACCGTTTCGCCGACCGGCATATTCACAAACACCGCGCTTGAAAAGCGTGAATAAACCGGCGGCGTGCTCGCGTCGTACATGCGAACAAAAAATCGTTCCAACTGGGCAGCGATCGGGATGGAAAAGCTGCGCACGGGACTACGAAGCACCAAGTCCGCCGCATCGATGCCCATCCCAAACTCCCAATCTTTTATCCGAACTTCGAACCCACCGCCTACAGGCGGAGCTGTTCCGGCATCCACTTGCATAGCAGTATCCGTCAAGCTCGTCACAGTAAGTTGCTGCAGGTTTGCAAGCACCTGACCGGGAGCGGTCGACGCGGTCTGCGGCAGATAGGCATCCGCCGCAATCTCTTCACTTAATTTCAATCCGATTCCCGCAGCCCACTCGGCGGCCCAGTCGTTCGCAAAGCCCACCTTGTATTGCCGGATCTCCGGTACACCGCTGCCGTCTTGCGCCACCACGCTCCGCACCAGCACGGACGATGTAACTCCGCCACTGGTAATTGCCAGCACATCACCGGGCCAGATGTCCTCGGACGGGTTCACCAGGGAGTAACTTCCAGCGAGGGCAGCGGTACGGCTCGTCGCAAAGGCCAGCACCGCCTGCGTTGCACTCTCGCAATCCATGCTGCTGCGCGCTACCGGAAGAGTGACTGCACCCAGCCACCGACACTGCCCCGGGGCGCCGTTGACCGCCTCGGACGCAATGCAGGAGGTATCAGCAAGCCGCGCAACCGACCGCTGCTGGTTGCGATAGGCCACCGTAACGCACTCCCCTGCAACGGGAATACGGCCGGCAAGAAACGTCACCTTGCCTGGCGAACCTGCAGCGGTTCCGTAACTAACCGAGCAATCTACGCCCTGCCCCGCAACGCCAATCAATCGCGTTCGTAAGGCCCCGCCGGGTAGCGTACTTACGATCCAGATGCTACCGGATCGCGTTACATTCATCGAGCCAATCGATCCGAACATCTGTGTCGCGTTGGCGAGGACAAACGAGCAGGTTGCAGGTGAGTTACTGACCGACGCTCCCGCAGCAATACTGTCATAGAGAACCGTCGCTGGAGTATTCGATGCGACACCTTCATCCACCAATTCAAATGTCATGTCGATCGGAGCGCCCACACCACCGGGATTTCCAAAACCTTGAATGACGCCGTCCACCATGCAGTAATAACGTTGCAACACGCGCTGCATCTCAACACAGTGAAGCCTGAGCCGCAACGTGTAGGAGTGGCCGGTAATTGGAGTGAACACCGTGCCTGCCTCAACTCCATTAACTACCGGCACGATGACCGTTACACCGCCGGTACCACTCACACTCTGCCGCACACGAAAGCCCGCGAAGCACTCTGCAAGAACTGGCAGCCCCTGGTACATGCCCGCGAGCATTCCACTGCACGCGGAAGAGAGCAAAACCCCACTCAACTGCACGACAACTGATCCAGCCAGTTCGATGGCATCAATTGCCGTCAAGGTGGTGTGACCATCGGCGCCATCGCCGCCGTTCATGGTCAGGCCTGCAGCGGTCAGCGAGAGGCAACTGCCCGGATCGACCACAATCCACTGTGCCGGATTGATTGCTCCCTCGTTGAAGTTATCCAGAGCCAGAGTGCGATTCGCATCACGATAGGCGGATTCGCTGAGGTCGAATACCGTGGTCGTGCCGTCGCCAAGGAAGCTCTCCTGAATGTACGCCGCCGGTTCCTCGGCGCCCGTCAACGTCACATCGTTCGCCAACTCCCGAACGGCAGTCGTCTGTAGCTCCGAGACCGACAAAGTGCCATCGGCATCGCTGAACGTGTGGGTTACGCTCCCCACAGGCTGCATAAGGATCTGCCCATTCAACGCACGATAAGCTGCATAGGCGGAGCTCGCGGCATTCGCAGCATTGACACTGAACGGCACCGAGGCGCGCGCAGCGAACGCTCCGGTTGTCGCCACCGTTCCAGAACCGACAACGGTCAGCCCGGCTGATCCTCCTACCTGCACCCGCGCCGCCATCTGCGCCACTAACGCCGTCCCGCCTAAGCCAAGCGATTCCGCGTCTCTTAAACCCGTACCGGAACCAAGATTATCGAGAAGCCATTCATCGCTAACCGCAGTAACCCGAGCACGATAAACAGCGCCCTCAGATGAATTTCCCGCATACAACCTGACCGGCTCAGTCGCCAGATATCCGGTAAACAATACCGTTGCGTCCTCGGCTGTGATCGTCACCTTACCGCGCCGCACCGGAACGGCAAATCCCCCCACTCCGAGTACGATCTCAGTCGTGCAGCGCGAAGGCTCATTGAGCACACGCTGCACAGTGATCGGTCCTTCTGCAGCGACTGCTTCGGTGTAATCGATCGCGCCTAGTCCATCGAGATTGTCGATCGTAATGTGCACATGCTCTCCTTTATGTATTCCTAGCCAGCTACGTAACTCCGAAAACAAACGACCGTCTCACCGTCTACTGGATCCTTCACCGGCAGAGCCCGGAACGCCGCACTCAACTGACACTTCCCGTATCCACCACCAGCATTCGAATTTGTCTCGGCAGCACCGCTCATTGCTTGAAGCCGCGGGTAGTGCCAGATCACTCGCTCGCCTTGCTGTCCTTCGGCGACGAACACCGCAGACCATTCCTGAAAGAAGCTCGAGCCCTCTCGATCACAAAAACCGACAACGCTACTAACCTTCATCGTTGCAAGCGGAACGCCGGCAAGCAGAGGCCACTGCAGCGTGAGTGCACCCGTCGCAGCGTTGATAGCCGTGATGCGTCCAACGTTCAATGTCACCCTGCGTATGTAATCCACGTCTGTCAACGTGGCCTGCAGGTACGCTCCGCTCACGCCGCTACCGATAAATCCCGTTTGGATTCCGTAATCCACATCGACCGCGATCAACTCGCCAACGCTGAAACCACTGGCGGCGGTTGCGCCCACCTGGACCGCTGTTGCGGTTGAGCCGGCCTGCAAAGCTACTGCTGGGACCGCCGTTCCACCAGATCCCTCACTTGGAACCCCCGACGCTGGCGTGAGCAGATTCATCTGCTGCGTGCCGGCCGAGAGCGCAAGCTGCAGTTTCCCCCAACTCTCAAATGCGAAGGACACAGTAGCTTCAATTTCCGTGCGGGATTGCATTTGCACGATCGAAGGAGACCCGGCGCGTACCGGCTCGATCTTCGTTGCGCAGCTGCGCTTGAACCCCGCGATCCAGCCCAGACCCACCCAAGGGGACGGCGGGCTATTCAGCGCAAAGCCACCATTTTGTGCCGCGTCAAAAAGAGTCGCTTGCTGCGCCGTCCGATTGACTGGCGCGAAATATGCGCTTACTCGTCCCGTCATCGGAGGCATCGTATCCATCACATCGCTCACAGTTCACCCGCTTCCTGGTAACTCATCAACTGGACAGTCGCTATTCGAGCCAGCCGGTCATCCTTCGTCACCGTATCTCCAAAAGCAACTTCGCCCCACCAGACACTCGTTTGCATTGCCACGGCTGCCGCGCCATTCGCCAAGCCGGAATAGTTCATCTTGAGCGCGTTTCTTGGCGAAGTGTTCGCCGCGCCCTGCAACTCTGCATCCATCGATGCCAGAGCTCTCCCCCGGTCCATCCCGCCGTTCATCGTTGTGCCGGCAGTCTCGTAGTCAATGGAGCAATTCAATGTCGCCAACGGCATCGCCCCTTCGCCGTTAACCTCTGCCGTAGACCATCGCAGCCGAAAACAGTCAGGGCGCGCTACCTCTGACAGCAATTCATTCTCTTCCACAAGAACGCCCGGCCGCAGCACGCCTCGCAGCACGATCGTTCGCTCCGCATTCAGCGCGACCAGTCGGCTTCGCAGCACTTCATAGAACGTATCCTTCGCGTTCTGCACAATTGCCTCCTTATGTTTAGTGCGCTAGCGACTGGCGCTAGCGGGTAGGCGGTTCCAACGTCAGCCAATAGCAATAAGGCACGCCGATCGCCTGCGACGAATAGCTGTTCGTGATCTTGTATAGGAGGCCGTCGAAAAACAAACCCACGGCGGTCTCAAACAGAACGTTCGCTGAGTCAAAACCAAGCGACCCGAGTACTTCATGCACAGCGCTCGCCGAAACCAACAGCTTGGTGACACTATTTGCCTTGTGAAAGGTTGCCGGACCCAATGCCACGTCCTGGAAACCAGGAGTCGCAAGGCCCAACTGCTCGGCGTCATTGTTCGGCACAGCCGGAATGGCAAGACGCAACAACACCATACGACCGCCCCCGGATCGCATCGCTGCGTCTGCAAGACGGATGGCCCCATCACTCGATTGCAATAATTCACCCATCGTTAGCCGAGCCTCTCTGCCACATATGGCCGGAGTAGTGCTTGCACCTGGCTGTCTATCAGCGAATCACTGAAGTACTGGATCTGCAGTGTGTCCATCTTGCTCGATTTCACATTCAGGCCGGGAGTTGTCTGCGCATTACGCACGATCTGCGCACACGCTACTTGAATAGCACTTGGCACCGTTGTGAAGCCCGCCGTGTACGTGACTTCGGCTTCGCTATACCGCATTCCCATTACGTTCCAGGCGAAGCGGAATTCACCCGTCGGGACACTCACAAATAGTGTGGTCGGGTCCACGGCCACCCACTGGCCCGGCAGGGCAAACGCCGCGGAAAATCCGCTCTGATAGGCGAAGTCCGCCGAAAACTCGTCTCCATATCCCGGTCGGGCATACTGCGCCTGCACAGCATCCACGCTGATCAAGGGACCGTAACTCAGCCGCACCGTCTGCGCGTTGATCGGTACCTTCATCCGCTCTGTATAACTCGCCGACATCAGCGACGGCCGCCGACAGTAAGCTTCGATCATCGCGGAGGCAGTCGTCACCCACGCATCGGCCATATCCGCCGACAATCCATACGCCACATAGTCTGCTGGCAACAAATATCCCATCGATCTTCTTCCTCTCTATCCACACATGTATCTGGCATGAAGCCGGAGCGCCCACCGCGCTCCGACCCCTTTGCTCCTAGCGGTCGACCAGGACCTGGTAGTGTGCGTAGCTCGCGCCCTTAACCACAACAGCTCCGAACTTCACCACGGCGTACTGACTCGCGAGGGACCCCTGCATGCCCAGCTGGAACACGCGCGGGTTCTGCTCACCCAGCCAGTGATACTCGATTAGGTCCTCCGTCACGATGTAAGCGGGGAGCACAGCTGAGCCGGATCCCGGAACACCGGTGTACGGCAGTGTCCACTCAGGAATGAGTGGGATATCGCCGGCCTGTGTGCTCAGGGTCTTCACCGTAAGGCCGCCTTCAATGTTCCTGGTGTTCAGCACTACATTGAATTCCGTCTTCATCTCGCGATCGATGAGATCCAGCAGTACCGGATTTGCATAGATCGCCGTGGGACGTACCCCGAAGTTAGAGTTTGCGAGCATCTGCGCAATCGTGGACTTCAGACCATCGACGATACTCTGGGTCGTGCTGATGCTTGTGGTGTTACCACCCGCGACAATCTGCCCCACGGCGCCAAAATACTGCGCAGTTGTTGGCGAACTCAGGCTGGTATCCGTACCATTCCATAGCGCTACATCGTGAGTCCGTAGAACGCCATCGACGGTGTCCGTCAAATCCTTCGCCTGCAGATAGGCAAACTGGCTCTGTTGCTTGCCCAGTTCGAGATCAAACAGGTTGTAGTTGATCTGTGCGACAAGGGCCTTCAGCGGTACGCTGTTCTCAATCCGCGTTGGCTGCACAATCGCCGGAACAATGGCACGCGGATTGACGAAAGCCGATGTGGCCGAAGCCACTGGAATTGCCGTCTCTTCGAAATACCTTGACGGATGGCCTGTTGCCGGTACCTGCTTGATGCGCTGACCAAACACTCCGCGCCGCCGTACCAGGTCGAGAATCTCTGTCTGATAGATGGGAACTTCGATAGAACCCGGTCCAATGTAATCCGCTGTCGCGTTGATGTTCGTAAACTTCGCGTTCATTCTTATCTCCTGATAGTTCTGTAAAAAGACAAAGACCAGACTCTCGTCTGGCCTTCACCTTGCTTGTTTTCCACCCACGTACGGTCAACTCGACCGGAGCGGTGCCCTACCCGAGAAATCCAGCGCGTCTCAGCTCGGTCTTCACTGCGATGCGCTGCTCGATAGCCAGGCTTCCCATAGCGCTATCCAACACGGCGGTGTCAATCGACCCACCCGACGCGCCCAGCTCCAGAGTGATACCTTGCTTTGCGAGCATCGTCGCCATGCCCGAGGGCAAGGTCTTCCGCCCCTGCGCGTGCGGAGCAGCCGCCGCCGTCAGTTCTGCAATCATTGCCTCGGCTTCGACCAGGCGTCTCTCTAACTCCACCTCGCGGGCAGTTTCCACTGTGGCCACGATTCGGCCGACATGTTCCTCCGCCTCGGCGGCGAGTGCCACTTGTCGCTCCGCTAATCGCGACGCAGCCTGTTCCAGCGCAGTAGCCACTGCTTCCAAACGCTCGGTTGCTTCCATCAGATCCATCACGTTGCTATCTTCCATCGATCCCTCGTCTTTCTGACGTCCCTCAGGGCGCCTTACCTTGTTACGACTCGTGTTTGCCGGCTCTCATTCACGCGACTGACGTGAAATGAAGTCGCTCGGTAAGCGGCTTTCTCACGCAATAGAATGGCCGCTCCCGTAAAGGTCGCTCGCGTAAGCCGCCACACCGCATCCCTCATATCCGCGACATGCGCATCCGCCAACTCGTAGCTCATTCCCATTGCCGTATCCATTCCTGCCGTCAACCGCCCAACCCTGGCCTCCATCTCCGGATAGTCCCGTGCAAACAAGAAGCCGCCCACCAGCAACCGGGTGCCTTCCAAATGCGCCGAGGTGATAATGCCGCACTTCTGGCGCGCATCATGCCCGTCCCATCCAGCTTTGTAGTCCACTGCCATTCCCAACAAACTGGGGAGTGCCATCTCAGCCGCCGCCCTCGTCAGCACAACGCGGTGACCCCGCGCGCCGCTCGGCGCTTTGTCGCTCGGCACATCAACCAGTGTCAAACACCCTTCAAATGGGAGCCGATTCGGATGACCCGCCACTTCTGGGAAATCCACTGCCATCGCCCGCAGTTCGCGTCCGCTGCAACGTCGCCGCCCTGCGCGACGCAAGTGCACTGCCTTTTCCACTCTTGCCTCCTCGTATCTCTCCTGTAATCAACCCGCAAAAAGTACGATTATGCCCCTTGCGGCTCGACCAGAGGATTTGCCAACTCTGCCGGTGCCAAGCCACGCATCGCCCTCACCTCAGCAACCGACAGAACACCCGCGGCCAACAACTTCGTTTGAATCTCCACCTCCACCGTCTCGTCCCGGCTTTCCAGGTCGGTCCATGCGAACCTAAGGTCTTCCCAACCAAGACGCTTTACGATGACATCCCGCGTGATGTGATCAGCAATGAGCTTAGCCAGCGGTACGATCGCGTTTTGGAACGCCTCGTCTGCCAGCTCACTGGCGGTTGACTGATTCACATCCTGCGCGACACCCAGCATCATCGCCGGCAGGTCGAATGCGTTCGCAATCATCGTCAGCAAAAACTGTTGCCACTCCAATCGCAGATCTGCATCCGTTCCAGCCGCAAACTTCAAAACCTCAGGCTTCTGCTCAGAGCTCAAAACTGGAACCCTTCCAGACCCCTCTACCTCATCCTGCCACCACCGAGTCAGCCGTTCATGCTGTTCTGGTGTTCGCTCGTTCAACCACAGCGCGTACTGTACGACGCTGTTGGAGGCCAATCTGCCCGCATACCGATGGGCCTGCAGAAAATGCGAAATCGATTCGAACGCGACCTCTACCTTGCCTAATCCAAACGGCGTATGGCTGCGCGAGTTCAAGCGGACATACATCAACTCGTCGTCACGCAGCGGTAGCAGAGAGTCCTTCCCTAGCTTGCCCGTGATCTGTGCATAGCGGGGATCGTTCGGACCACCCTTCCAGTTTGCGTTCACCTGGATCGACGCGCCATCCACTGGATATAGGCGAACTGGCGAATCGGCATTCCCTGTCTCAATTTCCGCTGCGCCAAAGCCTCCGACCAGGGTGTCTTCGATCACCTGTTCAATCATGGTGCGGAAACTGTCGCACTCATTCGGCGTGTCCAGCGCCTTGGTCAGGGACGCTGTTCGCTGGACGCGATCTCCCACAACGTCCTCGCCGGCGCCGCGCCGCACCTCGATCTGCCAATCCATGCATGCAATCCGGTCCTTAATACAATTGATCGCCCGGCGCGCCACCGGAGTCTCCGCAAATCTGCGCAGGTTCGCTGCGGTCGGCTTCGGAAGTGAATTCTGAACCCCCGTCATTCGGAAGGGCGCAAAAATCGAGCTCATTCCCAGGGGAGTTACTGCCGTCTTCCGCTCACCCACGTTGTCCGCCGATGCTGTCACGCCGGCAACTCGTTCCCATATACCTCTAACCGTCGCTCCCAAACCCATTCCGATCTCCCTCTTAAACGCAAAGGGCGCGACCATTAGGGTCACGCCTCGTCTAGATAACTTCACCGTTCTTTATCGCACTACACTCTTAGCTCCCGCTTCGCCGTATCCGCGACCCTTCCCATGTCCGCAACCGTCAAGACGCGAATCGCCTCTTGTTCCATGACGCTAACGCCGAATCCATATTGCTCCTGGTCTGCAATCGAAGCAATCCTCTCCACCACGGCAGTTAACTCTAACTCGGCACCTTCGCTGTTCATTACACCTGCGCGCAAAGCGTCTGCAGAATAGGCCATGCTTTTCGCACCCTCGACATCATTCTCCAGCGACACCGCGTGAAACATCCGCACCTTGCCATTGCGGTACCCACAGTCGATCTTCAAGGGATCTCCGACCTGCGTATAAGGTGCGGCCGCAATCTTCTTGCGCATCAAGCGCCACACACCCGCCTGTTCGAACGCATTGCGCATTGTGGAAACAATCGCTCCACGGCCGCTTGCCTTCTTGCGTGTCGATGGCAACTTCAGCGGTTCCACATACATCCGCAACAACTGCTCCAGCTCCGCGGGAAAGCTCTCCGCCAGCGTTCCCTTCATTTCCGTTAGCTGGATGCTGTTCGAAAGCGAGTCCTCCAGCGTCTCCAACATCGGCTTCGCATTCACCTTCAGCTCAACCCCAGCCTGCAGTCGCAATCCAATCTCTGATTCCAACGACTCCAGAAGGTCCACGTCCGCATCCGGATCCATGCACCGCACCCTGCTCCAGTCGCGGGTGAACCGCACAATCGCCGTCTCATCACGTCCAGCCTGGCGCAGCACCACGCCAATGTTCGCGAACTCTCCCTTCACCACATCCGGGACATATCGGATAAGGGAAAATTCGCACTGTAGTCGCTCGCGCAATAAACCTCCACAACATCCTGACCCGTTGAACCCTACGCTCTACATTACAAACTTGTCCGGGTTAGCCGTCATCTCAAAGCCTCTCGGAATTACGATATTCTTCGCCATTCCCCATAGTGGGAAGGGTTCCCGATCTGACTCACGAAACTGCCCAATCAATTCTCTTACCCGCGACCTTCGCTGGAGCAACAACTCCATCAGGCGTTCAATCACCCCGGGATCCCCGCCATACCACTCTGGGGGAATCTCCTCGGCAACCTCCCACAAGATGTCCTGTGAGAACTCCTCGATCCGGCTTAGCCAAGGCTCAAAACTCTCCCATCCTCGAACACGCGCGTAGACTTGGTTGCGTGCGAACACCCCTCGCAGCGGCGCATCCGGGAACGTCCAGTCGCCCGCATTGAAGCAGTATCCCTGGTCGATGAACGTCGCCCGATACTTCCGTTCCCGCGGTCGGCGATCGAAAACAGCCTGTCGCCCGTTACAGTTGCCAGTCCACTTGTCCACGGCGAGCATTCCGGCAAACTCCGCCAGGTTTCGCACCTCATCCATCTGAGGCTCTGGCAGATAGTCCACGACTTGGCCGGGCATCAAACCTCCGACAAATCGACTTCCAAACTGCAGTCCGCCGGCACATCTCTCGCGGAGTCCCGGCCCCAGGTCTACAACCATCTCCGCGCTGTTCTTGATGAGCCACTCGCTCACTTCGATCACGTCGGTCTTCGGTACAGATAGCCCAACCGCCTCAGCAATCCGCGTTGCAATCAACTCATTCGCCAGCACGCGCAGATGCTGCGGATTGTTCTTGAACTTCACCACCCACAGGTTTCCATCCGCACCCAGCATCAACTGGCTCTGTGCTCCGCCGCGCATACGCCGAATTGCCTGCACCGCCGTAACCGCCAACGCTACACCTACGCTTTCACCTTACCGCATTTGCACGGTGTCCATATGCGTTGCCCATTGACATCTCCGCCCTAACCGCTTGCGCCACAGCCATCGCCATCACTAGATCGTCATGTGCGCCATTGGCCGCTCCGGTTCTTCCCCGCTCTCTCCCTACAAAGGTTCTGCATTCGCTCAGCAACCTCTTGCTCCTAAATATGTCGGTCCGTTGCTCGAGCAAAGATCCAAGCCTCGCTGTCATCTCAGGCTTCGAGACTGCGGTCGTCAGCCATCCAGCCTCGTGACCCTGCAAATACAAATTCGTGTAATGTTCACTCGTCCCGATATAAGCCAGGACCGCGGCCCCGTGGTTATTTCGTTCCACGGCGATCAATGCACCGTGATACTCCTTAGCCAACTCCACTGCAACCTTCGCTAATTCCGAAGGTCGTAGTCGTTCTTGCAGCTCCGCGCATTGCAGCCCCGTCTCCTGATCGATTACCTGCAATGCGGCGAAATCTCCTTCTTCGCCGCCACCCGCCGAGTCCGCCGCAACGATGTACCTGCATCCCTTCGCAGGGGGAAACCAAACCATCAATGCCCCGGCGCGCCGTTTGATCACTGCCGGTTCTAGTTCCGTCATCCGCCGTTCAATCCCGTCGACATCAAAAAAACATGAGCCGGTCGCGCGGAAGCACGTCTCCGGGTCTTCGGCGAACTCCTGCGATCGCAATCTCCCGTAGTTCCTCTCCAGCTCTCTGCGAAATCCAATCTGCTTTCCGCTTAAGCCATACCGCCCAACCAACATAGCCTCTTCATCGGTCATTGCCGCCGCAGCTACGTGCCCACGTGCGTACGCTGGCTCCAGCCACCAGGGCAGAAAATGCCGCACGAGCGAGCCTCCATCCTCACACTCATCCACGCCCCGGCACCACTCCTCATAAAATGCGCCATACGCTCCATTTGGTGTACTCTCCAACATCAGTTCGCCATCGGGCGCCAAGCCTGCCCGCAATCCTGCCAGAGTCGTCGCAGCATCGCCGGGCCATTGACTTACCTCGCTGCAATGCAGGTTCTGCACGCTCAATCCCCGTCCTGCTCCTACGTCAAAAGCGCTTGCCACACGGTATTCGCTGTCCAACTCCGGAAAGATCATCTGGCCTACATTCGCCCGACTCCTTTTCAGCGGTCCCTTCTGCATATCAGCGGGAAGCTCATCCCACATCCTCTGCACGATGCGAAAGATCGCCTCGGCTGCATCGCGAGTATGGGCCACCTGGAGCGTAAGTGTTCCCGGCCTGCTGATCGTTCGCAGAAAGAACCTTCCCGCCACCCAGGTGGTAATACCCATCTGCCGGCCTTTCAGCACAATGTTCTGTCGCCCCCGCCGCTCCTCAAACTTTCGCTGCGCTGCGTTCGCTACTAACGGCTTGATACATCCGTCCCGATCACGCACACGCAACCAAGCTGCCGCAGCCCGTATCGCCAAGGCCGGCTGGTGTTCCATCTGGCACGCTATCTTCAATAAACTATCTGTCTGTTCCACGTTTCATCCCCATCAACGCCCCTTCGCGCCCCGCAACAACCTTTGTCCGATCACGCATTGTATTCTCCATTTCAGCCGTCCCACGGCTAATACGCCCGTGGCATTCCCGTCGTTGGCGGGTCTATCAGGCTGTTCTCGAACCATGTAAATACCTGCGACTGCCCCCACATATTCGGCCAGATCGCGTACTGCGCCGTACCCGAACCCTCATAGCTATTCAAGTGGGTTCCGGTTACGACGGTCATCGTAACGCCCGTCCCTGTGGGCGCCGTTAGGACGATTGTTGGCTCGCGTAGCACGGTTGCCGCCGCTGCGGTTGTGGCCGCACTGGTAACGTAAACCCCTACTGCCCCCGCCGTGCCGCTGGTCTGCGAGACGATCGTCGTGCCCGTCGGGATGCCGGTTCCACTGAGGGTGTCACCCACCGTGATCTTGCCGATAGTCATGGCCGACACCGTAAGGTTCGTCCCACTCCCCGTTGCCGTGAATTGAGCAGGGGTGCATCCGTATCCGAGTCCGCTGTAGGTGGTGGCGATGGATGAGTTCCAAGGAGTCACCGTAGAACTTGGAACTCCGCTAGCAGACTTCATCAAGCCAGTGACAACACAGTTTGGTCCACCACCCACCGACGTAAATGGAGTGTAGGCCGCGTATCCCGTCCCACCACTTAGCGTGATCTGCACGCCGCCGAGGAAGTAGGGTGTGAGTAGTTGGGCAACGTTCTGGTTCGTCCAGCCGTACACCGTTTCACCCGATCCCGCAGTTCCCATCTGATATGCGGCAAGATAGAACGGGTCCATCGCCGTACGAGATGCGATCGTACCGGGACCGCCTGCTGCTGGGCTGCCTCCCTCAAAGTAAATGGGGTTGCTACCGATATTGTTTAAGACGGCCAGGTAGTAGGAAGGAGTCGTATTGAAATTACCCTCAAACGCGTTCACATACCCGCCATTGTTGTAATTCTGCTGCTGAAGCTGCAGTCCGGTAAGGGTAGAGATGCCATCAGCTCCGCTCAACTGGAAAAGGTTGTAGCCGTTTGCCGTCTGCGTCATCAGCACATAAATAGGCTGGGTGGAGTACTTCGCGAACAGGGTGCGATACAAAGTCGTGGATGACATATACGATGACGGGTTCTGAGGGGTGCTCGCGTTGACCGCCGTGATCTGAGCTGTATAACAGCCTCCTGTATTCGGCATCGCAGCGCCGGTGTACTGCCCCGCTACAGGTACATCGGCCATCCCCGCCTCATCGAGCATCTGCCTGAACCAACCGATCGAATTCCATCCCGGGCCTTGCCCATCATCGTCATCGATCCCAATCAAGCGGATCAGACCAGCTTTGTGGGCATTGATAATCATCGCCATTGTTTGGTCGCCGCTGAAGTCGGGGCCGCAGCCGTACGTATTGAAAATCACCAACGGAGGATTCGACGTAAGGCCGGAATACAGAAGTCCCTGGTAGAACTTGGTGTCGTAGAAGATATTGGTCAACTGCCCAAAGCTGAGGTTACCGGGGAAGATCGCGAACTCGTCTACGTTGACGGCACCCTGAGAAGAGTCGCTGGCATCAGCGCCATAGTAATTGCCTGCATATACGTAGCCAGGAACCATGAGCGGGTAGGTCGAAGAGTTCATCTTCATCATGTAAGCCGTAGCCGTTACAACCGCACCCGACCCACCACCCCCTGTAACAGTGATCGCCGGTGCGGATGTGCAGCCAAGAGTGTAGTTGGAAACAGCGGTAACCGCGCCACCGCTAACAGTCGCAATTGACGATCCGACGGAGCAATTCGTGCCACCTCCCGAAGTCCCTAAAATAGGCGCGGACGTGTATCCGGTTCCTCCACTTGTTATTGCAAGGGTTACTCCGCCAAATCCCTGCGCCGTCGAAACCGGATAGACGAGAGACTGCGCTGTGCCATTGATCCACATGCTGATCCCGCCACCACTACCGCTACCATTGTCCTCAACCATGATGTTGTAGTTGAAGGAGTTGGGCATGGCGTCCGCAGAGTTTGTAGTACAGACCCTTTGGTCTACAACAAAAGCCCCGCCCGTTAGCAACGTGTAAGGAGCCGGCGCAGAACGCTCGAAACACAACTGAGAGCCGTAGCCGTTCGGTTGGAGGAATAGCTTCCACCAGATATTGTTAATGGCCGCGCCGTTGCTGTCGCCTTTGCTGGCCAAAACGATCGTGCCGGTATGGTCAAAGTTAAGCTTGTTGATGTGCAGCATCATGGTCCACAGCGTGTTCCACTCCATGCTCGATCCTAGTGTGTTGTTGGGTGCGGCATTCCATCCGTTGTAAGGAAATGCTGCTGAGTAATTTGCGTTGTTGGTGTTGTCGAAACCAGGTTGGCGGGGGAGGACGGTCCCCGTCGAAATCGTTTTCGGCTTGATAGCAACGATCCACGTTCCCCACGTGTACGCGGCACTAGAAGCCACGTTGAACGTATACGATCCAGCCGCGCCAGCCGCGTAGGTGCCGTTAGCTTGAGAATTGTATGTTGCATTCGTGAATATCGCGAAGGCCGGGCTACCGGCTGTCCACGTCTCCGCACCACCGCCTTCTGTGACATTTGCAATCAGCAGATCTCCGGCCATCGTCGTCGTCAGCGCACCGCTTGTGACAGCCGTCGTTGAAGCTTGTGCGTTGTATACGTGAGAATCTACCGGAGACGTGGTTGCAGCGTTCACCACATCCACTACTGTCATCACCGGATATGCGCTAGAAGCACTCAGCGTTGCCGTAATTGTGTGCGATCCTGACGTCACATTTGCAAAATAGTAGGCGTACACTCCCGTGGCTGGGCTCCCTATCAGGACCGCCGACGCACCGAGAGAATCGGTCACACTCGAAACCGTAGCAGTCTCTATCCCGATCCAAACCACAACCGCGTCGGTAGCTGTGGTTATCACTCCACAAGCAAGGCTTGAAGAGGACGCAGCGCCGTAAGTGCAATGAGGACCAGCAGTAGCGGATACGGTCGCCGTTCCGACGAAACTCTGCCCAGAGATTGAGTCCATGAACGCTGTGGTCGAATCGTTGTAGTTCAGCCACAAAGAAGGATTGTTGATGTTCACCGCCCCGTCGAATGTCCACTGCGGATTAGTCGCCTGTCCAAAGGAAAGTGTGGCCGCCAGGAACAGCAGTCCCGATAGTAAGGTGTTCCTCATTATTGGCTCCTTCCTGTTACCAGCGTCGCTCCCGTAAAGTACACAGGGACAGCCGATGTCCCGTCCGCAAAAACACGGACCGTGAGCGTAGTGGGTGTAGTCATTCCCGTCGCCGGGCATCCGTTCAATCCCGGAGTAGCAATCCCGGATATCATCGCGGTCCTTACCATCCCGTTTGCCGTCGAGCTAATCGCTGTAGCCGTCACCACTGCCGCCGAGAACGTAGGCGATCCGAGCACCTGGCCTGGCGTGACACATGCCGTCTGTACATCGATCACCGCATTACCCGCTGTCGATGAGGAGTAGAAGCTGAGGTAAATTCCAGTGCTGGTCCAGTACGGCGGTGCAGTCGTGGTCAACTCCGCATACTGTGGCTGGGAGGGAGATGCTTGGAAGAGCAGATATCCTAGCGCACTCGACCCTGGCGCCACGGATCCCGCCGACGGTTCGTTGTTGTTGTACCTCGTAAATCCAGCTGAAAACGCAACTCCTCCATCCGAGACCGCCGCAGGAAAATAGGTGTACGTCAGCGGCGGCGTGCTGCTTCCGGTAGCTATGGTGCAACTTCCCCCCAAAGCGCAGCTTGTCCCGTTGACGCTGGTCGAAGCTGGCAGCATGGCGGC
>Ga0302314_10011018_pt1 | contig 15798 bp, 18 predicted proteins | sample III_Palsa_N2_3_FD_200533 | JGI IMG/M metagenome (GOLD analysis project Ga0302314, IMG submission 200533) | Peat permafrost microbial communities from Stordalen Mire near Abisko, Sweden - III_Palsa_N2_3 | ecosystem: Environmental > Terrestrial > Soil > Palsa > Peat permafrost | place: Sweden...
TGCCTGGCGAAGTGGTGCACGCGCACATAGGCACCGTCGATGCCGATCGCCTCGGCGGCCTCCGCGAGTTCGATCGTCTGGTTCAAGGCGTCGGCGGCGGTTGGTGTGCGCGAGCCGCCGCCCTGCTGCCAGTGACCGAAACTGAGGAAGCCGATTCGCTTACGCACAACGGTCATTAAAGACGCTGGGGCGGTGGCTCGTGGCCACCGCCCCAGGGTCCTGCAGACAAATCAGCTCAGGCGACGTCGCGAAGCTTCTGAGCTTCGGCGAGCGACTGCAGCTTCTTCAGCGACTGGTTCTCGATCTGACGGATGCGCTCGCGCGTCACGTTGAAGGTACGCCCGACCTCATCGAGCGTCCGAGGATGCTCGCCACCAAGGCCATAACGCAGCTCGAGCACGCGGCGCTCGCGATAGCTGAGGTTCTCCAGAGCCTCGCGCAGCGCCTCCTTGGTCAGGATCTCAGCGGCGCGCTCGTACGGCGACTCGGCACGCTCGTCAGCGATGAACTGACCGAACTCCGACTCCTCTTCGTCACCGACCGGCTTTTCCAGTGAGACCGGCGCCTGGGCGGAACGCTTGATCGACTCGACCTCCTCCGGCTCGATGCCGGTGACCTCGGCGATCTCCTCAGCGGTGGGCTCGCGACCAAGCTCGGTAACAAGCTTGCGCTCGGCACGGCCGATCTTGTTGAGCTTCTCCACGACGTGCACCGGGATACGGATCGTGCGGGCCTTGTCGGCCAGCGCCCGGGCGATCGCCTGGCGGATCCACCAGGTCGCGTACGTCGAGAACTTGAAGCCCTTGCGGTAATCGAACTTTTCGGCCGCGCGCACCAGGCCCAACGTGCCCTCCTGGATCAGATCGAGGAACGGCAGACCCTGGTTTCGGTAGTTCTTGGCGATCGAGACAACCAGACGGAGGTTCGACTCGACCATCTTCTGCTTGGCATCGAGGTCGCCGCGCTCGATGCGCTTGGCGAGATCGACTTCTTCCTGGGCCGTCAGCAGACGCACTTTGCCGATGTCCTTCAGGAACAGCTGAAGTGAATCGGTAGTCATATCCGGCTTCAGGTCCAGCGCCGTCTTGGCCTTGCGCCGCCCACGCTTGTCCGGGGCGCGCTCAACTTCAGCAGCCGAGATCGCCGGATCGACTTCCTCGACGAGCTCGATCTCAGCCCGCTCGAGATAGCCGTGCAGCTCCTCGATGTCTGCCTCGTCGAGGTCAAGCTCAGAGACGGCGCCGCTGATCTCAGCGAACGTCAGCACGCCGAGTTGCTGGCCACGATTGACCAGGCCCTTGACCTCTTCGAGTTCCTGCAAGTCCGCTACTGACATCTGGTTCCGTTTCCGTCGTATTCCCAGCACCCTGGCCCACGCCAGCGTGCTCGAAGCCTCGCAGCAAGCCCCCCGGAGGGCGCACTACACCTACTCAAACACGTAGGCCATGGTATCGCGCCCGGCCGGACTCATGTATGTAATACCCAGTAACGGCCGGCGAGTTTCAAAGCTGAAGCGGATTCTTCTTCCTCTCAACGGCAAATCTCCGCTTGTTGGAAATATTGCACGCCGCGGGCGATACTGCGAGCATGGACGACACGCCACCGAGCATTTTGGGGTCATTGCCGAAGTCTCGTCCGCAGCACCGCAGCAGTAAACGCGGGGGCACTGCCGGCGAACCGCCGCAGGCAGCAGCTCCACCGAAAGCAAAAGCTGCCCCCAACGCGTCATCTCGAGCCAGGGCGGCGACGGCAAGCGCGACCAAGCCGAAGGCCGGCGCCAAGGCCGGCAAACCTGCCCCGAAGCGCAGGCCCGCCCGTCAACCGGGCGTGACAACCAGAGTCGAAAGTCCGGCCCCCGGCGCTCCGAAGCTGGTCTCGCCAACTCCATCGGTCGACCTCACCAAAGTCATCGGCACGGGTATCAAGGCGGCGGCAGAGCTCGCTGAGATCGGCCTATCTGCGACAACGCGGGCGCTCAAGCTCGCAATCACGCGTCTGCCGCGGCCGTAACGGCCGCCGGCGCGACGCGGACGCCGAGCGGGACAATCCAGTCGTGGTTGCAGTCGCCACAACGATCGCAGCGGTCCTGGCCTGGCTCTGGGTACGAGCCCGCCGGCGTCGTAAGCTGCCGGCCCGCTCGCTGATCGTCTCCCCTCGCAACTCCACTGTGATCGCGGCCGACGGATCCGTGCGCTCGACCCAATCCGCACGGTTGACGCTCACCGAGGCCAACCTCGAGCGGCTCTGGACGCCGGCCAACCTCGAGAACCTCGGCCGCACCTACTGGCTGTTCCTGAGCCGCGTCACCCTGGGCTTGATTCGCGTGGTCTACGGGGAGCACGACCGCTCCGTGGTGATGATCACGCGTCCGTTTACGCTGCTGCGCTTCGATGCGCCCCAGTACACACTCGAGTCCGAGCGCGGCCGGATCGTCTGGAGGATCCGTGATGGCCTGCTCGTATCTCGCGCCGGCCGCGGCTCCGGCTGGCTGTCGCTTGACGTGCGCCGCGAGTCGGCCGGCCGCGATCCGGCGAGCCTCTCGATTGAGGTTGAAGTCGCCAACTTCTACCCGTCGATTGCCGCTGGCCTCAGCACCGCCGTCTACGAGGCGACCCAGGCGTTCGTGCATGTGCTCGTCACACACGCCTTCCTGCGCTCGCTGGCGACGTTGGAGCTGGCCGAGTCAAAGGTCGGCCGGCTGCGCACCGACGCTTAGGTGCGCAGCGTGGAAGCCTGACTAGATGTCGAAGCGCTCGGCGTTGAGCGCGCGCAGCTTGGTGCGGTCGTGACGCGACTGGATACGCCGCACGGTGCCCGAGCGGGTGCGCATGACCAAGGATTCGGTCGTGGCCTTGCCGCCGCCCGGGTAGCGCACACCCTGCAGCACGTCACCGTCGGTGACGCCGGTGGCGGCGAAGAACACGTGCTCGCCCCTGACCAGGTCGTCCACGGTCAGGACGCGATCGAGGTCATACCCGGCATCGACGGCGCTCTGCCGCTCCTCCTGGTCCCGCGGCCAGAGGCGACCGAGCATCTGACCACCAAGACATTTGATCGCCGCAGCGGAGATCACGCCCTCCGGCGTACCGCCGATCCCCCAGAGGACGTCGACCGGCGAGTTGTCCGACACGGCCAGCAGTGAGGCTGACACGTCACCGTCGACGATCAGGCGCACACGCGCGCCGGCTTCGCGGACAGCCGCCATCTGCTCGTGGTGACGGGGCCGGTCGAGCATCACCACGACAACGTCACGGATGTCGGTGCCCTTGCGCTCGGCGATCAGCTGCAGGGTCTCAGGCAATGGGCGTCCGAGGTCGAGCAGATCCGCAATCAGGGGACCACCCGCGAGCTTCTCCATGTAGACACACGGCCCCGGATCGAACATGGCGCCACGCTCGGCCAACGCGATCACGGTCAGCGCGCTGGGCATACCCAGCGCGACCAGGCGCGTGCCCTCCACCGGATCGACCGCAATGTCAACCTCCGGAGAACTGCCGTCGCCGATCCGTTCTCCGTTGTAGAGCATCGGCGCTTCGTCCTTCTCGCCTTCTCCGATCACAACGACACCGTCAAAGCTGATCGTGTCCAGCACGTGCCGCATCGCGTCGACAGCGGCCTGGTCAGCCGCCTCCTTATCTCCACGCCCGATCAGGCGTGCGGCCGACAGGGCGGCCGCCTCGGTGACGCGCACCAGTTCGAGTGCGAGGTTGCGGTCGGGGCGGCTGCTCTGTGAAGAAGTCATTGCGCCGAGGCTATCGCGGCGGCTGCCGGTAACAGCCGGTTGGCGTAAGTTTCGATCGGTGGAGCCGATCGTTTACCGGCAGTTGTTGCCCGCTTGTGGGGTCGTAACCGCGCCGGAACTGATCGGCTCGCTGGGCCTGGTCCGCGGTGACGCGCCGGCTGCGCGGCCGTACACCATCGCGACCTTCGTGACCAGCGCCGACGGGCACACCACGATTGACGGACAGTCGCGCCAGCTCAGCGACGACGGCGATCGCGAACTGCATCGCACCCTGCGTGAGCGTGTCGACGCGGTGCTCGCCGGCACCGCCACGATGGCCGCTGAGGACTACGCGAGGATGCTGCCCGCCCCAGCCCGGCGGGAGCGGCGGCTTGCTGCAGGGCGCGCCGCCGAGCCGCTCGCCGTGATGATCAGCCGTAGCGGCAGGCTGCCACTCGACATCAGGCTGTTCGCCGAGCCGGAGGCTCGTGTGGTCGTCTTCTCACCGGGGGCTGCAGACGTTGGCGCCGGTGCCGCCGACGTCTGTCACGAGCAGCTGGACGCAGACACGCCGCTCACCGAGGCACTCGCCACGCTAGGGCGCGAGCACGGCGTCCAGACGCTGCTGTGCGAGGGCGGCGGAACGCTGTTCAGCGCGCTGCTGCAGGAGCGGCTCGTCGACGAACTGTTCCTGACGATCGCCCCGGTGCTCGTCGGTGGTGCCCGCGGGCCGTCCGTAACCAGCGGACCGTCGACGCGCCTGCCGCCCGCGCTGGAACTGGCCGGCTTGGCTGAGCGTGCCGGCTCGCTGTTCCTGCGCTACCGGCTGCGCTGAGCGGTCAGGAGCGCTCTCTACGCGCCGGGCAGGCTCGGATCCAGGTGGTGCGACAACTCCTGCCTGACGGTGCGGACAACCTGCTCCCGCAGGCGGTCGGGATCGCGGCCGAAGTCACGCACGAGCGTGTCACGGAACAGCACGATGCGGTCGCGGAAGTAGTCCTCGGCGACGGTGTCGCCCTCGTAGATCCCGTAAACGTGCCGGCGCCCACGCCCGGCCCAGACCCGTGCGCCGCTCTCGGCGACGACGATCGCGACGTGCTCGAGCGCACGGTGGTACTCGAGCGGCAGCTCGTCGAGCGCTGAGCGTACGAGTGCACGAAAGTCCTCCTCGTCGCTGACGTCGAAGAGATCGTCTGGCTCCTCGGACTCCTCGGGCTCCTCGTCCCACTCGACCCCGGACTCCTCGTACTCGCCGAAGCCCCACGGATCGTCAGAGGCCAACCGCTCGGCGCGACGCACCATCAGCTCGAAGTCCTCCTCAGGCGCGCGCCAATCGGCCAGGTGAACCAGCACCAGCACGATCGCGCCACCGATCACGATCGCACCCAGGCCGATCACGGTCAGCACCTGCACCGCCCTGACCGCCGGCGTGGTGCTGAAGCCAACCGCAAGCGTCAGAATTCCGACCGCGGCCGTCAACGCGGCCAGCGCGGAAGCGAGGACCCTACGCAGTGTGGGGGGTTGTCTCATCGGTCAGTTACCTCAGTGTGCGGGCGATCACGAGGCGCTGAACCTCGTTGGTCCCCTCATATATCTGTGTGATCTTGGCATCACGCATCATTCGCTCGACCGGGTACTCCTTGACGAAACCGTAGCCGCCGAGGATCTGCACGGCCTCGACCGTGACCTCCATGGCCGCGTCGGACGCGAACAGCTTTGCCATCGCCGAGTACTTGCCCAGGTCAGCGTCATCGCGATCGACCTTGCAACAGGCCTGATAGAGCAGCTCGCGCGCGGCCGCACATTTGGTCTCCATGTCAGCAAGCTTGAACTGGATCCCCTGAAACTCGTTGATCGGGCGCCCGAACTGCTTACGCTCGCGGGCGTACGCGGCGGCAAAGTCCGTGGCGCCCTGGGCGATACCGAGCGCCTGTGCAGCGACGCCGAGCCGCGACCGATCAAGCGTGCTCATCGCGACCGTGAAGCCGCGGTTCACCTCGCCGATCACGTTGGCGGCCGGCACGCGCACGGCCTCGAAGCTTGGGCTGCCCGTTGGTGATGCTCGGATCCCGAGCTTGTGCTCGAGCTTGCCGACGCTGAAACCCGGACGATCGGCTTCGACGACGAACGCCGTGATTCCGTGCGAATGTCCTGCCTCGCGATCGGTCACCGCGAACACGCAGTAGAAGTCGGCAATCCCGGTGTTTGTTATCCAGGTCTTTGAGCCGTTGATCACCCAGTCGTCGCCGTCTGGCTCGGCGTGCGTGATCATGCCGCCCGGATCCGAACCGGCCTCGGCCTCCGAGAGCGCGAAGGCCGGTGACCACTCGCCGGTGGCACACCTGGGCAGGAACCTCGTCTTCAGCTCCTCGGAGCCGTGAAGCCTGATCGGCAACGTGCCGAGCTCCTGGATCATCAGGATCAAGGCAGTTGAGGCATCGGCCTTGGCGATCTCCTCGACCGCCATGTTGAGCATCAGCGTGCCGGTGCCGGTGCCGCCGTATTCAACGTCAAACGGTAGGCCGAGGATGTCCTGTTCGGACAGCAGCTTGCGCAGGTCGTGCGGATACTCCGCCTTCTCATCGATCTCTGCGGCGCGCGGGGCGATGCGCTCGCGTGCGATCTGGCGGATCGTGTCGCGGAAGTCCAGGAATTCCTGGGGAACCGTATAGGTCTCAGCCAGTGCGGACACTGGTCAGATCCTACCTCCGTCGCACACTGGGCGGTTGAACCGCGCGCCCGGCGGTTGCACCGGGCCGGCATGGCCGGCCCGGTCAATCGCCAGTCAGCTCACCAGCCTGCTGGATGGTGCTCCGTGAACTTCTGTCCGGGCTCGGAGATCTGCGTCGCCGACCAGCGGTCATCGCCGTTGTTGGCGGTCTGCGCGGCTGTGTCGAACCAGACGCCGGCGACCTCCATGTAGGTGTGGTAGCCGGGGTCCGTCCAGATGGTGATCCAATTGCCCAGGCCCGCGTCGCCGTACGCAGTGAACTGCGTCGAATCAAGTGGATCTGCGAGGAATCCGCCGGCGTGAAGCGCGAAGCTCACAGAGCCGGAGCAGTCGTAGCCCGCCGCCAGTTGCGTGACGCCGTTGCTCAGCACGTAGTCCGAGTGCCCACCGCCGTAGATGTAAGGCAGGAAGGCAATCTCGTTGGCGGCGTCGATCACGTTCACGATCGCCTGAGGCGTGCCCGGAGCCGGCTGCACCAGGCCGTCAGGAAGCAGCGTTGCATTGATCTCAGAGGTGCTCTGCGGGGTCGGTCCGAAACCCACACCGCCGCTGTCTGCACTCGGGAGCACATCCCCTGAAGGAACCGCCTCGCTCTGCGCCGTCGTCTGGACGCCGTTGGCGCCAGTGGCGGTTGGCGCCTGCTCGGTGATGCGGTTGACCGAGTTCAGCAGCTTTTCCAGCTTTTTGAAGGTCAGCGGCCCAGCCACTCCGTCTGCCTGCAGGCCGTACTTACGCTGAAAAAGCTTGATCTCGTGCGACGTGTACCCGTTGTAGGTCCCCGTCGCCGGCGTCTTGTAGCCGATCGCGGTCAGGTCGCGCTGCAGCGCGAATACGTCGGTGCCGCTCATCCCTACTTGGAGAGTCCGTGAGCCGAACGTCTCAGTCGACGACTTCGGCCCGGCCAGCGCAGCAGCCGGAGCCGCAGCGGCCAAAGCGAGCATCGAGGCTGCGAGCACGGTTACACGACGCCAACCGGTCACAGCTTTTAGATACGACAAACCAACCCCTTCTCTTTCTCACGCCTACGGGGTTAGCTGTCGGGCTCGCGCTGAAAGAGCGTGCGCTACACCGCAATCATTGCGGCGATTCGCCCCAAGAGCCGTATCTCAGGCTCAACAACTGGGTTCCCCCGCTCCCTGCAAACCGGGCTTGCAAGGACTCGGCTGGGTATCGACTGGCGGAGAACATAACAGAACATCAACACGGAAAGTTGCGGCAGAGCCCGATATTTCTTGAATGGTCGCTTTTGCGACCTCTTGGCTTAGTCTGTGCGGATGGCCGACTACACCCCACAGCAGGTCTCCGAGCTTCTCGCCCAAGGCGCCGTCCAGCTGATCGATGTGCGCCAGACCTTCGAGCACGAGGCCGGGCACATCCCCGGCTCGCGCCTGATCGAACTTGCCGATCTGCCCGCCCAGGCGCAGACGATTGACCAGGGCACACCCGTGATCCTCTACTGCCGTGCGGGTGGACGCTCGGCGATGGCGACGCAGGCCCTCCTGCAGGCCGGCTACGACGCGCACAACATGCTTGGCGGCATGCTCGAGTGGTACGCGGCAGATCTACCGATGGAGCCGGCAGACGGGCGCGTCGCCGAGCACTGACCGTCTACGAGCCTTGACCGGTTAAGCGCCAACGGCCGCGGCTCTCTCGAGCACGCGGCCGCAGGACAGAACTCCGTACTGCTTACAGCTTCATGACGTTGATGGCCTTCGGGCCCTTGGGGCCGGCCTCTTCCTCGTAGGAAACCTTGGCCCCCTCGGCGAGCGAGCGGTAACCGTCGGCCTCAATCGAGGTGTGGTGAACGAAGAGGTCGCGGCTACCCTCGTCGGGCGTGATGAAGCCGAAGCCCTTCTCGTCGCTGAACCACTTGACTGTTCCTGTTGGCATGGTGGAGTAATCCTCCGTAGCTCACAGTGCTGCTACCGCGAGGACGTCTCTCCCGTCACCATCGGAGCCTGCACCTGCTCTGCGTTGCCCTAAAGACAACCTTACGATCGCGGACGCTAGCACCTCGTCCAGATTGATACGAGTCCCGAACACCCTGCGTTTACGGCATGAACACAAGTCCTTATCAGCTATTTCTCAGCCCCCAAAAGGGCGGAATCTGAGCCAATGCGCTGGTTGGTTGATGGCATGAACGTGATCGGCACACGTCCGGACAAGTGGTGGCGCGACCGTGACGCGGCGATGCTCAAGCTCGTCGACCAGCTCGAGCGCTGGGCTGCGACGGAAGGTGAAGACGTCGTCGTGGTCTTCGAGCGCCAGCCCTCCCCACCGATCCGCTCCACCGTGATCGAGGTCGCTCATGCCCCGAAACCAAAGGCCAACGCGGCTGACGATGAGATCGTGCGACTGCTGAGGTCAGACCCGCACGCGCACGCGGTACGGGTGGTCACCTCGGACCGGGGCCTGGCCGATCGCGCCTACGCGAGCGGCGCGACAGTCGAGGGCTCAGACTCCTTTCGCCGCCGCATTGAAGCCGCTTAGCGGCTAATCGCACGGGCTTGTCACAATTCCCTGATGCCCGAGGATCCCTCCCGCCGGCAGCAACCCCGCCAGCAGCCGGGTCGTCAGCGCCCGAACGGCCAGCCCAACGGCAAGCCGCAGCCTGGCTGGCGCGTGACTCCGGCCCCGAATGGACGCGGGCCACAGCAGAGCAGCATGCGCGGAGGACCCATGCGCGGAGGACCCCGCAATCCCCATAACCAGCGGCTGATGCTGGCGGCGCTTGTGATCGGCCTGCTGGCCGTCAACCTCTGGATTTCATCGAGCGCTCTGTCCCCCAACCGGGTGAAGATCCCGTACAGCCCCACGTTCCTCTCCGAGGTCCAGAGCGGCAACGTCAGCTCGGTCTCATCGACCTCACTGGCGATTCAGGGCACCTTCAAGAAAGCGGTCGTCTATCCCGCGAAGAGCAGCTCGCAGGCGACCGTCGATTTCTCAACTCAGGTTCCGCAATTTGTCAGCGGTACCTATCTGGGCAAGCTCCTGGAAAGCAAAGACGTCACGATCAATGCCCAGAACCCGGATGCGGGTCCGTCGTTCCTGGAGAGCGTGATCTTCGGCTTCGGGCCGACGATCCTGCTCGTCGGCCTGTTCATCTTCTTCATGAGGCGCGCGGCCGCGGGCGGCGGTGCCGGTGGCCTGATGTCGTTTGGACGCTCGCGCGCGCGGAGAGTCGAGGGTGACGATCAGCACGTCACCTTCGAGGACGTGGCCGGCATCGACGAGGCGAAGGACGAGCTGTATGAGATCGTCGACTTCCTGAAGAACCCCGACAAGTACCTGGCGCTTGGTGCCAAGATCCCGCGCGGCGTGCTGCTGAGCGGCCCCCCTGGTACCGGTAAGACGCTCCTGGCGCGTGCGGTCGCCGGCGAGGCCGGCGTGCCGTTCTTCCAGATGTCAGCCTCAGAGTTCGTCGAGATGATCGTCGGCGTCGGTGCCTCGCGCGTGCGTGACCTCTTCGCCCAGGCCAAGGAGGCGGCCCCCGCGATCATCTTCGTTGACGAGCTTGACGCTGTCGGCCGCTCGCGCGCCGGCGGCGGACCGAACATCGGCGGCGGCCACGACGAGCGCGAGCAGACGCTCAATCAGATCCTGACTGAGATGGATGGCTTTGATGCGCGCACAGGCGTGATCGTGCTGGGCGCCACCAACCGACCCGAGGTGCTCGACCAGGCGCTGCTGCGGCCCGGTCGCTTCGACCGGCGTGTCGTCGTTCAGCCACCTGACCGGATCGGCCGCGAGGCGATCCTGCGTGTGCACACGCGTTCGGTCCCGCTGGCGCCGGAAATCGACCTCAGCCAGATCGCCTCGACCACGCCCGGCATGGTCGGTGCCGACCTGGCCAACCTCGTCAACGAGGCCGCGCTGCTAGCCGCCAAACGCAGCCACAAGCGCGTCTCCCGCGAGGATTTCACAGACGCGCTCGAGCGGATCGTGCTTGGCGCGGCACGCAGCGTCATGATCAGCGATGACGACCGTCGGCGAACCGCCTACCACGAGGCCGGCCACGCGATCGTCGGCATGCTCACCCCCGGAGCCGACCCTGTTCGCAAGGTTTCGATCATCCCTCGCGGGCAGGCCCTCGGCGTCACCTTCTCCGCCCCCGACGCCGACCGCTTCAACCTTGACGAGCGGCATCTGCTGGCGCAGATCAAGGTGATGCTCGGCGGCCGCTCCGCCGAGGAGGTGGTCTTCGGCGATCTCACAACCGGCGCCGAATCCGACATCCAGCAGCTCACCCGGATTGCGCGCGCGATGGTCGGCCGCTGGGGTATGAGCACCGCGATCGGCCCAGTCGCCGTGATCCCCACCGACGCGAGCAGCATGCTGCTGCCCGGCGTCTCCGAGACGTCCGAGCTCACCCAGCAGATCGTCGATCAGGAGGTTCGGCGGATCGTCGACAGCGCCCACCAGCAGGTGATCGACCTGCTGCGCGCCAAGCGGTCACAGCTCGATGATCTGGTGGCGGCGCTGCTCAAACACGAGACGCTCGACGAGACCGACGCCTACGCGGCCGCCGGCCTGACCCGTGAATCGTCCTCCGAGGCGGCGGACGGCGATCCGACGGTCGTATCCGAGGCCGAAGCAGCCACCGACCAACAGGGCTAGTCCGACTGGCGCCGATCCGCCGTCAGTCGCCGAGGCGCGTCATCTTGGCGAGTGCTTCATGGCACTCAACGACGCGCTGCTTGACCGGGTCCGAGTCAGGCCGATCGTGGACCAGATCCCAGGTGCGGTCGGCGATCTCACGTGCCGTGTCGGGCGTGGCCCGCTCCCATAGCGTGTCCACCAGCTTGATCTCAAACTGCTGAATCTGTTCCACGGGCTTTCCGGGGGCCATCTTGGGCAGGGGCTCGCCGGTCGTTTCCTTCCACATTCCGGTGGCGACGAGTAAGCGGTTGCGCAATTGGATCTGATCCATGCCTCTCATGATCCTAAAGCGCGCGATTTTGTGCGTTCTGGGGTGCATCTCTGAGCCGGTCACAGGATTCCAGTGGTCGACTCCTCTGAGGCGTGGGCGAGAATCAGCGCTGATTCTGCTCATGCCCTAAGCTCGCGCCCGGTGCTGCTCGTCTCCTGGAACGTCGCGTCGTTGCGTGCCCGCCTGCCGCGTGTACTCGAGCTACTCAGCGTCCACGCGCCAGACATCGTCTGCCTGCAGGAGACGAAGTGCGCCCCTGAGAACTTCCCGGTGGCCGAACTGGCGCAGGCCGGCTACACCGCCGTGCAGAACTCTGGCGGGCAGTGGGCCGGCGTTGCGATCCTGACTCGCTCAACCCTGACCGAGGCCGACCCGCAGGTCGGCCTCGCGGGTGATCCGGTCCCCCAGGAGGCGCGCTGGGTCGAGGCTACGGTCGCCGGCATCCGAGTGGTCAGCACGTACGTCCCGAACGGCCGCTCGCTGGGCAGCCCCGAGTTTCCTCGCAAGCTCGCGTTCCTCGAAGCGGCGGCCACGCGGGCCGCCGCGATCGACTCGCCGCTCGTCATCGCGGGTGACTTCAACGTGGCCCCCACCGATCTTGACGCTTATGACGCCAGCAGGTTCGAGACCCACGTGACACCGCCGGAGCGCAACGCGCTAGCCGACCTGCAGGCGCGCGGCAGCCTGGTCGACGCCTATCGTGTGCTGCATCCGGACGAGCCGCAGTTCACCTGGTGGGACTACCGTGCCGGCAACTTCCACAAGAACCTCGGCATGCGAATTGATCTAGCACTCGTCAGCTCAGAGCTGGCAGGCCGCCTTCGGGAATGCGGCATCGACCGAGACTTCCGCAAGGGCTCGAAACCATCCGATCACGCGCCGCTCCTGGTACGGCTCGACTAATCTCGACTCGATGACTGAACATTCTGGACCGACCACACCCCACTCAGACAACTTCCGTACGGTCCTGGGTCGGCTCCCGACCGGCGTGGTGATCGTCACCGGCGGCGATCCCGCAGCCCCCAGCGGCCTGGTCTGTGGATCGTTCATGTCGGTATCGCTCGAGCCGCCGCTCGTCGCGGTGTCTCCAGCCAAGACCTCAACCAGTTGGCCGGCGATCGAGGCCGGCGGTCAGTTCTGCGCGAACGTCCTGGCCGAGCACCAGGAGGATCTGGCGCGACACTTCGCGGCCTCAGGCGGCGACAAGTTCGCAGGGACTCCCTGGAAGCCGGCCCCAGCCACCGGCGCACCGCTGCTCGAGGGTGTCGCCGCCTGGATCGATTGCCGGATCTACAGCCAGGTTGAGGCGGGCGACCACTGGCTGGTACTCGGCGAAGTTCTGGAGCTGAGTGTCGACCGCAAGGGCGGCGGCGCGCTCGTGTTCCACGGCGGCACCTTTCGGCCGCTGGTCTGACCACTCTTATACGTTCTTCGTCAACTCTCATAAGGACGGCCGATCATGAGATCAATGGCAAGCATTCTTGTGGTAGACGACGAGCCCGCAGTTCGACGGGCGCTCGAGCGGGCACTTCGGCTCGACAGCTATGAGGTTGAGCTCGCGGAGAATGGTGAGCAGGCCCTGGACCGGCTGGCTGAGCAGCCTGCCGACGCCGTGATTCTTGACGTGATGATGCCTGGAATCGACGGGCTGGAAGTCTGCCGTCGCATGCGGGCGGCCGGCGATAAGACCCCGGTCCTGATGCTGACTGCGCGGGACGCGATCGACGACCGTGTGGTCGGGCTCGACGTCGGCGCTGACGACTATCTGGTCAAGCCGTTCGCTCTACGCGAGCTGCAGGCACGCCTGCGAGCGCTGCTGCGACGGGCCGGCGACGGCGAGGGCAATGAGGAGGTCCTGCGTTTCGCGGACCTCGTGCTCGACCCGATCGCTCACCAGGTCCACCGTGGGGAGCGCCTGGTCGAGCTCTCGAAGACTGAGTTCCTCTTGCTCGAGTTGTTCCTCAAGCATCCGCGTCAGGTGCTGACGCGATCGACGATCTTCGAGAATGTCTGGGGCTACGACTTCGGTCCGACCTCGAACGCTCTCGGCGTCTACATCGGTTACTTGCGACGCAAGACCGAAGAGGGCGGCGAGCCGCGCGTGCTGCACACGGTGCGCGGCATCGGCTACGTCCTGCGCGATTAGCGAGTCCTGACGATGCCGTTGCGTCAGCGGATCAGCGTCGTGGCCGCCGCCGCAGTCGCGGTTGCGGTGGCGGTCGCCGTGATCGTCTCGTATGTGGCGGTGCGCCATCAGGTGCTGGGCCAGATCGACACCGAGCTGCGGGCACAGGCGACGGCGATCCAGAACGGGGATGTACGAGCGCTCGAGTCCTCGTTGCCCGGCCTCTCGCCGGAGGCCGGTGGTCCCGCACCGTATTCGCAGATCGTGCTCCAGAACGGCAGCCTCCCGAACAACGTGATTCCACTGACGCAGGGCGTGACACTGCCGGATGTGCAGACTGCCCGTGTCGTGGCGAGCGGAACAGGCCCAGCCACAATGACCGACGTTGAGGTCAAGGGCGCGCCAATGCGGATGTACACATTCCAGGACATCCTGAGCACGCCGTATGAAGGACAGTCCGCAGTCGCGATCCAGCTTGCTCGTCCGCTCTCAGGCGCAGACCACGTTCTCTCAAGACTCCGTCTGATCCTCGCGCTGCTGTTCCTCGCCTGCGTCGCGCTCGCCGCCGGCCTGGGCCGTATTGCGGCACGGCGCGTGCTGATGCCGCTTGCAGAGGTGACTGCCACTGCTCAGGCGATCGGTGAGACCGACGACCTCAGTCGTCGCCTGGCGGTTTACTCCGATGACGAGGTCGGCCAGTTGGCCGGCAGCTTCAATGAGATGCTCGAACGGCTCGAGAGTTCGCGCGCGGAGCTTGACGCCTCGGTGACCGCCCAACGCCAGCTCGTCGCGGACGCCTCACATGAGCTCCGCACCCCTGTGACGAGCCTGCGCACCAACATCGAGGTTCTGCTCGCCGGCGGCGTGCTCGACGACGAGGATCGCGAGCGCCTGCTGGCCGATGTGGTCGAGCAGAGTGAGGAATTGAGCACGCTGGTCTCAGACCTGATCGAGGTCGCGCGCGGTGACATGCCGGCGCAGAACGTAGAGGACACACGGCTTGACCGACTGGTCGAAGCGGCGCTCGACCGGGCGCGGCGCAACGCGCCGGACGTGGAGTTCACGGCCGATCTCACGCCGGTCGCGGTCAACGGCAACGCCGAGCGTCTGAACCGCGCGATCAACAACCTGCTGGACAACGCCTCGCGACACACCGAGCCCGGTACTCCTGTGGACGTCACGGTCGACGAGCACGGCGTGACCGTCCGTGACCATGGCGCCGGTATCTCTGAGCAGGACCTCCCCCACGTCTTCGATCGCTTCTACCGCGGCGAGAACTCGCGAGCCCGTCAGGGCAGCGGTCTTGGCTTGGCGATCGTGCGCCAGGTGGCCGAACAGCATGGCGGGACGATCACCGCCGGCAACGCGGCTGATGGCGGCGCCGTGTTCACGCTGAGCCTCCCTGGCTCAGTCGTGCTTGATGACTCGTGCGTGCCGGGCGACGCGGAACTGTCGACGTAGCAGCAGGTAACAGATCCCGAACACCGGGATCACGGGGACGAGCAGCAGGACCCGCTGATGTGGGGCGCCGATCACCAGGGCGTAGACCGCCTCGACGACAACAGCGGGCATGAACGCCAGCAGGGTCGCGTGCGAGCGGTATCCGGAGAGGTGCTCTCGGGCGGTCACCTCCGTAACGCCGAGCGCCAGCACGAGGATCCCAACATCCATCGCCGGCCCGCCGTGATCGAGCATCCCGACGACGAGCGCGACCAGTCCTGCGAGGATCGCAAACTCTGCCACCGGCAGGCCGCCGAACAGGCCGGCCGGTCTCGCTCCGTAAGTTCCCAGTGTCTGGCTCGTCGCACGCGGAGCGGTCCCAGAACGCGCGGAACTTGCCATCGCTGCCGTCGAGCGAGCCGAGCCTACTCCGGATTCAGTGGCGGAAAGTCCTTTGGGAGTTCCGGCAGCTGATCTGGACCGCTTGCGGCGGCTTCGTTTTCCTGCTTGATTTCGAGCCACAGCTCTTCACGATAGATCGAGACTGACCGGGGCGCATCGATGCCGAGCCTGACTGTCGCTCCGCGCACTTCCAGAACCTCGATCACGACATCGCCGCCGACGATTACGCGCTCGCCGGCGCGGCGTGTTATGCGAAGCATTCCGCGCGATTCTAACCTTCACCGCGTCGGTGGCGTTGCCCGCGTCAGCGGGGTTAGCCCGCTTGGGCGGTGTTGTCCGCCAACCCGGGGAACAGCGGGGTCTTGACCGCGCCGCCCGGCGCCTGGTTCAGGACCTGGTGTCCATGGCCCTCACGGACCAGGATGGGCGCCTTCGTGTTGGCCGTGAAC
>Ga0302314_10011019_pt1 | contig 15798 bp, 17 predicted proteins | sample III_Palsa_N2_3_FD_200533 | JGI IMG/M metagenome (GOLD analysis project Ga0302314, IMG submission 200533) | Peat permafrost microbial communities from Stordalen Mire near Abisko, Sweden - III_Palsa_N2_3 | ecosystem: Environmental > Terrestrial > Soil > Palsa > Peat permafrost | place: Sweden...
GTCCTTCGAAGGCAAGGGATATGGCGACCTCAAGTCGACCGTGGCGGATGCGGTGGTGGAGACGTTCGGCCCGATTCGCGAACGGGCGCTCGAACTGCTGGCCGACCCCGCCGAGCTCGATCGCATCCTCGGCGCCAACGCCGAGCGGGCCATCGCGATCGCCGAGCCGAAACTGCAGCAGGTGTACGACCGCATCGGTCTCCTGCGTCGGCCATGAGACCGGTCGAGCTGCGCACCGGTCGCCTGGTTCTCGACCAGCCGACGATCGACGACGCCGAGCTGATCACCGAGTACTGCAACGACGACGCCTTTGCCGGGCAGTCGATGACGACGCCGTGGCCGTACGAGCTGAAGCACGCGGTTGGTTTTGTTACCGAACTGGTGCCGGAATGGTGGCGAACCGACGCGGAGTACACGTGGGCGATTCGTCAGGGCGCCGTGCTGCTGGGAGTCATCAGCTTCCGCGCGGCTGGTCACGACATCGGCTACTGGATGGGCGCACCGCACCGCGGGAAGGGCTACATCACCGAGGCTGTCACGGCTGTGCTGGACTGGGTTTTTGCTAACGGTGTTCCCGAAGTCGTCTGGGAGACCGTGGTGGGCAACGCGTCATCCGCAGCGGTTGCTCGCAGGGCCGGCTTCTCGTTTTCGGGCATCCGTGCTTCGAATTTCACCGCGCGCGACGGAAGTCATCCGTCCGCCTGGCAGGGCGTGATCGCCGCCGGCGACAGCCGGGATCCTAAGCCCGGATGGCCCGCGGGCTGAGGCTGATGGATCAGGGGCGGCCGACCACCAGACGGAGGCCGCCGTCCCAGGTCGGAAGGTTTCGCAGCGCAGCATATTTCGCATCCCATGCTCCGGACGCCAGGTCGGCGGAGAGGTCTCGGACGAACCGCTCCGGTACCTCGGGCGCCACGAAGCTCCAGGCCGAGTTGGCCTTTCGGGCACCCTCCTCGAGCAGCAGTTCGGGTCTGCCGTAATACGCCTGGTTGAAACCGTCCGTGCAGTCGAGTGGGATGGGCACGGTCTGCACCTCGGTGACACCCCCCAACGCCGCTGCAATTCCGGCGATCGTCGGGTAGCGGCCCGACTCCGTTTCCATTACCTCGGGTGCGTAATCGCTCAGCCAGAAGTGACCGTCGAACTCGGGATCGACCGACATGATCACGATCGGTCCTCGCGTCACCCGTCGGACCTCGGCGAGCCCTTTTGCGAGGTCGGGCCACTGGTGCACCGAGAAGGTCGACATCGCCGCGTCGAAACTGTCATCGGGGAAGGGAAGCGAATCGGCGGTCGCGTCGATCGCCGGTCGACCCACCGGTCGCAGTGCACGCATGGACGCCGAGGGCTCGACCGCGGTCACGTCGAGGTCGGTCGGCTCGTAAGACCCGGCCCCGGCTCCCACGTTGAGTACGCTACGCGCTGGTCCGAGGGCCGACCGGATGGCTGCGGCGATGCGCGGATCGGGACGCCGGAAGTCCGTGTAACCGGCTCCAATGCGACCATAGTCGGCGTCGCCCGCACTTCCATCGTCGTGTGTGCGTTTCCCACTGGTCGCCATTTCGGCTCCTTCACTTCCTTCTATCGCCCCGCTGGTTGGTCGGTCACAGCCTGCCACGACGGCGGCACGGTGATGTCGATGCCGGGGTGGGTTGTCGAAAGCGGGCAGGATGAGGGTGTGCCCAACGTCATCCTCTTCGACCTCGACGACACCCTGTTCGCTCACCGCGAGGCCGTGAACGCGGGCGCGCTGTCGGTGCTTCGACAACTGGATGTGCCGCCCTCGACAGAACTGGAGGACGCGGAAGTCGCCCGGTGGACCGAACTCGAAGAGCTCCACTACACGCGCTACCTCACAGGAGATCTCGACTACCTGGGACAGCGGCGGGCACGCGCGCGCGATTTTCTCGCGCCCTACGGCGTCGAGTTCGTCACGGACGCTGAGGCCGAGACGTGGTTCGAGCACTACCTGGGGCACTACCGCGACGCGTGGGACGTCTATCCGGACACCATGTCCGTGCTCGGCGCGCTGGCTGACCGGCGGCTCGGAATCATCACCAATGGCGAACTGGATTTCCAGCTGGCGAAGATTGCCGCGACAGGGCTTGCGCCCCTGTTCGAGCACGTCATCGCATCCGGCGAGTTCGGTTTCACCAAGCCGGATGCGCGGATCTTCCACGCCGCATGCGCAGCGTTCGGCGTCACCCCGTCCGACGCGGTCTACATCGGTGACCGTCTCCACACCGATGCGATCGGCGCGACAAACGCCGGGCTTCGAGGCATCTGGATCGACCGCCTCGGCGCGACGCCCGCAGACCTGGCCGAGGCCGAAGCATCCGGTGTCTCAGTCATCACATCCCTGGCCGAACTGCCCGCCCTCCTGGTCTAGACCCCATCAACCCTGTTGGCGGGAGAAATAACCCATGGTGGCGGGAGGAGCTGCGGGCTGGCGGGAGTAACAACTCCGCCCGGCACGCCGTTTCTCCCGCCCACAGGGATGCTCAAGGGGGAAGTGACAGCGGGAATGGATGGCGACGGCAGCGCGTTGGTAGTCTGTAGATGTGCTCCGGGGTCGGTGAGAGTCCGAACCGGTGGTGATAGTCCACGAGCCGTGGAACGTGCAGCGTCTTTAGCCGGTGCAGCGTCGTAGTTGGTCTGGCCTCAGGGTCGGAGCCGCCGAAGCTGAACCAGCCGAGACGCGGGACGTGAAGCGGTTGACTCGGTGAAACTCCGAGACCGACGGTTAAAGTCCGGATGGGAGGCAGCACACGGTTTGATGAGCGCCAACGCGATTAGCGCGGGCGAGCAGAAAACCATGGTCTCTCACGCGGCCAGTTCCCCGGAGTCCCTGGATAGAGGACCGGATGGAACAGGCAATAGTCGAGAAGGCGATGCGCCACGCGCTCGACCTTGCGTCGCGCGGCCCCGCCATCGGTGAGAATCCCCAGGTCGGCTGCGTGCTCCTCGACTCGACCGGCGCGATCGTCGCCGAGGGCTGGCATCACGGCGCAGGCACACCGCACGCTGAAGTCGACGCGCTAGGCAAGGTCTCGGATGCCCGCGGACTGATCGCCGTCGTGACGCTGGAGCCCTGCAACCATACCGGGCGCACCGGCCCCTGCTCCGTGGCGCTCATCGAGGCGGGCATCGCCGAGGTCTACTTCGCGACTTCCGATCCCACTCCCCTTGCCGGTGGCGGCGCCGAACACCTCGCCGACGCCGGCGTCACGGTGACCGGCGGGATCCTTCGCGCCGAGGCCGAAGAGTTCCAACACAAGTGGCTCACCGCGGTGCGCCAGGGCCGTCCTTACGTCACCCTCAAGTGGGCGTCGACGCTGGATGGCAGGGCCGCGGCGGATGACGGCACGAGCCAGTGGATCACGGGCACCGCTGCCCGCCAGCGGGTTCACGAGCAGCGTGCCGCGAACGATGCGATCATCGTCGGCACCGGCACCGCGACGATAGATGACCCGTCGCTGACCGCGCGCGGGGACGCGGGCGAACTCATGCCACACCAGCCGACGGCCGTCGTGATCGGCGAGCGCCCGATCGCGCCGAACGCGAAGCTGCGCAATCATCCCGGCGGCCTGATCGAGATCCCTACCCACGATCTCGACCTCGCGCTCGCCACGCTCTTCGAGCGCGGATTCCGCCGCGTCTACGTCGAAGGCGGACCCACTCTCGAGAGCGCACTCATCGCTGCGGGTCTCGTCGACGAGTACGCGATCTACCTTGCCCCCGCGTTGCTCGGCGGCGACAAACTCGCGCTGCGCGACATCGGTTCGGCAAGCATGCCCGACATTCGTCGGCTCACCATCGAAAGCGTCGAACAGCTCGGCAACGACCTGTTGATCACCGCACGCCCGATTTGGGCACCGTCTTCTTCAACACCCACCGCGTCACATCACACGACGTCACAACGCCTGGCAACCGGGCTGATCACCCAGGAAGGACCCGGTCACTGACAATGTTCACCGGAATCATCGAAGAACAGGGCGAAGTGCTCGCCTGGACGCCCAGCACGGATGCCGCCCGAATCACGGTCAAGGCGCCGCTCGCCGTCTCCGACGCGAAGCACGGCGACTCGATCTCCGTGAGCGGGGTCTGCCTCACCGTCGTCGACCAGGGCGATGACTGGTTCACAGCGGATGTCATGGCCGAGTCGATCGCGATAAGCACTCTTTCCAGCGTGCAGGTTGGCAACCTCGTCAACCTCGAGCGCGCCGCCAGGGTCGGCGACCGCATCGGCGGTCACATCGTGCAGGGCCACATCGACGGCACCAGCGAGATCCTCAGCGTGTCGGACGGCAGCGCCTGGCGCGTCGTCCGCCTCACTCTGCACAGCGATCTCGCACCACTCGTCGCTCGAAAGGGCTCGATCGCCATCGACGGCATCTCACTCACCGTCAGTGCGGTCGGCGACAACTGGTTCGAGGTGTCACTCATCCCGGAAACACTCGAGGCGACCACCCTCGGCGCACGCCGTCCGGGCGACCTCGTCAACATCGAGACCGACATCCTCGCCCGCCAGGTGCAGCGGATGCTGCTTCTCGGCGACGAGGACACACGACCGGCAAGCTCGGTGAGCTCGCCGCCCCAGCGAATCGGATTCAGCGCGGTGGTTTCGACCGCCGGAGATCACAGAAGGACACAGTCATGAGTCTCACCGGAATCCCCACCGCGCTCGCGGCGCTCAGCGCCGGCAAGCCGGTCATCGTCGTCGACGACGAGAGCCGCGAAAACGAGGGCGACCTGATCATCGCCGCCCAGTTCGCCACGCAGGAGTGGCTCGCATTCATGATCCGCTACACGTCCGGATTCATTTGCGCGCCCATGTCGCATGAGATCGCCGACCGCCTCGAGCTGCCTCTCATGGTGCTCGACAACCAGGACCCGCTGCAGACGGCGTACACGATCTCCGTCGACGCCGCCGATCGGAAGAGCACCGGCATCTCGGCGTCGGAGCGCTCGCACACGCTCAGGGTCCTTGCCGATATCGGCTCGGTGCCGGCGAGCCTGAACCGACCCGGCCACATCCTGCCCCTCCGCGCGATGGATGGCGGCGTGCGATCCCGCGCCGGCCACACCGAGGCGGCGGTAGACCTGCTGAAGCTCGCGGAACTCGTGCCGGTGGGCGCGATCGGCGAAATCGTCGGCGAAGACGGCGAGATGATGCGGCTGCCCGAGCTCATCCGCTTCGGTGAGCAGTACGACCTCCCGGTGATCACGATCGAGGGGCTCATCGCCTACCTGCAGGAGTGGCACTCCGACAGCGATATCCCGATCAGTGTTCCGATTCCGGAAAGCCCCCGGGCCATCTTCGAGGTCGAGACGAACGTGCCGACCGAACACGGTGCCTTCCGTTTCCGGGCGTACCGTGATCGCCAGACCGGTGCCGACCATCTCGCGATCATCAAGGGCGATCCCACCAACGGAACGCTGCTGCGGGTGCACTCCGAGTGCCTCACGGGAGAGGTCTTCGCGTCCGAGAAGTGCGAGTGCGGCCCCCAGCTGGATGCGGCGCTCGACGCCATCCAGGAAGAGGGTGGCGTCGTCATCTACATGCGTGGCCACGAGGGCCGCGGCATCGGCCTCATCAACAAGCTGAGGGCCTATCGCCTGCAGGAGGATGGGCTCGATACGCTCGATGCCAACCTCGCGCTGGGGTTCCCGGCAGACGGGCGCGACTACGGGGCGGCCGTCAGCATCCTCGAAGACCTGGGCATCTCCGAAGTGCGTGCGATCACCAACAACCCGGAGAAGCTCCGCCAACTCACCGAACGCGGAATCACGGTCATCGACCGGGTGCCGCTGGTCGTCGGCGTCGGCGAATTCAACGAAAAATACCTCGAGGCGAAGCGCGACCGGATGGGCCACGTGCTTCCGGACGACGCGACCCTCGACGACGCGGTCCTCGCGGGCCAGAACGGCGGAGACAAATGAGCGGCGCAGGAGCCCCGGAGATCACCCACACCGATGGCACCGGACTGAAAGTGACGGTCGTCGCCGGGCTGTGGCACACCGAGATCGCGGAGGGGCTGCTCGAAGGAGCACAGCGCGCGCTGACGGCCTCGAAGGTCGACTTCACCGTGGTTCGGGTGCCGGGCAGCTTCGAGCTGCCGGTCGTTTCGCAGGCGGTCCTCAAGGCCGGCGCAGACGCGGTGGTGGCGCTCGGCGTCATCGTGCGCGGGGGCACGCCGCACTTCGAATACGTGTCGGATGCCGCAACCAGCGGGCTCACCCAGGTCAGCATCGCGACGGGAAAGCCAATCGGTTTCGGGCTGCTCACGCTCGATAACGAAGGGCAGGGTCTCGCCCGCGCCGGCCTTCCCGACTCGGACGAAGACAAGGGAGCGGAGGCGGCCGAGGCCGCTGTCGCTACCGCCGTCCTGCTCCGCTCGCTCCGGGGCTGATCCGTGGGCCTGGTCGTCCTCGGTTCGGCGAACCGCGACTACACCGTCCTGGTCGAGCGCCATCCGCTTCCGGGCGAGACAGTGCTGGGTGGCTCACTCACGGTTGCAACCGGTGGCAAGGGAGCGAACCAGGCAGCGGCGGCAGCACGTGCCGGCATCACTCCCGTGTTCGTCGGCGCGGTGGGATCCGATTCGGTGGGCACGGACATCGTGGCCGACCTGGTCGCTCGTGGGGTCGATGTGACGCGCGTGCTGCGATCGCAGGCCGCGTCCGGGGTCGCCCTGATCACGGTGTCACAGGATGGCGAAAACTCGATCGTCGTCGCGCCGGGAGCGAACGCAACGCTGGACGCCGAGTCGACAGCGGCGACCATCGAGGAATTGGCAAGCGACGATACGGTGCTTCTGTGCCAGCTCGAGATTCCGATCGAGGTCGTGTCGGCCGCGGCATCCGTGACGGCGAAGGCGGGCGGCCGCTTCGTCCTCAACCTGTCGCCCTCTCGCTACGTCTCACCGAAACTGCTTGCTCTCGCCGACCCACTGGTCGTGAATGAGAGCGAGGCATCGGACCTGGCTTCGAGCGTCATCGACGGACCCGCGGATGCCGACACGATCGCGCGCCGACTGCTCGACACCTGCAAGTCCGTGGTCATCACGATGGGCGGCGACGGCGTGCTGATTGCCGACGCGGCAGGGGTGGTGCGTCTCCATGCCGAGCGCGTCACCGTCGTCGACACGACGGGTGCGGGGGACGCGTTCGCCGGGGCGCTTGCCGCAGCTCTCGCACTCGGCAAGACCCTGCACGACGCAGCAGCGGACGGCATCTCGGCCGGAGCGGCCGCCGTCCAGCATCTGGGTGCGCAGCCGCCGCTCGCCCGCTAGGGCCGAAGAGCGACCGGCGGCGGGGTCACCGGCAGCTGGAACGACGGTGGCAGCTGGTCACCGAGAAGGTCGTCGACGATCACGACGGCCCGAGGGAAATAGGGCGTGTAGTAGTCGGGGTTGGCGTTTCCCTGCACGGTGTGAGCGACGACGGTTGGCGGAAGCGTATTCCAACCGACCACGCCGAACATCCGATGATAGAAGTTGTACGCCGCCGTGTAGGGATCCATCCGCTGCGCCAGGGTGCCCCAGTTGGATCGCTGCTGGAAGATGCCGCGGCTGTCCGGTCCCGCGGAGTCACCGTAGGTGAGGTTCTGCAACCCTGATTCGCCGATCGCCACCATCACGCCGATCTGTTTTGCGCGGTCATCCGGCGTGTAGGCATCGGACGCCCGCATGATCGTCGCCGCATTCACTAGTTGCGGCTGGCAGTACCCGGCAATCGGGCCGGCCGGAACGCTGATGTTCCCGACGACGACATCGGCGACCTGCGGGCAAGCCGACGTTGTAGGGGTCGCTGACGGAGTGGCCGCAGGACGAAGGATGAAAAAGGCGACGATTCCAACGACGACCAGGAGGCTCAGCGGCACGAGCAGCCGGATGAGGATGCCGTCCCCGCGGTGAGGTGAACGACGACGTGAACGGCGGCTCGGTCGTCGTCGCCGCGTCTTGCGAGTGGCCATCAGCTCAGGAAGAGCGCCCGAAGCCGCTTGGTCGTGAAGATGAGGCCCAGGGTGATCATCACGGCAAAATACAGCACGTGCCAGAGAAGTCCCCATGACAGGTCGCCGGTGGTGAGTCCGCGAATCAGTTCGACACCGTGCCACAGCGGCAACGCCTCGACGACGTACTGGATGACCTGCGGGTAGACGGAGATCGGATAGAACGTCGCCGAGAAGATGAACATGGGCAGCATGACGAAGTTGATCCAGTCCATCTGCTGGAAGGTCTTCAGGTAGCTGGTGATGCCCATCCCGAGACTCGCGAACCCGAATGCGATCAGAGCCACGGCGGGAAGCGCGAGGATCGCCGTCCACGCGAGATTCAGCCCGGCCACCTGCATCACGATCATGAAGCCGACCGCGTAGAGGAGCCCGCGCAGGAGTGCGTACGAGATCTCGCCGAGGGCGACATCGAACGGCCCGATGGATGTCGCGAGCATGCCCTCATACAACTTGGCGTAGTTCATCTTGAAGAACACGTTCCAGGTCGAGTCGAAGATTGCACCGTTCATTGCGGACACGGCGAGAAGCGCGGGTGCGATGTAGGCGGCGTAGGGGATGTGCGCGCCGCTGGCGGTGGTCACGGTACCAACCAGGCCGCCCAGCCCGATGCCGAATGACAGCAGGTAGAAAACCGGCTCGAAGAATCCACTGAGGACGACGAGGTAGCTCGACGTGCGGGTTGCGAGCAGCCCTCTGCCGATCACGGCACGCGAGTTTCCGGCATAGATCGCGCCGAGGAAGCGACTTCGCTGCGGCACCGGCACGAGGGCCGGCGACGTCGGGTTCTGGGTCGCCGTCACGCGCTCAACCGCCTCGTGAAGATGCGAGCGGAGAACCACCAGCCGCCCGCGATGAGCACGCCGAGGTAGACGACGTGCACCGCGGTGAGCCAGGTCGGCTCGACCAGCCCGAACGTCAGGACGCGTCCGAGTTGCGTGCCGTGCCAGAGTGGCGAGATCCAGCCGATCCACTGCAACCAGATCGGCAGCCGAGAGATCGGAAAGAACGTGCCGGAGAACAGCGACATCGGAATGAGGATGAATCGCTGGATGAGCGCCGGCTGACCTCGATCGTCTTTGATCGTCGCCATGAACGCCATGATCGGGGTGCCGAGCGCCAGCCCCGTGACCACAGCGGCGAAGATCGCGAGAACTCCCAGCGCGTGGGGCACAGCACCGAACAGCAGCATGAATGCGAAATAGACGGCGACCGTTGGCAGCATCCGGCAGAAGACACCGATGATCATGCCGTTCACGATCTGCAGCCCCGACAGCGGGGCGGTGTTCATCGCGGCGAAAATCTGGTTCCATTTGAACCCGGCAAGGACCGGGTAGGTGAACTCCTCGGACGCGACCGTGACGGCCGCGGTAGCCAGCAGGGCCGGCGCGACGAACTCGAGGTAGGTCGCGCCATCCACGTTCGCACTGACCAGTTTCGCGAGGCCGACACCGAGACCGAACAGGTAGATGAGCGGGTTGCCGAAACCCGTGACGAGCAGCGTGCGCAGGTAGGAGCGCATTGCGAGGAGACGGTGCTCGGCGACATAGAACGACCCCCACCGTCGCGCGCGAATGGCGTTGCTCATTCGATCAGGCTCCTGCCGGTGAGGCGCAGGAAGACATCCTCGAGGCTCGATCGGCGAACCAGACTGGTGATCGGCTCGAGACCGCGCCGACCGATTTCCGCGAGCGCCGCTTCACCCGCGTCACTGTAGATGAGGATGCGGTCGGGCAGCACCTCGATCCGCTCCCCCACGCCGTCGAGAAGGGTGGCCACCTCGGCATTACGGTCAGAGCCGAACCGAACCTCGACGACCTCGCGAGTGGAATACTCCCTGATCAGCGCCGACGGTGCCCCCTCGGCCATGATCGTGCCCTTGTCGACGACCACGAGACGATCGCAGAGCTGCTCCGCCTCATCCATGTAGTGCGTCGTCAGCAGCAGCGTCGTGCCCTGTTCCTTCAGTCGAAACAGCCGATCCCACAGGATGTGGCGAGCCTGCGGATCGAGACCGGTCGTCGGCTCGTCGAGGAGCAGGATGCGCGGATCGTTGACGAGCGCCCTCGCGATCGTGAGCCTGCGCTTCATTCCGCCAGACAGGTCGTCGACCCGAGATTTTGCCCGGTCGGTGAGTTGAGCGAATTCGAGCAGTTCGTCGGCGCGCTTTGCGACCTGTTTGCGGGGAATGCCGAAATATCGGCCGTAGACGATGAGGTTGTCGCGCACCCTCAGCTCCTGGTCGAGGTTATCGGCCTGCGGCACAACACCGAGCTTCGACCGGATCTCGGGGCCGTGCTGGTCGGGATCGAGCCCGAGGATGCGCAGGGTGCCGCTGGTTCGGGTGGAGACAGCTCCGACCATGCGCATGGTGGTGGATTTTCCAGCGCCATTCGGCCCCAGCAGCCCGAACGACTCACCGGGTGCGACCTCGAACGAAATCCCATCGACCGCGGCGAAGTCCTTGTACTTCTTGGTCAAAGCGGCGGCGCTGATGACGGCTTCTGGCACGTTTTCGAGCCTAGCTCACCCCACCGACGGGCCGCGTCAACTTAGGTTGACTGACCCTCGACCGTCAACTATGGTTGACGTCATGGACCAGATACTGAGTACGCTCGCCGGCGCCGCGGACTCGAACGACCCGATCATGGCGCTGAACGCGATCAAGCAGCTGCGCAGGGAGGTGGATCGCGTCGAGGGGGTCGCCGTGCGCCGCGCTCGCAACGCAAACGCCTCCTGGCAACTGATCGCCATCGCGCTCGGAGTCTCCAAACAGGCAGTTCACAAGAAGTACGGAAGAAGCTAGTCCCATGAGCACAGAAGCCCCACAGCGACGACGAGGCGGAAACCCCTTCTCCCGCCGGAAACCGGACGACGGCCCGCGCGCACGATTCAGCCAGTTGCTCCCCTATCTGCTGCAAAACAGGCCGCTCATCGTTGTCGTCGTGATTCTCAGCGTCGTCGGCTCGCTCGCCACGGTCGGCCAGCCACTGCTCGTACGCCAGGGCATCACGGACTTCCAGGACCACAAACCGTTCACGACCATCGGCGTGCTGGTCATCGTGCTGCTCGTCGCCACGGCGCTCATCACCGCCTTCCAGCAGTACCTGCTGCAACGGATGGGCACGAACATCGTCTACTCGGTGCGACGACGCCTGATCAACCGCCTGCTCGGCCTCCCGATCAGCGAATTCGACACGCGTCGCACCGGCGACCTGGTCTCGCGGGTCGGGTCGGACACCACGCTGCTGTACGCCGTGATGACCCAGGGGCTGGTCAGTTCGATCGGCGGTGCCCTCCAGTTCCTGGGTTCGCTGATCGCCATGGCGTTCATCGATCCGCTGCTCCTCCTCTTCACTGTGATCGTCATCGGGCTGTCGGTGCTCGGCGTCGGCAGGCTCTCCGGTCGGATCCGCGTCGCCAGCCAGGCGCAGCAGACCAAGGTGGGCGAACTCGGCGCGAGCGTTGCACGCGCGGTGGGCGCCATCCGCACCATCCGCGCGTCAAACGCGACCGAGCGTGAAACCGCTGCGGTCCAGGAGGATGCGCTCGGTGCTCGCGACCAGGGATTCAAGGTCGCGCGCGCCTCCGCCCTCGTCGTGCCGATCGCCGGCATCGCACTGCAGCTCTCGGTACTCGTCGTCCTCGGCGTCGGCGGATTCCAGGTAGCCAACGGCAGCATCTCGATCGCGACGCTCATCGCATTCGTCATCCTGCTGTTCACCCTCATCTCGCCGCTCGGATCGGCGTTCGGCGCCGTCACCTCGGTCAGCCAGGCGCTTGGGGCTTTGGGGCGCATCCAGGAGATCATCGACCTGCCGAGCGAGAGCGACCAGGATGCCGGGGTCGTGCCGGTGGCGGCGCTGGGCCCTTCGACAGGCTCACCTTCGACGAGCTCAGGAACCGGGGTGGACTCGATCAGCTTCCACGACGTGGTCTTCACCTACCCCGAGAAGGCGCACAAGACCGAGGCCGCGAAGGTCATCGCCGACGCCGGGGTCGCGGTACCCGAAGTGCTCGAGGCTGCGGCCCACGATCGCACCGTGCTCCATGGCATCTCCTTCAGTGCACCGACCGGCAAGCGAACAGCCCTCGTGGGGCCGTCGGGTGCTGGCAAGAGCACCATCCTCGCCCTGATCGAGCGGTTCTACGACCCGACCGGCGGAGTCGTCCGGCTCGGTGGGGTCGACATCCGAGCGCTCGATCGAACCGAGCTTCGGGCGCAGATCGGGTACGTCGAGCAGGACGCACCGGTGCTCGCGGGAACCATTCGCGAGAACCTCATGCTCGGCGCCCCTGAGGCGACCGAACAGCAGTGCATCGATGTGCTGCATGCCGTCAACCTCACCGAAGTACTCGAACGGAACGATCTCGGACTGGATGCGCCGGTGGGCGAGGACGGCATCATGCTCTCCGGTGGGGAGCGGCAGCGTCTCGCCATCGCGCGGACGCTGCTGGCCGCGCCGCCCATCCTGCTACTGGACGAATCGACCTCGTCGCTCGACGGACTGAACGAGCAGCTGCTGCGCGAGGCCATCGACGCGGTGGCCGAGCACCGCACGCTGATCGTCATCGCGCACCGGCTCTCCACCGTCGTCGATTCCGACCAGATCGTCGTGCTCGATCACGGTCGAGTCGTCGGGGTCGGCACGCACTCCGAGCTCGTCAAGTCGACGCCGCTGTATAAGGATCTTGCCAAGCACCAGCTGCTCGTCTGACGGGCAGGACCTGCCGATATGCTCGAGCGACCGGATGAGAGGGAACCGCAGTGGCCAAGGTGAGCTGGAAGAACGAGCCCGACGACCACGACTATCCCGCGGCATCCGACTACCTGGCGCTTCTCCTGAAACCGGATGAGGTCACGCGGGTGCTCGGCACCCTGGGCGAGGCTCCGATCGTGACCCAGAAGGCGAAGGACATCCTGCGGGCGGCGCAGCTCGCACTGCTGCCACCCGACGACGTGCACGTCGCGAGCGATCTCGGCAAGGTCAAGAACAACCAGCCGCTGTCCCCGATCCTCCTGCTGCGCGGTCGGTTCGGCTCCGCTATCCCGCTGCAGATCGCGGACGGCTACCACCGGGTCTGCGCCAGCTACCACGTTGACGAGAACACCGACATCCCCTGCCGCGTCGCCGACCTCGACTGACGACGCGTGTCATTCAGCACCCTCATCCTCGTCGGCGTGGTCGCGCTTCTCGGTCCGCTGCTCGCCCTGCCGACCCGCTGGCGCATTCCGGTCGTGATCGGCGAGCTGGTCGGCGGCATCGCGATCGGCGCGTCCGGGTTCGGCCTCGTGAACGCGTCCGACCAGACCTTCACCTTTCTCGCCGACCTCGGCTTCGGCCTCACCATGTTCGTGGCCGGCAGCCATGTTCCGCTTCGGGATGCGCGGCTTCGCCCGCTGCTTCTGGTCGGCCTGGTTCGAGCGCTCGGCGTGGGTGTCGCAGCCGCGCTGCTCGGCGTGCTGCTTGCCACCGTCTTTCACAATGGTCACGCGGCGATCTATGCGGTGCTGATGGCATCATCCTCGGCGGCGCTCATCCTGCCCGCAGTCGATCAGGTCGGCCTCGGCGGGCCGAAAGTGTTCGCAACTCTCGCCCAGGTCGCGATCGCCGACACGGCGTGCATCATCGCGCTCCCGCTCGTGATCGATCCGGCCAACGCTCCGGCCGCGGCAATCGGCGCGGCCATCATCGCCGTCGCCGCGCTGGTCTTCTACTTCGTTCTGCGCTGGTTGAAGAATCACAAACTGCTGCGCCGATTCCACCGCTTCAGTGAGCGGCGGCAATTCGCGCTCGAGCTGCGCATCAGTCTCATCGTGCTGTTCAGCCTCGCCGCGATCGCGGTCGCCACGCACGTCTCCATCATGCTCGCGGGCTTCGCCTGCGGCCTCGCGGTCAGCGCGGTCGATGAACCACGCCGGCTTGCGAAACAGCTGTTCGCCATCAACGACGGATTCCTGGGACCGCTGTTCTTCGTCTGGCTGGGCGCTTCGCTGTCTCTTCGCGCACTCTTCGCGCATCCACAGCTCGTTCTTTTGGGGGTCGCTCTCGGGGTCGGGGCGATCCTGGCGCACGGCATCATGCGTCTGTTCCGGCAGCCGCTCCCACTCGGCGTCATGGCCTCGGCCCAGCTCGGTGTGCCCGTTGCCGCGGCGACCATCGGGCAAAAGCTCCACGTTTTGTCGTCGGGAGAACCCGCAGCCCTCATCCTCGGTGCCCTCATCACCATCGCGGGTCTCGCGCTCGGCTCCCAGCTGGCAGGTCGCAGTCCGCTCCTCGCGGCCGCACCTGCCCCCGCCCCGCCTGCCACCGGCCCCACCGGCCCCACCATTCCATCTGGCCCCACCCCCACTGGCGGGAGAACCGTCCCCTAGTGGCGGGAGATACGGTCACTCGGGCGGAGATGTTTCTCCCGCAACGTCACCACTTCTCCCGCCACGTGGATCACACGGGGAAAGGAGTGGGCGGCTCAGACCAGGGCGTACATCGCGACCGCGGCGGTGGCTGCGACATTGAGGCTGTCAATTCCGTGAGCCATCGGGATCGTGACGATGGTGTCGGCCGCGGCAAGAGCCTCGGGGGTCAGACCGTCACCCTCGGTTCCGAGAACGAGCGCGACGCGCTCGGGTGCGGATGACGCAAACGCCTTCAGGTCGACGGCACCGTCCGCGAGCGCGAGAGCGGCGATGTGGAACCCGGAGGCGGTGAGCGTCGCACGCGTTGATGCCCAGTCGCCCACTCGCGTCCACGGGACCTGCAGCACTGTGCCCATGCTCACGCGAATCGACCGGCGATAATACGGATCCGAACAGCGCGGGGTGACGAGCACCGCATCCGCACCGATCGCGGCGACGGATCGGAAAATCGCACCGACGTTCGTCGGATCGACGACGTTCTCGAGAATGACGATTCGTCGGGCATCACGGATGAGGTCGGCCACGGCCGGTAGCTCTGGCCGGCGCATTGCCGCGATGAGTCCGCGATGCAGCAGGTATCCGGTGAGCTCCTCGAGAAGGTCGGATGGCCCGGAGAAGATCGGGATGTCGAAGCCCTCGGTCGCGCGGAGGGCGTCATCAACTGAACTTCCGAGCGCCAGCACCGACCGTGGCTGGTGCCCGGCGGCGAGGGCTCGCTCGAGGACCAGCAGCGACTCGGCGATGTAAAGACCGCCGCCGGACTTTTTGAGCGCCACATCCGTGAGATGCGAGTAGTCGGCCAACCGCGGGTCGTCGAGCGAGTCGATCTCTATCACGCTCACTGCGACGTCCAACCCCACACGGGCGACTCAGGCGAACGGGTTGGGCGTGAGCACGTACTTCGTGGTGAGATACTCGCTGATGCCCTCGGCTCCGCCCTCGCGACCGAGTCCGGACTGCTTCACCCCGCCGAATGGCGCGGCGGCATTCGACAGCACGCCGACGTTGAGCCCCATCATGCCGGTCTGCAGCGTCTCGATGAGCCGCTGGCCACGAGCCATGTCCTGCGTGTAGACGTACCCGACGAGACCGTACTCGGTGTCGTTGGCCTTCGCCACGGCATCCGCTTCATCGGTGAACGTGATGATCGAGAGCACCGGACCGAAAATTTCCTCGCGCAGGATGTCGCTGCCGGGCTGGACGTCCGATACGACCGTCGGCTCGAAAAAGGTGCCATCGCCGTCGATCCGGGAGCCGCCGGTGAGCAGCTTCGCTCCGCGGCCGACGGCGTCTTCAACGAGCGTGAACGCTTTCGTAACGGCTTTCTCGTCGATGAGTGGGCCGATGGTTACGCCCTCATCGG
>Ga0302314_10011020_pt1 | contig 15796 bp, 17 predicted proteins | sample III_Palsa_N2_3_FD_200533 | JGI IMG/M metagenome (GOLD analysis project Ga0302314, IMG submission 200533) | Peat permafrost microbial communities from Stordalen Mire near Abisko, Sweden - III_Palsa_N2_3 | ecosystem: Environmental > Terrestrial > Soil > Palsa > Peat permafrost | place: Sweden...
CGGGTGGGTGGCGGCGTGGTAGATCGGGGGGATCTCGTGGTCGAGGTGCAGCAGGCCGTAGACGGCGTGCATGGCGCCGCGGATCGAGTATTCGACGGTGAAGACGCCGCCGGAGCCGTGTCGGCCTGGGCACGAGCACGGACCTCGGCCCCCAGGAGGTCATCCGCGAACTTGAGGGTGTGCTGGCCCATGAGATGAGCCACATCGAGAACTATGACTTCCGCCTGCTACGTGTGTCATATCTTCATGGCGCGGCGCTTGGTCCGTGCCTGGTCAGGGACCTTCGGCCTGGTCCTGATCGCCGTCCGCCTCATTCGCGCCGGGTCGGACGACTGCTACGGGTTCATCAGGCTGGGGTACCTGCCAGGTCACGACGGTGCCGCCGGTGGCGCCCGGTTCGATGGTGCAGGTTCCGCCGAGTTGGGTGGCCCGCGTGCCGAGGTTGGCCAGGCCGCTGCGCCGGCCGCCCGGCGTGATGCCGATTCCGTCGTCGGTGACGGTCAGAGTGATGGCTGCGCCGTCGGCCGTCAAGTCGACGTCGACCCTGGAGGCTTTGGCATGGCGGGCCGCGTTCGACAGGGACTCGCGCAGGACGGCGACCAGGTGCTCGGCCACCTCGTCGGGGACGAGTGTGTCCACCGGTCCGGTGAAGCGGACCGCGGCGGGGAACCCGAGCACGCCGGTGGCCTGCTCGCACGCCTCGACCACTTGGGCCCGTACGCTCGCGGCGCCGTCCTCTCCGCTCAGGTCGTGGGCGTGCAGGGCGAAGATGGTGGAGCGGATCACCTTGATCGTGTCGTCCAGGTCCGTGATGGCCTGAGCGATCCGGCGGGCCACCGCCGGCTTCCCGGTGATCTTGTAGGCGCCCTGCAGCGACATCGAGGTGGCGAACAAGCGCTGAATCGCCAGGTCGTGTAGGTCCCGGCCGATTCGGTCGCGGTCGGCGTAGAGGGAGAGCAGTTCGGTGTCCTTACGCCGCTGGGCCAGCTCCAGGACGACCGCCGCCTGGACCGCGAGGTCGGCGGTCAGGTTTGAGATGGCGGTGTCGAACTGCGCGGACCCGATCCGCCGGGCCAGTGCGAGCACACCGCGTACCTGGCCGGGCGCGCCGAGCGGGACGACGAGTGCTGGCCCGAGTCCCAGGTCGGCGATGGGCTGCTGATCGGTGTGCGGCTGCGCGGTCAGGTCCACGACCAGCGACGGCTGTCCGGAGGTGTACACCGAGCCGAGCAGGCTGTCCTTGATGCCGAGAACGGAGGCTCGCAATCGGTCGGCTTCGTCGCCGTCGGCGGCGATGACCAGCAGGTCTTCGCCTTCGGCGTCGGGCAGGGCGATCACGGCCAGGTCGGCCTGGGCGAAGGCGCGGATCCGCGGGGCCAATTCGGCGAGCAGGTCCTGGACGTCCCGGCCGGAGAGCAGGCCGCGGGTCAGTTCCGCCGTGGCCTCCAGCCATTGCTGTTTGCGCTGGGCCTCGTCGTAGAGGCGGGCGTTGTCGATGACCACGCCCGCGGCGGCGGCCAGGGCGGTGAGCACGGCCTCGTCGTCGGCGTCGAACGCGACCCCGCCGCGCTTCTCGGTCATGTACAGGTTGCCGAACACCTCCTCGCGTACGCGGATCGGCACGCCCAGGAACGAGTGCATGGGCGGGTGGTTGGCTGGAAACCCGGAGGAGTTCGGGTGGGCGGCCAGGTCCTCGGTGCGCAGCGGCTCCGGATGCCGGATCAGCTCCCCGAGCAGGCCGTGGCCGGCCGGGTGCGGGCCGATCCGGGCGATGTCCTCCTCCGAGAGGCCCACAGTGATGAACCGGGCCAGCTTCTGCTCGGGGCCGATCACGCCGAGCGCCCCGTATTTCGCGTCGACCAGTCCCGCCGCGCTCGTGACGATCCTGGTCAGCGCCTGTTCCAGGTCCAGGCTGCTGCCGATGCCCACCACGGCGTCCAGGAGCTTGCGCACCCGGTCCCGGGACGAGCGCACTCCTTCCAGTCGGCCCTGCAACTCGTCGAGAAGTTCATCGATCCGCAACTGCGGCAAAACCCGGGAGACCTCGGCACTCAGTTCCTGTGTCATGGGACTCGTCTCGTTTGGGCAAGAGCGGCTCCGGCCAGACGCCGATAGCGGCGCTGCGTGCAACCCTCCGCCTCCACGCTACCCGCGATGAAGGCGTTCAGACGAGATCTCGCCCACCAACCAGGCGTACGCCGTACGCCGCGGCCGGCAGCATGTGCTGCGCCGTCTCCGGCGGCTGTGCTGATGAGCAGATAGGGCCGCAAGTCCTGGCCGAACGGCCCTACGCGGGATGGCGCGGGTGCGGCACGCTGAAGGGAAGGCGGCGTACACCGCGGTCCGGCTCCGGGTGCCCTGACCCGATCGAGAGGGAATGTGGCAATGGACGAGTTCGCGCACCCCCGGGTAGTGGTCGGCGTGGACGGCTCGCTCACGAGCCTGGCCGCCTTGCGTTCGGCCGTCGCCGAGGCGCGCCGCCGCGGCATCGCGCTGCACGCGGTGTGGGCTGGCCTCCCGAATGTCGACCGCGCTGACACCGGCATGGTCACGGGGATGTTCCTCGACGCGCTCGGCGTCATGCCCGATGACATCGAGATCCACCTGACTGCCACGCTCTTCGGCGTCACGGACGCGCTCTGCGCGAGCGCTACCGACCCGCGTGATCTGATCGTCGTGGGCAACAGCGGAAAAGGGGCCTGGCACGCGTTCTGGTCCGGATCGGTCAGACGCGGCCTGATGCGCCGGGCACTGTGCCCGATCCTGGTCGTCCCGGCCCCCGAAATGGCCCGCGCACTGCGCGCACGACACCGTTGGAACCGTGCGGGTCGGCAAGACCTGTGGGACCGGATCGATGTGGAAGTTCCCGAACTGCGCGGCGTCAAGCGGATCGAGGGCTGATACCTGGTTGGTCCCGGATCACTTGCGTCGGGACCGGTCCCGTACGACCCGGGACCAACGGCCCTGCCCCGGCAGGCGCAGGCAGGAGACGGTGGGGATGAGGGGGCGCCCCGAATCGGTCCGCCCGGCCTCGCCGTCCCGGCCCTTTGGAGGATCCCATGACTGAGAACATGGCCACCGAGCACGCGCAGACCGCCGAGCGGGTTGTCGTAGGCATTGACTCCTCCGACAACGCGGCCCGGGCTGCCGACTGGGCCGGGCGCGAGGCCGTCGGCCGCGGGCTGGCGCTGCACCTCGTGCACGCACTGGACCTACCGGGCGCCGTGGGCAAGTTGATCGAGCCGGACGGCTACGCCAAGGCCCGGCACACGGCCGGTGAGAAGCTCCTGTCCACGATCACCGCTGCGTTGCGTGAGCAGTACCCTGCCCTGATCGTGACCAGCGAGGTCTCCGAGGCCGGCGCCGCGGAGAGCCTGGTGGCCCTCAGCGGGAACGCGAAGCTCGTCGTGACCGGTACCCGGGGGCACGGCGGGTTCGCCGGGATGCTGCTGGGCTCGGTCAGTCTGAAGGTCGCTGCTCACGCCCTTTGTCCGACCGTGGTGGTCCGCGGCGAGCAGGCGGGCAATCCGCTCGACGAGATCGTGCTCGGTATCGAGCCGGACCAGGCCGAGGCGCCGGTCCGGTTCGCCTTCGAAACCGCCGCCGAGCTCGGCGCCGCGGTGATGGCGGTGCGCGTGTGGTGGCCGCACACCGGATACGGCGGGTACTGCGTCGCCGAAGACCTCGAAGACCGGGGAGTGGGCGAGAAGGCGGACTTGATCGCTCTGCTCAAGGCCGTGCGCGAGGACTATCCCGATGTGCAGGTATCGACTGAAACCATCCGTGGCAACCCGGTCCCGATGCTGATCGGTGCGGCGCAGGGGTCACGCCTGCTCGTCGTCGGCTCGCACGACCAGCATGGTCCGCTCTCCGTCGGCGTCGGGTATGTCGTGCAGGGACTGCTCGCCCACTCGCCGACACCGGTCGCCGTCGTACCCATCCGCTGACCGCACCCTTCGATGCCTACGCGCGCGCCACGTTGACGAGGCCTTGCAGTAGTGAAATGGAGTCGTCTCCCGCCCCCTGAGCACAGTGGTTGACCACTGAAGAGGGGCCCAAAGGCCCTGACGGGTCCGGCCGATCCGTCGCACGGTGGGGATATGGCGAACGATTCGGATGTCCGCGCCGCCTCCGGGCTGCCGTCGAAGCGCAAGAACCTGCCCAAGGAAGTGAGCCCGCAATGAGCGCGACCCTCAAACTCAACCGCACCATGCCCGGCATACTCGTCGAGATCGAAGACCGAAAACGAGCCTGGCAAGTCCACCTCGACAGCAAACCCGTCGGCACCATCGCACGCAACGACGTGCTCGAACTGCCCATCGGACCCGGACACCACTCGCTGCGACTGACCTCCACCGGCAGGCGCAGCAGCCCGGTACGCGACTTCGACGCAGGCGACGAATCGGAGACCGAGTTCACCTGCCACTCGCAGCCGATCTGGCCGCTCATGCTCATGGCACTCGTCGTACCCAAGCGATGGATCGTCCTTAAGGAACAGTAGGGCGCGTCACATCGGCCCGGTCTGATCTAGTGCAACGATAGAGCGACGAGGCGCGATGCCGGAGATCAGCCGGCTGAAGTAGTGATCTGGAACAGGCGGCCGCGATATTCGACCGCGAACGGCTCGTGACCGGCAGCTGTGGATGACCGATGCCGACACGTGGCGTCTGTCTCCGGAGCAACCAGAGAAACGCCTTTCACACGCAAGAGGAGATCAACCATGTCCGCAACGCTGACACTGACGCACAAAGCAATCGGAGCGGAGGTCCGCCGCGGCACGTATGACGCCGTACTCGACGGGGAGCGCGTCGGATCGGTCGACATGAACGACACTTTCGAGACACTCATCGAACCGGGACATCACACTCTGCAAGTCCGCAACGGCCGAAACTCAAGTCGCCCCAAGACCTTCGACGCCGCCGACGGCGAGACCGTCGCCTTCCGATGCGGGGGAAAGAGCATCTTGCCGATCTTCCTCTTGTCGTTCGCCGTTCCCAGCCTGGCACTCACGCTCCGCCGCCAGTAGGCGTGGCCCCGCCGCACCGCACCGGGTGATGCTCCGACACGGCAAGAGACCTGCGCCACCCTGAAGGGGTGGCGCTTGGTTCGAACAAGCCCGCGAACACGATCAGGCAGGCTGCCTGCAGCTGAGAAAAGCCGTCCGCTGATAGTGGTAATGGCTCCAGCCGCGGGCGGCGTGGGCGATGCAGCGGCGTGTCTGGCTGGTCGCCTCGGCGGTGCACTCACGCCCAGCACGATGTGGACCTGGGCGCCTGGGCTAGCCCTGGTTCCTTCCGGAAAATTGGACGGTGCGGACGCATCGGGGTGACTGCAGGTGGCTGGCCGACCGATCTGCTAAATTGCAAAATTCTTCAAGTTCATACATGCTGGTGTGACTGAACCGTGGTGCACGTTGTCGGCGCGTTGGCGTGAGTCGGGATGGAAAAGATGGATATGCCGGAGTTTGCCGCCGACGAGCCTGAGGCGGGCAGGTGATCGCGCCGTGCCGCGCCGTCAGTGTCCGCGATGCTCTGGTGTTCCTGCGCGAAAGATGCCGCCGATGAATCTGCTGCGCAAGATCCGTTCGGTGGGCCGGGTGGCCGAGCCCGCCCCGGCGCCGCCGGCGCTCGGGCCCGGCGTGGATGGGGATCTGGCCGCGAGGGTGCGGGCGTTGCGCGGGTCGGCGCAGGTGCGGTGTGTGGATGCCGGGTCGTGTAACGGGTGCGAGATCGAGATCGGGCAGGCGTTCAGTCCGGTGTACGACGCAGAGCGGTACGGCGCGAGGGTGGTGGCTTCTCCTCGGCACGCCGATGTGCTGCTGGTGACCGGTCCGGTGACGCGTAACATGGCCGGGCCGTTGCGCGACACGTATGCGGCGGCGTCGGATCCGAAGATCGTGGTCGCGGTCGGGGACTGCGCGATCGACGGTGGGGTGTTCGCCGGCGGGTACGGGGTGCAGGGCGTGGTGGCGGACGTGGTGCCGGTGGACCTGCACGTGCCGGGCTGCCCGCCGGAGCCGGCGGCCATCGTCGAGGCGCTGCGCAAGGTCACCGGGCGGTGAACCCGGTCGCCCTCGGGCTTGCGGTGGCGTCGGCGGCGGGCGCACTGGCTGTGGCCGCGGCCCTGCTGGCGCCGGCGCGCGTACGGGTGGCGCTGGTCGGGGTGCTCACGGCGGTGCTGGGCGCGGCGGGCATGGCGGCCGGGGGCGCGGCGCTGGCCGGGCACATCTTCACCGCGCACGTCTCACAACTGCTGCCTCTGGCCGGGGTGTATCTGGCGGTGGATGCGCTGTCCGGAGTGTTCCTGTCAGTCGGCGGCGCGGTGGTGCTGGCCGCGTCGGTCTACGGGATCGGGTACTTCCGGCACAGTGGCCACAATGGCCACAGCGGGGGAAACGGGCGGGCGATACAGGTGCTGTGGCCGGTGTTCGCCTTCTCCCTGGTCCTGGTCCCAGCGGCGGCGAGCGTGTCCACACTGCTGGTCGCGTGGGAATTGATGGCGGTCAGCTCACTGCTGCTGGTCGTCTCTGAGCATCGGCGCAGCGCGCAGGTGCGATCGGCGGGGGTCTGGTACGCGGTGATGACCCACCTGGGTCTGGTCACGATCCTGATCGGCCTGGTCTGGCTGGCGTCCGCTGCGCGCACCGAGACCTTCGCGGGGATCGCGGCGGCGGCGCCGGGGATTTCCCCGGTGGTGCGCGGCGGGGTGTTCGTGCTGGTGCTGGCGGGGTTCGGGTCGAAGGCCGGAATGGTGCCGCTGCACGCGTGGTTGCCCCGGGCGCACCCGGAGGCGCCGAGTCCGGCCAGTGCCCTGATGAGTGCGGCGATGGTGAACCTCGGGGTGTACGGGCTCGTCCGGGTGGGACTGGATCTGCTCGGCGGGGGGTCGCGCTGGTGGTGGTTGCTGGTGCTGCTGCTCGGTTCCCTCTCGGCGGTGTACGGCATTTTGCAGGCGAGCGTCGCCAATGACCTCAAACGCCTGCTGGCGTATTCGACGGTGGAGAACCTCGGTCTGATCCTGGTAGGGGTGGGCGCGGCGGGGGTGTTCAAGGATTCGGGCTTCCCGGTGCTCGCGGCCCTGGCGCTGGCCGCAGCCCTGCTGCACACCATGACCCACGCCGCGTTCAAGACCCTGCTCTTCCTCGGGGCCGGGTCCGTGCTGCACGCCACCGGCACCCGCGATCTGGATGATCTGGGCGGGCTGCGCGCCCGGATGCCGGTGACCACCGGGCTGTTCGCGCTCGGCGCGCTGGGGGCGGCGGCGCTGCCGGGCGGGGCCGGGTTCCCCTCCGAGTGGCTGCTGCTGCAATCCTTGATCCACGGCCTGGTGGTGCCGGGGGTAACGGTCGTGGTGCTTCTGCCGGTCGCGGTCGGCGCGATCGCCCTGTCCGCCGGGCTGGCGGTGGCCGCCTTCGTCAAGGCCCTGGGCACCGGGTTCCTGGCCAAATCTCGCACGCCCGCCGCCGAGCACGCGCACGAGCCGCCGCCCGCGATGCTGGCCGGGATGGGCCTGGCCGCCCTGGCCTGCGCCGGCTTCGCCCTGGTGCCGGGCCTGGTCGGCCCATTGCTCGGCCGGGCGGTGGCGGCGGCCGGACTGGGCGGGGCGGGCGCCGACCAGGCGGCCGGACGGCTCTCGGCTCTCGGCTCGACCCTCTCGCCGCTGCTGGTCGTCGGCGGGGCGCTGCTCCTGGTCGTGCTCCTGCGGGTGCTGATGCGGCTGGTGGCGCGCGGGCCGCGACGGGCGGCGCCGCTGTGGGACTGCGGGGCCGGGCCGCTGACACCGAGGATGGAGTACACCGCGACCTCGTTCGCGGAACCGTTGCAGCGGGTCTTCGACAACGTCCTGGCCCCGGAGTCCGACCTGGACGTGACCGCGTACACCGAATCGGCGTACCTGGTTGAACGCGTCGCGTATTCGCGGGCGGTGCCCGACCGGGTCGAGCACCGCCTCTACACCCCGGTCATCGGCGCGGTGCGCCGGGCCGGGACGGCCTCGCGAGCGCTGGCCAACGGCAGCGTGCACCGGTACCTCGGATACGGGTTCGCCAGCGTGATCGTCCTGCTTCTCGTCCTGGCGGCGGCCCAGTGACCACCTCCTCTGTTGTGATCTCCGCCCTGCAGGTCACGCTCGTGCTGGCCGGCGCGCCGCTACTGACCGGTCTGATGCGCCAGGTCCGGGCCAGGTTGGAAGGGCGCGCCGGGGGCGGGGTGCTCCAGCCGTGGCGGGATGTGCGCAAACTCCTGCGCAAGGCCCGGCTCGACCCGGAGGGCACCGGTCCGGCGTTCCGCACCGCACCGCTGATTGGCGTCGCCGCCGCCATCATGGCGGCCGCCGCGATCCCGCTGGCGGCCACCGGGACGGCACTGGGCTCGGGCGCGGACCTGATCGCGGTGATCGGGCTTTTGACCCTGGCCTCGGCGATGCTGGCCCTGGCCGGGCTGGACACCGCCACCGCGTTCGGCGGCATGGGCGCCAGCCGGGAGATGACGATCACCGCCCTGGCCGAGCCCACCATCCTGATGGCCGTGTTCGCCCTGTCCACCCGGATCGGCTCGACCGACCTCCCGGCCATCGTGACCGCCGGGATCACCGACGGCGCGCGTCTGGCCTCCCCGGCGTCCCTGCTGGCAGCCGTCGCCCTGGCCGTGGTCGTGCTGGCCGAGACCGGGCGCCTGCCGGTGGACAACCCGGCCACGCACCTGGAGCTGACCATGGTGCACGAGGCGATGGTGCTGGAATACTCCGGCCCCGACCTGGCCCTGGTCGAACTCGGCGCGAGCATGCGCCTGGCGGTCCTGCTCGGATTGTGGGCCAGTTTGTTCGCCCCCTGGGGCATCGCGACCACCGCGGGCGCCGCAGCGGTGGTCCTGGGTGCCGGGGTGTTCGCCGCCAAGCTCGCACTGCTCGGCGCCGCGCTGGCCGCGGGCGAGGTGTTCACGGCGAAACTCCGCCTGTTCCGCGTCCCGGAACTCCTGGCAGGTTCGTTCCTTCTCGCAGTCCTGGCCGTGACCGCCTCCTTCTTCCTGAACTGACAAGAACCGACAGGGACCGATGACGACGATGAGCACACCGGCGAACGGCGCCAGCGAGCTGCTCGACCTTGCCGCGGGGGTGTTCCTGCTGGCCGCGGTGGCCATCCTGTGGCTTCGGGACGTGGCCGCGCAGACGAGGCTGCTGGCGGTCCAGGGTTCGGCCCTGGCCGCCATGGCCGTGGTCCTGGGCGCCGAACAGGCCCATCCCGAGCTGTACGCGGTGGCCGCCGGGGTCGGGCTGCTGCGCGCGGTGGTGTTGCCCGCGCTGCTGCGCCGGGCGGTCAACGCCCGCGCGGCCGACCGGGAGACCAGGCCGCTGCTGAACGTCGGCGCCTCCCTGCTCACGGCCGCGGCTTTGGTGCTTTTGGCCTACGCCGTCGCCCAGCCCCTGGTACGCCTGGAGGCCACGGCCGCGGCCCGGGCGCTGTCGGTGGGGTTGTCGGTGGTGCTGATCGGACTGCTGGTGCTGGTCACTCGCCGCAATGCCTTGGCACAGGTGGTCGGGTTCCTGCTGCTGGACAACGGGATCACCGCGATCGCGTTCCTGGCCGCCGCGGGCGTGCCGCTGCTGGTGGAGTTAGGTGTCTCCTTCGACCTGCTGCTGGTCGTCCTGGTACTGCGGGTGCTGACCACCCGGATGCGCGCGGTGTTCGGCAGCGCGGACCTCGACGACTTACGGGAGCTACGCGACTGATGACCGCCCTGATGCTCCTCGTGCCTTTGGCCGCGCCGCTGCTCGCGGCTCTGGTGTATGCCGTGTTCGGCTGGCGCCGGGCCACCGCCCATGCGGGCACCGCCGGCGCCGCGCTCGTGCTGGCCGACGCGATCGCGCTGGCCGTCCGGGTGATGCGCCGCGGCTCGGCCGAGATCCTCGGCGGGTGGTTGCGTGCCGACCCCCTCGCGGCGTTCATGCTCCTGGGCATCGGCACCATCGGGCTGCTGGCCTGTGCCGCGTCCCCGGCCTACCTGGCCGCCCACGGCAACGCACACGACGGCCAGCGCCAGGGCGCGCGCGAAGGCGCCGGCGCCACCCGGCGCTACGGGATGCTCGTGTCCGGCTTCCTAGCCGCGATGGCGACCGCGGTACTGGCCGGCAACCTCGGCCTGGCCTGGATCGCGATCGAGGCCACCACCATCGTCACCGCGTTCCTGGTCGGCCACGCCGGGACCCGCCAAGCCCTGGAAGCGGCCTGGAAGTACACGGTGATCTGCTCGGTCGGCATCGCCCTGGCCCTGCTCGGCATCATCGTGCTCTACGCTGCCGCCCGCCACGCGGGCCTGGGCGAGAGCTCCGCCCTCGAATACACCGCCCTGATCAACCACGCGCGCACCCTGGACCCGGCCGTGACACGGATGGCGGTGGCGCTGATGATCCTCGGGTTCGGCGCCAAAGCCGGGCTCGTCCCGCTGCACGCCTGGCTGCCCGACGCCCACAGCCAAGCCCCGGCCCCCGTCTCGGCCCTGATGTCCGGGGTCCTGCTGCCGGTCGCCTTCAGCCAGGTCCTGCGGGTCACCGCGATCGGCAACGCGGTCCTGGGCACCGGCTTCACCCGCACCCTGCTGCTGATCATGGGGCTCGGCTCGCTCGCCCTGGCCGCGCTGCTGCTGATCGCGCAACGCGACTACAAGCGCATGCTCGCCTACTCCACCATGGAACACATGGGCCTGATCACCGTCGGCGCCGCGATCGGCACCCGGCTGGCGCTGGCCGCGATCTTGCTGCACATCGCCGGGCACGGCCTGGCCAAGGCGGTGGCGTTCATCACCAGCGGCCACATCCTGAGCGCCGAGGGCACCACCCGCATCGACCAGGTCAAGGCCCTGGGCGCCCGGCAGCCGGTCCTGGCCGGGATCTTCGGGTGCGCGCTGCTGGCCCTGCTCGGCTTCCCGCCGTTCTCCCTGTTCGCCTCGGAGCTGGCCCTGGCCCGCTCCGGGTTCGCCGCGCACCTGGGCTGGCCCACCGCCGCCGCCTTCGCCTTGGTCCTTCTCGCCTTCGCCGCCCTGGCCGCCCACGCCGCCCGGATGCTGCTCGGCGACCCCGACCACGACCCCGTCGTAGACGCCCGGCCCGCAGCGCCGGGCGTGCTGGGCCTGATCACCCGCACCCCGCTGATCACCGCCCTGGTCGCCGTCGCCGTGCTGGGCATCACCGCCTGGCCGATCAGCAGCCTCATCAACACCGCAGCACAGACAGGCCACCGATGACCCCTCCCACACCCACCGAGCACACCATATCGGCGGCCGACGGGCGGCGCAGCGTGGTCGAGACCGACCCGGGCGACCTCCCGGCCGCCGCCACGGCCCTTCTGGACACCGGTTTCCGCCTGGCCCTGGTCAGCGCCAGCCACCTCGGCGACCAGGACCCGCGCGGAGAGTCGATGCGGGCGACCTACCTGTTCCTGGCCGGCCCGCCGGACTCCCGGGTCGAACTGAGCGTGCGCGTGGACCCGGACAAGCCCGAACTGCCCAGCCTGGCCGCGCTCTCCTTCCCGGCCGGCCGGTTCGAACGCGAGATCCGCGACCAGTTCGGCATCGACCCGGTCGGCCACCCCCAGCCCCGGCCCCTGGTGCGCCACCCGGCCTGGCCCGAGCACTGGCATCCGATGTGCGCCGACGCCGGACCCGTCCCCCCCTTCGACCCGGACCCGGCCCCGTTCCCGTTCCTGACCGTCCAAGGCCCCGGCGTCTACGAGATCCCGGTCGGCCCCGTCCACGCCGGGCTGATCGAACCCGGACACTTCCGCTTCAGCGTGGTCGGAGAATCCATCCTGAAACTCAAGGCCCGCCAGTGGTACGTACACAAGGGCATCGAGAAACTCTTCGAACACGGCGTGCCCGCCGAGAAGCTCGCCCTGGCCGAACGCATCAGCGGCGACACCGCCGTCGGCCACGCCCTGGCGTACTGCCGCGCAGTGGAGGACGCCGCCGGGATCAGCGTGCCGTGGGCGGCGGAGGCGGTTCGCGCCGTGCTGCTGGAACTCGAACGCCTGCACAACCACGCCGCGGACATCGGTGCCCTGTGCAACGACGTGGGCCACTCGATCCTCAACGCCCACGCCCTGCGCATCCGCGAACAACTCCTGCGCCTGAACAAGGCCACCACCGGGCACCGCCTGCTGCGCGGCGGCGTCGTGATCGGCGGCGCCCGCCTGCTGCGCGCCCCCGACCCCCGCGGGCTGCGGGCCATCGCCGCGGACCTGGCCGAGATCGCCGACCTGGCGCTGAACCACTCCGTGATCCGCGACCGGTTCGCCGGCACCGCGATACTCACCCCCGATCAGGCCCGAGGCCTGGGAACCCTCGGAGTGGTCGCCCGGGCCTCGGGCCTTCAGACCGACGCGCGCCGGGAACACCCGGCCGCCCGAGACCTGCCCGCCCCCGCCGGTATCCTGCACTCGACCGGCGACGTACTGGCCCGCTTCCTGGTGCGCGCCGAGGAATTCCAAGCCAGCGTGGAGTACCTCGTTGCACTCGCCGACCTGCTACCCGGGCTGGACGGCATCGACGTACACGCAGCACCCACCCGCGGCCCGAGTACGAACACAGGGGTCGGGATTGCCGAAGGCTGGCGCGGCACCATCGTGCACCGGGTCGAACTGGCCCCCGACGGAACCCTGGACCGCGTGAAGATCGTGGACCCGTCGTTCCTGAACTGGCCCGCCCTCCCGCTCGCCCTGACCGGCGCGATCGTCCCGGACTTCCCCCTGGCCAACAAGAGCTTCAACCTCTCCTACGCCGGAAACGACCTGTGAGCGCGCCCGCCGAGCGTACGAGTCCGCACGCGGCGCTATCGGGCCGGCTCGGCACGTCCCAACCCAGGCCGCCGCGCACCGCAGGTCACAGGGCCGCCGTCTCCTGCAGTTCGGCCAGCAGTCCGCGCCGCTCGACCAGCAGATCGGTCAGGATCCGGCGCGCAGCCAGCATCAGCTCGGACACGTCCGCCCCCGCAAGGGCGTAGATCACCGTGGAGCCCTCCCGGGTGGCGGTCACGATCCCGTAGCGGCGCAGCACCGCCAGCTGCTGGGACAGGCTGGAGGCCTCGATCTCGATCTCGGCCAGCAGGTCGCGCACCGGCTTGGGACCCTCACACAACAGCTCCAGCACCCGGATGCGCACCGGGTGCGCCAGAGTACGGAAGAACTCCGCCTTCGCCTGATACAACGGTACCGACACCGTTCCCACCTCTCCTGCTGATCGGCGCGAGGGCCCCCGGCCCGCCGCGAGCAGGACGCCTGAAGCAGGATCGGCGAGTGAGCCGCCTGTCGCACGCGCCGCGCGCGAGCTTGTGAAACAGTTCCATCATGTAGGAAACTGAAGAGTTCTTCAACTGCGGGCAGTCGGCACCCGTCTGGACCCGGTGCGAGGCCGTCACCACCGGGGAACGTGTCAGGATCGGGCGGCGCGAGCGGCTTTGGCGGCGGCCTTGGCGTCGGCCCACACGCCGCCGCTCATCGCCGTGCCCGGCAGCGACGAACCCATCAGGGCCAGGCCGACCCCGGCCACCTGCGTGAGCGCCGCACGGCCCCTGTGCGTCTGAGCCTTCTCGATAACCTCGGTCATGACGTGACAACTCCTTCTTCCCTCATGGTCAGATCACTTCGCCTGGTCGCCGACCACGATCCGTCATCGGCACGCGGGGCCGGGCGCGAAAACGCGGGCACCCTGCCGCGAAAACCACGGCGTCGTCCCGCCCCGGACCTCTCGGCCCCTCCAGGGCCGCCCAGGTCGCTGCGCTCAGGCTTCGCCCAGACAGGTGGCGTCGAGGGCTGCGGCGTGTACGGGCGCGGTGCCGAGCAGCGACATGGTGAGCAGGAGCAGCGCGGTGAGGGTGACGCGCAGATGAGTGGTGATCGAGCGCATGGCGATGTGACCTTTCGTTTCAGGTGAGCCGAGTCGATTGTTGGCGCCAGTGGCTGTGTGACCGGGTGTCCGGGACTGGCGGTGTCGTTGGTACTGGCTCTGGGCACTGCTACAAGCAGGGCCCAGAGCCCTGTCGCTCTCGCGATGGATATCAGGGGTGGTTGCTCGGGGCGGAGGTGATGGTGTCGGTTCCGACTCCGTCATAAGTAGTTTCGGTGACCGGGTAGCTGACGTACTTGCCGTCTGCTCCGAGTGGCCGATATTTTATCAGTGTACTGTCATCAGCTGTTGCCGGTGACGGTGGCCTTGCGCCGGGGTGGGTGCCGGTGATGCACGGTTGGGTGAAGCCGACGGTGATGGTGGTGCCTACCGCGCCGCCGGTGTAGTCGGCGGTGTCTGTCGGGGTGACGGCCACGGCGAAGGGGGTGGTGCCGACGGAGATGGTGGCGGTGTCGATGGGTCTTTGCTTTTTCTTATGAACTTCCGAACCGGTTGCGCACTACCGGGGGGTGATGCTGGGAACAGGGTTACTTTCGGCCGCTGCACTGGCAGCGGCGCCCGTGATGAGGAGAGGGCACCGCGATGGATCCCAGAACGCGCAAGGCGATCGTGGCCCGCGACGGTGCGGTGGCCCGGATAAACAAGGTGACGTGGAGGATCGGGACGGCGTCGTTCGCCGGGGCGCTGCTGTTGGCGGCGGGGTTCGCCCACCTTCTGCCGACCCGTCTGCCGACGTTCGGCATCGGCCACGGCGGGGGAGACGGGTACTCGAACGGGTCCAACGGTGGTCTGCAGGGACCGGGCTCCGGGCCGGGCCAGGGCTCAGGGACCGGGCACGTGCGTTCGGGCGGATCGTGAGCGGCGAACCCGCGTCGGTCGGGCGGGCCGAGTTTCCCGCGCTCGGCGGGCTGGCGGTGGTGCTGACCGCGGACCCGGACCGGCTCGAACCAGCCCTGGAGGCGGTGCGCGCCGAGGTAGGCGCGATCGATGCGGCTTGCAGCCGGTTCCGCCCCGATTCCGAGCTCTCCCGAGTCAACGCCGCAGCCGGTACCCCGGTCGAGGTCGGCGAACTGTTCGCCCAGGCCCTGGACACGGCGCTGCGGGCGGCCCGGTTGACGGGCGGGGATGTGGATCCGACCTGTGGGGCGAGCCTGGTGGCGGCCGGCTATGACCGGGACTTCGAGGACCTGAAGGCTCGCGGCGTCACCGTCACGATCACAGGGGCGGACCTGGCCCCGGTTCCCGGATGGCACACAGTGGAGTGGGATCCGGGCCGCCGGCTGGTGCGTATCCCGGAGGGCGCTCGGCTGGACTTCGGCGCGACCGCCAAGGCCCTGGCCGCCGATCGGGCCGCAGCCCTGGCCCAGGTCGCGGCGAGGTGCGGGGTGCTGGTGAGTTTGAGCGGGGATATCTCTGTGTGTGGCGAGGCGCCGGCCGGCGGCTGGCAGGTGCGGGTGACCGACGATCACCGCGCCGCCCCGGATGCTCTCGGCCAGACGGTGACGGTGTACGAGGGAGGCTTGGCGACATCGAGTACCACCGTGCGCCGGTGGACCGACGGCGCCACCGAGTTGCACCACATCCTGCACCCGGGTACGGGCAGGCCGGTCAACTCGTGTTGGCGGACGGCGAGTGTCGCGGCGGCCACGTGCGTGGACGCGAACATCGCGTCCACCGCGGCGATAGTGCGCGGTCCGGAGGCCCGGTGGTGGCTGACCCAACTGGGCCTGCCGGCCCGGCTGGTGCGCCATGACGGTCACGTGTTCACCGTCGCCGGGTGGCCGACCTCACAGGAGCAGAACGGGGCAGCATGATCCTCGCCTCGGATGTCGTCACCTCGACTACACCCCTGTGGTACGCCACCCGCGCCACCGGTGTCATCGCCCTGGTCCTGCTCACCGGCA
>Ga0302314_10011021_pt1 | contig 15796 bp, 13 predicted proteins | sample III_Palsa_N2_3_FD_200533 | JGI IMG/M metagenome (GOLD analysis project Ga0302314, IMG submission 200533) | Peat permafrost microbial communities from Stordalen Mire near Abisko, Sweden - III_Palsa_N2_3 | ecosystem: Environmental > Terrestrial > Soil > Palsa > Peat permafrost | place: Sweden...
AGACCCCCGCATTTGTCTTTGTCTCTTCTCCGGATGACCGGGCCGCACGCGAACCACAGCGCGACGCAAGCCCCACGCAACGCTCGATTTTACCACGGAGATCGCACGCGCCACGAGGTCGTTTCGGCCCTGAGCCCGCCATTCCAACGGTCTTGCTATGCTTGGAACCACTATGCAACGCCGCGATCTCCTGAAGGCTTCTCCGTTCGTCCTTGCCGCCACCGTCGGCCAAGTCTCCCTCGCCGACGCACAAACTGAACCCTCCCCGGCGCAAGCCCTCGCAAACGTCCGCACCTACGGCGCCACCGGCGACGGCAAGACGGTCGACACCCCAGCCATCAATCGCGCCATCGAAGCCGTAGCCGCGGCTGGCGGTGGCACCCTCGTCTTCCCCGCCGGCACCTACCTCAGCTTCACCATCCGCCTCAAATCCAACGTCGAGCTCCACCTCTCGCGCGGCTGCACCATCCTCGCCGCCGACTCGCCCAAGCGCGGCGAGACCACCGGCTACAACGGCGGCAGCTACGACGCGGCCGAGCCCAATGATCCCTGGACCCCCTACCAGGACTACGGCCACAATCACTGGCGCAACTCCCTCTTCTACGCCGAAAATCAGCACGACTTCTCCATCACCGGTCCCGGCCTCATCTTCGGCAAGGGCCTCTCCCATGGCTCCAACGGCGCCCGCGGCGACTACTACGACTTTGTCGCCAACCAGCCCGGCGTAGGCAACAAGGCCATCGCCCTCAAGAACTGCCACAACGTCCTGCTACGCGACTTCAGCCTGCTCAAAGGCGGTCACTTCGCCGTCCTCGCCACCGGCGTCGACAACCTCACCTTCGACAACCTCCTCATCGACACCGACCGCGACGGCTTCGACATCGACTGCTGCCGCAACGTTCGCGTCTCCAACTGCACCGTCAACTCGCCCTGGGACGACGGCATCTGCCCCAAATCCAGCTACGCCCTCGGCTACGCCCGCCCTACCGAAAACGTCACCATCGCCAACAACTACGTCACCGGCACGTACGAGCTCGGCAGCGTCATCGCCGGCACCTGGAAGAAGTTCGCCGACGACGCGCCCATCCCGCGTCAGGGCCGCATCAAGTGCGGCACCGAATCCAACGGCGGCTTCCGCAACATCACCATCTCCGGCAACGTCCTCGAAGGCTCCAAGGGCATCTCGCTCGAAACCTCCGACGGCGCCTACCTCGAAGACATCGCCATCACCGGCAACACCCTGCGCGACACTATCGACGCGCCGCTCTTCCTCCGCCTCAGCCGCCGCAACCGCAACCCCAGGGAGACCGTGCGCCCGGGCACCCTGCGCCGCATCGTCATCTCCAACCTGGTCAGCTACAACTCGGCCGCCTCCACCGCGTCCATCTTCCACGGCCTCCCGGAGAACATGATTGAAGACGTCAAAATCTCCAACTGCTACTTCGGCCACGAAGGCCTGCCCAAAACCATGCGCGTCCACTGGGCCGAAACCACCCAGCCCATGCCTGACTGGCACACCATCCTGGTCCCGGAACTTGAAGCCGCTTACCCCGAGCTGCTCCAGTTCGGCCCCACTCCCTCGAACGGCTTCTTCATCCGCCACCTGCACAACCTGGAAATGTCCCACGTCGAGATCGCACCCGCCCACCCCGACCCGCGACCCGCCTTCTGGCTCGAAGATACGCACCGCACCGACTTCCTGGCCATCACCGCTCCACCCCAGCAAAACTTCTCGCTCCACCAGGTCTCCGACTTCCGCCTCACCTGGTCCCGCGCCGCCAAAGACACCACCCTACCCACCGCCGACCACCAACTCCTCTAACCATCCAAAAACCGGGTGCCGGGTGCCCCGTCCTAGCTTGCTAGGGCGGGCTTGGGTGCCGTCACCCCCGAACCACTCAACTGGCAACTGATCACTGACAACTGACAACTTCCCTAACCCAGATCCTTCGGCCCCTCACCCACCTTCGGCGCCGGATCCACCACATCGTCCGCCGCCGCCAGCAGCCCCTCCAGGTCCAGAGCCCCCGTATACATCGCGATCCCGCCATTCGGAGTCCGCGGCCATAACTCCTTCGGCCGGTCCCAGTACAATTCCACCCCATTCTCGTCCGGATCGCGCAAATACAACGCCTCGCTCACTCCATGGTCCGCCGCGCCATCCAGCGGCACCTTGTGCCGGATCAGCCCCTTCAGCGCACGCCCCAAGTCCGCACGCGTCGGATACACAATCGCCAGGTGATACAGTCCCGTAGTCCCCGCCGCCGGAGCCTGCCCGCCCTTGCTCTCCCATGTGTTCAACCCAATGTGGTGGTGGTACCCGCCCGCCGAAATAAACGCCGCCTGCGTCCCAATCCGCTGCATCAGCTCAAACCCCAGCACCCCGCAGTAGAAATCGAGCGCCCGCTCGATCTCCGCCACCTTCAAATGCACATGCCCAATCCGCGTTCCATTCGGTATTGCCATAGCAGTCGATAATACCCCCCACTCGAGTTCCCGGATGCCCCATGTTCGACACGCGCCTTATCGTGTCGAACATGGGGTTATACAGCCCTCTAAGGATTCTGCGAAGCAAGATACCCGGTGATTGCGACAACATCGCCATCGCTCAGCCTGCCAGCCTCGATCCGCATCAGAGCCGAGTTCACCCCATGCCGAGCGCCGCTGCGAAAGTCAAAAAGTTGCCGCGCCATCTGGCTCGGCGATCGACCCGCGATCGAAGGCACATTCCCCATTCCCTTCCAAAAACACCCCTTCAAATCCTGCCCATGACATACCGCGCAAGTCAGAAACCTTCCATGCCCTCCGGTCCTCACCAGCGCTTCTCCCGCCTTCAAACTTCCTCGCGGCACATACGCGACAAACCCCGACGCCGGACTACGAAGCTCGCTCTGCTCAAAGTCCTCCGACACTTCGATCACGCGCTCGCCAATCGGCTCCGTCGCACCACCCTTCTGCACCACCAGCATCCACACCTCGGGCTGCGTCACCGGGACCGTATCCGTCTCCACCACCCGAATCCACCTCTGCGGCTTCAGTGACGAAAAATATTCAGCCGCTACCTTGATCTCCTCCTGAGTCGCCGCCTTCGCAACCCCGATCATCCGGCTCTGCGGCCCCATGCGTGGCTCCGAGCTGCGCCGCAGATCGTTCTTGAAATCCGACATCTGCTCTTCCATATAAGCCACAGACAGCCCCGCCAGGCTCTGGTTCTCGGGCCGGCCAAGCCCGCTCGGCTGATGGCAGTGCGCACAGGCGTACACATCAGGCCTTCGCCCCTTCGCCACAACCTGTGGCATCGCCGGATGCGCGTCCGGAAACCAATCCGCCGCCACAAATAAATTCGCTACCTGCGTCTTCGTGTAACCCGCGCTGCTCCCGGCAACATGTTCCACCGGCTCGCCGCTCACGGCCGCGTCATCCCCCACAATCAGAGGGCCGCCGCCTGTACTTACCGGATACGCCCACACAGGCCGCCCCCAACCCGCCGGAGCCGCCTCACGCGCCGGAGGCTGCGCTCCTTCCGTCCCAATCATCAGCGCGAAGACAAGCGCAACACCTACGCCGCCCACTCCAGCATTCAATCTCAAAGCCATCCCTCAATCAATGAGAAATCCATTGAAGCACGCAAAGGAAAATCGTCCCTCATCACTTGCTCTTCTCCGCGGCCTTATCCCGCGCCGCATCTTCGGCCGCAACCTTCACCGCCATCTTCCCGTAGTCGTCCGCAAACCTGGTCTGCGCCTCTTCCCACAAGCGGTAAGCCGAAGCGGAATCGTAGAGCCCTTGGAGCATCGCTTCGTTGCTTCCGTATACGAGCCTGAGCTGCTCCTTCGCAATGTGTGCCGCCGTAAAACTCTGCATCACCAGCGCATCGTATTGCTTCAGGTCCGCTGCGCTCATCCTCGCCAGCACCGGCGTCGTCGGCGTGCCAATATCCGCAAACAGCGCCTCAAACGCCTCCTGCCGATTCATGGCATCTCCGTCCAACGTCCGCAGCAGGGCAAAACGCTCGCCTCGGATGTGGTACAGCAACGAATAACCGTGGGCCACCTCGTCCGGCAGCAGAGCCAGCCGGCTGTCCGCGGCAGCGGTGTCCCAGACGGCGGTCATCATCGCCATAGGACGGCCATGGTATGGGCTTCCATCCAGGAACAGCGGAGTTTCGTGAATCCCCCGATACGGCAGGTTCGCTTTGCCCCCCGTCGCCAGCATCTTCGCGATGTCCTCGTGCAATCCCAGCATCCACGCCATCTCATCGTCGTAGCGCGCAAAGTTCACCTCCGCCCGCTCCTTATTTGCCTCGCACTCCGCGCGCAGCGACGCCTCCAGTTCATGCCGTTGATGCAGATGGTGCAGCATCTCCACGCTCTGCTCCAGCGAGATCGCAATCAGCAGTCCCGCCGTAATCGTGCCCAGGTGAATAAAGAAATCCTTCCACGTATGCGTCGCATGCGGCATATGGACATCGAGCACAGAAGTCTCCTCTTTCTCGTTCTCGTTCGCATGAGTCTCCGCACCCTCTTCAGGCGCAGACGGCTTCGCCTCCGCCCCATCCGCAAGCGGCAGCTCTTCCGGGATGTCCGGTGTCTCTGGCATAGATTTTCCCTGGGGGTCGTGGTCAAAGCAAGGTTATCAGCGATATACAGACTCACCTCGATATAATTCCCCAGACCCTTCCACGAAAAGAGTTGCCGCCATTGCCATCGAAGCCTAAGCAACCGTCGAAAATCACAACTCGAGCAGCCACCCGCCAAAGCTTCGGCCTCTTACCCCGGGATCTCCGCACCCTCCGCGCCCTCAACACCCCAGTAAAAATCCAGCGGTTCCTCGACGCCCTCACCTACCAGTACGCCGACACCGCCTGGTCCCCCCAGCGAGCCCTGCGCGAGCGCAAGGGTCACTGCCTCGAAGGAGCCCTCCTCGCCGCTGCCGCCCTCCGCCTCAACGGCCACCCACCCCTGCTGATGGACCTCGAAGCCGTAAACGACGACGACCACGTCATCGCCCTCTACCGCGAACGCGGCCTCTGGGGAGGCGTTGCCAAATCCAACTTCGCCGGCCTCCGCTTCCGCGCGCCCGTCTACCGCACGCTCCGCGAACTGGCCCTCAGCTACTTCGAGAACTACTACAACCTACGCGGCGAGCGCACCCTGCGCAACTACTCCGTACCCGTCAACCTGGCCCGCCTGGACGCCCAACACTGGATGACCTCCGAGCAAGACGTCTGGTGCGTCCCTGAGCTTCTCATCGCAGCGCGCCACTACCCGCTCATCCCCGCCAAAGTCGCACGCACCCTCCCCCATCTCGACCGCCGCAGCTTCGAAGCCGGAATGCACGGCAGAATCAAACACTGAAGCCATTCGGACGAATCCTCCACCCTCGAAAGTGAATCTGTGCGCTGAGATTCATCTCCCTGTGAACGTGCATTCACCAAACTTATTTATCAATGGGTCTGTAAGCTCACACTCCCTGCCCATTGAGGTCTTCTATGCTTCGCAAGTTCTGCGCCGCGGTATCTGTCTCTGCACTTGTGCTAACCGGATGCGGCACTGCTTCGAGCCCCCTGCCCACACTTACCTCACCCACCGTACCCACAACCGTGAGCCCGGTCGCAGTCGCTCCATCCACTGCCATCCAGCACGTGGTCGTCATCTTCGGCGAGAACATCTCCTTCGATCACTACTTCGGCACCTATCCCAACGCCGCGAACACCGGTGGCACGACATTTACGGCCGCGCCGGGTACGCCGGCCAACATCAACAACTACATCTCGAACCCAACCCTACTTACGGCGAACCCGAACGAGACTGCCGCCAACCTCGTCTCTGCCTCGAACTCTGTCCCAGCCAACCCCTTCCGCCTCGGTCCGGGCCAGGCCGGCACCAACGACCAGGACCACAACTACGGCCCCGAGCAGCTCGCCTTCGACAACGGCAAGATGGACCTCTTCCCGCTCTCGGTCGGCGTCGCGGATGCAGCGGCGACGGTGAACGAAACCGCGGCTCCCGGCATTGCCGGCACTACCGCCCTCACCATGGGCTACTACGACGGCAACACCGTTACGGCAATGTGGAACTACGCGCAGCATTACGCGTTGAACGACCACTCCTTTGGCAGCACCTTTGGCGCATCCACCCAGGGCGCGCTCAACCTGGTCTCCGGCCAGACCAACGGCGCCACCGTGGTTCTGTCCGGCGCAGCCTCCGGCGTTATCGCCGATGGCCAGGGCGGCTTCACCCTCATCGGCGACGAAGACCCCGCCAATGACCTCTGCTCCTCAACCAGCGCCACCGTCAGCATGTCCGGCAAAAGCATCGGCGACCTGCTCAACTCCGCCAAAATCACTTGGGGAATGTTCTCCGGCGGCTTCAACCTCAGCGTCACCAACACCAATGGCACCACAAGCTGCGCTCGCACCAGTCCGGCGACCGCAATTCCGGGCAATCCCCTCAAGGCGGATTACATCCCCCACCACGAGCCGTTCCAGTACTACGCCAGCACCGCCAATCCCACCCACATCCGCCCAGCAACAACGGCAGCCATCGGCACCACGGCCGATACTGGAGCCGGCACCGCCAACCACCAGTACGACATTCTGGACTTCACCTCCACGCTCACCGCCGGCAATCTCCCCGCCGTCAGCATCCTGAAGGCGCCCGGCTTCCAGGATGCTCACGCCGGCTACTCCGACCCACTGGATGAGCAGACCTTCGTCGTCAACACCATCAACGCCATCGAGTCCTCGCAGTATTGGTCCACCACCGCCATCCTCATCGCCTACGACGACTCCGACGGCTGGTACGATCACCTCACCGACTTCGTCAACGGTTCGCAAACCGGCGCCGACTACGCGTTTTGCAACACCGCCCCCGTTCTCGGCGGCGTAACCAGCACCAACCCGGTGCAGGGGCGCTGCGGTCACGGTCCCCGTCTTCCGCTGTTCGTCATCTCCCCCTGGGCCAGGAAGAACTACGTCGACAACACCCTCACCGACCAGGCTTCCGTCACCCGCTTTATCGAGGACATCTTCCTCGGCAGCGCCCGCATCGGCGGCGGATCATACGACGCAACCGCCGGAACCCTGATGAACATGTTCAACTTCACCACCACGTCCGGAGCCCTTCCCAACCCCAACGTGGTACTCCTCAGTCCAACAACCGGGGCCGTTACCACCGGTAATTAGCCGATTCACAGCCTGTTCACTGGAATGTCTTAGCCTTATCGCACGCACCCGAACCCAGGGTGCGTGCTCTTTCTTTGCGCCCCCACATCTCCCTCACGGAAGCCCGGATACCTTCTTTGCCTCGCTCACGCCGCTCATTTCTGCAACAAGCATCCACCTTGGGAGTAGCGTGGAGTGCGCGCCGAGTCCTGGGCCAGCAAATGTCCATGCCCATGCCGGCGCAGGGACCCGCTATCGCGAAGCGGGTCGCGGTTCCCATGCTGCACTGCCTCGAACTTCGCCCCTTCGTCGATCCGCTCCCAATTCCCCCGGTAGCCCGTCCCAACGCTTCCGGCCGCATTCGCATCGCCATGCGCGAGAGCTTCGCAAAAGTCCATGCGGACGTTCCGCCAACGCGCATGTGGTGTTACAGCGATCTAGCCTCGGGCAACGCAACCGGCTTCGCGCCGGTACTCGAGGCGCGTTCGGGCCATCCCGTGCATGTCGAGTGGGTCAATCACCTCCCCGCCAAACACTTTCTTCCCGTAGACTTCAGCCTGCACGGCTGCGGCCGCGACATCCCCGAGGTCCGTGCCTGCGTCCACCTTCATGGTGGCCGCACCCCATCCCAGGACGATGGTCAGCCCGGCGACTGGTTCGTGCCCGGCCAATCGCGCACCTGCCGCTATCCCTTCCAGCAGGACGCAGCCACCCTCTGGTATCACGATCACGCCATGGGATTGAACCGCCTCAACATCTACGCCGGCCTCTTCGGCATGGCCATCGTTCGAGACACCGCTGAAGACGCGCTCCATCTTCCCTCCGGGAAATACGAACTGCCACTCATCCTCTGCGATCGCAACTTCACCGCCGACGGGCAGCTCTACTATCCCGACTCCGGCGATCCGAATCACCCGTGGGTCCCGGAGTTCTCCGGCGACGCCATCCTTATCAACGGCAAGATCCGGCCCTACCTCGAAGTCGAACCCCGCCTCTATCGCTTCCGCGTCCTCAACGCCGCAAACAGCCGCTTCTTCGCGCTGGGGCTCTCAGGCGCCCAGCCGTTCCACCAGATTGGCGCCGACCAGGGACTTCTCACCGCGCCAGTCAAGCTGACCAGCCTCAGCCTCGCCCCCGCGGAGCGAGCCGATCTGCTGGTCGACTTCTCGGCCGCGCCAGGCGAGCGCGTCCACCTGATGAACAGCGCCTTCGAGATACTTCAGTTCCGTGTGGCGTCGCGTCCCAGCGCACCAGCGCGGCCGTCACTCGCACCACCGACTCTCCGGCCCATCGCCCGCATACCCGAGTCCAGCGCAACCGTCACACGCACCATCACCCTCAACGAGTATGTCGACCACATCGGCAACTCCATGCTGATGCTCCTCAATCGCAAACATTGGCACGAGCCGGTCACGGAAACGCCGCGCCTCGGCGCCACCGAGATCTGGGAGTTCGTGAACCTCACCGAAGACACCCACCCCATGCACCTCCACCTGGTACGCTTCCAGATTCTCGACCGCCGGGTCTTCGATGTCTTCGCCTATCGCAACGACAAGGGGCTGCGTTACATCTCGCCCGCCGCCCCGCCAGCCCCCAACGAACTAGGCTGGAAAGATACAGTGCAATGTCCGCCCGGCAGCATCACCCGCATCATCGTGCGTTTCGAGGGCTACGCCGGCAGATACCTCTACCATTGCCACATCCTCGAACACGAAGCCAACGACATGATGCGCCCGTTTGAAGTCGTCGCCTAAGGTACCTCTGAATGACTCGTGTTTTGACAGGGCGGGACTTCAGTCCGCCACAAACGGCCAAGAATCGGGCTTTAGAGGCTGCTGAAAAAAAGCCGTTTTGCTTAAGGGCATGGATTTATCCGTGCCGTAACAGCTTAATTTGCAGCGCGGCTTTAGCCGCTGAGGGAATCCCGGACTTGATCGCACCTTCCCTAGAATCTTTTGCGAATTTCGGGCCAAACTCATGCGTCGAGCGTCAAAATTGCCTAACTCATTGCCCCACATAGAGATAGGCTTGCCGAGGAGTTTTGTCCAACCTGCTATTCTTAGTTCAGTAGAGTAAAGGAAGACAAGAAAACTCCGGCCAGCCGCCGGGGTTTTCATTTTTGCGCTTCCTACTCACCTTTGGTTTCTTATAGATAGCCGCAACTCATTTGATTGCCTATATTTACAACTAACTTCCGCTAAATATAAGAAACCAGAGTATTTACCTATACCCCACCCCCTGGGTATCGGTGCAAAGGAGAATTTCATGAATGCAAGATTATGCTGCGGAAATAGGGCCACCGGAACATCCTGTCGCGCCGTCGCGCTCACAGGTTCCGCCCTCTGTCACGCCCACAAGCGCCTCAGCCAGCGGGCCCGCCGAATCGAGCGGTCTCGGCGCGCCGCAGCCACTCGCCCCAGCCCCCTCAACGATCGCAGCGCCATCCTCCGCGCCATCTCCCGCGTCGTCCAGACCATCGCCTCGGGCGCGCTCAATCTCGACCGCGTCCCCGCCCACTACGCGCGGATCAATCTCGCCACCCGCACCCTCAACCTGGTGGAACGCGCGACTAGACCAACTCCGGCCCGAACAAGTCCTTCAACGTCTCGCGCCGCCGGATCAGCTTCGCGCCAGCCCCATCCACCAGCACCTCCGCGGGCCGCATCCGCGTGTTGTAGTTCGAAGCCTGGCTCATTCCGTAAGCGCCCGCATCCAGCAGCGCCACCAGATCGCCCGGCTTTACCTTCGGCAGCGCCCGATCCCGCGCAAAGAAATCGCCCGACTCGCATACCGGCCCCACCACGTCCACCGGCGCCGTCGCATTCGCCTTACCCGAACCAGAGCGTGTCTGCGCCACCGGCAGAATCTCATGGTGGGCCTGGTAAAGCGCCGGCCGGATCAAGTCATTCATCGCCGCATCGGTTATCACGAATGTCTTGGTTCCGTTCTTTTTCACCACCAGCACGCGCGTCAACAGCGCGCCAGCCTGCGCAACCAGAAACCGCCCCGGCTCCAGCAGCAGATGCGCATCAAGCCCGGCCGAAACCTTATTCAGCGCCGCCGCGTACTCCTGAACCTTGCGCGCCGGATCGAACTTCGGCTCCGCCGGCGAATCGCTGTAATCGATGCCCAGCCCGCCGCCCGCATCGACGTACCGAATGTCGTGACCGTCCTTGCGCAGCTCGCCAACCAGCGCGGCAACCCGCTTCAGTGCCGCCGCAAACGGTTCCACCGCACGAATCTGCGACCCGATATGGACGCTCACTCCCACCGCGTCCAGCCAGCGCAACCCGAGCGTTTTGCGATAGATAGATCGTGCCTTGCCGATGTCAATGCCGAATTTATGCTCACCCAAACCGGTCGAAATATAAGGATGCGTCTCCGCGAAAACGTCCGGATTCACACGTAGCGCGAACCGTGCCCGAATGCCCAGCAGCTCGGCCCGCGACGCCAGCAACATCAGCTCCGCCTCGGACTCGACGTTGAACATTAGAATTCCGGCCAGCAACGCCGCGTCGATCTCCCACACCTGCTTGCCGACGCCCGAGAACACAACCCGTTTCAGCGCGGCCTTGCTGACTCGCCGAACCCGCTCCAGTTCGCCGCCGGAAACGATGTCGAAACCCGCGCCAAGTTCGGCCAGCATCCGCAGAATCGCCAGCGCCGAGTTCGCCTTCACCGCGTAGCAAACCGTGAATGGCCGTCCCGCAAACGCCTGCTCAAACAGCGAGAGGCGATGTCGAATCTGGCCCGCAGAGTAAACGTAAAGCGGAGTGCCATGCTGCTCCGCCAATGTGTCCAGAGGTACGCCGTCGCAGCACAAAATGCGTTCCTGGTAATGGAACGGCCGCGAAGCCAGCCCTGTCACACGACCCGCGTTCGTGCCTCTTCGAGAGCTCAAACGCTGGTGCCAGCACTTCCTGCGCTGCTGCGCTCAGGCAAAGTGTACGGAGCTTCGGGAATGATGATCCAGGCAAGCAGGTACGCAAACAGTCCGACACCGGTCAGCACGATCAACAACGCGCAGATCACCCGCGTCAGCGAGAGGTCCCAGCCATAATGCTCCGCAAAACCCGCACACACGCCCGCAATCATCCGCGGATAGCGCGGCCGCGTAAGCTGTCCAGGGAACGGCGCACGGCCAACCACCACCGGCTGCGAAACAGCGCCGCAAGTCGGGCAGAATCGAGCTGCCGGATCCATCTGTTTTCCGCAATGAGAGCAATACATCAGAACGCCTCCGGGAAGTTTCTATTTTGCCACATTCCCAGACCTCAGTACGCAAACCTGCGCTCCCGGGTTCCCGAAAACAGTATTCCGGCTACTTCCCGGAATACGGCGTCCGCATCAACCTGCGCGCTGACTCAGCCTGCGACTGGTCGCCGCCGCCCGACGACGCCATCTGGTAGAGCTGCTCGGCGCGGTCGCGCTGGTGCAGCAGGTCGAACATCTCGCCGGCGTTCAACTGTGCGCGTTTGCGCAGCCAGTCGCTGCACTTGGGCTGTTCCGCCGCCTTCACGTAGTTCTCCGCGGCGCCCGCGATATCGTTCTGTCCCCGCTGCGTATCGGCCAGACCGAACCACGCCATCTGCACCCGAGGATCGGCAAAGTAGCCAGGCTTCGCCGCATCGGCCAGCACCGCCTTGTACAGCGAAATCGCGCCCGGACCATTACCCTCGTCCTTGGTCAGGTTGGCCTCCTCCAGGCGATAGAGGTAGTCGTGCGGAAATTGCACCGCCAGCCCGTGCTGCACCACCAGCGCCTCGGGATAGCGCGCGTCATGGCGCAGGAACAACGAGAGCACGGTGCGCGACTCAACCGTCGTGACAACCCCGTGCGCCGCAGACTCGCGCAGCATTTGCAGCCCTTTTTCCTTGTTTCCGCCCACGCCCACGATGCCCACAACCATCCTCACCCAGCGCGGCAGGCTGGCCACCGCGAACTGCTGGATGCCGACCGCCATCTTCGCATCCGCATAGTCCGGATCGAGCTTCAGCGCCTGCTCGGAGTCGTTGCGCGCGACGTATCCCTGCCGCGCCGCAGTCACGTAGGCGTGATCCACCAGCGTGATAAAAGCCGCATGGATCCCGCGCAGGTAACCTCGCGCAAAGTAGGCATTCTTGTCATTCGGATCCGTCCGGAGCCGGTCGTCGCACAGCTTGATGCCCGCGTTGGTAAGGAACTCAATCCGCTGGCGGGTCGCGGCCGCCACGGGCACCTCCCGCTTCGACGTGAGGAACGAATCGTGCGCATAGTAGGTCGTATCCAGCAGGTCCTGGTGATAAAGCTCGCGGAAGACAGTCGCCATCTGCACGTAACCGTACGCCATCGGCTCCTGCGGGTGCTCTTTCAGCACCGATTCGAACCGGCTCAGTGCACCCTCAAAGTCGAGAATGTAGAAATGATCGTAGCCATCGCGGACGACGGGGTCGAGATTCAGCGGATCGGTGTGCTGGACGGCATCCGGCTTAGGCGGCGCCGCAGCGGCGGAATGCATTACGGCAACCGTCATCCAGGTCAGCGCAACGGCGCAAATCAGCATCAACATCATGCTCCGCCGAGCACGCCCTGCCCGCCTGGCTACGGGGGCTGGCCAATCCACTTGATCCATCCATTCCGGTTGTCGCTGCGGTTGCCTGCTCAATTCACCAATCCCGCTCAATCCCCTTCACCTCGGATGCCCGCACGCCAAACGGCCGGCAGGCCGCCACCTGCGACACCTGGGCGCGTCCACCCGCGAAGTTCCGAATCCAGCTGTACCCCTGTCTCGAACTGTCAGCGGAGGCGGAGCAATTCGCTAAGAATCCGTCTCTGTCTGGTCGAGGCACTTGCGAAAGCGGAAAAACCGGTGTTCGCAGACGTTGCAGCGTAAGGGCACCATGACGATGCTTACAAACAGGAAGTCAAGAAATCGGCGATGCGACCTACGGACATTAGGTTCACGACACTTTGGACATGTAGTAGCAGCCATGGCCAGAAATCTCCTGAGCCCCTGGGGCTCGTCGAGGATAGGTGTTCATTAGCGGTTAACACCGCTTGAGAAGTACAAGTTGTCGCAAGATCCCGAGCTTCGCTGCACGCCCGGGGGATACCACTATGATGCTCCCGACGCGACGAAATCGCAATTCGGCGGGATAATTTTATATACAGTGAGTGTGAGATACAGCACATTCACTCGCAGTGGACGGAGGTAGTCTGTTGCTGAGGATCGGGCCCGATCATGACACGGTTTGAACTGCTTCATCTGTTGGTTGCGCAGGCTCGAGCCAACGGTTTCGAGTTTCGCAAGTGGTACATCGCCAAACTCGGGTTGCCCTGGGAGACTACCCGTCAGGCAATCGATGTTGTGCGCCGAGAGGCGATACTACGCGCTGCTCTTCTCGCACGACTTCGCCTCGAGTTTCTGGAAGGCAGGCGAGCGCATCACCTTCCAAGTGCCGACGCAAACGTTCACCCGGCGCAAAGCAGACGGAACCATCGGCACCGTGAGCCGCAAAGCCTACACCCGCCGCAGCACTCGCGACGATGCCTGGCGCTACCACCTGCGCGAACTTGCGGTCGCCGAAGAGCCGCTACGCTACATGCGCAAGTACTTGCGCGTGGAAGAAGACCTTGATCTGGAAGAAGACGAGCTAGAGCCGGTCAACGCGACCGACGAGTCGCTTCCCGCCAAGCCGGTGGAGAAAACGCATCCGGCAGGAATCGCGATCGTGCACAGCCGTCCGAGCTGAAACCGTCTTAATTCACGGCTTCAGACGCGCCAGCGCCTTGCGCGCGTCTTTCGCCTCTTTCTCGACGGGGTCGAGTTTCAGGCAGGCGTTGTATTCGGCAATTGCCTCGTCCTTTTTATTCAACTTCAGTGCGATTTCGGCCAGCACGAAGTGGGCCTCGGGATCGTCGGGCGCTGTCTTCACCGCGTCCTGGCCGCGCAGATAAGCGCCTTTCAGGTCGCCAGTCTGCACGTAGTAATGGGCGATGTCAATGTCCTCGCTCTCACGCTCATCCGTCGATTGCAGCTTGGTCCCGATCGGATTCACGCGGTGCAGGATGTGCCTTCCAGGTTGGGCAGGAGTGCCTTCAGTGCCCTTGTCCTGGAGCGCCGGCGCAACCGGATTGCCGTTGGCATCGACGGCAGGCGAATCATCGCCGGAACTTGAGCTGGAACTGCTGCTTGAACCGGACGCGCCTGGGCTAGCGGCAGTATCGGGCTTGTCGGCGTCGCCGGGAAACGGAAAATCCTTCTTCGCCGCAGGAGCCGACGGAACATTGGGCGCGTCGGGAGCGGACGGCGCCCCGCTCAGGCTGGGCGTACCCGAGTCCGCAGGCGCAGGGCTGCTGCCGCTGCTCTCGCCCGGAAACGGAAACTTCTGCATTGCGCTGGGCTTGCTTGCCGGCGCAGGCGTAGTGCCGCACGGATCAGGCTGCGGTGTTACCGAACACGGCGCGGGATTGTCGGACGGCTTGCTCTGGGCGCCGCACGGCATCGCCGCCAATGCGCCCGCCAGCACCATCGCTCCGAGATGTCTCCGCATCGGCAACTCCTTGCTCCACCAGTTTAGACGTTTTCCGCGCGGTTTGGGTCTGCTCCGCGACGCCTCAAAAAAGATGCACACCGCGGTTTGTTATAGTCAGCCATCATGATGTTCCCAGGTCTCATTGTTCGCTCGTCGTCCATCCACGCCGCCGGCTGCTACACCACGCGGCCCATCAAGAGAGGCGTCCGCATCTGCGAGTACGACGGTCCGCGCATGTCGAAGGCCGTCGCCGACGCCCGCTACGAGGGCCGCTCGGTAACGTATCTGTTCGCCTGCGGAGGCAACATGGTCATCGACGGATTCGGCACGGCGATGTTCATCAACCATTGCTGCGACCCCAATTGCGAGACCGAGCAGGACGAAAACGGCCGCATCTTCGTCTCCACCATCCGCGACATTGCCGCCGGCGAAGAGCTGACCTACGAGTACAACCTGCACGACTCCGACGAGGACGGCCAGGACTGCTACTGCGGCGTGCCCGCCTGCCGCAATACCATGTTCAGCGACCTGGAACTCCGGCGTCGCGCCCGCCGGGCGAAGAAGAAGGCTCCGAACGGCGAGACTAAGCCAGCCAACTAGTTGTCGCTCAGTACGTCTGCGTTGTAGTTCACCAGCATGGCCTTGGCCGGCGAAGGCAGTTTGCCCAGCACAAACGTGTGGTCGATCGAGTTGCTTCCGTGCAGCACCACGTTTGCGATGCGTGTCGTCGTCCCGTTCTGCATCTGCAAATAGAGCGGAATCGGCATCACGAACTTATCCGAAACGTTGCTCTGCGTCAGCTTGGCGTGTACAGAGGTGACGCCCGCGGCATCCGTCGAGAACTCCGACGTCAGCGCATAATGCGGCAGCTCTGTCCCGTACACGTACTCGTCGAAGAACCAGTTCAGTTTGCCGTCGTGCCTCAGGTCCAGCGACTTCGGCATGGTCCTCTCCAACGACGTCTTCCAGTCCTCGGTCGTCGCTGCCTTGCCCGCGTACTCCTTGACGAACTCTTGCATCGAGTGCTTGAACGCGGCCTCCTGCCCCTGCGGAGTCCAGTACGCCATCTCCAGCATGTGCAGCACGTACGCGCCTTTGCTGTAGATCAGCAACTGAT
>Ga0302314_10011022_pt1 | contig 15795 bp, 14 predicted proteins | sample III_Palsa_N2_3_FD_200533 | JGI IMG/M metagenome (GOLD analysis project Ga0302314, IMG submission 200533) | Peat permafrost microbial communities from Stordalen Mire near Abisko, Sweden - III_Palsa_N2_3 | ecosystem: Environmental > Terrestrial > Soil > Palsa > Peat permafrost | place: Sweden...
TCGAACGGCCTGTGGGCGAGACCACCATCCATCGCAGCGGGGATCGCGACCGCGTCGGCGACGTGCTGGTGTTCGCCAACAAAGTCTACGACGCGCCGAACAAGGCCGAGGTCGGCACCGATCAGGGCTATTGCGTGCGCACCGTCGCCGGCAAGAGCTGGGAATGCTTCTGGACGTTAGTTCTTAAAGCCGGGCAAATCACGGTCGAAGGCCCGTTCATGGACAGCGGCGACTCGCTGCTGGCCGTGACGGGAGGCACCGGCAAGTACGCGGGGGCGAGAGGCAGCATGAAGCTCCATCCGCGCGATGCGACACCAACGGGCTACGACTTCGTATACGACTTGCTCTGATGGCATTCACCGAACAGGATTCGTTGCGCGCGCGCGCCGACTTCCCCGCGCTGGCGCCCCGCCGGAGCGGTGCGGAGCTCGCGTTTCTGGACGGCCCGGGCGGCAGCCAGGTGCCGCGTGCGGTGATCGATGCGATCGCCGAGTTCTACGCCACCTGCAATGTGAATGCTCACGGCAACTTCCCGCCGTCGCGGGAGGTCGACCGGCGCATGCTCGAGGCACGCGCTGCGGTGGCCGCCTTCTTGGGCGCCTCCTCCGGAGAGACCATCTCCTTCGGACAGAACATGACCACGCTCAACTTCGCATTGAGCGCAGCGATCGGCCGCACGCTCGCTGCAGGCGACGAAGTGCTCATCACGCAGCTCGATCACGAGGCGAACCGCGGCCCGTGGCTCGCACTCGAAGAGCTTGGCGTCGTCGTGCAGGAAGTGCGCCTGCTGGAGTCCGGCGTGCTCGACGCCGAAGACATGGCGGCGAAGATCTCGCGACGGACCAAGGTATTTGCGCTGGGCGCCTCATCGAATGCCCTGGGCACGGTCAATGACCTCGTCCTTGCGCGGCGCCTCTCGCGCGAGGTCGGAGCGCTGCTGGTGATCGATGCCGTGCACTACGCGCCGCACTTTCCCGTCGACGTCAGCACTCTCGATCCCGATTTCCTGCTGTGCTCGGCCTATAAATTCTATGGCCCGCACGTCGGTATCCTCTATTCGAGACCGGGGGCGCTCGCAGGCCTGCCGACCTCGCGCCTGAGCGTGCAGGATGCCGTCCCGCCTTACCGTATCGAGACCGGCACCTTGAACCACGCCGCCATCGAGGGCGTGCGCGCGGCGATCGAATATCTCGCAACCTGGGGAACCGGCACGAGCTTGCGCGAGCGCATCGTGGATGCCATGACCTCGATCTCCGCCTACGAGCACGGGCTTGCGCGCGCGTATCACGAGGGGCTGCGGCGCATCCGCGGCGTCAGGATCTGGGGACCCGATTTCGGCTCTCGCGCGCGCGCACCGACCGTATCGATCACGCTCGAGCGGCACGCTGCCGCCGCCGCCGCGACGGCCCTTGGCGAGCAAGGCATTTGCCTCTGGGACGGCAATTTCTACGCGGCGCGTGCCGTTGAAGTGCTCGGCCTCGCCGAGCGCGGGGGGCTGCTGCGCACCGGCGTGTCCATGTACTCGAGTGCCGCGGAGATCGGACGCCTGCTGGACGCCATCGAGCGCCTCGGCTAACGTCCCGGACCAGGCAGCGGCGAATCCGCTAGATGGCGCGCAAGCTGCTCGGCGTGCGCGCGCAGCTCCGGTGCGGCGGTGGCTTCCCAGTGATCCGCCCGCAACATCGGCCCAAGATAAAAGAGATGCGAGCTCGGCCGTCCGTCGACGGCGACGCAGGCGCCATGGCGGGCGGTGCGTAGGCCGAGGTTCAACGGATCCTCCGACACCATGCCGGCAGCGCGCAGCGAGCGCATGAGGGGGTCCGCGGAACGCCGCAGCGAATAGTCCGGTCCGGTGGCATTGATCACGGCATTCACCGCGAACGATTCGTTCTCGCGACTCCCGCGCCGTCGCCACTGCACGCGCAGCTCATCGCCTTCCGGCACCAACTCCAGAATGCGACCGGCGTAGACCTTGAGGCGCCCGCCGCGGCACATGTGATCGATGCGCGCCGCCATGCTCGGAGGCACGCGATGGCGGTGAACATCCCAGTAGCTTTGCACGTGGCGCAGAAAGCGCCGTCGCTCCTGTTCCGGAAGGCGCTGCCAGAGATCCGGGGCGATGTGACGGATGTAAGTGATCACCTCCCGCCAGTCGCCGCCCTCTTTCTGCATGCGCACGGATAGGGCGCGGCTCATCGCGAGCACGCGACGAATCGACCCCGCGTTCGACAGCAATGCTCCGTCGTCTTGGACCGCCTTCGGCCTGAATATGGTCTGCCCCAAAGGCAGCAGCCCGTGTCGGGAGATGCTGCGTACCAACGGCGTGCGGCCACCCTCGCGGCTCAGTGCGAACGCCACGTCCACCATCGTGAGCCCGCTGCCGACGATCAATACCGAATGCTGAGCACTCAAGGACCGCGGCATGCTCCAAGGATCGTGAATGTACGCGGGATGGTGCAGGAGCCCTTGCGCCCACGGGTGCACCGCGGAACGCGGGTTTCCCAAGGCGAGCACGACGCGGTCCGCCGCGATCGGCTCGCGCCCCGTAATCTGCACAAGGAGCGGCTTGTCGCCGTCCGCTCGATCGATCCTCGTCACCTCGCCGAACATACGCTTGAGCGCGACCCCGGCCGGCGCCGCGCGCTCCGCCTGGTCCAGCACTTCCTGTAAATAATCGCCGTACATCGATCGCGGCATGAAGTCCTCGGCGTCCGCATCCGGATGAGATTGGCGGACATAGCGTAGGAAATGCAGCGGATCGCCCGGCTGTACCGACAGGCGGCCGGCCGGAACATTGAGCACGTAGGGCACCTCGTGAGAGGCGTAGGCCACGCCGCGCCCGATGGTTGTGCCGCGCTCGATCAGGACGATGTCTCTGCGGCCCGGACCGCGCAAGAGGCTCGCCGCAAGCACGCTACCGCAATATCCCGCGCCCACGATGACGATGGTCTGAGGCATGTTCCGGAAATGTTACCGCACCGTGGACAGATTCAGGCGTCCGGGCGCCGTTGAACTTCGCCCACACCGGCCCCATCTAAAACCCCATTCGGCCGTATTCCGGCCATTGCGGGGTGGTTATGCGAACATTGCTTGCGGGTTCCCTGGCGGCTGCGGCTCTCTCGTTTGCCCTGGCCGGCGCGCCGGCATTGGCGGCGGGGGATGCGACCGTCGATCAAATCTACCAGGCCGCGCGCGAGGGTCATCTCGATCAAGCCCAGCAGATGATGGACCAAGTGCTGCGAGATCATCCCACCAGCTCGAAGGCTCATTACGTTCAGGCCGAGCTCTACGCCCGCGAGGGCAATCCGGGCCTCGCACGTTCCGAGCTTGAGCGCGCCGAACAGCTCGATCCCGGCCTGACCAAGGAGAATCCGCAGGCGGTACAGAAGCTGAAAGCCGAGCTCGGCTCCGGCTCCGTTCGCCGCAGCGGCGGCGAACGGCCGTTCGTGACGGGATCCGCCCCAGCCCCGCACTTTCCGTGGGGCACCGTGGTGATTCTTGCCCTGGTGGTAGGAGTGTTCTGGATGCTGTTCCGGCGACGCACGTACGCTCAATATCCGGCGGGTGTCGCTCCCATGGGCGGTCCCGGCGCCCCCGGCTACGGTCCGGGCGGCTATGGCGGCCCTGGCGGCGGCGGCTACGGACCGGGCGGCGGCGGCATCGGGTCGAGCGTGGCGGGTGGTCTTGCGGGCGGTCTGGCGGCCGGTGCGGGCATTGTCGCGGGTGAGGAGCTCGCGCATCACTTCCTGGATGGCGGACAACATCCGGTCGCGCCGCCTCCGAACGACGACGGCAGCTGGAACCAGAACGCGAACGGCGACATGGGTGGCAACGACTTCGGCGTGAATGACCCCGGCTCCTGGGACGATAGCTCAGGCGGCGGCGGCGATGGCGGCGGCGGCGGCGGAGACGGCTGGACCTGAGCGGCGAGCAGCGGCGGCGCCGCCGGGCCCCGGTCGGGGGGCGGCGCCCGTCTCAGTTCGTAGCGGCGCGCCGCACGGCCGCGGCGACGGCATCATGCAGCTTCTGCATCCCGTAAGAGATGTCCTGAACCACGCCATCCAAAAAGAATCCCGGCGTTGCGCGTAAGTGGCTGCGTCGGCCGCTTTCCACCTGTTCGCGCACTTTTTGCAGATAGATGTGGTCGTCCATCTCCGCGGTATAGCGCGCCAGATCCAGACCGAGCTCGCCTGCGTAGCGGTGCAAATCCCGATCCTTCAGGTGCGCTTGATTCTGGAACAGGAGATCGTGCATCTGCCAGAACCTACCTTGACCGGCCGCCGCCTCCGAAGCCTCGGCCGAAAGCAGCGCATGCGGGTGTGCGTCTTGCATGGGGAAATGGCGGAAGATGAAGCGGATCTTGTTCGGGAACCGCTCGAGCAACAATTTCGGAGTCTGCAGCGCCACCTTGCAGGCCGGGCACTCGAAATCGCCGTACTCGACCAGCGTCACAGGCGCGTGCTCGGAGCCCAAAGAATGATCGGTGGGCTCCGGGAGGGTTGCCAGAGTGATCGGATGCTGAGGTGTGGGCGTCATGTGTAGACTGTTTACCCGTCTCGTGCCGGCAATTCAATCGGCTGTACCGACAGCGAGAACACGGCGGCGCGGCGCAATAGCTTGAGCTCGCATCTGCGCCCGATGCGGCTCGCGTCGAGAAGCCGTTGCAGCCCGTCGATTCCGTCCACACGCTCGCCGTCGAGCGCCACAATCCGATCGCCGACGGCGACGCCCGCATTGGCCGCGGGACTTCCCGCGGCGACCTCGACCACGTGAACCGCGCCGGCGCTCGGCAGATCGAAGTGACGCACGATGCGGGTCGCGATACGCACGTTCGCGCCGGATACACCAATATAAGCGCGGCGCACGCGCCCATGCGCAAAGAGTTGCCCGATGACCCATTTCGCCGTGTTGATTCCGGTCGCGAAGCAGATTGCCTGGGCCTCGCGAATCATCGCGGTGTTGACGCCGATCACCCGGCCCTTGGAATCGACCAGGGGGCCCCCGGAGTTTCCCGGATTGAGCGCGGCATCGGTCTGGATCACGTCGTGCATCAGTCGGCCAGAGCCCGCGCGCAAGGTACGGCCGAGAGCCGAGATCACTCCGGTCGTCACGCTCTTCGAGTACCCGAGTGGATTGCCGATGGCGATCGCCACTTGGCCGACGCGCAGCGCCGCCGAATCGCCGAATTCCACGAAGGGCAACGCCGACGCCGAGCCGATACGCAGCACCGCAAGATCCGAGTCGGGATCGTTGCCGACGAGATCGGCTTCGACAGCGGGTTCCTCGTTGAGTCGCACGAGCAGCCCCGCGGCGCCGTGCACGACATGACTGTTGGTGAGCAGATAGCCATCGGGCGTGAACAGGAATCCGGAACCGGTGGCATGTCGGGCGCCGCGCGACCGTTCGCCGGATCCGCTGTGCGCGACTTCGATGAATGTGACGGCCGGCGCGACGCGCTCCAGGGCGCCGATCACGGCGCCGGAGTAGGCGTCGAGGATCATCGCCGAGTCATCGCCCGGCGGGGCGACGCCGGAGGTGTCGACACTCGGCGTGGCATCATCGTTCGCTGCGCAACGCGGCGTCAGCACCGTCAGCTCAGGATGATCTTGGGCTCGGTCGAGAGCCCCTCGACGATGAGCCTGTTGACGCGCTGAACGAATCGCGCGGGATCCTCCAGCTCTCCGCCCTCGGCCAGCATTGCCTGGTCATAGAGCACGTGGGCGAGGTCCGCAAAGGCCGCCTCGTCCGCGGTGTTCTTCAGCCGCTCGATCAGAGGATGCTTCGGATTCAACTCGAATATCGGCAATGTTGCGAACGGATTGTTCTGTCCTGCCTGCTTGAGGATGCGGTTCATGCGCAGGCTGATCCCGAACTCGCCGGCAACCAGAACGGCGGGCGATTCGGTGAGACGCGCGCTTAACTGTGCACTCGCGATCTTACCGAGCAGCGTCTTGCCGAGACGCTCGAGCGTGTCCTTATAGGCGGATTCGACGGCAGCCTTCTCCGGCGTCTCGATCGCCGAGGCGATGTCGGCCGCCGCACTGGCCACATTCGTGAGCGGTTTACCCTCGAACTCGTGCAGATGGCCCGCCACCCACTCATCGATGCGGTCGGTCAACAGCAGAACCTCCAGACCGCTCGCTCGGAAGCCTTCGAGGTGCGGGCTATTTCGCGCCGCCGTCAGGGTATCGGCGGTCAGGTAGTAAATGCCCTTCTGATCCGGCTTCATGCGCGACACGTAGTCGGTAAGCGTGACCTCGGCCGCATCGCCGGACAACGTGGTCGAATGAAAGCGCAGGAGCTTTGCGATGCGCTCCTTCTGCGTGGGATCCTCGATGACCCCTTCCTTCAGCACCGCGCCGAAGCTCTTCCAGAACTCGGCGTACTCCGCCGGCTTATCGCGGGCGAGCTCCTCGAGCAGGTCCAGACTCCTGCGCACGAGGGCGGACTTGATCTTCTCCACCGTGCGATTGTTCTGCAGCAGCTCGCGCGACACGTTGAGCGGCAGATCGTCGGTGTCGACCAGGCCGCGCATGAAGCGCAGCCAGGGCGGCAGGAGCTCCGCCGCCTTGTCCATGATGAACACGCGCTTCACGTAGAGCTGTACGCCGCCGCTGCGCTCGCGCTCGCGGTCGAGGAGATCGAACGGCGCGCGCTCGGGCAAATACAGGAGCGAGGTGTACTCGAGATTGCCCTCGACCTTGTTGTGCGCCCAGGCGCGCGCCTTCTCCGAGTCATGGGTCAAGTGTTTGTAGAATGCCTGATAATCCTCGTCTTTGAGCTCGGACTTCGGACGCGTCCAGAATGCCTTCGCCTGGTTGAGCGTCTCCACCGTGTCGCCGGTCTTGAGCATCACGGGCACGCTCAAATGATCGGAATACTTGCGCACCAGCTGCTTGAGGCGCGACGGCTCGAGGAACTCTTTGTCTTCGTCGCGCAAGTGCAGAATGACCTCCGTTCCGCGGTCCTCCTTGTCGGAAGACTGGATCTCGTAGGTGCCCTCCCCCGAGGAGTCCCAGCGCACCGCGTCGGCACCCGTACGCTTCGACAGCAGGGTGACCCGGTCGGCCACGATGAAAGCGGAATAGAAGCCGACCCCGAACTGGCCGATGAGCTGTGCGTCCTTCGCCGAATCCCCGCTCAAGGTCTCGAGGAATCTCTTGGTGCCGGAGCGCGCGATGGTACCGAGATTGTCGATCGCCTCCTCGAGAGTCATGCCGATGCCGTTGTCCTTGACGGTCAACGTGCCCGCGTCCTTGTCCGGTATCAACGTCACCGAGAGCGTATCGGCGCCCAAGAGCGTGGGATTGGCGAGCGCCTCGAAGCGCAGCTTCTCGCACGCATCCGATGCATTGGAGATCAGCTCGCGCAGAAAAATTTCCTTGTGCGAGTAGAGCGAGTGAATGACGAGCCGCAGGATCTGCTTGGTCTCGGACTGGAACTCTTTGATTTGCGGTTGCGTTTCGGTGGTCATGAGTTTCAATTTTGTGCGTTTTGGCCCGACGGGCAACAGGCCAACTGCATGGGGCCGCCGCCGCAGACTTCAAGCCCGATCAGCTCCTCCAGCCCGGGCCCCTCATGCCCCGGGCCAGCCGGCGCGGGGATCGAACGGCAGGTCGCGCTTCATGCGCTCGTACGCCTCGCGGGACGCCGCGGTGTCCGCGGCCGGTGTCACCAGCTTGACGATCACGATCTGGTCCCCGTTTGGACTCGCGGGCATACCGCGGCCGCGCAGCCGCAGTTTCTGGCCGCTTTGCGCACCCGGCGGAATGGTGAGCTCCACGGTCCCGCCGAGCGTCGGCACCGCGACCTTGGCGCCGAGCGCCGCCTCCCAAGGCGCGAGAGGCAGCTCGATCTGCACATCCTTGCCGCTCAGCTGGTAGAGGGCGTGCCCCAGCACTTTGACGCGAAAGATCAGCGCCGGGTGACCCGGGCCTCCGCCGATCCGCAGCGCCTGACCGTCGGCGATCCCGGGCGGGATCTGCACATCTACCTGGCGCGATCGGCCGCCCTCATTGATGGCGACGCGCCGTTTCGTGCCGGAGAAAGCTTCCTCGAGCGTGACCTCGACCACACCCGCATCAGCCTCGGCCTGGCGGCGTCCGAAACCTGCACCACTCGAGCCTTGCCCACCTGGCGCGAACCCGCTGGGGGCGAAGCCGCCCGAGGCCGGTCCGCGTGGGGCAAATCCGCTCGAGCTGCCCGCACCGGCGCCGGCCGCGCCGCCGAACAGGCTCGAGAAGAAGTCGCTGAATCCATTGAGGTCCGAGAACCGCTGGCTGCCCGATTGACCGAAATGCTGCTCCCAATCGGGCGGCGGCCGAAACTGCTGACCGGGTCGATAATCGCGGCCCAGGCGGTCATACGTCCCGCGCTTTTCCGGATCCTTGAGCACCTCGTACGCCTCTTGCACGTCCTTGAATTTGGCTTCCGCGTTGCGCTCCTTGCTGACGTCCGGGTGGTACTTGCGGGCGAGCTTACGATAGGCCCGCTTGACCTCCTCGGCACTCGCCCCGCGCTTCACTCCCAAAGTGTCGTAATAGTCCTTGAATTGCATTTAAAACCCTGCATCATGTCCGCGCGTGCCGCGCCCGCGTGGATTCGTCCGCTCAGCGGTCGCTTGCCGACGGCATCCAGTACGCGCCGTGAGGCGAATTGCTTGAAATAGCCGACTACGTCCCGACCATTGATCCCGCGACGTTCCATATTGCGGTTGCTTTCTCCAAACTAAAGGGCCCATGAAGCGCATTTTGCTCTTTACCGCGACGAACCTGGCAGGACTCGCTCATCTCCACGCTCGCGCCCGTCGGCGACTCTCATGCAGGAAGACCAAATGACCCCAGAGAATGACTTGCCGCTGACGGCCGAGCGCGTGGGCCGTGAGCTGTCGCGCTGGTTCGATCACAGCGAGCTTTCCACCCGGCCCAAGGAAGCTCCGGTCGCACGAGTTGCTTCCCGGCGTGTGGATTGGGTTCGCGTCGCGCCGTTTCTCGGCATGCACGCCGCCTGTCTCGCCGTGATCTGGGTCGGCTTCAGCTGGGTCGCGCTGGCCGTGACGCTCGCAATGTACGGCGTGCGCATGTTCGCCATTACGGGCTTCTATCATCGCTATTTTTCCCATCGCACATTCAAGACCTCGCGCGTCGGACAGTTCATCTTCGGCTTGCTGGGCGCCTCGGCGGTGCAGCGCGGACCGATCTGGTGGGCCGCTCATCACCGCCACCACCATGTGCATTCCGACAAGTCCGAGGACCTGCATTCGCCGGTGCAGCATGGGTTCCTCTGGAGCCATATGGGTTGGTTCATGTCGCACAAGCACTTCGCGGCCGATCTCTCCCGGGTGAAGGACTTGCTCAAGTATCCGGAGCTGCGATTTTTGGACCGCTTCGACATTGCCGTTCCGACGCTGCTCGGCGTCGGCGTGTTTTTGCTCGGTTTGCTGCTCAAGCATGCAGCGCCCGGCTTGCACACCTCCGGCTGGCAGATGCTCGTGTGGGGCTTCTTCATTTCCACGGTCGCCGTGTACCACGGCACCTACACCATCAACTCGCTCTCTCACGTCTTCGGGCGTCAACGCTACAAGACCGGCGACAGCAGTCGCAACAATGTGTGGCTCGCGATCATCACCCTCGGCGAGGGTTGGCATAACAACCACCATCACTATCCGGCCTCGACGCGCCAAGGGTTCTATTGGTGGGAATTCGATGTGACATTCTACGTGCTGAAGCTGCTCTCCTACCTCGGCCTGATCTGGGACTTGAAGCCCGTCCCGGCGGCGATTCGCGAGGGTGGGGGCAAGCGCCTCTGACGGGGGCTCGGTGCTGACGGCGGACATTCTCGCGGATCTCAAAGCCGCCGTCAGTGACGGCGGCTCCTGGCTCGACGCCCACGAGGACCTCTCCGCCTACACCGTCGACTTCCGGCGGCTGTATCGAGGCGCCACCCCGCTCGTGCTCCTTCCGGCAAGCGTCGCTCAAGTGTCGCGCGTGCTCGCCATTTGTAACCGTGAGCGCGTGGGGGTCGTACCGCAGGGCGGCAACACCGGTTATTGCGGCGGTGCCACCCCGGATGAGTCGGGGTCGCAAATCGTGCTTTCGATGAAGAGGCTCAACCAGGTGCGCCAGATCGATGCCGCCAACCTTTCACTCATCGTGGAGGCCGGTTGCACGCTCGCCGAGACGCACGCGGCGGCTCGGTCCGAACATCGGCTGTTCCCCTTGAGCCTGGGCTCGGAAGGGACGGCGCAGATCGGCGGAAACCTGTCGACCAACGCGGGCGGAACCGCGGTCTTACGTTACGGCATGATGCGCGACTTGGTGCTCGGTCTCGAGGTCGTGCTCGCCGACGGGCGCGTGCTGGCGGGACTCAAGAGCCTGCGGAAAGACAACACGGGCTACGACGTCAAATCTCTCTTCGTCGGCGCCGAAGGTACGCTCGGTGTGATCACGGCGGCTTGTCTGAAGCTGTTCCCGGAGCCCCGCGACAGCGCGACAGCGCTCGTCGGAATCGACTCGCCGGCGCAGGGGGTCGAGCTGCTCGAGCGTCTGCGCGGCGCGGCCGGCGAAGCGCTCACCACCTTCGAGCTCATGCCGCGCATCGCAGTCGCGCTCACGGTCAAGCATATTCCTCGGGTCGCCAATCCGCTGGACCAGGACGCCGCCTGGTACGTACTGGTCGAGCTGACCTCGTCCAACGCGCGAGCAGGGCTCGCCGAAACGCTCAGCACGGCGCTCCAGGAGGCCGCCGATCGCGGCCTGGTGCGCGATGCCGCGCTCGCCGCGTCGCTCGCACAATCTCAAGCGATGTGGAAGCTGCGAGAATCCGTTCCGGAGGCACAGCGTCATCACGGCGCGAGTCTCAAGCACGACGTGTCGGTTCCCGTCTCCAGCATACCGACGCTCATCGAGCGCGGCACCGAGATCGTTCGCCGGCTCGCCCCCGAGGGCGAGGTGGTGAGCTATGGTCACGTGGGCGATGGCAATTTGCACTTCAACGTGAGTCTACGGCCAGACAGCCCAGTGGCGGCATTCATGGCGCGTGCCGTACCGCTCGAGTCGGCCATGTTCGATCTGGTGGAGAGCCTCGGCGGCAGCATCAGCGCCGAGCACGGCATCGGCCGATTGAAGGCGGTCGAGCTCGCGAGGCGCGCGGATCCGGTCGAGCTCACCGTCATGCGTGCGCTCAAGGCGGCGCTCGACCCCAACGGAATCATGAACCCGGGCAAGGTGTTGCTGGCGTAGTTCGCGCCCGCCCGATCCGCATGCGCACTCTCAATCTTCCGGTTCGCACCCCCCGCCTCAAGTTGCGCGAGTTCGTTGCGACGGACTTCGCGGCGATCCACAGCTACTCTGCGGATCCGCGCGTGACCCGCTACCTGTTCTTCGGCCCGCGCGACGAGGAGAACACGGCGGAATATCTCGACGGGCTGCTCGCCTCGCAGCGCGAGGTGCCGCGCACACGATTCGAGCTCGCGGTGGAGGAGATCGAGTCCAGCCGAGTGATCGGCGCCTGCGATCTGTCGCTGATCGAGCGCGACGTGGCCGATCTCGGCTACATGCTCGGAACACCCGACTGGGGTAAGGGCTTCGCCACCGAGATCTCGCTCGCGCTCATCGACGCCGCATTCCTGGATCTGCGCGCGGAGCGCGTCATCTCCACCGTCGACGTCAACAACCAGGCCTCGATCCGGGTGCTCGAAAAGATCGGTATGCGCTGGGAAGCGGTGTTTCGCAAGCATCGGCGCGCCAAGAATCGCTGGTGGGATTGTCATCTCTACGTGCTGCCGCGAACCGTATGGGAAGCCTCGCGCGCGAGCCCGGGTTAGCGCTCGCAGCTAGTCGTCTTTCTCTTCGGCAGCCTGCGACCGCGCCCGCTCCTGCGCACGCTCCAATACATCGCGGCTCGGCGTACCGGCATTACGGCTGCTGCGCAGCGTGAGCAAGAGCCCGACTATGCCGGCGACCACGACTGCAATGATGATGAAACCTTTCATGCGAACTCCCGTTTCGACGCCTGCGGCTCGCGCGCCTCGCCGGCCGCCTCTCTATTCGCCGACTCGCAACAGGCCTTCTTGCGAGGTGCTCGCGACCAGCCGCCCATCGCGCGAGAAGACGCTCCCGCGGGCCAGTCCGCGGGCGCCGGAGGCGCTTGGGCTGTCGGTAGCATACAGGAGCCATTCGTCAACGCGCGCAGGGCGGTGAAACCACATGGCATGGTCGATGCTCGCGATGGTGAGCTTGCGGGTCAGCGACACGGCGTGGGGCATCAGCGCCGTGTCGAGCAGATAGAAGTCCGACACGTAGGCTAGCAAGCAGCGATGCAGGCTGTCGTCGTCGGGGAGCCGATCGACGGCGCGGAACCAGACGTGACGAACCGGTGCCACCGGTCCCTGCCTGAGGAAGAAGGGCGGCTCGACCAGGCGAAACTCGAACGGACGTTTTTGCTCGAGCCCGCGGCGCATGACCGGCGGCAACGTGGCGAGGACGTCCTTCAAGTGTGTCTCGAGCGTGTCCAGCGTCTCGGGCGGCGGGACTTGCGGCATCGGCAACTGGTGATCGAGGCCCTGCTCGACGGCTTGGAACGAGGCGGACATATTGAAGATCTGCGCGCCGTGCTGAATGGCGACCACGCGGCGCGTGGAGAAGTGATTGCCGTCGCGCGCCCGATCGACCTCGTAGACAATGGGCGAATTGAAGTCGCCGCGACGCAAGAAATAAGCGTGCAACGAGTGCGCGGCGCGGCTCTCCACCGTGGCGGTGGCCGCCATGAGCGCCTGGCCGAGCACCTGGCCGCCGAAGACCTGCGGGCTGCCGATGTCGCGGCTCTCGCCGCGAAACAAGTCGAGCTCGAGCCGCTCGAGCGTCATGACCTTGAGCAGATCCTCGAGCAGCCGGTTCATGTCGGCTTCAATGCGAATCGGCCGAATCGGCGACGCCGAGCCGCTTCTGCATGATCGGGCTCGTGGTGGTGTACTGCAGAAACTGACGCTTCTGCGGGTAAAGGTGGTGCTGAATACCGAACGCAGCGAGCGCCGCCTCGTGAAAGCCGCTCAAGATGAGCTTCTTCTTGCCCGGGTAGGTGTTGATATCGCCGATTGCGAAAATGCCGGGCACGCTGGTCTGGAAGCTCTCGGTGCTGACCTTGAGCGCCTTCTTCTCCATCTCGAGGCCCCACTCGGCCACGGGCCCCAGCTTAGGATGCAGACCATAGAACGCCAGCACGTGATCGGCGGGCACCTGCAGAGTCGTGTGGCCGTCGTTGCTCTTCAGCACGACGCCGGTGAGCTTCTGATTGTCGCTGTGCAGGGCCATCACCTGGCCCTCGACGAACTGCATCTTGCCTGCGGCCACGAGCTCGCGCATGCGGCCGACCGTCGCGGGCGCTGCGCGAAATTCCGCGCGCCGGTGCACCAGCGTGAGCGAGCGCGCCTTCTCGCAGAGCGCCACCGTCCAGTCGAGAGCGGAATCCCCACCCCCGCAGATGACGAGATCGCGGCCGTGATAGTCGGACGCCGATTTCACCCGGTAGTGCACGCTCTTGCCTTCGAAGTGCTCAACGCCCTCAAGCGCGAGGCGCCGCGGCTGAAAGGAGCCCACGCCGGCCGCAATCACGACCGCGCCCGCGGTCAACCGCGTGCCGGTGCTGGTCGCCACGTGAAACTTGCCGTCGGGAAGACTCGTAAGCTCGGTCACTTCCTGACCGAGATGGAACTTGGCGTTGAACGGCTTCACCTGCTCGAGCAGCCGGTCGATCAGCTCCTGCGCCCCGCACACGGGCAGCGCCGGGATATCGTAGATCGGCTTATCCGGATAAAGCTCGGTGCATTGGCCGCCGACCTGCGCCAGCGAATCGATGATCACCGAACCGATGCCCAACAGCCCGAGCTCGAAAATCTGGAAGATGCCCACGGGCCCTGCGCCGATAATGGCCGTTTCCACGTAGTTGGAGGCGGTTGCCTCCCCGCTGGCGACAGGCGCCTCGATAGTATCCGACATGATGGATGCATTGACCTCGAACGAAAAATTCCGCGAATTGTAGCCGAATGGCCCGGCGTCTGCGGGATGGACGCCGCGTGCGAGTCCGGTTGCGCGGATGAGTCCGCCTGCGACACCCTGCCGCGCGATGACTACGCTCGTCTGGTTTCGCTCGGATCTGCGCCTCGCCGACAATCCCGCGCTGTGTGCGGCCGTTGCTGCAGGAGCGTCGGTCGTTCCCGTGTATATCTACGCGCCCGGCGAGGAAGGCCCTTGGCGGCCCGGCGGCGCCTCGCGGTGGTGGCTCCATCATAGCTTGATCGAGCTGCAGCGGAGCCTGGCGGCTCTGGACGTCGGGCTTTGCATCCGCGCTAGCGATGACTCGCTGGCCAGCCTGCAAAAGCTCGTGCGCGAATGTGCGGCGACGCGCGTCGTTTGGAATCGCCGCTACGAGCCCTCGATCCGGGCGCGCGATGAAATCATCAAGCGGACTCTGCGCGAGCAAGGCGTCGAAACCGAGAGCTACGGGAGCGCGCTGCTGCACGAGCCCTGGTCGATTCGCACCCGCAACGGTGGACCCTATCAAGTGTTCACGCCCTTCTGGCGCCACTGCAAATCGCTCCAGGATCCAGCCGAGCCGCTGCCTGCACCGCGATCATTGCGCTCGGCCGCGAACCAGCCCGAGTCACAGACCATCGAAAGTCTTGCGCTCTTGCCGGCGCTCGATTGGCCCACGGGGCTCGCAACAGCCTGGACGCCGGGTGAGGACGAGGCCTTGCGCCGACTCGAGCGCTTCACGAGCGATGCGCTCGAGGATTATTCGAGCCGGCGGGACGAGCCCGGCGCGTCGGGCACCTCGCGCCTCTCCCCGCACCTGCACTTCGGCGAGATCGGTCCGCGGCAGATCTGGCACGCGGTGCGCCGTGCGGCGCTCAACAGAGGCCGGAGCTTCTCCTGGCGCGACTCACAGTTCCTGACCGAAGTCGGGTGGCGCGAGTTTGGTTATCACCTGCTCTATCATTTTCCGCACACACCCGAACACCCGCTCCGGGCGAATTTCGCCCGCTTTCCATGGCAATCGAGCCGTGAATTCCTGCGAGCCTGGCAGCGCGGCGCCACCGGGTACCCCATCGTCGATGCCGGCATGCGCGAACTGTGGCGCACCGGTTGGATGCACAACCGCGTGCGCATGATTGCCGGCTCGTTCCTGGTCAAAGATCTGCTGTTGCCATGGACCTGGGGTGCGCGCTGGTTCTGGGACACCCTGGTCGATGCGGATCTCGCCTCCAACACGCTCGGGTGGCAGTGGGTCGCCGGCTGCGGCGCCGACGCTGCGCCTTATTTTCGGATATTCAATCCGGTCGCCCAGGGAACCCGGTTCGATGGCACGGCGAGTTACGTGCGCCATTGGGTGCCCGAGCTTGCCGCCTTACCCGATCACTGGATTCAGGAGCCCTGGGCGGCCCCAGAATCGGTGCTCCGCGGCGCAGGCATCACGCTGGGGGTGAGCTACCCCAAGCCCCTGGTCGATCACGATGCGGCGCGTCACGCTGCCTTGAAGGCGTTCGCAAGCATTCGCGGCTGACGGCTTCAGAAAGCGTCGGCGCACGCCCACTTGTAACAGCGCTGCCGCCCGTATATGGTTTGTATAATATATATCCAGTATTAATCTATACAAATCTAGTTTGAGGATTGCCCATGCATGCCCAGGTCACCCCCAGCCCTTCGCCCTCTGCCCGTCAGCCGACCCGACCTATCCGCGCACTCAGCCGCGGCCTCGAGGTGCTGGCGGAGCTCAATCGTCGCGAACGCGCCCCCATTC
>Ga0302314_10011023_pt1 | contig 15795 bp, 20 predicted proteins | sample III_Palsa_N2_3_FD_200533 | JGI IMG/M metagenome (GOLD analysis project Ga0302314, IMG submission 200533) | Peat permafrost microbial communities from Stordalen Mire near Abisko, Sweden - III_Palsa_N2_3 | ecosystem: Environmental > Terrestrial > Soil > Palsa > Peat permafrost | place: Sweden...
CTGCCGATCGGCGAGATCGGCACGCACCCCTTCGAGGATCTCGTCGAGCACACTCACAGCGATTCCGCCGTCTCCTCAAACCGGAAATGTTGCGCCACCGATGCTAGCCGTCGCCGTAACCCGCCTTAGCGGACCCCCCTTGAGTTTGCCTTAGCAATGCCTAGCGCTTACCTTCGCGTTGCCGCGTCGGCCGGGTCGTCCTCGGTCGGGTCGTCGCCCCCGTTGAGTGACTCCCACATGGACGCCGCGTCCCGCGCCCGCGCCCCCGCCGGGTCCGCGCTGGCCGCGCCGGCCGGGGTCGCCGCGCGCGTTCCCGGCGCGTCGTAGCGGGCCGACATCACCGGCCAGTCCTGGCCCCGCATGGCCGTGACCAGGCCGGCCGCGAAGATAAGGAGCGCCCCGACGATCACCGCAACGTGCCACGGGGCGCCGGTCATGATCGCGTGCCCGGCGGCGCCGCTGACCACGACCGCGCCGCCGCCCGAGGAGCCGCCGCTCGTCGTGGACCCGGCGGCGGTACCGGACAGCGCGGCCGACTCGGGCGAGGCGACCTGGCCCGCCGCCACCGACAGCACGGTCGCGGCGGTGACGGTGGTCAGCACGGCGGCACCGGCGCCCGCGCCGAACAGCGCCAGCAGCACCCCGACCGCGCGGCGGACTACTCCCCTGGTCGCGATCACGGCGATCAGGGCGGCCAGGGCCGCCAGCGCGAGCCCGCCGGCCAGCGGCACCAGGTCATTGCCGGACACGTTGACGACCTCCGCCGTCAGCGGCTTCTGCGGGGTGAAGACGGCCTGCGCCCACTGCGCGCGCAGCGCCAGCAGCACCAGCCCGGCGCCGACGGCCCCGGTCAGCAGCGCGTACCCGTACTCGCGCTTGGGGCTAGTCATCGACCGCCGCCGGCCGCAGTCCGAGGACGGCGTCGAGCACGTCGGCGTCGAAGCAGGTGCGGTCGCCGGTGTGGCAGGCGGCCCCCACCTGGTCCACCTTGACCAGGATGGCGTCGCCGTCGCAGTCGAGCGCGACCGACCTGACCCACTGCTGGTGCCCGGAGCTTTCGCCCTTGACCCAGTATTCCTGGCGGCTGCGCGACCAGTACGTGCAGCGGCCGGTGGTGAGCGTGCGGTGCAGCGCCTCGTCGTCCATCCAGGCGACCATCAGCACCTCGCCGGTGTCGTGCTGCTGCGCCACGGCGGCCACCAGGCCGTTCGCGTCGCGCTTGAGCCGGGCGGCGATCTTCGGGTCCAGATTCGACGGGCGCACCGCGTCAGTCATCTTTGACACCTTTTCTGTTCTGCTTGCTTCGGGAGCTCGATGGTGCCCGCCCGCGCCGGGCGACACCGTTACAGCCTACGATCTCACCGTGACCTACTCGCGGGACGAGCGGCGTGCGCTCGCGGCATTGCTTGAAGAGACCGGGCCGGACGCGCCGACGCTGTGCGCGGGCTGGCAGACCAAGGATCTCGCGGCCCACCTGGTGGTCCGGGAGCGGCGGCCCGATGCTGGCCTGGGGATGATCGGGGGCCCGCTGGCGGGCTACACCGCCCGCGTGCAGCAGGGGTACCTGGACAAGTACTCCTACCCGGAGCTGATCGCGATCTTCAAGTCCGGGCCGCCGCGGCTGTCGCCGTTCGCGGTACCGGGGGCGGACGCGGCGGCCAACACCGTCGAGTACTTCGTCCACCATGAGGACGTGCGGCGCGGGGCGGCGGGCTGGACCGAGCGGGAGCTGCCGCCGGGCCTGTCGGAGGCGCTGTGGAAGCGGCTGAAGAGCTCCCGGCTGTTCCTGCGGGGTGCGCCGACCGGGGTGGCGCTGTCCCGGGCGGACGCGACCGCGCCCGCGATCATCGCCAAGCACGCGGCCGACTGCGTCACCGTGGTCGGCACCCCGGCCGAATTGACCCTGTGGTCGATGGGCCGGGCGAGTGCGGCCAACGTCACGTTCGAGGGCCCGGACGACGCGATCGCGCGCCTGCGGGCGTGGCGTCGGTAAGGCCGGAGAGATCCGCCCGGGGGGAATCGCTACTCTCCCCGGGCGATAACGGCAATGCCGTTAATCTCCGGACCGCAGCGCTGGTCAGTAGCGGCCGCGCTTGATCTCGCGCCGTCGGCTACCGCCGACTACCTTGTACGCGACGTACCCGCCGCCAGCGATGATCGCCACGATAACGAGGGTGGTGAGCAGCGCGAACAGCGCGTGCACGACGAAGTCAAGCGCGATAAACACGACGATCCCGCCGACCACGACGGCGGCGACCTTGAGCAGACTCATGACCGTGCCCCTTTCTGCTTGGGCACCATCGATAATAGTCAGGTTGAGGGTAGAAGTGATCGGCGGCCAGCAGTCTCAGGGAAGACTCAGGGTAAACCCGGAGGCTAGGCCGCAGGCACCCAGCTAGGAAAGCTAGGAAGGACACTGACGATGCAGGCACTGGGGATCGACATTGGCGGGACCGGGATCAAGGGCGCGCCGGTCGACCTGGACACCGGGAAACTGCTCGCCGACCGGAAGAAGATCGCGACCCCGCACCCCTCTACCCCCGAGGCGGTGACGGAGGTGGTCAAGGAGGTCGCGGCCTCGTTCGGGTGGACGGGCGTTACCGGGGCGACCTTTCCCGGCGTGGTGATCGGCGGCACCATCCGCAGCGCGGCCAACGTCGATAAGTCGTGGATCGGCACGAGCGCGTCGGAGCTGTTCGGGAAGGCGATCGGCACCGATGTTGGGGTGCTCAACGATGCCGACGCGGCCGGGGTCGCGGAGATGACGTTCGGCGCGGGCAAGGGCGAGCGGGGGACGGTGCTGATGCTGACGTTCGGCACCGGGGTCGGGTCGGCGCTGTTCACCGGGGGCCTGCTGGTCCGCAACACCGAGTTCGGGCACCTGGAGATCCGCGGCAAGGACGCGGAGAAGCGCGCCTCCGAGCACGGCAAGATCGAGCACGGCTGGGGCTGGAAGGAGTGGACCGAGCGGGTGTCTGAGTACCTTCAGCACATGGAGGCGCTGGTCAGCCCCGAACTGATCATCGTCGGCGGCGGGATCAGCAAGGAGTCGGAGAAGTGGGTGCCGCTGCTGACCGGCGTCCACGCCCGCATCGTGCCGGCCGCGCTGCTCAACGACGCCGGCATCGTCGGCGCCGCGATGGCGGCCGGCGGCCGAGGGGTCGCCGCGGAAGAGTAGCGGTCAGCGGACCGGGAGGCCGGCGGCGCGGAGGGTCTGCTTGACCTCGCCGATGCGGAGGGTGCCGAAGTGGAAGACACTCGCGGCCAGGACCGCATCGGCGCCCGCGTCGATCGCGGGCGGGAAGTGGGCCAGGGTCCCGGCGCCGCCGCTGGCGATCACGGGGACGCTGACGGCGGCGCGGACCAGGGCGATGAGCTCGGTGTCGAAGCCGGCCGTGGTGCCGTCGGCGTCCATCGAGTTGAGCAGGATCTCCCCCGCGCCGAGGTCGGTCGCGCGGCGCGCCCACTCCACGGCGTCGATGCCGGTGCCCTGGCGGCCGCCGTGGGTGGTGACCTCGAACCCGCTCGGCGTCGGCGTGCCGCCGTCCCTGACCCGGCGGGCGTCCACCGACAGGACCACGCACTGCGAGCCGAACTGGCGGGCGGCCTCGGCCAGCAGCTCCGGGCGGGCGACGGCGGCGGTGTTCAGCCCGACCTTGTCGGCGCCCGCCCGGAGCAGGGCGTCCACGTCGGCGGTGGACCGCACCCCGCCGCCCACCGTCAGCGGGATGAAGACCTGCTCGGCGGTCCGCCGGACCACGTCGTACATGGTCGCCCGGCCGCCGCTCGACGCGGTGATGTCGAGGAACGTGAGCTCGTCGGCCCCCTCGGCGTCGTAGCGGGCGGCCAGCTCGACCGGATCGCCCGCATCCCGCAGGTTCTCGAAGTTGACGCCCTTGACCACCCGCCCGCCGTCGACGTCGAGGCAGGGGATGACCCGCACCGCGACCGTCATATGGTGTCGTCCGGGCTCGGGTCGTCCAGGCGAATCGCGTCGGGGGCCGCCTCGGAGTCGTCCGGCTCCTCCTCGTCGGCGTCGAGGCCGCCCTCGCGGTGCGCCACCGCCTCCACTTCGACCAGCAGCCGCGGGTCGAGCAGCGCGGACACCTGAACCATGGTGGAGGCCGGCGGCGCCAGCTCGAACGCGAGCCGGTGCGCCTCGCCGACCTCGTCCCAGCGGGAGATGTCGGTGACGTACACCCGGGTCTGGACCACGTCGGCCAGGCTGGCGCCGAACTGCTCGAGGGCGGCGCTCACGTTCAGCAGCGCCTGCTCGGTCTGCCGGGCGAGGTCGCCCTCGTAGACGATCTTGCCGTTGGAGATCGAGGTGCACCCGCTGACGAAGATGAACTCGCCCGCCGCGACCGCCCGGCTGTAGCCGACGGACTGCTCGAACGGGACGCCCGAGGTCACCCGCTTGCGCGCCGGGCTCATGACACCTCCTCGCTGGCGCTCGTCGGCGGCATTCGCCGGGGCACTGTGCTCCCTGATTCGCTCGCAGGCTCGCTCATGCCCACCACCGCCGCGAGCGCCTCGGCCAGCGTGAACGCGCCGGCGTAGAGGGCCTTGCCGACGATCGCGCCCTCGACCCCGAGCCCGGCCAGCGCGGCCAGCGCGCGCAGGTCGTCCAGGGAGGAGACGCCGCCGCTGGCGACGACCGGGGCGTCGGTGCGGGCGCAGACGTCGCGGTACAGGTCCAGGTTGGGCCCGCGGAGCATGCCGTCCTTGAGGACGTCGGTGATCACGTACCTGGCGCAGCCCTCGGCGTCGAGCCGGGCGAGCGTCTCGTACAGGTCGCCGCCCTCCCGGGTCCAGCCGCGGGCGGCCAGCGTCCGGCCGCGGACGTCGAGTCCGACCGCGATCTTCTCGCCGTAGGCGGCGATGATGGCGGCCACCCAGTCAGGTTTCTCGAGGGCGGCGGTGCCGATGTTGACCCGGGCGCAGCCGGTGGCCAGCGCCCGCTCGAGCGACTCGTCGTCGCGGATGCCGCCGGACAGCTCGACCTTGATGTCGAGCTTGCCGGTGACCTCGGCCAGCAGGTCGGCGTTGGAACCGCGGCCGAAGGCGGCGTCCAGGTCGACCAGGTGCAGCCACTCGGCGCCGGCCGACTGCCAGGCGAACGCGGCCTCGACCGGGTCACCGTAGGACGTCTCGGAGCCGGCGGCGCCCTGGACGAGGCGGACCGCCTGCCCCCCGGCCACGTCGACGGCGGGCAGCAATGTCAGTGTCACAGCGTCTCCTTAGTCACATGGTCAGCCTGTCACCTACGCCGCCGACACCAAACGTCGCCCGGTCGCCTACGCCATCGACATCGCCTATTGGTGTCGATGGCGTAGCTGACCGGTGGGGCGTCGGGTCGATGGCGTAGCCGGCAGGCTGGGAGGGCCGGCGCGACGCCAGGATGAGGTCGCAGCCGACTGGATCGGACGTCACGCGGGATGCCAGGCCGGTGGCGCAGCCGACGGGTTGTGTGGGCACATCATGAAATATCCGGAATGTCTGGGCGCGGTTTGTGCGCCCGACATTCCGGATCGGGCTCATGACGTGCCCGGCCACGGGGTCATAGGGTGCCTAGCCAGTTGCGGAGGACCTGGGCGCCCGCGTCGCCGGATTTCTCCGGGTGGAACTGGGTGGCGGCGACCGCGCCGCTTTCGACGGCGGCCGCGAACGGCTCGCCGTGCTCGGTCACGGTGATCGTCGCGCCCGCGTCGAGCAGCGGCTGCGCGTCTCGCATCCGGAGGGCGTAGGAGTGCACGAAGTAGAAGCGGGTGCCCGGTTCGATCCCGGCGAACAGGGCGGAGCCGGCCGGGGCCGCGATCGTGTTCCAGCCCATGTGCGGCAGCACCGGGGCGTCCAGTCGCTCGACGGTGCCGGGCCAGACCGCGCAGCCGGCGCTGGCGACGCCGTGCTCCACCCCGGCTGTGAACAGCACCTGCATCCCGACGCAGATGCCGAGGACCGGGCGGCCGAGCTCGATCCGGCGGGCGATGAGCTTGTCGCCGCCGACCGAGCGGAGGCCGGCCATGCAGGCGGCGAACGCGCCGACGCCGGGGACGACGAGGCCGTCGCAGTCGAGGGCGGAATCCGGATCGGCGGTCACGGTGACGTCGGCGCCGACCCGTTCGAGGGCCCGCTCGGCCGAGCGGAGGTTCCCTGAGCCGTAGTCGAGGACCACGACCGTCGCGGTCATGGGGCGCTCGAGGCGGAGGGCACGGTCCGTTCGGGATAATCGATTGTCGCTTTTTCTCTCATCGGCTACAGCACGCCCTTCGTGGACGGGACGCCCGTGGACCTCGGGTCGGCGGCGGCGGCGGCCCGCAGCGCGCGGGCGACGGCCTTGAACTGGGCCTCGACGATGTGGTGGGGGTTGCGGCCGTAGAGGACGTGGACGTGCAGGCAGATGCCGGCCGAGTGCGCCAGCGACTCCCAGATGTGCCTGGTCAGCGTGGTGTCGTAGCTGCCGATCATCGGGGACATGCCGGGCGGCTCGTCGTGCACCACGTACGGGCGGCCGGACAGGTCGACGGCGGCCCTCACGAGGGTCTCGTCGAGCGGGACGAGCGCGTCGCCGAACCGGGAGATGCCCGCTTTGTCCCCCAGGGCCTCCCGGAGCGCCTGGCCGAGCGCGATCGACGTGTCCTCGACCGTGTGGTGGGCGTCGATCTCGGTGTCGCCCTTGGCGCGGACGGTGAGGCCGAGACAGCCGTGCTTGCCGAGCTGGTTGAGCATGTGGTCGAAGAACGGGACGCCGGTCTCGACCTCGACCGGGCCCGGGCCGTCGAGGTCAAGCTCGACCAGGAGCTGGGTCTCCTTGGTCTCGCGGGCCACCCGGCCCACCCGGCTGCCCGGGGCGAACCCTTCGCTGCTGCTCACTGGCCAAGCACCTCCGTCAGCGCGTCGCGGAACGCGCTCATCTCCTGCGGGGTTCCGACCGTCACCCGCAGCCATCCGGCCGGGCCGGTCTCCCTGATCAGCACGGACCGGTCGAGCAGGCTCTGCCAGACCTTGTGCCGGTCTTCGAACGTCCCGAACAGGACGAAGTTGGCGTCGCTGTCGGCTGCGGTGAGGCCCCGGCCGCGCAGCCAGGTCACCAGGGCGTCCCGCTCGGCCCTGAGCGCCTGGACGCTGGAGAGCAGCTCCTGGGTGTGCGCGAGCGCGGTCCGCGCTACCGTCTGGGTCACCGTGGACAGGTGGTACGGCAGGCGGACCCGCAGCAGCGCGTCGGGCACGTCCGGGTCGGCCGCCAGGTAGCCGAGGCGGGTGCCGGCCGCGGCGAACGCCTTCGACATCGTGCGGCAGACGACGAGGCGCTCCCGGCCGGGCAGCAGGGTCAGCGCGCTCGGGGTGCCATCCCGGCGGAACTCGGCGTAGGCCTCGTCGATCACGAGCATGCCGTCGGTGGCGTCATAGGCGTCGGCGATGAGGGCGAGGGGGACCGAGGTGCCGGTCGGGTTGTTCGGGGAGGTGATGAAGGTGACGTTGGGGCGGTGGCGCGCCACCTGCTCGGCCGCCGTGGTGAGGCCGTAGTCCGCGTCGCGGCTGCCCGCGATCCACTCGGTGCAGGTGGCGAGCGAGATCAGCGGGTGCATGGAGTAGGACGGCTCGAACCCGAGCGCGGTCCGGCCGGGGCCGCCGAACGCCTGCAGCAGCTGCTGGATGATCTCGTTGGAGCCGTTCGCGGCCCACGTGTTTTCCTCGGTCAGCCCGTGGCCGAGGTAGGCGGCCAGGTCCTTGCGCAGCTCGATCGCGTCCCGGTCGGGGTAGCGGTTGAGGGTGCCCGCGATCTTGAGGACGGCGTCGGCGATGGCTCTTTGGAGGCTTTCGCTGGGGCCGTAGGGGTTCTCGTTGGTGTTGAGCTGGACTTTGACATCGAGTTGGGGGGCGCCGTAGGGGTGCAGGTCCTTGAGGTCGTCCCTGATCGGGAGTGGCTTCCTGGCTGGCGTTCCGGTCACCGGGCTCAGCCCCCGGTCTTGGGCACGCGGACGCGGACGGCGGCGACGTGGGCGGCCAGGTCCTCGGCGCCGCCGAGGGCGTCGACCCGCGGCGCGACGTCTTTGAGGGAGTCGCGGTCGCACTCGATCACGTTGACGACCTTGAGGTAGGGATAGACCGACAGGCCGCTGGTGTGCCTGGCGGTGCCGCCGGTCGGCAGCACGTGGTTGGAGCCCGCCAGGTAGTCGCCGAGGGAAACGGGGCTGTAGGGGCCGACGAAGATCGCGCCGGCGTTGCGGATAGTGGCCGCGACCTTTTCCGCCCCCTCGGTCTGGATCTCCAGGTGCTCGGGCGCCCACGCGTCGGAGACGGCGCGGGCCGCGTGGAGGTCGTCGACGAGGACGTAGCCGGCCTGGTTGGTGAGCGCGGTCTCGACTCGCTCGCGGTGCCTGGTGGTGGGGAGCTGGCGGTTCAGCTCGTCGTCGACCCGGGCGGGCAGGCTCGGGTCGGTGGTGATCAGCAGGCAGGCGGCCAGCTCGTCGTGCTCGGCCTGGCCGATCAGGTCGGCGGCGACGAAGGCCGGGTCGGCGGTGTGGTCGGCGATGATGCCGATCTCGGTCGGGCCGTTCTCTCCGTCGATGCCGACGACGCCCGTGAGGATGCGCTTGGCGGCGGCGACGTAGACGTTGCCGGGGCCGGTGATCACGTCGACCGGGGCGCACTCGTCGGTGCCGTAGGCGAACATCGCCAGGGCCTGGGCGCCGCCGACGGCGTGGACTTCTTTTATGCCCAGGAGGGCGCAGGCGGCGAGGACCGCCGGGTGCGGCTGGCCGCCGAACTCGCGCTGCGGCGGGGAGGCGACGGCGATCTGCTCCACGCCCGCCGCCTGAGCCGGGACCACGTTCATGACCACCGACGACGGGTAGGCGACGAGCCCGCCGGGGACGTAGACGCCGGCCCGCTGGACCGGGAGGAACCGGGTGGAGACGCTCAGGCCGGGCGCGGGCTCGGTGTCCCTGCGCTCGGGGAGCTGCGCCTCGTGGACGACCCGGGCGCGGCGGGCCGCCTCCTCGAGCGCGTCCCTGACCTGCGGGTCGAGCGTGGCGAGGGCGTTGTCGATGACCTCCTGCGGCACCCGGGTGCGCGCCAGGTCCACCCCGTCGAACCTGTTCGTGTACTCGCGGACGGCGACGCCGCCGCGGACGCGGACGTCCTCGGTCACCGGCCTGACGAGATCGACCGCGCGGTCGACGTCGAGGGCGGCTCGGGGCAGCACGCTGGCGAGGGTGGCGTGGGTCAGGCCCTCCGCCCCCCGGCCGCGCAGGTCAATGTAGGTAGTAACGGGACTGGCCCCGCTGTCCGAAGTCACCCGCCTAGTCTACGAACGCCCGCACGTGATTATTGGGTTGCGGTCGGTGTGGCGCTCGGCTGGTCAACGGACGCGCTGGTGGCGCGGGCGCTGGGGGTGGTCGTCCCGGAGTCTGCGCTGCTCGGGCTGGTGACGGGGGTCAGGCCGCTGGCCGACGTAGTCGGCGTCGGCGACGGCGTCGAACCGGCGTTCACCGGCGTCGGCGGCGTCGTCGAGGCGGGCGTCGTCGAGGCCGGGGTCGACGAGCTCGACGCGCGATGGGTCGGGAAGGCGCTGGGTGAGGCGCTGGCCGATGGCGATGGCGCGGTGCCGTCGCGCCTGGGCGACGGGACGGGGCGGGGCCGGGTGGTGGGGCCGGCCGGCCCGACCGGGCTAACCGGGTGCTGACCGGGCCCTGGTGACGGCACGGTGAGGCGCCCGACCCCGGTGACCGCGCCGAACACGGCGGCGGCGAGGCAGACGCCGCCGCCGACGGCGGCCGCTCGACGACGCCAGCGCAGCCGCCGTCCCCTGGTGATGATCGCGGCCGGGTCGAACGCCGGGTCGGGCTCAGGCGACGCGCGGAGCGCGCGTCGCAGGAGGTCGGTGTCGAGATCGGTCATGGCCGCTCCCCTCCGATCGTCGAGGCGCCGGCCTGCGCCTCGGCCTGCGCCTCGGCCTCGGCCGACACCCGGAGCTTGGCCAGGGCGCGCGAGCTGGTGGACTTCACGGTCCCGGCGGTGATGCCGAGGTCGCGGGCGACGGCCGCCTCGGGCAGGTCGAACAGGTAGCGCAGCACGATCACCGCGCGTTCCCTGGCGGTCAGGGTCGCGAGCGCGCCGGTCACCCACTGCCGGAGCGCGACCTCGTCGGCGAAGTCCCGGCCGGCCGGATGCTCCGGGAGCTCGTCGGTCGGGTACTCCTTCAGCTTCCGCCGCCAACGGTCGGTCACGTAGTTGACCAGGGTCCGCCTGACGTAGGCGAAGGCGTCGTCGCTGCGCACTCGGGGCCAGGCCGCGTAGGTCCGCACCAGCGCCGCCTGCACCGCGTCCTCGGCCGCGTGCCGGTCGCCGGTCAGCAGGTAGGCGGCGTGCCGCAACCCGGCTGCGCTTGCCGTGGCGAACTCGACGAACTCCTCGTCACCGCGTGCCAATGCCGTCCTTTCCGCCTCGGGGGTCCGGGGCGTGTCCCCCCGCAGATGCAGTCCCGCTCGTGCTTATACGGCCGGAGGGGTCAAAAGGTTGCCGACCGGACGGCGCAACTTTCTGGTGAGCCGCACGTATCTTCCGCTGTCGGTCTGATCGTTACGAGGAGGAGCATATGAAGGTCACTACGCGAAGGACGCGCGTGACGGCGGCCTGGGCGCTTGGCGCCGTGGCGGGGGTGGCGCTGCTGGCAGGCTGCGCAGCGGCCGCCACCGCCGGCACCGACGCCGCGCACGCCGCCACGACGGCCAAGCCCTCGGCGGCGCCGGTCGCCCCCACCGCCAGCGCGTCGGCGACCCCCACGACCCCGTCCTGCGCGACACCGGTACCGGTTCCCACCGCTAGCGCGAGCGCCAGCCCGGTCGCGGTCCCCACCAAGGGAAGCGCAGCGGCGGCGACACCCGTCCCGATTCCGAGCGCCACGGCGGCCGCCCCGGCTCCGGCTAGCGGGAGCGCGTGCGCCACGGCCTCGGCGACGCCCATTCCGGCGGCGTCCGCCAGCCCGACCGCGCCGACCGCGCCGACCACGCCGATCGCGACGCCGACGGAGTCCTCGGCCCCATCCGCCGTCCCTTCCGCCGTCCCTTCCGCGTCTCCCACCGCCTCGGCCTCGCCGTTGCCGACGGGAAGGGCGTAACCGTCGCTCGAGCGCCTCGGGACGCCCCGCCCCGGGGCGCCCGGAGGCGCTTCTTGCTGTTATCAGGGGGACGCTGGGGCCGGAGCATCGCTGGGTGTACTTACCGGGGCTATCCCATGGTTAGGACCCACTGTCTAGTCTGCGTGCAGGGCGCGAAGCCGGGCTCCGGCCGTGACGATCCCGATGGTGGCGCTCGGGGTTGCGGTAGGCGACTCGCGCTAGCAACACGTACCCCTCTGGCACCTTTGGTTGAGGCTTATCGGCGTTTGAGCGCCAGCGTGTGCTGTTCGGGTCGTATAGCGCCCCCAACGGAACACAATGACGATAATTCGGTGAATTGACGACCGCAATAGAACACAATAACGATGATCACCGAAGGGCGTGAGGGGCGGCCGGTCGGCGAGGGAGGTTGGCCGGGGTGGGAGGTGCGCCGGGACAAGGGGGAGCGCCTCGGTCCGTTCGAGATGAGCTTCTTGTGGTTTTTAGCGGGAGGGGCGCGAGCCCCACTCGCCGACCAGGATCGCGATCCCGGTGAACATCGGCCAGAAGGCCAGCGCGCTGCGGGCGCCGAGCGTGAGGGACTCCGGGAACACGGTGCCGTTGGCGCTGGAGGCGAGGTGCTGGTTGTAGGCGGACAGGCCGATCTGCTCGCCCAGCCAGAGCATCACGAACGCGCCCGCGACGGCGCCGATGATGAGGCCGGCCGCGATCACGGGGCGGATACCGCCGCTGTGCCTGGCGATGCCGAAGCGGTAGCCGATGATGCCGGTGAGCAGCCCCGCGACCACCGCGATGCCGCAGAACCAGGCGTCCGCGCCGATGAAGGCGCGGGTCTCGGCGTTCATCAGCTCGGCCGTCCCGGTGCTGATCTCCTGCAGCGCCGCCCGGGGGGCCACCTCGCCCCAGATCAGCCCGCCGAGCAGGCCCAGCGCGGCGCTGCCGGCGACGGCCGCCGCGAACCAGGCGACGGCGGACCGCGCCGACGGCCGCGCGGCGACTTCGGGCGACCATACGGGCTCAGTAGCCATCGGGGAGATCCCACCTCGCTTTCCCGCATGATCGTAGCCGGGGAACCTGACCGCCCGCGCATCGCGGATGCGCTTTGGTTTAGGCCTTTGCGGGCCGGGCAGTCGGACGGCGCACAGCCCCCGATGAAGAGAGGTTCCCGTGACAATCGTCATTATCGTGATCGTCTTGGTGGTGATAGTCGTGGGGGGCGCGCTTATCGCGCGCCAGACCTCACAGCGCCGCCAGTTCGGCCCCGAGTACGACGCGCTGGCGAAGGAGCTCGGACCTCGTCAGGCCCGGGCCGAGTTCGCGAAGCGGCAGAAGCGCGTCGCCGGGCTTGACCTCAAGGAACTCTCCCCCGAGCAGCGGGCCGCCTACGAAGCACGCTGGGAAGCCGCCCAGGAGCAGTTCATCGACAACCCGCGGCAGGCCACCCAGACCGCGGCCGGACTGGTCACCGCGGTGGCGGCCGAGATCGGCTACCCAGTCGACGACCGCGAGCAGCTGCTGGCCGACCTGTCGGTCAACCACGGGAAGTACCTCGACGGCTACCGGGGCGCGATCCGCGCCACGGACCAGGCCGCGGACGGCTCGACCGAAGAGTTCCGGCAGGCCCTGCTCGACTACCGCACCCTGTTCAACGACCTGATCGGCGCGCCGGCGGCGGACGGCGCCCGGACCCGGACCTCCCGGCGCGACCAGGCAGCGGTCGAGCAGTCGTCCTAGCCAGTCGTTCCCCCTGACGGCGCGAAACAGCGCTGACGCCCCGCAAGCGTAGACGTGAGACGAAACGCACGTGAGAAAGGAAACTCAGCGATGAGTGTAGAAACCAGCAGGACGAACCCCCCCGGTGACGGCGACTCCGACGACGAGCAGACGTACGGCTACCGCAGCGCGGACAGCGCCGCCGCCGTCGACGACGACCTCGACGATGACGACGAGCTCGACGACGACACGGTGGCGGGCGTTGACGACGATGACGCGGACGCCGACGCCCCGGTCGTGCAGGGGACCGTCTACGAGTCCAGCGCCGTCGACTACGGCACCACCGACTCCGGTGTCACCGACTATGGCACCGCCGACCCCGACGCGGTCGTGACCGACGTCGACGACCCGCAGCCGACGTTCACCCCGGTGGACGACGGCACGGTCGACGACACCGCGCTGACCGACGACGTGCCGGTCACCGACGCGGACGCCAACGCGCCGACGCTCAGCGAGAGCGACGACGTGCCGGTCGTCACCGACACGGCAACCAACCCGGTGACCGAGGCGCCCCTCTCCTCGGCCACCGACATCGACCCCAACGCGCCCCTGCTCGGCGACTCGGTCAGCCTGCGCGCCAACTGGCAGCAGGCGCAGGCCGGCTTCGTCGACGACCCGCGGGCGGCGGTCGCGGACGCGGCCGAGCTGGTCGAGCACGCGGCCCAGACCCTCATCGGGTCCCTGCAGCAGCGGCAGGTCGCGCTGCGCAACCAGTGGGACAACAACGGGTCGGGCGCGACCGACCCGTCCGCGACCGGCGAGCTGTCGGACACCGAGCAGCTGCGGCACCTGATGCAGGACTACCGCAACCTGTTCAACCAGCTCGTCCAGCCGTAGCTAGTCCACGGCGGCCGTAGCGCCGCTACAAGCCGTCAGCCGGGTCGACGGGAGCGAGCGATTTGCTCCCGTTGATCCGGCTGACGGCTTTTTCAATCCCATCGGCGCGGAGGCCCCGCCCGCTGTGATCGACCGAGGCAGGCGCCGGTCCTCCGTTGTCGGTGCCACTACCAGCGGATGCGGACGCAGGTGTTCCAGCGGGCGAGGATTTCCGGGGCCCCGCTGATCGCCAGCCCTGCTCCGGCGGCGTCTGAGCGATTCCAGAGGAACGCGTAGAGGCCGGCCGCGGGGCCGTCGAGCGCGCAGTCGGCGGCCGGGTCGTCGCGGCTGTCCAGGCGGCTGACCGCGGTGCCGGCGTCGGTCAGGCGGACGTGCCAGCGGCCGTCGGCGTCCCGGGCGCGGACGGTCAGCGACCGCTCGACGCCGCCGTCGTCGGCCAGGCGGTAGCGCCGTCTGGCCGCGAACCCCATGATCAGCTCGTCCAGACCGTCGGTGGCGAAGGCCGGGTCGAACGCGCTGTCCGGGGGCGGCGGGCCGTCCGGCCCCGCGCACTGCGCGTCGAAGCGGTGGATGGCGGTCTCATGCGCCTGGCGGCGGGCCCAGAACGCGAGCGGCGATGGGGCGGGCATGAACGTCGCGCACTCGAGGTCCTGGTCGGCGTCGCGCAGGGCCGCGACCAGGGCGGCGTGACCGTCGCGGTAGGCGGCGACGAGGTCGGCGTCGGCCGGGCCGCGGGCGAGGATGTCCGACTCGGTTATCCCGTCGTCGATCAGCTCGGGCGACCGGTCGCGGACGTGCCGGGCGGCCCAGTCATGGACGTAGGCCTGATGCCGGACGAGGTCCCGCACCTGCCAGCCCGGGCAGCCGGGGACGGCGGCTCGCAGCCCGGCCGCTTCCGCCGCGTCGGCCAGCAGCGCCCCGTCTCGCTCGAGAGCGTCAATGTGCGCAGAGATCTCCACGCCCACATCGTCCCATTCGGCCCTCGCGGCCGGCGCGGTGAAATACGGACAGAAGAGATTAGCTTTCCGCCACCAGGACGTCGAGGGCGTGCTGGAGGTCGGGGGCGTAGGCCGACTCGAAGATGACCTCGCGGCCGGTCGACGGGTGCTCGAACGCGAGCCGGACCGCGTGCAGCCACTGCCGGGTCAGGCCCAGGTGGGCGGCGAGCTTCGGGTCCGCCCCGTACAGGAGGTCACCGCAGCAGGGGTGGTGGGTGGCGGTCATGTGGACGCGGATCTGGTGGGTGCGGCCGGTCTCCAGGCCGACGGTCACCAGGGTCGCCGCGCGGAACGCCTCGAGGGTGTCGTAGTGCGTCACCGAGGGGCGGCCGTCGGCGACGACGGCGAACCGGCCGTCGCCCGACGGGTGCCGGCCGATCGGCGCGTCGATCGTGCCGCGCGACGGGTCGGGATGGCCCTGGATCAGCGCGTGGTAGGTCTTCGACACGGTGCGCTCGCGGAACGCCTGCTTCAGCGCGCTGTAGGCCGACTCGCTCTTGGCGACCACCATCAGACCGGTGGTGTTGGCGTCGAGCCGGTGCACGATGCCCTGCCGCTCGGCGGCGCCGGAGGTCGCCACCCGGTACCCGGCCCCGATCAGGCCGCCGGTCACCGTCGGCCCGGTCCAGCCCGTCGTCGGGTGCGCCGCCACCCCGCGCGGCTTGTCCACCACGATGATGTCGTCGTCCTCGTAGACGATCGTGAGCCCCGGCACCGGCTCGGCCCGGACCGCCGGCGCGGCCGCGCCGGGCGGGGGCGGCAGCGTCACCGACAGCTCGGCGCCCGCCGTCACCCGGTCGGACTTCACCGTCGGCTTCCCGTCGATGAGGACCTTGCCGTCGCCGATCAGCTCGGCCGCACCGGTCCGCGACACCCCGAACATCCGGGCGATGGCGGCGTCGAGCCGCTCCCCGTCCAGGCCCTCGGGGACGTAGACCAGCCGCTCGCCCGAGCTCACCGCTCCGCGTCCGTCGGGGACGGCGCCTCGGCTTGCTCGGATTCGTCCGATTGGTCCGACGCCGTGCTGGCCGGGGCCGGGGCGGGGGCCGCGTCGCCGCGGGTGCC
>Ga0302314_10011026_pt1 | contig 15793 bp, 12 predicted proteins | sample III_Palsa_N2_3_FD_200533 | JGI IMG/M metagenome (GOLD analysis project Ga0302314, IMG submission 200533) | Peat permafrost microbial communities from Stordalen Mire near Abisko, Sweden - III_Palsa_N2_3 | ecosystem: Environmental > Terrestrial > Soil > Palsa > Peat permafrost | place: Sweden...
ACCCGTCGCGGTAGAATCCCAGCGTCGCCAGCTCATAGGCCTTCTGCAGGTCCTCGGGCGCCAGCGAGAGCTGGCGCCGCTTTTCCGCCGCGGCCTCCTCGTAGCGGCGCACCCGGAAAAGGCTGTCGTAGAGGTCGTCGCTGAACGAGCCGTTGCCCGGCTCAAGCTGGGCCGCCCGACGCAGGCTGGCGAGCGCCGTCGCCCAGTCGCCCTGGCGCCGTTCGATCAGTCCCTTGGACGAGAAGACCGTGGCGTCGTTGGGCTGCAGCTCGGCGAGCCGGTCGAACTGCTCCAGGGCACGGGGATAGTCGAGGTGGGCATAGTAATAGAAATTGCCCAGGTCCCGGATGACATCCGGCTGGTCGGGCGCCAGCTGGACCGCGTGGTCGATGGCCGCTTGGGCCTTCGCCAGCCGCGCCTCACTGTGCTCGGCGTTCACGAACAGGCTGTAGGCGTGACAAACCGCCAGGTCCCCCCAGGCCAGGGCGAAGTTCGGATCGAGGTCGACCGCTCCCTGCAGCAATTCCTCCTGCCGCTTCTGGGACGCCGGCGTCTGGCTCCCCCCGTTCTGGATCTCCCGCGCCTTCAGCCAGAGGTCGTAGGCGGCGATGTTCTCGGTCGGGCGCTGCTCAATGATCTTCCGCGTCTCCGGCGAGATTGCGGTCTGGAGCGCGAGGGCGATCGCCTGCGCCAGCTCGGCCTGGATCGCGAAGATGTCATTCAGGTTCCGGTCAAAGGCATGCGCCCAGACCTGCTCATCCGTACCGGCGTTAATCAGCTGGCCGGTGACGCGGATCATGTTGCCCGCCCGCCGGACACTCCCCTCGAGCACATAGGCGACCCCGAGATCCCGGCCGATCTCCTTGATCGATTTCGTCGTCCCGCGGTACTGCATGACGGACGTGCGGGACGTGACATGCAGGTCCTTGATGAAGGAAAGGTCCGTGAGCACGTCCTCATGCACCCCGTCGGTGAAGAAGGCGTTGTCCTTGTCCGGGCTCATGTTCTCGAATGGCAGCACCGCGACCGATTTGCTGTTGATGGCCGCCGGGGTGGCGGGCGGCGGGACAGCCGCGGCGGCAGGTACCGGCGGCGGGCCAACCGGAGCCGCCGGACGCCGCCAGAGGACTGCGCCTCCAAAGAGCGCCGCGGCGGCCACGGCGGCGCCGATGAATGCCCACTTGCGGCCGTCGGGGCTCGTCGGCCGCGGAACTGCCGGGAAGGGTGGCGCGCTCCCCGCCCGCGGCGGGGGCGGCGCCAGCATGCGCTTCACCTGCCCGACGAACTGCGGCGTCGGCAAGGCCCCGGGAAGCCGGAGCCATTGCACGCGCAGGAATTCCGAGGGAACGACCGCCGCACCCTCCAGTGTCTCGTCCACCACAACCGGAGCCAGGAAGGGCACCCCCTCGGCCATCAGATGGGTCCGCTCCACCGCCAGCTTCCATTCCAGGCGGAAGTAACCCTCCCGGCGTTCCTCGGTGTTACCCGAAATCACGGCAATGAATAGCGCGCATTCCTTGATCTGCCGCCGGATCTTGTGGTCCCAGGCGTCGCCGCCGCGAAGCTCGCTCTGGTCAAACCACACCTCGACTCCATGGCTGGTCAACGCATCGGCGATGCGGGTCGCGGCGGGCAGGTCCTCCCGGGCATAGCTCAGGAAAACAGCTCGGCCGGACAGTGCGTTGTCGGGTGCAGGACTTGGGCTGGGCATCGCCGGTCCGTTGCCTACCTGCAAGCCCGATGCCAAGCCAGTCTTTACGCCGTTTCGGGCAACGGAAGGGCCCCGTTTTCCCACTCGCTAGCGATTGGCATTAACTCATCCCCGAATGGGGCCGTGATGCTGGGAAAACTGGAGATTCGAGCCCAGGATGTTCCCCGCATGCAAGTCAGCCCGGCTTGGGCCGGCGACCACGGAAGGCCCGGGGGTCCTCAGCGCTCCCGAGCCAGCCTGGTCGCCCGACCGCGTCCCAGGCAGCAGACCGCCATCGCCCCCAGCGCCAGGGCAAGCGGGCTCGCCGCAGCGAGCACGGCCGCGGTCCACCCGAATTGGCGGGCGCATTCGGAAAACAGGAACATCCAGGACGGGCTCGATCCGCACGCCGCAAAGCTGAGGCCCGCCACGGCCCCGACCCAGGCCAAAACGCAGAGCCCGCATTTCGGCACCAGGAAAAAGGCCAGGATCGGCGCCAGCCAGGTCACCCCAGGCCGCCCCCTGCGCTGGCGGGATGAACGCCGGGCAATCGCGGGCTCCCCGCCAGAGCGTCGCCCGCGCGGATTCCCGGCCAATGGGCCGTGAGGGCCGACCAAGGACCGGTGAACCATCATCGGCTTCCAACCAGGGCGGCCGGCGCAGTCTCGTAGCGGTCATGGTGACGAATCCATTCCATCCCGTATTCCAGGTGGTCCTCGTCGCGGCCCTTCGGGACAAAGTCGAGATAGGTGTAGACCCCGATCAGGTCCTCCAGCCCCCGGCCGAAGCGGGAATACGTATGAAAGAGCCTCCGGTCGGGCCGGCGGGCGAAGACACTGAGACCCGGCGCCTCCTCGTGCGGGAAGTCCATCGTCGTGTAGTTGTAGGGAACGCTGCCGCCAGCCAATTCTTCCGGGGTGTAGGACACCTGGAAGTCGTGGTTGAATTCGCTGCCCGCGGACGAAACCCACGGAAACGTCCAGCCCATCCGGTGCTGAAAGGGCTGGATCTCGGCCAGCGGCGCCCGCGAGACCGCCACTAGCGAGACGTCGCGCGCGCGCAGATGCCGTACCGAGGGCTGAAAGTGGTCGGCAATCAGCGAGCAGCTCTTGCAGCCCTCCTCCCAGCCGGGACCGAGCATGAAGTGATAGATGACAAGCTGGCTGCAGCCGTCAAAGAGGTCGCCGAGGTGGAGCGGTCCGGCGGGACCTTGAAACATGTAGTCCTTGGCCACGTCCTCCCAAGGGAGTTCCTGGCGTTCGCGGGTGAGCTTTGCGCGGAGATGGGTGAGCTCCTTCTCCTTCTTCAGGAGTTTGATGCGGGCGGCGAGCCACACTTCGTGGGAGACGACGCGGGCGGCGGGCAGGGGGGAGACGGCGGTATTCATTGCGGTATGGAATTAGAGTGCGGTTCGGTGAGAAAGTTCAGCCGGAGGCGGGGCCGGATCCGAGGGCGGCGGCCATGTGATCCAGGATGGAAGTCCAGCCCTTGGTGTGGCCGTCGCAGTCCTCCGGGTCGTTGAAGCCCTCGTGGGTGAGGACGACTTCGGTGCGCTCCTCGGCAAGCTCCCGGAACTCGACCTTGACGACGGTGTGGTTCGGCTGGCCCGGCTCCGCGCCCCACGTCCAGGACCAGGTGTACTCCAGGTAATGCGGCGCGTTGATGACCAAGAACTCTCCGGCGGCGACCACGGACGGCTTGTCCTCGGGCATCCGAAAGGTGAGGCGGTAGCGGCCACCCTTCCGGAGGTCGACCTCCGCCGTAACCTGGATTCCCGGGCCGGGGGTAAACCACTGCTGGAACAGTTCCGGGACGGTCCAGGCGCGGAAGGCCTCGGCCGGGCGGCAGGGCAGGATCTTGGAGACGGTCAGGCTGACAGTCGGAGTGGGCATGGTCAGGGGGGCGGGGTCTGGGACTTGGATCTGATGATGAAGCTCTCGAGGGAATTAAGGGCGCCCTGCCACATCGCCAGGTGCCGGGACAACCACGCCGTCGCGGGCGCCAGCGCCTGGGGTTCGGAGCGCAGGACATGCACGCGGCCCTCGCGCGTCCGGGCCAGCAGTCCCGCCCGCTCGAGGGACTTCAGGTGCTTCGACACGACATTGAGCGACAGGTCGAAGGACCCTGCCAGGTCGGTGACGCAGCTCGGGTGGTCCTGGAGCAGCTCCAGCATCCGGCGGCGGGTCGGATGGCTGAGCGCCAAAAAGATGTCGTCCAGCGCCGGCTCGCTGTGTTTACGTTCACCCATATGGGTGAATAAGAATCAGGCCCGATCACTCGTCAAAGAAAAAATCGCCTTTCTGGGAAAAAATCCGGGGATGCTTGGGACGAGGGCGCAACTCAGGCCGAATGGAAGACCACCCGCTCCGCGAGCGGCAGGCGGGTGGAGACCGGATTCACTCCCGCCTTGGCGGCGCCCAGAAAGACCAGGCCGAGGCAGCGGTGGTCCGTCCCCAGGCCCAGCCACTGCGCAAATTCATGGGAACAGGCGGCCGGGGGCGTCGCCCAAAAGGAGCCGAGGCCGCGTTGGTGGGCGGAAAGCAGGAGGTTTTGCACCGCGCAGCACGTGGCGGCCAGTTCATCGAGCTCCGAGATCCGGCCGCCGGCCTCGAACCGGGCCGCCACCGCGATGGAGACCGGGGCGCCGATGACGTTGGCGCGCAGCTTGGCGCGCTTGTCCTCGCGGCGCTCGGCCGGCGGCGTGATCTGGTCGTAGAGCGATTCCAGCCCCGCCGCCAGGCGCTCCCGGGCCGGGCCGGCAAAGACCTGGAAGCGCCAGGGCTGGGTCAGGCCGTGGGTCGGCGCCCAGGTCGCATCGGTCAGGATCTCGCGCAGCACGTCGGCGGCGATCGGCGGCGTGGAATCCATTTGGCCGGGCTTGACGGTGCGGCGGGTGCGGTAGGGAAAGGAGTCGGTCACGGGAAAAGTTGGGAGATCATAGGGTGCACGCCCGGCGTGGGAACGCGAATTGCTCCCTGCCTGGGCCAAGCGAGGCTTGCTTGCTGCGACGCATTGGACCTTACGTTTCCCCCCCAATGGACCGCATCCTCAAGCCGATCCGGAAGCTCCTCTCGCACCGCGATCTCTTCATCGTCCTCGTCTGCAACCTGCTCCTGGGGCTGGCCCTCTCCTTCGTGAGCCCGTTCTACTCGATGTTCGGGACGATCGAGGTGGGGATGTCGAACTGGATCTTCGGGGTCTTCATGACGATCACCGGGGTGGCCGGCATCGTCATCAGCACGCTCCTGGCGAAGCTGTCGGACACGCGGTATAGCCGCCGTTCCATCCTGGTCCTGGGCTGCGCCGCGGGCGTCCTCGGCTACGGCAGCTACGCGTACGTCCGCAGCGTCGTCTGGCTGACGGTGATCGGTTCCCTGGGGATCGGCCTCTCCTCCGTCGTGTTCTCGCAGGTCTTTGCCTACGGGCGGGAGGCGCTCTCCCGGCATGGGATCTCCGACGAGGAGGCCCCGCTGTACATGAACATCTACCGCCTCGCCCTCTCGCTCGCCTGGACGGGCGGGCCCGCCGCCGCGGCCTGGGTCATGGTGCGGTACTCCTACCGCGGCATCTTCCTCGTCTGCGCTGGCCTCTTCGCCGTCTTCCTGGTGACGGTCTGGTGCTTTGTCCCCTACCGACCCCCCTCCCCCGCGGCCCGCCAGCAGCCGGTGCCCCTCATGAAGCTCCTGCGGCGGCCGGACATCTTCTGCTACTTCACCGCCTTTGTGATGGTCTTCCTCTGCATGACCATGGGCATCATGAATCTCCCCCTCATGATCCTCCAGTCGCTCGGCGGCACGGAGGAACAGGTTGGGATCGCCTACAGTGTCGCCCCCTTTTTCGAGCTCCCCTTCCTGTTTCTGTTCGGCCTGGCGGCGGCCCGCGGCGGCAAGCCGGGGCCGATGATCCGCTTCGGCGTCATCGTCGGCGTCGCCTACTACCTGCTGCTTTCGCAGGTGCGGGCGCCCTGGCAAATCTACCTGATCCAAATCCTGAGCGCCGCGATGATCGCGGTCCTCTCGGGCATCGCGATCACCTTCTTTCAAAACTATATCCCGAACGAGCCGGGGACCGCGACCAACCTCTACACGAATGCGAACCGGATCGGCCAGACCGGCGGCTACCTCTGCTACGGGTCGATCGCGAGCGCCTTCGGCCACCGCGCCGTGTTCCTGGTCTGCGCCGGCGTTTGCGCGGCGGCCTTCGTGCTGCTTTGGCTGGCGCGTGAGGAGCACGAGTCCTCCGGCGCGCCTCCCCCCGGGGGGGCCGTACCCCACGTTTAGCCACGTCAAGGTCGTGGGACACGGCGAGCCCGCCCTCCGCCGGACTTCGCCGCAACGGATCGAAGGCCGGCCCGCCGCCGAAAATCGGGGCTTCATCCCCGTCCGGCCCACGCCCGAGAGGTGGGTCGACACCGCCTCCAAACGGATTCTCACTTTCGGCACCATGTCGCCTGCCCCGCCCGCCCTGGTTTTCCTCCTCCTCGCGCTGGCGGTCGTGGCCCCGGCGGCTGCGCAAACCGCGGCCCCGGCCCCGGTCACCCCATGGCAGCTGAGCCCGGCCGAGCGTCAGCGCCTCAACCAGCTGACCGAGGAGGACCACGCGGACATGATGGTCCAGCTGGGAATCAGGGAGCTCCGGTCCGGCCGCAACGGCAACCCCACCCCCGGCGACCCCCATGCGGCGAACTACGACCAAGCCAAGGCCAATCCCTTCCCGGACTACCCCGATCCGCTCCTCCTGCGGGACGGCCGGAAGGTCACCACTCCCGGGATGTGGTGGCAGCTCCGCCGGCCGGAGATCGTGGAGGACTTCGAGCGAGAGGTCTTCGGGCGCGTGCCGGCCAAGGCGCCTTCCGTGACCTGGAAGGTGCAGCGCACCGTGCAGACCGAGATCGCGGGCGTTCCCGTCACGGCCTACGCGGTCGTCGGGCATGCCGACAATTCCGCCTGCCCATCCCTCGCCGTGGACATCCGGATGGCCGTCGTCCTGCCGCGGGAGGCCCCGGGTCCGGTTCCCGTGCTGATGATGTTTGGCTGGGGCAACCTGCCGGACGAGGCCACGCCCCGCTGGCCCGGGGTCGTCGATCCCCCCGTCCCGCCCTCCACCGACCAGCTGATTGCCGCCGGCTGGGGGTATGCTTCGATCGCCACGGCGAGCATCCAGGCCGACAACGGCGCCGGCCTGACCCAGGGCATCATCGGCTTGGCCAACCAGGGCCATCGCCGCCGGCCCGATGACTGGGGCGCGCTGCGCGCCTGGGCGTGGGGCGCTGGACGCGGCCTCGATTTCCTGTCGACGCTGCCGGCCGTCGACCCCCGGCACGTCGGGATCGAAGGGGTGTCCCGCTACGGGAAGGCGGCCCTGGTCACGATGGCATTCGACCAGCGCTTCCATTTTGCGCTCGTCGGCTCCTCCGGCGAAGGCGGCGCCAAGCCCCACCGCCGCAACTTCGGCGAGTCGGTGGAAAACCTCACCAGCTCCGGCGAATACCACTGGATGGCCGGAAATTTCCTCAAGTACGGCGCCGAGCAATCGGCATTCGGCCGCCGGGACGCCTCCGACCTCCCGGTCGATTCGCCCGAGCTCATCGCCCTTTGCGCCCCGCGGCCCACCTTCATCAGCTATGGGCTCCCGGAAAAGGGCGACGCCAACTGGCTCGACCACCAGGGAAGCTACATGGCGGCGGTGGCCGCCGGGGCCGTGTACCGCCTGCTCGGGGCCCGCGACCTCGGGGTCGCGGAGGACTACCACACGGCGCAGATGCCGCCCCAGGGCACCAATCTCCTCAGCGGGGACCTCGCCTGGCGGCAGCACGACGGCGGCCACGAGGACCGCTCCAACATGAGCTATTTCACCAGCTGGGCGAACGGGCTGCTGGGCCGGCCCGCCCCGACCGGGCCGGACGGCACCGCATCCGCCGCGGTGCCCGCGGCGCGTCCCGACGCCGCTTCCCTGCAGGCGCACGAACAGCTGCTCGCCAAGGCGCACCAGGGCCGGATCGACGTCTACTTCCTCGGCGACTCGATCACCCGTCGCTGGGGGGCGACCGACTATCCGGCGTTTCTCGCCAACTGGAACCGGAATTTCCACGGTTGGAACGCGGCCGACTTCGGCTGGGGCGCCGACCAGATCCAGAACATGCTCTGGCGGGTGCAGTATGGAGAGCTCGACGGGGTCAGCCCAAAGGTGATCGTGCTCCTGGCCGGCACCAACAACGTCGGCAAGGAGCCGGCGGATGACGCCAAGGTGGCGGATATCACCCGGGGACTTGGCGCGCTCCTCGCGCTTTGCCAGCGGAAGGCCCCGGGGGCCACGATCATCCTGACCGCGATTTTCCCGCGCAACGACAGCCCCGGGGTCATGCCGACGATCAACCGCATCAATGCGGGCCTGGCCAAGCTGGCCGACGGCCGGCGCGTGCGCTTCCTGGACGTCAACGGCCGGTTGGCCGACGGAAGCGGTCAGCTCTATGCGGGGATGACCCTGGACCTCCTGCACCCCACCCTGAAGGGCTACCAGGCGTGGGCCGACGGGCTCCGGCCGATCTTGACCGAATTGCTGGGGCCCCCGGCGGCGGACGATCTCGCGACGCCGCCCACGGGTGACCCGAGCGCCCCGGCCGCCGTCCCCTGAGGTTCCTTCGCCCCTTCAGGAGGGCGCCACCGTCCGGCGCCGAAACAGCCAGCGCGCTGCTGCCTGCGCCTCCGCAAGGGGAACCAGCCGGAGGCCGAAGACCGCGAGAAGGAAGACCGACACGCCGGCGAAGCCGCCCGTCGCGAGGCGCCAGATCTCCGCCCCGGCACCCTCGAATGGAACCAGGCCAGCCCCGAGGTCGCCGACCAGCGTCGTGGCCACGAGCGCCACGACGACGCGGAGGGTATAGCCGGCGGTGGGGAAAGCCGCGGGCCCCAGGCGTCCCCGTACCTCGCGGCGGAGTACCCACGCCGAAGTCGCCAGGATGGCGGCGATCGCACCCACGCCGACCCCGCCGGCGCCGAGGAAATGGACCGACAGGGGAACCAGGGCCATCGCCAGGGTGCCGCTCACGATCTCGGCGACCGCAGCCTGCCGCTGGCGGTTCAGGCCGATCAACAGGAACTGGGCCGCCTTCACCAGGGAATTGGCCACCACGATGGCCGAGACGGACGCCGCCATCGCCGGGGTGAGGTTCAGCCGGCCGCGGGACCAAAGCTGGATGAAGCCGTCGCCAAAGCTGAGGAAGAGCGCCACCCCCAGCGCCCCCACCACCAGGGTCCGGTCGAGGGTCTTGCGGAAGGCGCCCGCCGCCCACTCCCGCGCCCCGGACGACCAGGCCTCGCCGTAGGCGCCCTGCATGCTGCCGGCCCAGGAATTGAGGGGGGTGAAAAAGAGGCTGAGGAGCGCGACCGGCACCGTGTAAAGCGGCACCGCCGCCAGTCCGACGATCGCGCCGATGCCAAACGTGGGCGCGGTGTACGTCAGGGTGTGGCCGATCTGGATCAGGAAATTCTTTCCGCCGATGCGGACCTGGGCGGTGTACTGCGACCGGTCGCGGAAGGAGCCGCGGGCGAACGCCCAGCGGTGCCGGCACACGACATGGATGGCGGCCGCCGTGCCGCTCACCGCCGTGAAGACGAGCTGGAGTAACATCACCAGCGTCACGCTGTGCGTCAGGTAGGCGGCCACCATGGTGGCGCCAAGGCCCAGGATTCGCCCCGACCCCTGGTAGAAAACGGCCCAGTAGGTCTCCTGCAGCCCCTTGAAGACATTGTAGAAGACGCCAAACTGGAGGGTCAGGATGAGCTGGACTCCCGCGATCAGGATCAGTCGGTTCGCCTCCGCGTGGTGCGCGAACATCGGCAGCTGCCAACCGAGGGCCGAGGCCCCGACGACCGCGCCCAGCCCCAACAGCGCGACAAGCCCCGAGGCGGCGGCCAGGACCGCGCTGTGGCGCGTGATGCTGGCGATCGCGGCCCGGTCCTGCCGGCCGTGGGCGTGGGCGATCAGGATCATCGAGCCCCAGCTCATCCCCGCATCGGCGAAATTGAGGTAGCCCGTGAACGCCATCACCGTCACCATCAGGCCGTAGCCCTCGGCCCCGAGGGTGGTGAGGAAAAGCGGGACGGAGAAAAGCGCCACGGCCTGCGAGGCGTAGCCGAACCCGGACTCGACCACCGTGGCCCGGAACGCGCGCTGGAACCGGTTCATGGACGCGGGTGGGTGGCGCCTCTACTCGTCGGCCGCAACCGCGTAGACCTCGGCCAGCGCGATGCCGGTCGAGCCGTCCACCCCGGAAGCCTGCATCGTGTAGGCGCCGGCCGGGAGGCTGGCGGTCGCCGCGCTGTCCGTGCTGCCGGCCGCGAAGGGGAAAGCCCCGGCGGCCGCCGCGGCCGCCACGAGGGCCGAGGGGTCGGCCGCCGTGCCCCAGACGGTGTTGGCGGCGACCGCGGTGCCGCTGGAATTCAGCACTTCCAGGCTGGGCTGCGCCAGGAACCCCGTGACCCCGAACGTCGCCAGCGACGGGCCGTCGGCGCGGACCAGCAGGGACTCCGGGCCCGAGCCGGAGATGACGAAGCCCGGGATCAGGACGTTGGCACCGGTCCCCACCTGCGCGCGGGTCGAGACGTTGACGAGCCGCGTGCCGGTCGTGCCGACCTCGTAGACCTCGGCGAGCGCGACCCCGGTGGTGCCCCCCACCCCGGCGACCTGCACGGTGTAGGCTCCGGGCGGCACGCTCACGAGGACGGCGCAGTCCGCGCTGCCGGACGCGAGCGGGAAGGCCCCGACCGTGGCGGCCGTACCGGCGAGCATCGCCGGGTCCGCGGCAGTGCCCCACCCGATGTTGGCGGCGACCTGGTTGCCGTGGGAGTCGAAGACGGTGAGGCTCGGCGCCGCCAGCACGCCCGGGACGCCGTAGGCGGTCAGCGCCGGTCCGTCGGCGCGGATCAGGAGCGTCTCGGTGCCGCCGCCGGCGACCACGAATCCGGGGATCAGCAGGTTGGCCCCGGTTCCGACCTGCGCCCGGGTCGAGAGGTTGATGAGGCGGGCCGAGCCGGACGCCGGCGGGGGGGTGGAGGATCCCGCCGCCGTGAACGTCAGCTGGTCGTCCGCGGTATTGAGCGTGAAGGTCCCGAGGTCGACCGCCGCACCGGTGTTGTTCTTGCCGCTGTCCAGGTCCCAGAGGGTGAGGCTCATGGTGCCGGTCGTCACGGAGTCGGTGGCGTTGCTCGGGCCGCCGCTCCACTCATGGCTGGCATTGACGCCGACCTGGTTGTAGACCGGCTTGTCGTTCAGCACCGCGTAGGTGGTCCCGGCGGCGGCGTTCCCCGCCACCTCGAAGCCAATGTTGTCGATGGTATTGGCGAGCGTGGTGTAGTTGATGGAGGAGCGCAGGGATCCGCTCGCCGCCGTGAGGGTGAGTTCCCCGGTCTCCGCGTTGCCGCCGGCCACGTTCCAGTAGACATTGGCGCCAAAGGCGCCGGTGTTCGCGGTCACGACCGAGGGGGCGTTGAAGTTGGCGACCACGTAGGTGCGGCCCCCGGTCAGGTCCTCAAAGGAGGCCAGCGAGCCCAGGTCGAAGATCGTGTCGTTGGCCGCGCTCGCCCCATAGAAGGACAGGAGCAGGTCGCCCGAGCGGTAGTTGGTCGCGGACGCCGGGCCGGTGATGGTCGTCTGGGCGGTGGCCGGAACGGCACCGGCCAGGGCGAGGAACGGGAGCAGGGAAAGGACGCGGGTAAGCATGGGCGGCTAAAGTTGAAGACGTGGCGCCCGGGAGCGGCCGACGGGAAAGCGGAGCTGCCGGAGCCGTGCACCCAAGCGGCTTCCGCGGGTCGAATCCAGAGCGGCTCTGTTACAATCGGGTGGCGGCCGCCGGCCCCCCGGAGAGGCGGCCTTCCTCAGCCCGGCGCGAGGTCGGCCGGCCGCCCGAACCGGAGGTAGACCCGGTTGCCGATCGGCACCAGGATCGCCGCCGCGAGCGCGCCGCCGGCCACGTCCACGACATAGTGGTAGCGGCAATAGACCGTGGAGGCGCAGAGCAGCACCATCACGACGAAGTGGGCCCAGCGGATGGGACGCAGGTACCGGAAGGAGAAGTAGACCGTGACGATGGCCACCGCGACGTGGCTGCTGGGAAAGGAGGCCCCCGGGGCCTCGAAGGGCACGTAGACCCATTCCATCAGCCGGAAGAAGATGCCCGCCTGCACCGACGCCGGGAAGGTGGGCACCGTCGCCGGCTGGAGGCTGGCGGGCAGCGGGAAGCCGGGCAGCTCGCGGAAGAGGATGAACGGCCCGACGACCGGCATCAGGATGTAAGCCAGGTAGCAGACGTAGAAGACCAGCGAGGTGACCGAGACATAGTGGAAGAACTCGCGGCGGCTCCGCAGGTACAGCGCCAGCGCCAGGCCCGCGATCATCAGGTAGTAGGAGAAGTAAGCGGCGTAGAACACCTCGCTCAGCGCCAGGTAGGGCAACCGGTCCATGAAGGCCAGGCCGGGCTGCACGCCGAACAAGCGGGCGTCGAGGCGCAGGAATGAGGGGTCGAGGAACCCGGCGACCAGGAGGTGATTGAGTTTGCCGGTCTCCCAATAGAAGGGGCCGTACATGAGCATCGGATAAAGGTACCGCAGGAAGGCGAGAACCCGGTTCCGAGGGCGGGCGTTAAAGAGCCGGACCAGGACCTGGATGAATGCGATCGCGGCGGCGTGGGCGCCGATGAGCACCGGCCACGCCGGGATCCGGTCCCGGTGGAGAACGAGGACCAGCGCCGCCACGAGGGCGATGTACCCCTCGGTCAGGTAGTCCACGAAGGTGAACCCCCGCCGGCCGGCCGGGACCGAACCCGCCAGCCGGGCTCCGGAAACCGGTCCCGGTCCACCGCCCGGCGGCGCCTCGGCGGCCCGGCCGCTCAAGCGGCCGCCTCCACCGCCCGGGCCCAGCGCACGCGCTGGAGGATCATGGCAAACCACGGCGTGATCCGGGCCGCCTGCTGGAGCGCCGCCAGCTCCCCCTGGTCCACCCACCGGACCTCGGAGATCTCCGCGCGGTTGGGCCGGATGCGGCCGTCCTCGGGCAGCCGGGCGTAGAACACGTGATCCAGCTCGTGCTCGAAGAGCCCGGAGATCGTGCAGCACACCGGCCCGTAGAACATCCGGAAGGCCGGGGTGACGGGCCCGCGGATCCGCAACTCCTCGAAGAGGCGGCGGCGCGCCGCCGCCACGTAGGCCTCCTGCGGCAGCGGGTGGCTGCAGACCGCGTTGCTCCAGAAACCCGGCCAGGTCGCCTTGTTCGAGGCGCGGCGGGTGACCAGCATCTTGGTCCGGGCCGCGTTCCAGCCCACGATGCTGATTGCGCGGTGGGGGGTGCCGGCGCGGTGGGCCTCGACGATCTCGACCGGCGGACCGATGCCGCCGCTGGGGGTGACTGTCTCCACCAACCTCATGTACCTCTGACGCTAACGGCGCCTCTTGCCGGCTGTCGATAGCCGACCCCGGGGATACAAAAAATCGTTTGCCGTTTGGGGGCTTTGGCTTAGGAGTTGACGCTGGAATCAAACGCATGGTGCCAGCGCTTCACCTCCCGCCTCCTTCCCGATCCCGTTCGGCGTCCGGCCCCGGCCGGCGGACGCGTTCCCAGCGCGGAGGAGATGATGCGCACCGCTGAACCCGGGCTGGGACTGCCAGGCGTCGAGCCGGCGCGGGTGCAGTCCGCGGTGGTGCGCGCGCAGGACTTCCTCTTCTCCCGGCAGCACGCCGACGGCTACTGGAGCGGCGAACTCGAGGCCGACTCGATGCTCGAGGCCGACTACATCTTCCTCCACGTCCTCTACGGCACGGGCGAGCCCGGCCGGATGAGGCGGGCGCTAGCGGAGGTCCTGCGGTGCCAGAAGGACGACGGCAGCTGGAGCCTCTATTCCGGCGGCCCGGGCAACGTCTCACTGGCCGTGAAGTGCTACCTCGCGTGCAAGCTGATGGGGATGCCGGCCGACGAGCCGCGCCTCACCCGCTGCCGGGACTGGATCCTGGCGAACGGCGGCGTCGTCGAGTGCAACACCTTCACGAAGATCTACCTCTGCACCCTCGGCCAGTACGACTGGGACGCCGTCCCGGCCATCCCACCGGAACTGGTCCTCTTCCCGAACTGGTTTTATTTCAATATCTACGAGATCTCCTCGTGGTCGCGCGGCATCCTGGTCCCGCTCTCCCTCATCCACGCCAACAAGCCCTTCCGGGCGATCCCGCCCGAGCACGGGATCGGCGAGCTCTTCGTCGGGGGCCGGGAGAAGTCCCATCTGCACCTGCGATGGGACCGCCGGCCCCTGTCCTGGCGCAACTTCTTCCTGGTCGTGGACCGGGCCCTCCACTGGGCGGAGGCCCTGCGCCTGCGTCCGTTTCGCCGGGTCGCCGTCCGCCGCGCGGCCCAATGGACGCTCGACCGCCTGGAGAAGTCGGAGGGCCTGGGCGCCATCTACCCGGCGATGCTCAACTCCATCATCGCGCTCCGGTGCCTGGGCTACGGCGAGGACCATCCCCAGGTCATCCGGGCCCGGCACGAGTTTGAGCACCTGGGGATCGAGGGGCCGCCGACCGCGGACTATCCCCACGCCACCTTCCGGATGCAGCCCTGCAAGTCGCCGGTCTGGGACACCGCCCAGGCGGTCTACGCCCTGGGCGAGTCCGGCATTCCCCGCACTGACCCCCGGCTCGTGCGGGCGGCGGACTGGCTCCTCTCCAAGGAGGTCCGCACGATCGGCGACTGGGCGGTCAAGGTGCCCCACACCGAGCCCAGCGGCTGGTACTTCGAATTCGCGAACGAGTTCTACCCGGACACGGACGACACCGCCCAGGTGCTGCTGGCGCTCAGCCACGTCGAGCACCCGCGCGACCGCGACCAGCATGCGGCGGTCGAGCGGGCGATGCGCTGGGAACTGGCGATGCAGTGCCGGAGCGGCGGCTGGGGCAGCTTCGACAAGGACTGCACGAAGATGATCTTCAAGCACATCCCGTTTGCGGACCACAACGCGATGCTGGACCCGCCGACGGCCGACATCACCGGGCGCATCCTGGAAAGCTTGGCCGCCTACGGCTTCACCCGGGCGGACAAGCCGGTGCGCCGCGCGGTGGCCTTCATGCTCGCCCACCAGGAGCCGGACGGCAGCTGGTTCGGGCGCTGGGGCGTCAACTACGTTTACGGCACCTTCCTGGTCCTGCGCGGCCTGGACGCGATCGGTTTCGACCGCCACGACCCGCGGGTCCGGCGGGCCGCGGAGTGGGTCCGCCGCGTGCAGCACGCCGACGGTGGCTGGGGCGAGACCTGCGGCACCTACGACGACCCGTCCACCCGGGGACAGGGGCCGAGCTCGCCCTCCCAGACCGCCTGGGGGGTGCTGGCGCTCCTGGCCGCCGGCGACCACACCTCGGAGGCGGTCGGCCGGGGGGTGCAGTGGCTGCTCGCGAACCAGACGACCGAGGGCACCTGGGACGAGTCCTTCGGCACCGGCGCGGGCCGCCAGGCCCTCTACACCGCCACGGGGTTTCCCCGGGTATTTTATCTGGCTTATCACCTGTACCGACATTACTTCCCCCTATTGGCCCTGTCCGACTACCGGCGGGCCGTGGAAGGCGCCGCCGCAAGCGGGGCCGGAACTGACTCCTAATATGGCCATCCCGATCTCCCAAATGTGGACTGTTGCCACCTACGTGCTCAAAAAGAAGCTCGGCGGCAACCAGCGCTACCCGCTCGTGCTCATGCTGGAGCCGCTCTTCCGCTGCAACCTGGCCTGCGCCGGCTGCGGCAAGATCCAGTACCCGCCGCACATCCTGAAGAAGGCGCTGACGCCCGAACAGTGCTTCGCGGCCGTCGAGGAGTGCGGGGCGCCGATGGTGTCGCTGCCCGGCGGGGAGCCGCTGCTCCACCCGCAGATCGTCGAGATCGTCAACGGCCTGGTGGCGCGCAAGAAGTACGTCTACCTCTGCACCAACGCCCTCCTCCTCACCAAGCGCCTGGGCGAGTTCACGCCGTCCAAGTACCTGACCTTCTCGGTCCACCTGGACGGCCAGCGCGAGCACCACGACATGTCGGTCTGCAAGGAGGGCGGCTATGACATCGCCATCGAGGGCATCAAGG
>Ga0302314_10011027_pt1 | contig 15792 bp, 12 predicted proteins | sample III_Palsa_N2_3_FD_200533 | JGI IMG/M metagenome (GOLD analysis project Ga0302314, IMG submission 200533) | Peat permafrost microbial communities from Stordalen Mire near Abisko, Sweden - III_Palsa_N2_3 | ecosystem: Environmental > Terrestrial > Soil > Palsa > Peat permafrost | place: Sweden...
TCGCCGAGGTCAACCTGCTGGGCTTCTACGACATCGCGCAGGTGGTCCAGCCGATCACGGTCTGCCTGAACCACGCCGTCTACGACCCGGCGGTGCGGGGCCAGGGCTCGGGCGCGGACTTCCACGCTGGACTGAACACCGTCGACGCCGCGCAGGCGCTCTCCTTCGTACGCCAGCGGCACTACCTGACCAACGGCGACCTCGACCGCACCCACCGGCAGCAGGCCTTCATCTCCTCGGTCGAGTACAAGCTCAAACAGGAGGGCCTGTTCGACGACGTCGGTAAGATGCAGGCGCTGTTCGACGTGGTGAAGAAGGACGTGGTGGTCGACGCCCGGTGGAACCTGCTGGACTTCGCGCAGCAGGCCCCTGACCTGACCGGCGGCAACGTGGTCTTCAACACCCTGCCGGTCGAGGGGTTCGCCACCCGGGACGGTGAGGCGGTCAACCTGGTCGACCCGGACCAGATCCAGGGCATCATGCGGCAGTTGGTCCTGCCCCCGACGGCCTCGGCCGGCCCGGCCGCCGCATCGTCCCCGACCGCGTCGTCGACCGCCGAGGCCTCCGCCGGCCCGGCCGCGTCCGCCTCGGCGTCCACCGCACTTCCGGGCGCGGTCGTCGCCGCGACCGTGGACGTGCTCAACGGCTCGGGCACCCCGGGGGCCGCCGCCGACGACTCCCGGGCGCTGACCGCTCTCGGCTTCGCCGTCGGCCGTACCGGCAACGCGCCGCCGCGCGGCAGCACCGTGGTCCGCTACGGCAGCGGGGCGCAGGCCGCCGCCGAGCAGGTCGCCGCGCGACTGGGGCAGGGGACGTCGACGGTGCCGGACCCGGAGCTCCCGGGCCGGCGGGTCGAGGTGGTGCTCGGGACGGGAGCGGTCCCGCTCACGGGCGCCGTGCCCAGCCCGGATGCGTCCGGCAGCGCCTCCGGGGAGGCCACCCCGGCCGAGGACATCCCGTTCCAGGGCCCGGCGGTGCGGATGGGCGGCATCCCCTGCGTCAACTGACCCCTGCTTCAACTGCCCCCGCGCCTACCAGGCGTAGATCCGGGAGATGATCTGGTTCCGGATCGCCTGTCCCGGACCGGGGTGCGACACCATCACCGGCACCCCGTTCGGGTCACGCCCCTCCACCCAGGAGAAGCCCTCCGCCACATGGGTGGTGGTGTGCGCGTTCAGCCGTTTGAGGACCTGTTCGCAGCGGTTCAGCTCGGCCTCGCTGGGAGCGGTCCAGACGGAGCACTGCACCCCGATCGCCCCGGTCGGGTGCGGGGCCCGGGGCCCCACCGCGCGCAGGTAGAGCTGCGAACCGTCCGCGCCGACCAGCAGCGCGGCGGTCGGGTTCTCCACCGTCACCTCCAGCCCGAGCAGCTCCTGATAGAAGCTGACGGACCGTTTGAGCTCGAACACGTACAGCACGACCGAGGTCAGCCGCATGCCTGTGCTGCGGCTGGTCGGGTCCGTGGTCGGGTCCGTGGCCGGGGCTGCCGGGTCCATGGGGTCCTTGCCTCTCTCCGTGGCGGGCTCTGGTGCTGCGGGGCGTCGTCCCCCGGACGGTCTTACCCGGAACGAGTCTTGCACGCCACCCCGACGACGGCGCGCTCCGCGACACGCCCGCCCCGGGTGCGCGTGGGCGCGGGTGTGAGAGCGGGCACACCTGGCTGATGCGCCGCGCGTGAACCCCCCTCCCCTGCCTATCGTCTGAACCATGAGCACACATTTTGACGTCGTGGTTCTCGGCGCGGGCCCCGGTGGCTACACCACGGCCGTCCGCTCCGCGCAGCTCGGGCTGCGTGCCGCCGTGATCGAGGCGAAATACTGGGGCGGGGTCTGCCTGAACGTCGGCTGCATCCCGTCCAAGGCGCTGCTGCGCAATGCCGAGCTGGCCCATATCGTCACCCAGGAGGCGAAGACCTTCGGCATCCGGATCGAGGGCACGGTCAGCTTCGACTACGGCGAGGCCTTCAAGCGCAGCCGCAAGGTCGCCGAGGGCCGGGTCGCCGGGGTGCACTACCTGATGAAGAAGAACGGGATCACCGAGTACGACGGCCGTGGCACCTTCACCGACGACCACACCCTCCAGGTCGCGCTGAGCTCCGGCGGGACCGAGACGGTGACCTTCGACCACTGCGTGATCGCGGCCGGAGCCACCACCCGGCTGCTGCCCGGCACCTCGCTCAGCGACCGGGTGGTCACCTACGAGGAGCAGATCCTGTCGGACTCGCTGCCCGGCAGCATCATCATCGCCGGTGCGGGCGCGATCGGCGTGGAGTTCGCCTACGTGCTGCACAACTACGGCGTCAAGGTCACCATTGTCGAGTTCCTGGACCGGATGGTGCCGCTGGAGGACGTCGAGGTCTCCACCGAGCTGGCCAAGCGCTACCGGCGGTTGGGCATCGAGGTGCTGACCTCCACCCGGGTCGAGTCGATCGACGACAGCGACCCCTCGGCCAAGGTCCGGGTCACCGTCACCCGGGACGGGCAGCAGCAGGTGCTGGAGGCCGACAAGGTGCTCCAGGCGATCGGCTTCGCGCCCCGGGTCACCGGCTACGGCCTGGAGCAGATCGGCGTCCGGCTGACCGAGCGCGGCGCGATCGAGGTGGACGGGCGCGGGCGCACCAACGTCCCGCACATCTTCGCGATCGGTGACGTCACCGCCAAGCTGATGCTGGCCCACGCGGCCGAGTCGATGGGCGTGATCGCGGCCGAGACCATCGCCGGCGCGGAGACGATGGAGCTGGACTTCCCGATGATCCCGCGCGCCACCTACTGCCAGCCGCAGATCGCCAGCTTCGGCTGGACCGAGGCGCAGGCCCGCGAGCAGGGCTTCGACGTCAAGGTGGTGAAGTTCCCGTTCACCGCCAACGGCAAGGCCCACGGCCTGGGCGACCCGGTCGGCTTCGTCAAGGTGATCAGCGACGCGAAGTACGGCGAGCTGCTGGGCGCGCACCTGATCGGGCCCGAGGTCACCGAGCTGCTGCCGGAGCTGACGCTGGCCCAGCAGTGGGACCTGACGGTGCACGAGGTGGCCCGCAACGTGCACGCGCACCCGACCCTGGGCGAGGCGGTCAAGGAGGCGATCCACGGCCTGGCCGGGCACATGATCAACTTCTGACCGAGGTGGACCGGTTCTGACCGGAGCGGACCGGCTTCTTCGGGCCCCCGGCGGCGGCGCGGTCAGCCGCCGGGGCTCGGCAGCAGCCGCGCGGCCAGCACCGCCACGTCGTCCTCCGCGTCCACCCCGGAGGCCACCAGTTCGTCCAGCACCTGGTCCAGCACGTCGTCCAGCGAGGCGGACTCCGGCAGCCGCAGGTCGGCCAGCCGGCGCAGTGAGCGGTCGATGTCCTCGCCGCGCCGCTCGACCAGCCCGTCCGTGTACAGCAGTAGCGTGTCCCCGGCGGCGCAGGGGGCGGAGCCCGAGTCGTAGCCGCCCATGCCGGTGCCCAGCGGCGGACCGGTCGGGACCTCCAGCAGCCGCACCCGGTTGTGCCGGTCCAGTACGGCCGGCGGCAGGTGCCCGGCGCTGGCCCAGGTGGACAGCCCGCGCCGAGTGTCCACCACGGCCAGCAGGCAGGTGGCCGGGCGCTCCCCGGACAGCCGCGCCATCAGCCGGTCCATCCGGTCCAGGACCACGTGCGGCGGCAGGGTCGCGTCCGCGATCGCCCGCAGCATCGCGCTGTAGTGGCTCATGTCGACCGCCGCCGCCACCCCGTGGCCCATCACGTCGCCGATCACCAGCAGTGTCCGGTCCGCCGAGAGCGGGACGCAGTCGAACCAGTCCCCGCCGACCAGGGCGCTGGTGCCGGACGGCAGGTAGCGGGTGGCCACCCGCAAGCCCGGGTTGGGGCGGCTGGGACCGGCCAGCAGGGCGCGTTGCAGCTCCAGGGCGATGTGGTGCTCGCGGGTGTAGCGACGGGCGTTGTCCAGGCTGATCGCCGCCCGCCCGGCCAGGTCCTGGGCGGCGACCACGTCCTCGTCGGTGAAGGCGGGGGAGTCCCCGGCCCTGATCATGGTCAGCGTCCCCAGCGGCTCGCCGCGCGCGGACAGCGGCAGTAGCACCGCCGAGTGGATTCCGGCGGCCCGGTAGGCGGCCACCCGTTCGGGGTTGGGCGCGGAGCGGCCCAGCGCCTCGTCCGCCAGCAGGTTCTGCACGATCGGCAGTCCGGTCTCCAGGCAGGACGGGATCGCCGACCCCGGCTGGTAGTCCACGTACTCGCCGGGCGCGCCGAACATCCGGGCCCGCTCGGACAGCCCGGGCAGGGTCTGCATCGCGGCCCGGCGCAGCCGGAGCACTCCGTGCGGCGGGGGTCGGCGCTGGGCGCCGGGGTCGGCCGGGATCACCTCCACCGTGGCGATGTCGGCCAGCCCAGGGACCAGGAAAGCGGCCAACTCGGCGCAGGTGGTGTCCATGTCCAGGGTGGTGCCGATGACGGTGGCCGCGTGGTCCAGCACCGCCAGCCGGGCCTGCGTCCGCTCCAGGTCGCGCTGCTGCTCGCGGGCGTCGGTGACCTCCAGCACGATCCCGACCAGGCCGGTCACCCGGCCGCCGTCGGCCAACCGGTGGTAGGCCCCGTGCCAGTAGCGCCGCTCGCGGTCCGAGTCGGCCCGGGTGTGGCCGCTGGAGAGCATCTCGCGCGGGACGCCGTCGGTGAGGACCTGCCGCAGCAGGCCCTCGTCGACGTCGACGTTCGGCACCACCTCGCCGATGCTGCGGCCCAGGTGCTCCGCCGGGGGCACGCCGTTCATCCGGGCCAGGGTCGGGTTGACGTAGAGGTACCGCAGGTCCGGGCCCAGCACGACGACCCCGGCCGTGGTGCCGTCCAGCAGCTGCCGCAGGAACTCCTGGACCTGCTCGGACGAGGCGTCGGACGAGGCGTCGCTCATCACCGGGGCCCCCGGGCGGTGGGGGCCCCGGCTGCGGGTGCGCGGGTCGGCGGCACGGGCGGCTCCCTCCGGGGACGCGCCCGGGCGCGGGCGGACCGGTGCGGCCGACCGCTGCGGGCAGGGACGTGCGGACGGGATGCGTACCCGGTTCGACGGCCACCCGTGCCGCCCGGCCGCCCCGTCACTCCAATGGAGCAGCACTCCTTCGCGGCGCTGGGGGGGTCGGGGTCGAGGGGTCCGGGTCGGGGGGCGGGGCCGAGGGTCGGGGGTGAGGATCGGTGCGGTCACATCTGGTACTGGTAGGGGGTGGTGCTCCCGGCCTGGACGAAGCCCAGCCGGGCCAGGATCGGGCGGCTGTCGTCGGAGGCGTCCACCTGGAGGTAGCGGTAGCCGGCCTCGGCCGCGATCCGGGCCCGGTGGGCGATCAGCGCCCGGTAGATGCCGCGTCCGCGCCACGCCTCGACCGTGCCGCCGCCCCACAGCCCGGCGAAGCCGGTCCCCGGGTACAGCTCCATCCGGGCCGCGCACACCGGCTGCTCACCGGCCATGGCCAGGACCGCGACGGTGGTCTCCGGGGACTGCGTGAGCTGCTTGAGCACCCGCTCCCGGATCCGCTCCCGCCCCGAGCCGAACGCCGAGTCGTGTACCTGGGCCAGCAGTTCGACGTCGGCGGCCCCGGTCACCTGGCGCAGTTCGACGCCCTCGGGCAGCACCACCTCGGTTGGCTGCTCCGCCACCGGGGCGATCATCAGCGCCTCCTGCGGGTCGGCGGTGAACCCGGCCGCCAGCAGCCGCGCGCCGAGGTCGGCCGGGCGGTCATGGGCGTAGAGCTTCCACTCGAAGTCCCGCCCGAGCGCGGTGTAGTGGGCCACCTGCGCGGCGATCGCGGCGTCCGCCCCGGCCTCGTCCAGGTCCGACCACAGCACCGCGTTCCAGCCGTCGTCCGGGGCGGTCTGCCGGACCACGCCGCCGACCTGCTCGACGACGGCCCCGGGGCCGTCCGGCCGGGCCTGCCGCCGCATCCGGCGATCGAACTCCGCCAACAGGCGCCGCATTTCCGCTGTGCTGTGCATCCGCCCACTCCAGCACGGTCCCAGGGGTCGGGCAAGCCGATTACCGGGCCGCTGAGCTGGGCCGATGCGGTGCCTGCCGACGATTCAGCAGACGCGGTCGGTTCAGTGGACGTGGTCGGTTCAGCGGACGCGGTCGATTCAGTAGACGTGGTCGGCCGCGATGTCCTGGGACAGCGTCAGCGCCTGCTCCGCCTGCGGTCCGCGCAGCGCGAGCAGGGTCAGCACCAGTGCGTCGACCACGGCCAGGTGGGCCAGCCGACTGGCGACGGCCTCCAGCCCGAGCACCAGGTCCTGGCTGCCCGCCACCAGCGCGCAGGTACTGGTCTCGCTGAGCGGGGAGCGGGCGTAGCTGGTCAGTGCGACCACGGTGGCCCCGGCCCGGCGGGCCCGGCGGGCGGCATCGACGGTGGTGCGGCTCGCCCCGGTGTGGCTGATCGCCAGGCAGGCGCCGTCGACCGGCAGCAGTCCGGCCGACAGCTCGGCGGTCGTCGGGTCGCTGGGCGAGTCCACGGCGCAGCCCAGCGCCCGGAGCCGGTATCCGGCGTCCAGGGCGACCGCCCCGGACAACCCGGTCCCGACCACCAGCACCCGCGAGGCCGCGTGCAGCGTCTGCGCGGCGGCCCGAAGGTTCGGCACCGAGACGGTTTCTGACAGTCCGTCAATTGCCTGTTTGGCGGCCCGGACGGTGTTGGCCAGGGCCCGCGCGGCCGGGTCGGCCTCGGTCGAGGGGGCCGGGCGCGGGGCCTGTCGGGCGGCCGCGAGCTTCAGCTCCTGGTAGCCCTTGAACCCCAGCCGCTGGCAGGCGCGGACGACCGAGGAGGGCGCGGTCCCGGCCAGCGCCGCGACGTCGCTCACGCTCAGGTGCACCAGGTCGGCGCCTTGGTCCAGGACCACTTGGGCGACCCGTGCCTCGGTGTCCCGCAACTCCGGCAGGTGCGACCGGACATGGGCGGAGAGCTGGAGCCGACCGCCGCCGGAGGATGTGGAATTGTTTTCCATAGAGATAGAGTAGCGTGGAATTGAATTCCGTAGGTGGAAGGCGGGGGTGCCCTGTGTTCGGAGCGTCGCAGTCGACAGAGGTGCTGCTGACGGTGCTGACGGCGGCGGTGCTGCACGCGGTGTGGAACGCGCTGGCGCACCGGATCGACGACAAGCTGGTCGGCTTTGTGCTGATCAATCTCGCCTACACCGGTTGCGCCGCGGTGCTGGTCTGCTTCGCACCCATACCGGACGCGGCCGCCTGGCCGTTCATCGCCACCTCGGCCGTACTCCAACTCACCTACCAGGTTCTGCTGTTGCAGGCCTACCGGCTGGGCGACTTCGGCCAGATGTACCCGATCGCGCGCGGTACCTCGCCGTTGCTGGTGGCCGTGGTGTCGGCCACCGTGCTGGGGCAGGCGCTGCCGCTGGGCGGCGCCCTCGGGGTGGCCGTGATCTGCTGCGGCCTGGCTGCCCTGGCGCTGGCCGACGGTCTGCCGGGCCGGTCCCAACTCCCGGCGCTGGCTGCCGCAGTGGGCACCGGGGTGATGATCGCCTCGTACACGGTGGTGGACGGCACCGGCGTCCGCCGGTCGGGCACCGTCCTCGGCTACGTGGCCTGGTCCTTCCTGTGCCAGGGCCCGCTGCTGCCGTTGATCGCCCTGCGCCTGCGCGGCCGGGCGCTGATCGGCGCGCTGCGGCCCTCCCGCCGGACCGGCCTGGCCGGGGGAGTGCTCTCGATGCTGGCGTACGGCCTGGTGATCTGGGCGCAGGACCGGGGCAACCTGGCCACCATCGCGGCCCTGCGCGAGACCAGCATCGTCTTCGCCGCGCTGATCGGTGCGCTGGTGTTCCGCGAACGCCTCGGCTACCGGCGGATGGCGGCCAGCGCCGCCGTACTGCTGGGCATCGGCGTGCTGGAACTCGCCCACCTGTGAGCGTCCCACCCGAGTCGGGTGGGACGGACCCGGACCGGCCAGTATCTCAACTGCGGTATGTCAACTGCCGTATGTCAACTGCGGCGCAGCCGGACGACGGGGATGTCGCGCTCGGTCTTGGCCTGGTACTCGGCGTAGGGGGGCCACACCTCCAGCAGGTGTGGCCAGACCCGGGCCTTCTCCGGTGCCGATAGGGTCTCGGCCCGTGCCGTGAACCGCTCCGGGCCGACCCGCAGGCGCACGTCCGGATGGTCCGTCAGGTTCAGGTACCAGGACGGGTGTTGATCCGCGCCGCCCTGTGAGGCGACGATCAGGTAGTCCTCGCCGTCGCGGCCGTAGAGCAGCACCGTCCGCCGCCACTGGCCGCTCTTGCGGCCGAGGGTGTCCAGCAGCAGGCAGGGCGAGCCCTGCAAGGTGGTGCCCTCGGTGCCGCCGGACTCCTCGTACAGCCGCGCCTGGTCGGCGACCCACTGGGCGGGGCTGGCCGTGGGCTCGTCCTTGGTCATGGAATCCTCCTGGAGATGTCGAGGCGGGAGTGTAATCCCACCATAGAACGCCTGGCGCGCGGACGGCGGCGGCCCGACCGGCGGCCTCGGGGAGTGCCTCCGAATGGCCGTCAGTTCATCATCCGGACCGGACTTGCCCATATCTGACGCACCGTCATTGACTTTTCACGACCGGCGCTGGATTCTCTCCATCACCGTCACCGCAGGTGGTGGCCGGTCGGCGCGTGGAAGAGCGCCCCGACCACCGCCCCCGCGGACACTCCACACACCGTCCTTGGGCGCAGCAGGCCGCCCCGCCAGGGACGGTCCTCGCGCGGGTCGACAGCCCCGCGCGAACCAGTCCGGCCGCTGCCCGCCGCCGTGCCGTCCGACCCTCGTCGACGGTTCGGCCCCGGAGTGCGCCGCCGTGCCCGCAGTCCCGGTCCGCACAGCCGGGACACCAAAAGCGGGACCACGCCACCGGGACCGCACGCCCGGACCGCCACCGCTCCGGGACGAACGCTGCCCCGGCGCACCCGTCACGCGTGTTCCACCACCTCGCGGAGGGTAGTCATGGGATCTTCGCAACACCCTGAACAGCAGCACTCCGAACAGCAACAGCACTCCGAACCGCAACAGCACTCCGAACCGCAGCCCGCCGAACACTCCGTCTCCCCACTCTCGCGCCGCGCCTTCCTGGGCGCCGCCGGAGCCACCGCCGCGCTCACCGGCCTGTCCTGGACCCCGGTGTTCAAGGTCCTGCCCGCCCAGGCGGCGACCGCGGCCCCACCTGACTTCCCCAGCGGACTCACCGTCTACCAGCAGGCCTGGAGCAACTGGTCCGGCGAGATCGTCGTCAGCCCGCTGTGGACCTGTGCCCCGTCCTCGCCCGCCGACGTGGTCACCCTGGCCAACTGGGCCCACGGCCAGGGCTGGAAGATCCGGGCCCGGGGCATGGGCCACGGCTGGTCCCCGCTGCTCGAACCGAACGGCGCGACCGGCAACATCCTCATGGTCGACACCACCGAGAACCTCACCGCGGTCACCGTCAACAGCGGCAGCGCGGCCAGCGTCACCGCACAGGCCGGCGTCGCCATGACCACCCTGCTCACCGACCTGGAGAACGCCGGGTACGGGCTGACCAACACCCCGGCCCCGGGCGACCTCACCCTCGGCGGGGTACTGGCCATCGACGGCCATGGCACCTCCGTCCCGGCGGTCGGTGAGACGCTCCAGTCCGGGCACACCTTCGGCTCGGTCAGCAATCTGATCGTCTCGCTCACCGCCGTGGTCTGGGAGCCGACCCAGAGCGCCTACGCGCTCAAGACCTTCCAGCGCAGCGACCCCGACATCGCGGCCTTCCTGGTGCACCTCGGCCGGGCCTTCGTCACCGAGGCGACACTGCGGGTGGGCGCCAATGTGCGGCTGCGCTGCCAGAGCACCTACACCACCAACGTCGGCACCCTGTTCGCACCGCCCGCCTCGGCGGGCTCGGACTCCTTCTCCGCGCTGGTCAACCAGAGCGGCCGGGTGGAGACCATCTGGTTCCCGTTCACCACCGTGCCCTGGCTGAAGGTCTGGTCGGTCAGCCCCAGCAAGTCCTGGCTCTCGCGGGAGGTCGACAGCCCGTTCAACTACAGCTTCTCGGACTCGGTCAGCAGCAGCGAGTCCCAGCTGATCTCGGAGATCGTCGCCGGGGACGTCTCGGTGACGCCGACCTTCGAGAACCTGGAGATGAGCATCGTCGGCTCGGGGCTGATCGTCACCGGCACCTGGGACATCTGGGGCTGGGCCAAGAACACCCAGCTCTACGTCAAGCCGACCACGTTGCAGGTCACCGCGAACGGCTACGCCGTCCTCTGTGCCCGGGCCAACCTCCAGCGGGTGGTCAGCGACTTCTACACCTACCTGAACAACGCCCTCAACACCTATGCCGCCCGGGGCCAGTACCCGATGAACGGGCCGTGGGAGGTGCGGGTCACCGGGCTGGACAACCCCGCCGACTGCGGAGTGTCCGGCGCGGTCGAGGCGCAACTCGGCGCGCTGCGGCCGAGGCCGGACGAGCCCGCCTGGGACACGGCGGTGTGGATGGACGTGCTGACCATCCCCGGCACCCCGCAGTCCGAGCAGTTCTACCGTGAGACCGAGCAGTGGGTGCTGGCCAACTACACCGGCAGCTACGCGGCGGTGCGGCCCGAGTGGTCCAAGGGCTGGGCCTACTCGGGCACGGCCGGGTGGTCCGACCCGACCATCCTCGGCAGCACCATCCCGGCCGCCTACCGGACCGGCCAGGCCGTGGGCGACAACTGGGACACCGCACTGGCGACCCTGGACCGCTACGACCCGGCCCGGATCTACAGCAACACCTTCCTGGACGGCTTCCTGCCCTGATCGCCCTCCGCGCGGCGGGCTTCAGGACCAGCCGAGCCACTCCCGCAGCTGGTCCTGGAGCCCGCCCTCGCGGATGACGACGAGCTTGCCGAAGACCGACCGGCCGGAGATCCGGATCACCGGACCCTCCACGCCCTCCGCGCCGTCACCGCGGTTCGCCGACGGTCCGCCGCCGCGCCCGCCGGGCATGGCGCGCTTGCCGAAGAGCGCCGAACCCGTGTCGTAGACATGGGCGTTCTGCGGCACGATGACCACGATCTTGCCGCAGAAGGAATCGGCCTGCAACACCACCTCGCGCCGGGTGAAGACCGCCTGGCGTAGGTCCAGCACCAGGGCGCCGAACCGGGCTTCGGCGATGCTGTGCGGCGGCACCGGCCAGGCGCCGCCGCGCCGCAGCTTGCTGAACACCGCGGTCATGGGCTCGCTGGACGGCGCGGGCGCCGGCGACGACTGGGGTTCGCCGGTGAGGGCGGGCAGGTCGGCGGTCAGCGGGAGCAGCGCCGCTTCGGTACGCGCGGCATAGGTGGCCTCCAGCCGCTCCGCGTGCTCCTCGGGGTCGAGGTAGCCCCCGGCCAGGGCCTCGGCCAGGACGCCGGCGACCCGGTCCCGGTCGGCGTCGCCGATCCGGGGCGCCGCCTCGACGCTGCCGGGGAGCTTCACCAGCCGTCCGGGGGCGTCGGTCGCGGTGAGCGGGTCGGTGGGTCCGCGCCGGGCTGCGGGGGAGTGGGCGGGTTCAGGGGTCGCCGAGGACACGAGGGCTCCAAGGAGGCAGGCGGGTGGCGGGCGGTACGACTCGGACAGGCTATCGCGATATAACGCGTATGTCTTTTCGTAGCCGAGACTGAGCCGTCCGGGATCCAGCGTCCGGGATCCAGCGTCCGGGATCCAGCGTCCGGAATTCAGCCCAGCGTCCGCGGTGGTTCCCCCGTTGTCCGTCCGCCGGTCTCCCGGGCGCGGCAGCGTCGCTCTGGAAGGCAAGTTAGCTACACAACTTTGCCGCGACCTTGGAGGCCACCGATGTCCGACCCCGTCTCGCTGCCGGCCCTGTGGCTGCGCGACAACTGCGGCTGCACCGACTGCCGAGACCCGCGCAGCGGTCAGAAGCTGTTCCAGATCACCGACCTGCCGGAGGCCCCCAGCGTCGCCACCGCGACCCGGACCAGCCTGGTGTCGGGACCGGGCTGGGAGGTGGTCTGGGCCCCGGACGGTCACCGCTCCGAGTACGCCGACGCCTGGCTCGCCCCGCAGCTCGACCTGCCCCCGGACGCGCGCACCGAGGACGCCAAGACCCTCTGGCGGGCCGCCGACCTGGCCGACTCCCTGCCCTCCGCGCGCTGGACCGACTACCGGGACGACCCGGCCGTGCGACTGCGGACGCTGAACGCGGTCGGCCGACTGGGCTTCGCGCTGCTGCGCGGCGTCCCGACCCGCGAAGGCCAGGTCACCGAGGTCGCCGAGACCTTCGGCTACGTTCGGGAGACCAACTACGGTCGGATCTTCGAGGTCCGGGTCGAGCCGGACCCCAACAACCTGGCGTTCACCGGGGAGCGGATCACCCCGCACACCGACAACCCCTACCGCGATCCGGTGCCCACCCTGCAACTGCTGCACTGCCTGGTGAACAGCGCCGAGGGCGGCGAGTCCGGCCTGGTCGACGGCTTCGCGGCGGCGGCGCAGCTGCGCCTGGAGGACCCGGCCGGGTTCGCGCTGCTCAGCCGCACCCCAGTCCCGTTCCGGTTCACCGACACCGGCGGCGACATCGGCACCGGCACCGGCACCGGCACCGGCGGGACGGGAGCCGACCTGAGCGCCCACCGTCCGCTGATCGGCACCGACCCGCGCGGACTGATCCGCGAGATCCGCTTCAACAACCGCTCCCTGGGCACCCTGCGGCTGCCGGCCGCCGACACCGAGGCCTTCTACGCCGCCTACCGCCGCTTCGCGGAACTACTGCGACGCCCGGAGTTCCAGCTCGACTTCCGGCTCGGCCCGGGCGACTGCCTGATCTTCGACAACACCCGGCTGCTGCACGCCCGCACCGCCTTCGCCGACCACGGCGGACGCCACCTCCAGGGCTGCTACGCCGACCTGGACGGACTGTTGAGCACCGCCGCGGTGCTGCGCCGGTCGGTGCTGGACCAGGTACAGGCGCTGTTCGCGGACCAGGGCGGCGCCGAGTACTTTGGCGAGTCGGTCACCCAGGCCCAACACATGCTCCAGGCCGGGGCGCTGGCCGAGGCCGCGGGCGCGCCGGGACCGCTGGTGGCGGCGGCTCTGCTGCACGACCTCGGGCACTTCCACGGCGAGACCACCGGGCACGACCTGATGCGCGGCACCGACAACCGGCACAGCCACACCGGGGCGGACTGGCTGGCCCAGTGGTTCGGACCGGCCGTCACCGAACCCGTCCGGCTGCACGTGGACGCCAAGCGCTACCTCTGCGCCGTCGAACCCGGCTACCTGGCGCTGCTCTCCCCGGCCTCGGTGCACACCCTGGCCGTCCAGGGCGGCCCGATGACGCCGGCCGAGGCCGAGCGGTTCGCCGCGCACCCCAGCGCCGCGGACGCGGTACGGCTGCGGCGCTGGGACGAGGCGGCCAAGGACCCGCAGGCGCCGACACCCGGCTTTGGGCACTTCCGCCCGCTGCTGGCGGCGCTGCTGGAGACCGCTCCGCACAGCTGAACGCCGACGCGGACCGCTGCCGGGCGCGGACCGCTGTCAGGGCTCGGCGGGTTCAGGGCTCGGCGCGGTGCCGGGTCAGCGCGTTGGAGGCCACCGAGTTGTGCACGGTGAAGGCCACCGTGCCGGGCAGGTAGCGGTCCTCGGACCACTCCACGGGCGCCCCGGTCGGGTCGGTGCTGCGGCGTCGCTCGCGCAGCAGCGCCTGCCCCACCGGGCAGTCCAGCAGCGCGGCGTCCTCCTGGTCCGCCGTCACCAGGTCCACCGTGTGATCGGCGTCGGCGAGCAGCACGCCGTCCCGCTCCAACTGCTCGCTGACCGACACCGTGTCCCGCGGCATCCGCGACACCAACGCGCCGACCGGCGGGGGATAGGCGGTCCGCTCGACCATCACCGGTCGACCGGCCAGGGTCCGCAGCCGCAGCACCCAGTGCACCGCCGAGCCCTCCGGCAGCCGCAGCTGCGCGGCCTCCTCGGGCGTGGCCGTCCGCAACTCCTGGCGGACCACCCGGCCGCCCGGAGTCTCGCCGAGCGAGCGGGCCCAGCGGGTGAAGCTCATCAGCTCCGCGAAGCTCTGCGACGGCGGCGCGGCCAGCAGTACCCGGCGGGTCCCGCGCCGGGAGGTCACCACTCCCTCGGCCCGCAGCACCGTCAGGGCATGCCGGACCGTTCCCCGGGAGACGTCGTAGCGAGCCGCCAACTGCTCCTCGCTGGGCAACCGCCCGCCCGAGCCGTACTCCCTGGCCCGGGCCGCGGCGCGCACCTCGTCGGCCACCTGCCTGTACCGCGCTGTCTCCGCCACACGCTCTCCGTCACCCGGCCCGCACCCGACCACCGGAATCTACCGGACCGGGTCGCTCGCCCCGGCGGCCTCAGGTGTACTTCAGCGAGCCCGGGGTGGTCAGTATCTCGCCTGTCTCCAGCCAGGTCTTCAGACCGGAGAGGATCATCGGCCAGCCGCCGTAGAGCTGCTCGTTGGCGTCCTCCCGCAGCTGGTCGTGGGTGACCACCAGTCGGCAGGAGTCGCCGACCGGCTCGATCTCCCAGGTCACCCGGGTGGTGCCCTCGCTCTTCACGTCGTCGCCCCACAGCGCCACCATGGTCTGCACGAGCCGCCGCGGTGGCTCGGCCTCCAGGATCTCGCCCTCGCTGATGAGCCCGGGCGCGCCCGGCGCGGACACCTCGACCCGCGACCCCGGGGTCCAGTCCGAGGCGGCCCGGGTGCCGAAGGTGTACTTGCTCCTGATCTCACTGTCCGTGATGGCCTCCCACAGCCGCTCCGGGGTGGTGCGGATGTAGATCTCGTAGATCTTCTGCATGGGATTCTCCAATCGGCTCTTCAGGTCGCTCAGCGCGGCGACCACCGGCAGCGCGTACTTGCTCACCCACCGGTCGTGGACGAGCCGGATCGGCACCGGGTTCAGGAAGTGGAGCTTCTCTCGGCCCTGACGCCTGGTCACCACCAGTCCGGCCTCCTCCAGCAGTTTCAGGTGCTTCATCACGGCGAAGCGGGTCATGTCGAACCGGGCTTCGAGCGCGGTGAGCGTCTGACCGTCCTGCTGGAACAGGGCATCGAGCAGACTGCGGCGCGTGGGGTCGGCAAGGGCCTTGAATATTGCGTCCACGCTCAGAGAATAGGTGACCTTTTGGTCACATGTCAACCGGCTTCGGCGACCCGCCCATCAGTCGTCGGCCGACCGGTGCGCGTGAGCTGCGCACTCCCCGGGATCGGTAGGATCGAGCCATGTCTGCTACCCCGGTCCGTGTACGCTTCGCCCCCTCCCCGACTGGCATGTTCCACGTCGGCGGAGCCCGCTCCGCCCTCTACAACTGGGCCGTGGCGCGACAGTCCGGCGGCACCTTCGTGCTGCGCATCGAGGACACCGACGCCGCCCGCAACAAGCCGGAGTGGATCGACGGCATCATCAGCGCGCTCGCGGCGATCGGCATCGACGACGCCGACCCGGCCTTCGAGGGCCCGTACTTCCAGTCCCACAACGCCGACCGGCACCGTGAGGCCGGGCTGCAACTGCTGGCCACCGGGCACGCCTACTACTGCGACTGCACCCGCGAGCAGCTCGCCGAGCGCACCGGCAACGCGCAGCTCGGTTACGACGGCTTCTGCCGGGACCGCGGCCTGGCCTACGAGGCCGGGCGGGCGCTGCGCTTCCGCACCCCGGACGAGGGCTCGACGGTCGTGGTGGACCTGATCCGCGGCGAGCCCTCGTTCCCCAACGCCGCCATCGAGGACTTCGTGATCGCGCGCGGCGACGGCTCCCCGGTGTTCCTGATCGCCAACGTCGTGGACGACCTGGACGAGGGCGTCACCATGGTCATCCGGGGCGAGGAGCACCTGTCCAACACC
>Ga0302314_10011031_pt1 | contig 15789 bp, 14 predicted proteins | sample III_Palsa_N2_3_FD_200533 | JGI IMG/M metagenome (GOLD analysis project Ga0302314, IMG submission 200533) | Peat permafrost microbial communities from Stordalen Mire near Abisko, Sweden - III_Palsa_N2_3 | ecosystem: Environmental > Terrestrial > Soil > Palsa > Peat permafrost | place: Sweden...
AGGATCTCCTGCCGCGCATCGTCGATCTGATCAATGGCTGGGGCGGCGTCACCATGGCCTATCGCCGCCGGCTGATCGATGCGCCCAGCTATACGCTGAACCACGAGGAAGTGGCGCTGGCCCTGCAGGAAGGCATCCGTTTCGCCGAGTGCCTGACGCCGGAAGCCGTCGAGATCGACCAATGGGGCCAGGCCAAGGGCCTGATTGTCAGCCAGCACAGCATCGATGCCGAGACCGGCGGCATCACGCCGGGCGGGCGCGTGACCCTGCCGGCCCGGACCATCCTGATCGCCGCCGGCACCCAGCCCAATACCGTGCTGGGCCGCGAAGATCCGGACAATGTCGAACTCGATGGCCGCTATTTCCAGGCCTATGACGAGGACGGCAATAAGGCCAAGCCGCAGAAATCGGCCAATCCCGACGAAGTGCGCGTGCTGATGAGCCATCGCGCCGATGGCCGCTCGATCAGCTTCTTCGGCGATCTGCATCCCTCCTTTGCCGGCAATGTCGTGAAGGCCATGGGCAGCGCCAAACAGGGCTATCCCGTCGTCTCGCGCATGCTGGCCAAGCAGGCACCGGTCGGCCCGACACCGGAGGCGCTGATGGCCGAGTTGAATGAGGGGCTGCGCGCCACGATCCATGACGTGATCCGCTTGACCCCGACCATCGTCGAAGTGACGGTCAAGGCGCCCTTGGCGGCGCGCGCCTTCGAGCCCGGGCAGTTCTACCGGCTGCAGAATTACGAGACCAATGCCGGCCGCACCGGCGACACGACCCTGGCGATGGAAGGCCTGGCGCTGACCGGCGCCTCGGTCGACAAGACCCGCGGGCTGCTCTCGACCATCGTGCTGGAGATGGGCGGTTCTTCCGATCTCTGCGCGCTGTTGAAGCCGGGCGAGCCGGTGATCCTGATGGGCCCGACCGGCACACCGACCGAGACCCCGGCCGGCGAGACCGTTCTGCTGGTCGGCGGCGGTCTCGGCAATGCCGTGCTGTTCTCGATCGGCCAGGCGCTGCGCGCGGCCGGCTCCAAGGTCGTCTATTTCGCCGGCTACAAGAAGATGATCGACCGCTACAAGGTCGAGGAGATCGAGCGCGCCGCCGATACCATCATCTGGTGCTCGGACGAGGCCCCGGGCTTCGCCGCGACCCGGCCGCAGGACCGCGCCTTCGTCGGCAATATCGTCCAGGCCATGGTTGCCTATGGCTCCGGCGCACTGGGCGCCATCTCGGTGCCGCTATCGGAAGTCGATCGCATCGTCGCGATTGGTTCGGACGGCATGATGCGCGCCGTCGCTGGCGCCCGGCACGACGTGCTCAAGCCCTATCTCAAGCCCGACCATCAGGCGATCGGCAGCATCAACTCGCCGATGCAATGCATGATGAAGGAAATCTGCGCCCAGTGCCTGCAACTGCACAAGGATCCGGTGACCGGGGCCGAGACGGTGGTGTTCTCCTGCTTCAACCAGGACCAGTCGCTCGACCAGGTCGATTTCGGCAATCTCCGCCGCCGTCTGTCACTAAACGGCGTGCAGGAGAAGCTGACCAAGCAGTGGATCGACCGGAGTTTGAAACAGATCGGCGGACGGGCGATCCTGGCGGCGGAGTAGGGGCGAGGTGCTTGGTTAGGGCGACGCCCGAATTTGTGCGGATCAGGTACAACGGTTTTCCGAAGCCGTCATTGCTTCGCTACGCCAGGAAGAAGCAAAGTGGGCGGGCGGGACGCCCGCCCACTGGATCAGTTTCATCAAAGGTGGTTCGGACGCGAGGGCGGTGTGGAACTCGCAATGATCGCTAAGGCAATTCGTCACAACTGATTCTCTGAATCTTGGGCACCGCCTTCGGCAAATCCGTGCCATCCCGCGGCCTCCATACCGTCATCCGGTACCGGCCTTCGAGTTTGCTGCTGCCGCCGCCGCCGCCGCGTCGAATGGCTCTCAAGGGCCCGAAGCTGCCGCCGGTGGTCGCCAGGAACAAAGCCGAGTGGCGGCTGCCCACGGCGTTGACCGAGCTGACGGCGAGGGCTAGATTGAATTTCAAGAGCTACGCCCTTATCAAATGGGTGATTAGAATGAATTCCGTCTACTTCGCCTGCACGAGCTGCAAGAATTACATCGACGCTGGATACCGAGGGGCGCTCAATGCGCTATTTCCCGAGAAACTTGGTTCTATAGACATACACGCAATTCACGAAATTTCCGAGGACGACATTATCAACAACAGTGATTATTGGAAACTTGAGCATTCTCACCCTTACTATTCAGAGGTGCTCCCGCGTGTTCGAACTTTTCTGACCAAGCATCGGGATCACAGGCTGATATTTAGTGATTTGGACGGGTTACTGTACCCAAGAGACGAGGAGTTCGAGTCTTTGAGATGGCTCGATGAAGGGGACATGTACGAACTCCCAGGAAAGGCACTCATTATGGAGCCTCGATATTTCATCGAACACCCAAAACTCCAATATCGACAATGGTCCTCAGTCAAAGCCTATTGCGCCGCGCATGATTGCGTTTGGAATTATGGGGATTCGCCTGGCTATCCGACTGACGCCATCGCGCAAGAGATTTTTGAAACTGCCCTGCAAGACTTTCTGAAAAGATCTCGCTGCTAGTTCGTCGCCCATCACTGCGGGTTGGAGTTGGCCAATGGGTGAGCCTTCGGATGGCCGGCATTGGCGCATTCCGGCCGTCAGGTGCGCGGGCGGCGACACCACTAAATGGAGTGCAGCCTGGGACAACGGGATGAGCCAGGGATATTATCCGCCTTCCACGTGATCTGTTCCACTTACACAATCCACGCGATTAGAATGGTTCGAAGCAATCGCCGATGTGACGGCCACGTCCACACGGCGTGGGTAGCGGTAAGCTTGGGAACAAGAGCTGTGCCCTCCGAGCAAACATGCCCCTTCTCAAGTTGACCCGCAGCGGTGGCCTCCCTTTCGTGTACCGGGAACTCGTACAGCTTCAAGCTCAGTCGGCCCGGAAAGTTCACCGAAGCGCGTAGCAGAACACCGATGCCGACAGCAGGCTGCGCACGGCATCGAGGCCGCTGGATGACCCGGATCAGCGCGCAGCGCCGTTCGAACCCTCTGCCCCTGGCGGCACTGCTTGGCACGGGCTTCGGCACATCCGAGCCATCCCGCGGCCTCGATGCCGTCATCCGCTGTCAGCCAACATCCGCGTTCATCCGTGTTCTTCTACCCGGCTCGGTCACACATCCCGCTGATCGTTCCGGCGCCCGAAATCAACCGAGTCAGCGCAAAATCCGCTTGCCTTTCAGACGTTCTTTGTTCACATTGGTTCCATGAATGCCGCTACTTCATTTCAGATCGGCTGCGCGCCAACCGATACAGACCCGGAAATGGCGGAAGCGCTGCTGGCGGCGGAGCAGGATCCCGCGCGGACCGCGGAGCAGATCCTGCTGCTGCGGCGCTTCTCGGCTTTCGCGCTCGAAGAAGCCGAGCGGCTCAGCCATTTGTCGGAGGAACAGACGGAGCGGATGCTGGCGCACCTCGCCGCGGCACCGGGCGCCGCGTCCCCGGCGCCGGCGCCGCGTTTCATCGATTTCGCCCTGGCGCTGGATCGCCTGGCCCGCATCGCCCGGCTCAGCATCGCGCTCGAGCGGCGGCTGATCGCGGCGCTGCGCCGGCCGGACCGCAGCGGGGGCGCCCGGACGGCGCGACCCGCACCGGCGGCGGCGCCGGCCGAGACCGCTGCCGCCAAACCCGAGCCGCCGGAGACGGCAGAGCCGGAGACCGAACCGCGCGAGGCCGAGGCGCCGGATGCCGAAGCCGCTCGGCCGCATGACGAGTTGGCCCGCGAGCTGCGCCGGCTGCTGCCCGGCGGCTTCTTCGCCGGCGGCCCGTTCGAGGCCGGTCCTGGTATCGCCGAGCTCGAAGCCCTGGCGCGGGTTCATCTGCAGCAATTCGGCGCTGACCGAAGGGACGGCCGCTCGGGCGAGCCCGGCGCGAACGGGGCTGGCCCCGGCGAGACCGGCCCGGAAGCCATCCTCCAGTCACTTCGGCAAGGCCGGCCCCGTCCGCCAGACGAATGCCGGGGGGCTGCGGCCGATGCCCGGGATGCCACGCCCGCGCCGACCGCGTCAAACGATACTGCCGAAAACATCGAGCCACCAGGCGATGGGATCGCAACCGCCGCGACCGCGCCACCCGAGACCGCGCCACCCGCAACCGGGGAATCCCGCATTGGATGGGCGGCAAACGCGCGATTCTCCGCACCGCTGCTACCGGGCCTGCGATCCGCAGCCCCGTCATCGGCACCCGAGCCGGCCGGGACTGGCCCGCCCTGACCGGGCCGTCGTCCAAAATGCGAATGCTGCGAGCTTCGGACGGACCTCCGGGGGCGGGCATCCTGCTCGCCTGCGGGCGGGACGCCCGCTCCATTGAAGACGTTTCATCCTGGGCGGGTCAGCCGCCGGGCCGGTGTGGAACTCGCAATGACGCTTTCAATTTCGGGCGTCGGCTAACCGCCAAGCACCGTTCTGATCCAAGGGTGTGCTGCGCAATCCGCCACCGTATCGAACAGCACGCCCTCCCAGCCGAATTCGCAGGCGCCACGCACGACGCTCTCGCTGTCGTCGAAGAGCAGCGGCGGCTGGGATTGCGGTCCGATCACGCGGAGGATGCCTTCGAAGAATTCGGGCTTCGGTTTCAGCACGCCCAACCGGGCCGCGTAAAAAATATCGTCGAAATAGGCTTTGAGACCGACGTTGCTCCAGAGATGGAAGGCGCGCAGATGCTCCTGGTTGGTGGCGAGGTAGATCCGGCCGGCCCCGGCTGTGCGCAGCGCGCGGATCAGGTCCAGGAGTTGGAAATTCAGCTGCGAATCGCGTTGCAGCCAATAATCGACCAATTGCATCGGCGAGCCGGCAAAGCCGAGTTTCGGCAGGGTCTCGGACAATGCCTGGACCAGCGAGAGCCGGCCGGTGAGAACCTCGCGTTCGAAGGGCCCGCGAATGAAATGCTCGGTGAAGCCGGCGGGCTCGATGCCGAGGTCTTGAAGCATCGTTTCATCCCAGCGCCGGCGGCGTTCCGGACGCGTGTGCCAACCATGAACGACGACGCCGTCGACATCGAAGAATATTGCGCGGTTTGACATTCCTGGCCTCTCCTTTGTAGGGAAGGATAGCAGGCGCGGGCAGGGTGCCAATGTCTGAACAGCAACCCCAGCCCGGAGTCGGCACGGATGCCGGATACAGTGCAGAAATCCTCGCCCTATCTCGTCTTCAGCCGTGCCGAATGGGCGGCGCTGCGCGCCAATACGCCGATGGCGCTGTCGGATGCCGAGCTCGAAGCACTGCGCGGCGTGAACGAGCCGGTCTCCTTCGCCGATGTCGCCGAGATCTATCTGCCGCTGTCGCGGCTGCTCAACGTCTATGTCCTGGCGGCGCGGCGCCTGAAGAACGTGGTCGAAGGCGCGTTTCTCGGGCGGCCCTCGGCGCCGCCGCCCTGCATCATCGGTATTGCCGGCAGCGTCGCGGTCGGCAAGAGCACGCTGGCCCGCGTGCTCCAGGCGGTGCTGGCGCGCTGGCCGGAGCATCCGCGCGTCGATCTGGTCACGACCGACGGCTTCCTGCACCCGACCCGGATCCTGGAGGCGCGCGGGCTGATGCGGCGCAAGGGCTTTCCGGAGAGCTATGATCTGCGGCGGATGGTCGAGTTCCTGGCCGCGGTCAAGGGCGGCGAGGCGGGGTTGCGGGTGCCGCTCTATTCACACATCGCCTATGACATCGTGCCGGACCGGTTTCAGCAGGTCGATCGGCCCGATATCCTGATCTTCGAGGGGCTCAACGTCCTGCAGGCGGTGGCCGGCGCCCCCGCCGTCGCTTCGGATTTTTTCGATTTCTCGATCTATCTGGATGCCGAGACCGATGCCATCGAGCGTTGGTATGTCGAGCGCTTCGGACTGCTGCAACGCACGGCATTTCAGAATCCCTCGTCCTATTTCCACCACTACAAGGACCTCTCTGCGGCCGATGCCGACGCCACGGCGCGGAGCATCTGGGGCGAGATCAATTTCCCCAATCTCCGGGACAATATCCAGCCGACGCGCGAGCGGGCCCGGCTGGTGATCCGCAAGGATGCCGCGCATGCGGTCAAGGAGATCTGGCTGCGCCGAACCTGAACCAATCGCGTGAAGATGCCCGGCAAACCAAGGGCCTAGGGCAATCGCCGGAACCCTGGCGACCGCAAATTGCTCTAGCAGGCTACGTGCCGCTCGCCTAATCTCCCCAACGCTTTCCCGCCAGGTGACACCAGATCCGGGTGTCCCGGCTGCTCGATCGGATATGCCATGACCGAACCCACCCGCTTCGACAATTCCCGCATCATCCGTGCTCCGCGCGGTACCAAGCTCTCGGCCAAATCCTGGTCGACCGAGGCGCCGCTGCGCATGCTGATGAACAATCTCGACCCGGAAGTGGCTGAGAATCCGCAAGAACTGGTGGTCTATGGCGGCATCGGCCGGGCCGCGCGCGACTGGCGCTGCTTCGACACGATCGTCGAGGTGCTGAAGCGTCTGGACGAGAACCACACGCTGCTGATCCAGTCGGGCAAGCCCGTCGGCGTGTTCGAGACCCATGCCGATGCCCCGCGCGTGCTGATCGCCAATTCCAACCTGGTGGCGCATTGGGCGACCTGGGAGCATTTCCACGAGCTCGACCGCCAGGGTCTGATGATGTACGGCCAGATGACGGCCGGTTCCTGGATCTATATCGGCAGCCAGGGCATCGTCCAGGGCACCTACGAGACCTTCGTCGAAGCCGGACGGCAGCATTACGGCGGCAATCTCTCGGGCCGCTGGATCCTGACCGGGGGCCTGGGCGGCATGGGCGGGGCGCAGCCACTGGCCGCGACCATGGCCGGCGCCTCGATGCTGGCGGTCGAATGCCAGGCGAGCCGGATCGAAAAGCGCATCGAGACCGGCTATCTCGATCGTTGGACCCCCTCGCTCGACGAGGCGCTGGACATCATCCGCACCAGCAAGGTTCCGGTCTCGGTCGGGCTGCTCGGCAATGCCGCCGAGGTCTTTCCGGAACTGGTCCGCCGCGGTGTCCGGCCCGATATGGTGACGGACCAGACCAGTGCGCATGATCCGCTGAATGGCTATCTGCCGGCCGGCTGGACCATGGATCGCCATGACGAGCTGCGCCGGATCAATCCGGCCCGGGTCGAGCGGGCGGCCAAGGAATCCATGGCCATTCAGGTCAGGGCCATGCTGGAATTCCAGCGCCGTGGCGTGCCGGTGGTCGATTACGGCAACAATATCCGGCAGATGGCCAAGGAAGTCGGCGTGGCCAACGCCTTTGATTTTCCGGGCTTCGTGCCGGCTTATATCCGGCCGCTGTTCTGCCGCGGCGTGGGTCCCTTCCGCTGGTGCGCGCTGTCGGGCAACCCCGAGGACATCTACAAGACCGACGCCAAGGTCAAGGAGCTGATCCCCGACAACCCACATCTGCATCGCTGGCTCGACATGGCCCGCGAGAAGATCAAGTTCCAGGGCCTGCCGGCGCGCATCTGCTGGGTCGGCCTGGGCGATCGGGCCCGGCTGGGCCTCGCCTTCAACGAGATGGTGGCGCGTGGCGAGCTCGAGGCACCGATCGTCATCGGGCGCGATCATCTCGACAGCGGCTCGGTCGCCAGCCCCAACCGCGAGACCGAGGCCATGATGGATGGTTCCGATGCGGTCGCCGATTGGCCGCTGCTGAACGGCATGCTGAACGTCGCCGGCGGTGCCACCTGGGTGTCGGTGCATCATGGTGGCGGCGTCGGCATCGGCTATTCTCAGCATTCCGGCATGGTCATCCTGGCCGACGGCACCGAGGCGGCGGCTCGCCGGCTGAGCCGGGTGCTGACCAATGATCCGGCCACCGGCGTCATGCGCCATGCCGATGCCGGCTACCAGATCGCGCTCGACTGCGCCCGCGAGCAGGGGCTCGATCTGCCGATGCTGCAGGGCTGAGCCCGAAAGCAGGCGGCGGGCGTCCTCTTGTTGCCGCCCGGCCTGCGTGCTACCCGCAGTGGCAACTGAGAAGGGGAGCGATATGAGCGCGTTTGAGCTGGTGCCCGGCACGCTGTCCCTGGCCGATCTGCGCAGCCTTTACCAGGGCGACCAGCAGATCCGCCTGGCGGAGCCGGCCTGGGGCGATATCGAGGCCTCGGCGGCGGCGGTCGGCGCGGTGCTGGCCAGCGGGCTTGCCACCTATGGCGTCAATACCGGCTTCGGCAGCCTCGCCTCCCAGCGGATTCCGACCGAATCGGTGACGCAGCTGCAGCGCAATCTGGTGCTGTCGCATGCCGCCGGCACCGGGCCCCTGCTCGATGATCGCCTGGTGCGGCTGATCATGATCCTCAAGGTCAACAGCCTGTCACTGGGCTATTCCGGCGCCCGGCGCGAGACGCTGGAGCTGCTGATCGCCTGCCTCAATCGCGGCATCCTGCCCTGCATTCCGGCTCAGGGCTCGGTCGGCGCCTCGGGCGATCTGGCGCCGCTCGCCCACATGTCGCTGGCGCTGCTGGGCGAGGGCGAGGTTCGGGTCGATGGCAAGGTGAAGCCGGCTGCTTCGGCCCTGGCCGCTGCCGGGCTCAAGCCTGTCACGCTTGCCGCCAAGGAAGGGCTGGCGCTGCTCAACGGCACCCAGGTCTCGACCGCGCTCGGCCTGGCCGGGCTCTTCGCGGTCGAGGATGCCTTTGCCGCGGGCCTGGTCGCCGGCGCCCTTTCGGTCGATGCCATGCTCGGCAGCGACGTGCCGTTCCAGGACCGCATCCACGCCGTGCGCGGCCAGCCGGGCCAGCGCATCGTGGCGGCCCAGCTGGGCAAGCTGCTGGACGGCAGCGGTATCCGCGCCTCGCATCTCGAATGCGAGCGGGTCCAGGATCCCTATAGTCTGCGTTGCCAGCCGCAAGTGATGGGGGCGGTGCTCGATCTCATGGGCTACGCCGCCGGCGTGCTCGGGCGCGAGGCCAATGGCGTCTCGGACAATCCGCTGGTGTTCCCTGACGGCAAGGACGGCAAGCCCGAGATCGTCTCGGGCGGCAATTTCCACGCCGAGCCGGTCGCCTTTGCCGCCGATGCGCTGGCCATCGCCGTGTGCGAGATCGGCTCGATCTCCGAGCGCCGCATGGCTCTGCTGGTCGATGCCAAGATGAGCGGGCTGCCGGCCTTCCTCGTGGCCGAGCCCGGGTTGAATTCCGGCTTCATGATCGCCCAGGTCAGTTCGGCCGCACTCACGGCCGAGAACAAGATGCTGGCCCATCCGGCCAGCGTCGACAGCCTGCCGACCTCGGCCAATCAGGAGGACCATGTCAGCATGGCGACCCATGGCGCGCGCCGGGTCGGCGAGATGGCGCGCAACGCCGCCGCCATCATCGGCATCGAATTGCTGGCGGCGGCGCAGGGCATCGATTTCCGCAAGCCGCTGGCGACCAGCCCCTTGCTGGCCCAGGCCATGGCGGCGATCCGTGCCCGCGTCAGCTTCCTCGACCGCGACCGGATCATGGCACCCGACATGGCCCAGGCATCGACGCTGGTCGCGTCCGGCTGGTTTCGGCACTTGGTCCCGGGCCTGCTGCCTTCGGAGCTTGGCTGATCATGCCGGAGATCCTCGTCACCGGCCGGTTGCCGGATGTCACCCAGGCCGCGCTGGAGCGGCTCTTCACCGTGCACAGCCTGCCGAGAGGTGCCGATCCGGCGCCGCTGCTCCAGGCCCAAGGCAATGAGATCCGCGGCATTGCGGCCGCCGGCGGTGCCAGTGCGGCGCTGATCGCTGGCCTGCCCAAGCTCGAGATCATCGCCAATTTCGGCGTCGGCTATGATGCGGTCGATGTCACTGCGGCCAAGGCGCGCGGCATTCCGGTGACCAATACGCCCGATGTGCTGACCGAAGAGGTCGCCGATCTGGCCATGGCGATGATCCTCGATTCGGCCCGGCAGATCAGCCGTGCCGATCGCTTCGTGCGCGCCGGCAAATGGTTGAAGGGCGCTTTCCCGCTGGCGCGCACCGTCGCCGGAAGGACGCTGGGCATCGTCGGGCTGGGCCGGATCGGCACGGCGATCGGCCGGCGGGCCGAAGCTTTCCGCATGCAGGTACTGTGGCATGGACCGCGGCCCAAACCGGATGCGCCCTGGCCTTATATCGCCGATCTGCTGGAGCTGGCCCGGCAAGCGGATTTCCTGATGGTGATCTGCCCGCTCAGCCCGGCGACGCGCGGCCTGATCTCGGCGGAGATCATGGCGGCCCTCGGGCCGGAGGGCACGCTGATCAACGTCGCGCGCGGTGCCGTGGTCGACGAGACGGCCCTGGTCGAGGCCTTGCTGAGCGGAAGGCTGGGGGCTGCCGCCCTCGATGTCTTCGAGCGCGAACCGCAGGTGCCCGAGGCGCTGTTGGCGCTGGAGAATGTCGTGCTGCTGCCCCATATCGGCAGCGCCACGCTCGAAACCCGCGCCGCCATGGGACAGCTGATGATCGACAACCTCGTCGCCCATTTCGACGGCCGGCCGTTGCCGACACGCGTGGCCTAAGCACGGGGGTTTCGAGTCGCCGGGATGCGGCGGTCGAGGACGGGGCTCGAACGACGCGTCGCTGCGGCGGTCGCCTGGAAGGAGGTCGGCGGGATCCCAGGCAAGACGCGGGTTTACTGAACCACATTCTGCCTCGCTACCACCGCCGGGCACGATTGTCGACGGCCGGGCTTGGAGCGGGTGGGGGCTTGGTTTAGGGTCGCGCCGATCATCTCGGATCGAGACTGCCAGGGACGCAACACCATGCCGCAACCCTTCGACCAGACCCCGGTCATTCCCGTCGTGACCATCAATCGGGTCGAGGACGCCGTGCCGCTCGCCGAGGCGCTGCTCGAAGGCGGGCTCGGCACCATTGAGGTCACGCTGCGCACGCCGCATTCGCTGGCCGCCATCGAAGCGATCGCCAAGGCGCTGCCCGCCGCAATGGTCGGCGCCGGCACCGTGCTGCGTTCCGCCGACATCACCGCGGCCCGGAACGCGGGCGCGCGTTTCCTGGTCAGCCCGGGCCTGACGCCGGACCTGGCCGCAGCCGGCATCGCGTCGGGGCTGCCCTATCTGCCCGGTGCCGTGACCGCGTCGGAGATCCTGGCGGCACGCGAGCTGAATTTCACCTTCCTCAAATTCTTTCCGGCGCGTGAGGCCGGCGGGCCGGCGCTGCTGCGCTCCTTCGCGCCGGTGTTCCAGGGCATCGTGTTCTGCCCGACCGGCGGCATCACCGAGGAGAATGTCGGCGACTACCTGGCCCTGCCGAACGTCCCGGTGGTCGGTGGCACCTGGGTCGCCAATCGCGAGGCGATCGAAGCGCGCGACTGGAGCGGCATTTCGGCCCGCGCCAGGCGTGCCGCGGCTCTGCGCAAATCATAATTGAGGGTCGCGTCAGCCGAGATCGGCGCTGATCCGCAAGACCCGTGACGGCCGGCCATCCGCATCGATCAGGCCGTAATCGCGCAGCCGCTGCAAAGTCGCACCGAAAAAGGCTGCAGCGCCGGAACGACCGGCGCCTTCCAGCCAATTCTGTTCCTGGAAGGCGAGGATGCCGGGCTGACCGAGCTCGATCTCCCACAGAATGCCGAGCAGCGACGCCATCTGCTCCTCGCTCTCTCGCGCCAGCCCGTCGAGCCGCTGAGCCGCGTCGGCACGGGCGATCTCGCCGGTTTCCGGCCCGGCGCCGAGCCCGAAATCGGGCAGGGCGCGCCGCTGTGGGCTGGCCAGCTGATAATGTGCGACCTCGTGCAGCAGCACCGCCGGTTCGGATTCCGTGCGGACGGCACCGCCATCCCAGGAAAACGCGACCTGCGGCGGTTCCGGGATCGGTTGCATGCCGAATTCGGCGGCGAGCGCCACGGCGGCACCATGCCAGGCCTGAACATCGCCCTCGAGCGCCGTGCGGCTGGCGGCGATGCGGCCGAAGACCCGTCGCTCCAGGCCATTCTCCGCCAGGGCGGACTCATAGCGGGCGAGGGTCTCCTCCAGCTCGGTCGGGGCGATCGGTGTCAAGATCATCGCCGCCTCTATAGCGGAATGGCGGCGTGGTTCAAGAAATCTGGTCCCTGAGCAGATATGTCGATTCGGGGGGCTTGAAATCGATATCATTTCGATATATCTTTTATTTCGATATATCGGATTGGCCGATTATCGCCTCCCATCGGAGTCCACATGTTCAGACTACGTCATCACGACCACGATCACGAAGGCCACGGCCGGCGCTTTGCCCGTCATGGCCTCGATTTCCTGCACCGCCATTTCCATGGCCATCATCACGGTCCGGGCGGCCGCCGCGGTCGCGTCTTCGACCATGGCGATCTGCGCCTGGTCATTCTCCAGCTCATCGCCGAGAAGCCGCGGCACGGCTACGAGTTGATCAAGGCGATCGAAGAGAAGCTCTCCGGCGCCTATAGCCCGAGTCCGGGTGTCGTCTACCCGACCCTGACCATGCTCGAAGAGCTCGGCCATGCCACGGTGGCGAATAGCGAAGGCGGCAAGAAGCGCTATACCATCACGGACGAGGGCCAAGCCTTTCTGGCCGCAAACAAGGCGGCGGTCGACGCCGTGTTTTCGCGGATTGCCGAGACCAGTGCCGCCCATGGCAGCGGGCAGTCGCCGCAGATCATCCGGGCCATCGAGAACTTCAAGCTGGCGCTGCGCCTGCGCCTGTCGCGCGGGACGCTCAGCGAGGAGCAGGTCCGCGCCATCGTCACGGCCATCGATCATGCCGCGGGCGAGGTCGAGCGGAGTTGAGCGCGGCTCAAGGCCAAGCCTTCACGGCGGCGGCGTTTCGGCCTACATCTTGAGCCGGAACCCGCCACCCTGAGACCCCCGATGACCGAACCGCCCTTCTGGCGCGTAAAGACGCTGACCGAAATGACCGTCCCGGAGTGGGAATCACTCTGCGACGGCTGCGGCAAATGCTGCCTGGTCAAGCTTCAAGACGAAGACACCGGCACCATCCTGCATACTGATGTCGCCTGTTATCTGCTCGACCAGCAAGGCTGCCGCTGCCGGCGCTATAAGGATCGGCAGAAACTCGTTCCCGATTGCGTCAAGGTCACGCCCGAGAATATCGGCGACCTGGCCTTCATGCCGAGCACCTGTGCCTATCGGCTGCTCGCGGAAGGCCAGGAGCTGCGCTGGTGGCACCACCTCGTCTCCGGCCGGCGCGACACCATCCACAAGGCCGGCATGTCGGTACGCCACCGCATCATCTCCGAGGAGGAGGTCGAGGAGGAGGAGTTGCCGAACCATATCGTCGACTGGTCGCGGTGATGGCGGTGGCCGGGTGAGCAGCAGTTGAAATCTTCGATATGCAGAAATAAAATATTGTATAACGATATTTTATAACTAATATCTCGCGTCGGAAGGTGGGCCATCGGGGCCGACCGGCTCGATGCTGGATGTGATGGTGTCCGTCGAAACGGGGTCTCCACCGGTCACTGCCGGTTCGGCGCCGGGCTGAACGCGGGCATCCAGCCTTGGGCGGCAGGGCCGCGACGCTGCTCGGCGTCGTTCTGCTGCATGCTGCGCTCATCCTGGGACTGCTTGTCGTGCCCGGCCGGATGCCGCATGGCGACAAGCCATTGGTCGAGACCTTCGTGACGCTGATCGCGGTGCGGCCGCCGGCCCCGGTCGTCACGCCAGCCTCCGCACGTCAAGTGGCAATCGCCCCCAAGCCCTCGGGGTTGCGAGCCCCGGCCAGGATGATGCCGCACCCGGCCGGCCGAAAGACGATCCGCGATCCCTGCGCCGCCATCATCGCAACCGATCCGAAGTCCCCGGACTATCGGCCCGATTGCGGGCGGCCCGCGCCTGCCGAGACACCGCCGCTCGACCTGCCCGAGGGCTTCCATCTGGATGATCTGAACCGCGTCATCGCCAATGCCCCGGGCGTTTTGTCCGACACACCGCAGGATGCCGCCGCCGCGGACGCTCTGGCCGCGCGGCAACTGAGCGCACTCCATACCGCCTTCGGCCCAGCCGATCGGCCGGTCGACACCGCCGCCGTCGATCGCCTGCCAATGATTGCGGCCGAGAAATGGCAGCAGGCCGAGAAATGGAACGATGAATTCCTGCAGCCATCGCAGTTCTTGGCGGCACGGCCACACTGGGCGCCCACGAGCCGACGGTTAGCACCCCCCAGCACCCTGAGCGTTGAAGTGCCGCAGATGACCACCCGAAGCATCTCCTTGCCGTCAAGCCGGCGATACTGGCCATGTCGGCGAGACCGTAGGCGCGGGCTGAGCAGCAGCGGATACTGGTGACGAATTCGATGTGCCGTCTCACAACAACCAAATCGGCCCTCTCGAGGCGCGGCGCTCGCTGCGCCGTCCCGGATGGCTATACCCAATCAAGACATCATCGATTTCTCGGCAAGCCCGCAGGAAGCGCACAAGCGGCAGCCGGACGATGGTTCTTCCCTTGGGCTGGACGTTCGTTTGCTTTTTGGCGAGCGTCCATGGCATGAATGCTGCCGCGCCAAGGATCCGGCCTATGCCCTCACGAAGCGACCGGTTCTCTGAGGGGCACATGAGCATTCCGGCACGACTCGTCCTGGCGTTCTTCCGCATCGGCTGGGGCCACGCTCCAGTCTCGGCCCTGGCCCAGACGGTGGTTCCAGTCCAGGGTTTGGGCTCTACAAGCGGCGTCGCGATCGACCGCAACGGCAATCTCTACGGCTCTACCTCCAGCACCGGCTCCTCCTCCCCGAACAGTGTGTTCGAGGTCCCGGCGATCAATGGCAGTCTCCCGCCTTACGCTTCGCAGACGCTCAGAACATTGGCCGGCGGCTTCAGCTCCCCACAGCAAGTTGCCGTCGACGGCAGCGGCGATGTCTTTGTCGCCGATAGCGGCAATAGCGCGGTCAAGGAGATCATGGCCGTCAACGGCAGCATTCCGCCGTCGCCGACGATCAGAACGGTGGGCAGCGGATTCAGCCAGCCGGCGGGTCTTGCCTTCGACGGCAACGGCAATCTCTTCGTCACCGATGTCGGCACCCTGCAAATTTATGAGATCCAGGCAGTCGGCGGCCGCATCCCGCCCTTGCCGACGATCCAGACCGTGAATACCAGTTTCTCCCTCTTCGGCCCTACCTGCATTGCCGTCGATGCCAGCAACAATCTCTATGTCGGCGATAGCAATGGCAATGTTTACGTCATCTATGCGGTCGGCGGCAGCATCCCGCCCTCTCCCACCATGGCCCTCCTTCGCCATTTCGGTACCGGCTCTCCCCTCGGGCTTGCGGTCGATGGCCACGGCAATGTCTTTGTCTCCACCTATAGATTCACCCCATCAATTGGGGGGCTATACGAGATGCTGGCGGTCAATGGCAGCGTTCCGCCCTTTGATTTCTCCGATGACCTTCCTCCGGTTACGATCGCTCTCCCCGGTCCACCACCTACAGGGGCATAGACCTTCTATGTCCCCGATAACTTGGCGGTCGACCAATGGGGCAATCTCTTCGTCGCGATGGAGAACGGCATCTGGGAGTTGGAATTGGCGCCGCCCCGGGCGCCGGTGCCGACGCTCGGCATTTGGGGGCTCGGGCTCTTGGCGCTGCTCATCGCCGTGGCCGGGTTCCGCGCGCTCCGGCGCCGGACGGCCTAGAGCGGTCTCCGAGCGAGTTGCGCCCGCAAACGAGAAACGGAAAAGGCCTTACCTAAGCAAGATTGCCTTGATCGTGCCACAAATCCGAAGCTTGGCTGCAGAACCCTCGCCCGCTTGGCGGGAGCGCGCGCTGAAGCGCGGCGCTCCGACT
>Ga0302314_10011033_pt1 | contig 15787 bp, 13 predicted proteins | sample III_Palsa_N2_3_FD_200533 | JGI IMG/M metagenome (GOLD analysis project Ga0302314, IMG submission 200533) | Peat permafrost microbial communities from Stordalen Mire near Abisko, Sweden - III_Palsa_N2_3 | ecosystem: Environmental > Terrestrial > Soil > Palsa > Peat permafrost | place: Sweden...
CGGGGACCGGCCGGGGCGGCCTGCTTGGGGACCGAGTGGCGCCAGTCCCGCTGGGCGCGCCCGCCCATGACCATCAGGTCGCCAGAGGCGACGGCCAGCGACACGCTCTGGCCCGGTATATGCGCCGCGCAGCTCTTGAGCTAGCCATTTTCGGACAACATCACTGCTGCCCGACGCCCGCGTCGCCGGACGCTCATGAGCGCCCCGCCCGGGAGCAGGTCCACGCCCACACGTGTGGCGCTCTGTCAGCCGTAGAAGCGGAAGACCGGCTCTGCGACGCAGACCGGCTTATCGCCGTGCTCGCGCTCGATGACGGCGGAGGCGGTGAGCTGGTAGCCGCCCTTGATCTGCTCGACGTCGGTCACGGTCGCGGTCAGCCGGACTCTCGAGCCGACTGCCACCGGCGCGGGGAAACGGACCTTGTTGAGGCCGTAGTTCACCGTCAACGCCGAGTCGGTGACGGTGAGGACCTGGAACCACATCGGGATGAGCAGCGACAGGGTCAGGTAGCCGTGCGCGATCGGCCCGCCGAAGGGACTCTCGGCCTTGGCGCGCTCGACGTCAACATGGATCCACTGGTGGTCATCGGTGGCGTCGGCGAACAGGTTGACCCGGTCCTGGGTGACCTCGAACCAGTCGCTGGTACCGAGCTCGGCTCCCTTCAGCGCGGGCAGTTCCCCCAAGGTGGTCGCGGTAGCGGTCATGTTGCAGTCTCCTTCGTCGACGGCCTCACAGCCTTGTCTATCTCACCGCGGCCCCAACGGGGAGGGTGCTGGTGAGGGTTTCGGCGCCGGCACGGCGCGGGCCACGGACCCGGATGGGCATCGGCCAGAATGGGGACCATGATTTCTGAGATCTTCGACCCTGAGCAGTGGCGTGCCGTGGATGGGTTCTCGTTTACTGACGTCACCTACCATCGCGCTGTCGACTCGGGCACGGTCCGCGTCGCCATCAACCGGCCCGAGGTCCGCAACGCCTTCCGCCCGCAGACGGTCGACGAGCTGTACCTGGCTCTGGATCATGCCCGGATGTCCAGCGACGTCGGGTGCGTGCTGCTTACCGGCAACGGACCGTCGCCGAAGGACGGCGGGTGGGCGTTCTGCTCGGGCGGTGACCAGCGCATCCGCGGTCGCGACGGATACCGCTACGCGGACGGCGAGACAGCCGCGTCCATCGACCCGGCCCGGGCTGGGCGCCTGCACATCATGGAGGTGCACCGGCTGATCCGGTTCATGCCGAAGGTCGTCATCTGCGTCGTGCCTGGCTGGGCCGCGGGCGGCGGCCACAGCCTGCACGTGGTCTGCGACCTGTCCCTGGCCAGTCGCGAGCACGCCAGGTTCAAGCAGACCGACGCCGACGTGGGCAGCTTCGACGGCGGCTTCGGCTCCGCCTACCTGGCCCGCCAGGTAGGCCAGAAGTTCGCCCGGGAGATCTTCTTCCTCGGCGAGACCTACGACGCGGCGGACGCGCACCGGATGGGCATGGTCAACGCCGTGGTGCCGCACGCGGACCTGGAGCGGACCGCGCTGGAGTGGGCCGCCAGGATTAACGCCAAGAGCCCGACCTCCCAGCGGATGCTGAAGTACGCGTTCAACCTCATCGACGACGGGCTCGTCGGCCAGCAGATGTTCGCAGCCGAGGCCACCCGGCTGGCCTACATGACCGACGAGGCCGTCGAGGGCAGGGACGCGTTCCTGGAAAAACGCGCCCCGGACTGGACGCGGTTCCCTTATTACTACTGAGCTTGCGGCTGACTCGGCCTAGTAACGGTTCATGGCGGCCGCCGGCCGTTCCGGGATGTTACTTTGGGACGGCCAGATGGGATGCGCGGTTGGTTCCTCAGATGTCATTCGCGGACGCAGGCGGCCATGCCGACGATGAGCTGCTCGCGGCCGTCGCGGCCAGCCTGGGCCGCCGTCTGGGCGAGATCACCCAGGATGTGACCGAGCACCTCGCCGCCGTGATCGAGCCGCTGCGGGGGGATACCGCCATTGTCGGAGTGCTCCGCGCCAGCGTCACGGAGAACATCGCCTCGGTCATCCATGTGCTCGAGCACGGGATGCCGCTCGACACCCTCGAAGCGCCGCCGGCGGCGATCGAGTACGCCCGGCGGCTGGCCCAGCGCGGCGTGCCCGCCGGGGCGCTGATCCGCGCCTACCGGGTCGGCCACGAGCGGTTCCTGCAGTGGGGCCTGGACGAGCTGGCCCGGCAAGGCCGGGAGGTGACGCTGGTCGTGGCCACGGCGCGTCGCATGGTGGGACTCAGCTCCGGCTATATCGACCGGGTCACCGAGCAGGTCTTCACCGAGTACGAGCACGAACGCGACCGCTGGCTGCTCACCCAGACCGCCATGCGGGCCGGCCGGGTGCGGGCGCTGCTGGAGGACAAGCAGGTCGACCTGGGCACGGTCGAAGCCGAGCTGGGCTACCGGCTGCGCCAGCAGCACGTGGGTCTCATCGCCTGGGATCCCGACCCGCCCGTGGTGAGCGCGGCGCTGGCCCGGCTCGAGCGGCTGGTCATAGCGGCCGCTCAGGCGCTGGCCTGCCCGGGCCGGCCGCTGCTGGTACCGCGAGATGAGGCGAGCGTCTGGGCCTGGCTGCCGCTCGGCCGCAACGCCAGCGTCCAGTGGGAACTGCTGCACAAGGCCGTGGATGACGCCGACCCCGGCACGCGCCTGGCCGCCGGGGCGCCTGCTCCCGGCGTCGAGGGCTTCCGCCGGACGCACCATCAGGCGCTGCTGGCGCAGGAGCTGGCCCTGGCCGCGGGCCCGGCCGGCTCACGGACGGCGGTGTTCGCGCAGATCGGCCCGGTAGCCCTGCTGTGCGCGGATATGGAGAGCACCCGCGCCTGGGTGCACAGCACGCTGGGGGCCCTGGCGATCGACGACGAGCCGCGGGCGCGGCTGCGGGAGACGGCCCGCGTCTTCTTGTCCGCCGGCGGGAGCTTCACCGCGGCCGCCGAGCAGCTGACGCTGCACAAGAACACGGTGCACTACCGGATCCGCAAGGCCGAGGAGATCATCGGGCGCCCGCTGCAGGAGAGCCGGCTGGACATCGAGCTGGCGCTGTCGGCCTGCCGGTGGCTGGGGCCGGCCGTCTTGCAGCCGGACCCCGCCAGCTAATCGGACTGTCAGCACAAAAGGCTGGCTGCTTCTTCTTATTTCTTCGTGGTCAGGGTACATTTCTCGGCTCGTCGGCCGGACCTACCGTCAGAGCATCACCCCGCTGACGAGGAGTTAGACGATGACCATCGACTACCTGCCGTGGAACTGCCCGGCCCGCCTGGCCGGGCAGGTGTGCCTGCGCGACACGGACGGCGAGCTGACCCACGCCGAGGTCGCCCGCCGGGTGGAGGCGGCCGCCGAGCAGTTCGCCGCGGCCGGGGTCGGCCGTGGCGACGTGGTGGCCGTCATGCTGCCCAACCGGGTGGAGCTGCTGCTCGGGCTGATGGCCGCGTGGCGGCTAGGCGCCGCGGCGACTCCGGTCAACCCGGTCTTCACACCGAACGAGGCCGGCTATCAGATCACGGACTCCGGTGCGAAGCTGCTCCTCGGCGCCGCCGATCCGGGCGCCGACTACGGAGTGCCGGTGCTCGCGGTAGATGAGCTGAGCGCCAGCCCGTTCGGTACCTTGCCTGTTCCGGACACCCGCCTGGACGATCTGGCCCTGCTGATCTACACCAGCGGGTCGACCGGCCGCCCCAAGGGCGTGATGCTCGACCACGCGAACCTGGTGGCGATGGCCACCTCGATCGGCGAGGTCCTCAAGCTCAGCCCGGACGACAACTGCCTGCTGGTGCTGCCGCTGTTCCACGTGAACGCCATCTTGGTGAGCGGCCTGGCGCCGATCATGGCCGGCGCGCAGGTGACGATCTTGCCCCGGTTCGCTCCGGACACCTTCCTCGCCGCGGTGTCGCGCTACCGGGCCACCTACTTCTCGGCCGTGCCGGCCATCTACGCGCGGCTGGCCGAGCTGCCCGCCGGGCAGCTCGGCGACACCTCATCGGTGCGGTTCGCGGTGTGCGGGGCGGCGCCGGTGCCAGTGGAACTGCTCGAGCGCAGCGAGTCCCGGTTCGGTTTCCCGATCATCGAAGGGTACGGGCTGACCGAGGGAACCTGCGCGTCGGCCATCAACCCGCTGGACGGCCCGCGCAAGCCGGGCACCGTCGGGGTCGCGCTGCCCGGCCAGCAGGTGGCCGCGATGCGGGCCGACGGCTCGTTCGCGGCGGCCGGGGAGCGCGGCGAGGTGGTCGTCAAGGGCCCGAACGTGATGCGCGGCTACCTCGGACGTCCGGAAGCCACCGCGGAAACGGTCGTGGATAGCTGGCTGCACACCGGCGACGTCGGGATCCTCGACGAAGACGGCTACCTGACGATCGTCGACCGGATCAAGGACATGATCATCCGGGGCGGCGAGAACATCTACCCCAAGGAGATCGAGTCGGTGCTCGCCCGGCACGGCGCGGTGCTGGAGGCGGCCGTGATCGGCGTGCCGCACGAGATCTACGGCGAGGTCCCGGTGGCCTACGTGGTCACCTACCCCGATGCGCGGGTGACCGCCGACGAGCTGCTGGCGCACTGCCGCGGCCAGCTGACCAAGGTCAAGATCCCGACGGCGGTCCGCATCGTGCCCGCGCTGCCGAAGAACGCCGTCGGCAAGACCGACAAACCTGCCCTGCGCGCGTCGCGCGGATGACCTCGAGGAGACCGTGATGGGATTTACCAAGCCTGACCTGCCCGCCGTCGACCCGGACACCTTCATGCAGCAGCCGCTGATGGACCGGATGAAGGTGCTGGCGCTGCACTGGGCCGACAACGGGTTCGGCACGCCGCGGATGGTGCACACGATCTACATCGCCAAGCTGCTGTTCTTCTACATCCTCGGCGGCGTGGTGGTGGCCACCACGTCGTCGCGGCTGCCCGCGTTCTGGCACGTCAGCCAGTGGTGGAACCAGCCGATCGTGTACCAGAAGGCGGTGCTGTGGACGGTGCTGCTCGAGGCGATCGGGGTGGCCGGGTCGTGGGGCCCGCTGGCCGGCAAGTTCAAGCCGATGACCGGCGGGATCTTGTTCTGGGCCCGGACCGGCACGATCCGGCTGCGGCCCTGGCGGCGGGTGCCGCTCACCGCCGGTGACCGGCGCACCCCGGTGGATGTCGTGCTCTACCTCGCCCTCCTGGTGAGCCTGGCCGTCCCGCTCGCGCTACCCGGGGTGCACAGCGCCTCGCTGTCCGCCGCGGTGCCTGGCAACACCTCCGGCCTGGTCAGCCCGGCGCTGATCATCCCGCCCATCGTCCTGCTGGTGGCCTGCGGGCTGCGGGACAAGATCATCTTCCTGGCCGCGCGAAGCGAGCAGTACCTGCCGGCCCTGATCTTCTTCACCGTCATGCCGTTCACCGACATGATCATCGCGCTCAAGCTGCTGATCGTGGCCGTCTGGATGGGGGCAGGCTTCTCCAAGCTGGGCAAGCACTTCGCCAACGTGGTGCCGCCGATGGTCAGCAACAGCCCCGGCGTCCCGTTCCAGTGGCTCAAGCGGGCGCATTACCGCGACTTCCCGCGCGACATCCGCCCGTCCCGGCTGGCCCATCTCATGGCGCACGGCGGCGGGACGTTCGTCGAGATCATCACCCCGCTGGTGCTGCTGCTGTCACCGTGGCGGCCGCTGACCCTGGTCGCGGTGGCGGTGATGGTGGTGTTCCACCTGTTCATCATCTCGACGTTCCCGCTGGCCGTGCCGCTGGAGTGGAACGTGCTTTTCGGCTACGCCGCGGTGTTCCTGTTCGCCGGGTTCCCGGCCGGGAGCGGGTACGCGGTGGGCGACATGTCCGCGCCGTGGCTGATCGCGGTCGTGGTGGCCGGCCTGCTGTTCTTCCCGGTGCTTGGCAACCTGCGCCCGGACCTGGTGTCCTTCCTGCCCTCGCTGCGCCAGTACGCCGGCAACTGGGCCTCCGCGGTGTGGGCGTTCGCGCCGGGCGCCGAGGAGAAGCTCAACGCGGTCAAGCGGCCGACCGGCAACCAGGTCGACCAGCTGGTGGCGTTCGGCTACGAGCGTAAGTGGGCGGACGTGACCATGCAGCAGGTGATCGCCTGGCGGACCATGCACAGCCAGGGCCGCGGGCTGTTCTCGCTGCTGCTGCGGCAGCTGCCCGACATCGACGCCAGGACCCTGCGCGAGGGTGAGTTCGTGTGCAACTCGCTGGTCGGGTTCAACTTCGGCGACGGGCACCTGCACAATGCGGACATGATCGCCGCCGTGCAGGCCCAGGCCGGCTTCGAGCCGGGCGAGCTGGTCGTGGCCTGGGTGGAATCCCAGCCGGTGCACCGCGGCTACCAGGAATACCAGCTCATCGACGCGGCCCTCGGCGTCATCGAGCGCGGCCGCTGGCAGGTCGCCGACGCGGTGGCCGAGCAGCCGTGGCTGCCCAACGGGCCGATCCCGCTGCAGGTGACCTGGTCGCGGGTGAGCGAATCGGAGGGCGCGGCAGCGCCTGGACTGACGAGGGAAGACGCTGCCTCGAAGCGCCCGGAGATGAGCGAATAATGAGCACCGCGACCGTGGTGGGCGGCGGGCCCAACGGGCTCGCCGCCGCGGTGGCCCTGGCCGCCGAAGGCGTGGACGTCACCGTGCTCGAGGCGGCGGACCAGATCGGCGGCGGCGCGCGCTCCGGTGAGGGCCTGGTGCCCGGCCTGATACACGACCACTGCTCGGCCTTCCACCCGATGGCGGCCGGGTCGCCGTTCCTGAACCGCCTCGGCCTGGACCGGTACGGGCTGTCCTGGCGGTGGGCGGAGATCGACTGCGCGCATCCGCTCGACGGCGGGGACGCCGGGCTGCTGTACCGGTCGGTCGAGGACACCGCGGCCGGTCTCGGCGCCGACGGGGCCCGCTGGCGGCGGGCGTTCGGCCGGCCCTCGGCTGAGTACGACACGCTGGCGCCGGACATCATGCGGCCGCTGCTACGGGTGCCTGAGCACCCGCTGGCGCTGGCCCGGTTCGGGCTGCCGACGCTGCTGCCCGGCTCGGCCTACGCCCGGCGGTTCGGCACCGAGAAGGGACGGGCTCTGTTCGGCGGGGTCGCCGCGCACGCGTTCCGGCCGCTGCAGTACCCGCTCACCTCGGCCATCGGGGCGGGCATCATCACCGCCGGGCACCGCTGGGGCTGGCCGGTCGCGGCCGGCGGCTCCGGGTCGATCACCGCCGCGCTGGCCGCCCTGCTCGCCGATCTGGGCGGCAAGGTCGAGACCGGCACGCCGGTCCGGGCGGCCAACCAGCTCCCGGCGGCGGACGTGACCCTGTTCGACCTCGCGCCGGACGTGGTGGCCGGCCTGCTGGACGGCACGCTGCCGCCGCGGGTAGCCCGGGCGTTCCGCCGGTTCCGGCGCGCGCCGGGCGCGTTCAAGGTGGACTTCGCGGTCGAGGGCGGCGTGCCGTGGGCCAGCCCGGACGTGGGCCGGGCCGGCACCGTCCACCTGGGCGGCAGCTTCGCCGAGGTGGCCGCCACGGAGCGGGAGATCAACGCGGGGCGGATGCCGGACCGGCCGTTCGTCCTGGTCGGCCAGCAGTACCTCGCTGACCCGCAGCGTTCGGCGGGCGACATCCACCCGGTGTACAGCTACGCGCACGTGCCGCACGGCTACGCCGGCGACGCCACCGCGGCGATCATCGCGCAGATCGAGCGGTTCGCCCCCGGGTTCCGCGACCGGATCGTCGCCCAGGCGTCGTACGGCCCCGCGTCCTTCGCGGCCGCGAACCCGAACTTCGCCGGCGGCGACATCATCACCGGCGCGAAGGACGCCCGCCAGCTCGTCCTCGGCCCCCGCGCCAGCCTGTCTCCCTACGACCTCGGCGTCCCTGGCATGTACCTGTGCTCGGCGGCGACACCGCCCGGCCCCGGGGTACACGGCATGTGCGGCGCCAACGCCGCCCGGCAGGCGCTCGGCTACCTGCGCCGCCAGGGCGCAGCCTGACGGCCTGTCCCGGCAGGCGCCCGGCACTTGCGGGGACAGGCCGCCGTGTCCAGTGACACCACGAACGCGTTCGCGGCCTCGTGAGCGGAGGCACGGACCAGGGACGAGACGGATCTGGGACGGCACAGCTAGTGGTACGATATGTTGTACTACTATCGGAGGGCTGGCCATCATGTCGATCACCGCGAGCGAAGCACGCAAGGGCCTCTTCCCGCTGATCAAGAAGGTCAACGAGGACCACGACGCCATCGAGATCGTCTCCAAGCACGGTAACGCCGTCCTGGTCTCAGCCGAGGACTACGCCGCCCTCCGGGAGGGTGCCTACCTGCTGCGCTCGCCAGCCAACGCCCGCCGGCTGCTGACCGCCTACGAAAACGCCCTGAACGGTATCCACCTGGCCGAACATGCGCTGATCGACCCCGACGCGGCAACCGGCCGGTAGCGCCCGGTGCGGCTGGTCTTCGAGGACCAGGGCTGGGAGGACTATACGTCCTGGCTTAAGACCGACCGGAAAATGCTCGCGCGGATCAACAAGCTGATCGAAGATGTCCGCCGGGACCCCTTCACCGGCATCGGGAAGCCAGAGCCGCTCAAGTACCACCTGCCCGGGGCCTGGTCACGGCGCATCGACGACGAGCACCGTCTCGTCTACGTCGTCACGGAAGCAGAAGTCATCATCCTCGCAGCCCGCTACCACTACTGACCTCACTGTGCATCCAGCATTCGTATCTGGTCATCTGCGCGCGCCGCCACCACCGCCAGCGCTGACGCGACGCACGCCGAGTCGGCGATCTATCAGCCCGCCCGGCCCCGGGGTACACGGCATGTGCGGCGCCAACGCCGCCCGGCAGGCGCTCCCCTTCCGCTAGCTCCGCAGGAACGCCAGCAGGTCGGCGTTGAACCTGTCCGCGTGGGTGTCCATCAGGCCGTGCGGTGCGCCTGGGTAGTAGATCTCCTGCGCGCCGTTGATAAGCCGCGCCGACTTGACCGCCGCGTCCTTGACCGGGACGATCTGGTCGTCTTCGCCGTGCAGGACCAGGGTGGGCACGTCGAACTTCTTCAGGTCCTCGGTGAAGTCCGTCTCCGAGAAGGCCTTGATGCTCGCGTAAGCATTTCGCAGGCCGGACTGCATGCTCCAGAGCCAGAACTGGTCAAGCACTCCCTGCGAGACCTGGGAGCCGGGCCGGTTGGCACCATAAAACGGCGCGGCCAGGTCCTTGTAGAACTGCGAGCGGTCCTTGACCAGGCCCGCGCGCAGGCCGTCGAAGACTTCTATCGGCAGCCCCTCGGGGTTGGCCGCTGATTGCAGCATGATCGGCGGAACCGCCGAGACCAGGGCCGCCTTGGCCACTCGCCCCGTCCCGTGCCTGCCGATATAGCGGGCGACCTCCCCGCCGCCGGTGGAATGGCCCACCAGCGTGGCATCCCTCAGGTCCAGCGCCTCGATCACGGCCGCGAGGTCGTCGGCATAGCCGTCCATGTCGTTTCCCGTCGAGGTCTGGCTGGAACGGCCGTGGCCGCGCCGGTCGTGCCCGACCACGCGGAAGCCGTTCTGGGCGAGGAAGTGCATCTGGCCGTCCCACGCATCGGCGCTCAGCGGCCAGCCGTGCGAGAACGTCACGACCGGCCCGCTGCCCCAGTCCTTGTAGTAGATCTCAGTGCCGTCCTTGGTGATGATCGTGCTCATTTCCTGGTTCCTTTCCTGATCGAGCCTCGGTTACGGGGCGGCTGGGCCGCCTCGGTTACGGGGCGGCTGGGCCGTCGACGAACTCCGCCAGCGGCTGCCCTACTTCGACGATGTAGGTGGAGAGCATCTGGCCGGTATCCGGTCCGACGTCCAGGGCGTTGTGCGGGGTCCGGGGCGGGATCAGGAAGGGATGGCCAGCCGGCAGGATGAGGGTGGGCTGGTCCTGGATCATCATGTGGACCGTCCCGGCCAGGATGTACCCGACTTCCTCGCCGGGGTGGATGTGCCAGCCTGACTCCACCCCGCAGGGGATCTCGGTGAGCACCTGGACGATCTCCCGCCCGGGTATCGAGGATGGCTTGTGCTGGAGTTCGGTGCGCTTGAGCCTGCTGGTGAGTGCGTCGGCCGGCGGCTGCGGTCCGGCCGGAGGTGTCGGCGTCATGATTCAGGCCGATGCGCCGGCGGGAGCCACGCTGCCGAGGAACGCCAGGAGCTCGCGGTTGACCTCCTTGGCGTGGCTGACGCACATGACGTGCGGGCCGCCCTCGATCTCGACGTAGTGCGCGGCCGGCAGGGCCGCGTGCATCCGGCGCCCCTGTCCCTCCAGGGACAGGATCCGGTCAGCCGTCCCGTGCAGGATCAGCGCCGGGATGTCGATCCGCTTGATGTCGTCATGGAAGTCGTCCAGCCAGGTGAGCACGCAGGCCCAGGTCGCCCACGGCGACGCCCCGGCGCCGGCGTTCCAGCTGTTGCGCACGGTCTCCTCGCTGACCCGCTTGCCGAGGTAGTCGTCGAGGATGAGGAAGTCACCGAGCAGCCCGGTCAGCCACGCGGGGCGGTCGTCGAGGATCGCCTGCCGGACCGTGTCGACCCCAGCCTGGTCGACACCGTTGGGGTTCTCGTCAGACCTGACGAACGACGGCGCGAGGCTCTCGATGAAGACGCAAGCTTTCAGGCGCCCGGTCCCGTATGCCCCGATGTAGCGGGCCACTTCCCCGGTGCCGAGCGAGAAGCCGATCAGGGTGGCGTCCTGGAGGTCGAGTTCGGTCAGCAGCTTGCTGAGATCGGCGGCGAGGGTGTCGAAGTCGTAGCCGGTGGTGGGCCGGCTGGATTGCCCGAAGCCGCGGCGGTCGTAGGCCACCACCCGGTAGCCGGCCGCGAGGAGCGCGTGCGTCTGCGGTTCCCAGGAACGGCTGTCGAGGGGCCAGCCACTCAGCAGCACGACCGCCGGGCCGCTGCCCAGGTCCTCGTAGTACAGGTTGATGTCGGTGGTGTTTTCTCGGCCGACGGTGATGAACGCCATGCGAGTGCCCTTTCCGTGGTGAGGCCCTGACGCACACAGACGATCACGGCGTGGCCGGTCGCCGAATCAGGGAAAGACCCCAGTCATTGCCTGAGGGCGGCGGCGAGCTGCCGGCGGGAGGTGATCGTGAGTTTCCTGAAGACCTTGCTGAGGTGGTACTCGACGGTCGACGTCGTCACGAACAGACGGGTGGCGATCTCCGCGTTAGTCACGCCAGCGGCGGCCAGGCGGGCGATCTGCGTCTCCTGCGGAGTCAGGTCGGGGCCGACCAGCTCCGCGGGCTCCGGGAGGTGACCACCCACGGCCAGGAACTCCGCATGGCTGCGCCGCGCAAACGCCGCCGCCCCCATCGCGTCGAACATGTGGTACGCCGTGCGCAGCTGAGCGCTAGCGTTCCGGCGGCGCTTCTGGCGGCGCAGCCACTCGCCGTACAGCAGATGGGCACGGGCGAGTTCGGTGCGGACCGAAGTCCGGTCCAGGTGCCTTATGGCCTCGCCATAGAAAGCCTCGGCCTCGGAGTCGGGAGCCAGCAGCGCACGTGACCGGGCGAGCATGCCCAGTGCCCACGGTGTGCCGCTGGCCGTGGCCCGGTCAGCAAGGCGGCCGAGCGCGGCGCGAGCGGCGCGGTGATCGCCGGCGCGCGTGCTTGCTTCGACGATCTCAGGCAGGACGCGATTGCCGAATCCCGGCGGGTCGCTGTCGTAGATGCGCAGGCCCCAGCTCAGTGCCTCGGCGTAGCGGCCCAGGCTCAGCTCAAGTACGGTCAGCCCGATCAGGGCGAAGAACCCCAGCACAGGAGCTCCGTGTTCCTCGCCCCACTGCTCTGTCGTCGTGGCCAGGGCGCGGCTCTCCGCCTCCCGCCCCTGCCAGGCCCGCAGATCCAGCAGCACCCCGGTTGAGGCTGGCGCCGGTATCCCGATCAGCGCGGAAATCTCGGCCGCCTCGAAGTACCGCGCTTCGGCCTCGGCCAGCCGCCCGGCCCACAGTTCGCTGGTGCATAGGCCCGCCAGGATGACCCGCAGTGCGCCCAGTGCCCCGTGCCGGCGGTGGATTGCCTCAGCGCGCAGGAACATTGCCTGGCGTCCCTGCTCGTCCCACAGGTCGTCGGCTGCGAACTGCGCGAGGATGGTGCCTGGTATCCCGGCGAGCGTGAGCTGGTCGGTGCTGCTGAACGCCTCGACCGCAGCGCGGAGCAGCGGCACCGCTTGCGGGTATCCGACAGCGATACGGGTGGCGAAGCCGTCTAGCAGCAGGTCGGCCGCCGTCGGGTCCAGGCTCGGGTCCCGGGGCGCCCGCAGCGCGGCGCGGGCCACTTCCAGGGGAGTCGTGCCCACAGTGTGCTGGCGGGCGACCAGTGCCGCCTGCAGGGCCTCGAAGAGCATGGCGCGGATCAGCGGCGCATCGGGCGGATCAACGGCAGCGACAGTGTCCAGCAGAAGGCTGGGAGCGTCCTTGTGCCGCGAGAAGAACACTGCGATCGAAGCCCGCAGGCGCTGCACCGCGACGTGCAGCCCTGCTCCCGCCAGCCGGGGCGCCGCCAGGTCCAGCATGGCCTCGGCGAGGGCGCCGTCCCCCGCGACGAGATAGGCCTGGGCCGCGGCGAGGAGCCGCGCGGCACGGCCCCGCGGGTCCGGGGTCAGCTCGGCCGCCCGGGCCAGGAAGGTGGCCTGTGCCACGTAGCCGCCGCGACGTTCGGCGCGCGCGGCCGAGCGTTCGAGGTCAGCCGCGACATCCTCATCGGGTACCACGCTGGCCGCGGCGCGGTGCCACGCGGCCTCGTCCAGGTTGCCGTCCTGCCCAGCGATGCTCGCCAGGGCCTCGTGCGCCTGGCGACGGTCGCCCGGCCGTGCCCCCTCGTAGACCGCAGAACGGATGAGCGGGTGCCGGAACTCCACTCGCGGGGCAACGGACACGATGTCCTGAGCCACGGCAGGATCGGCGGCGTCAGGCTCCACGCCCAGCAGCGCGGCCGCCCGCCAGAGCGCGGCGGGGTCATTGTCCGATGCCGCCGAGGCGAGCAGCAGCCAGGTACCGGTGGCGGGCGGGAGCATCTTGGCCTGCCCCAGGAAGTGCCCTTGCAGGCGGCGGCCGACCGGCAGTCGCTCTGGCAGCGGCGAGCGGCCGGCCAGCTGGTCAGGCGTGAGGTGCTGGGCCAGCTCCCGCAACGCGAGCGGGTTACCGCCCGTCTCGTTGATGATCCGGGCGGCTACCCGGGCGTTGAGAGGCCCCGAGACGGTCGCCGCGAGCAAGGCCTGGGCCGCCGCGGGCTCCAGGCCACTGACGTGGCGGGTGGGTAGCCCATCGAGCGCAGCCAGCCCCGGCGAGGCCTCGCGCGCGCAGAAGAGCAGGCCCGTGCGGTCGGCGTGCAGCCGCCGCCCGACGAAGCCAAGCACCGCCACTGACTCGCGGTCCAGCCAGTGCGCATCATCGACCAGCCAGATCAGCGGCTGCTCGGCGGCAATCTCGGCGAGCAGCGTCAGCACGCTCATGCTGACCAGGAAACGGTTCGCCGCCGGCCCGGCCGCCAGGCCGAACGCCGAATCCAGCGCCTCTCGCTGCGGTCCAGGCAGCAGGGCGGCCCGGTCCAGGAACGGCAGCAGCATTCGGTGCAGTGCGGCGAAGCCCAGCCGCAGCTCCGACTCCAGCCCGGCAATTCTGACCGCCCGCACGCCATCAGCCGCCTGGGCCGCGTAATCCAGCAGCCGGGTCTTGCCGATGCCCGGCTCACCGAAGATCACCAGCGACCGGCTCAGGCCCTGGCGGATCGCCTCCACCATCTCATCCAGCGCCCGGCAATCATCGCTGCGGCCCACCAGAACGTTCGGGGCGGCCTGTGTCTCTACCGGCTCCCGGCGCGTAAAGGCACTGGACCACTCATTGCTATCACCGCGCCACCGGGTCATGACTCAGCACGAGCGGAACGAAGGCATGACATGCTCACAGGATTCGCCTCAAAAGCCACCATCAGGCCGTCTCGCCGTCAAGCGGAACTTTACTCTGACCGCCGCCGATACCCAATAGATCCGGCTGTCCCATCGGGCACGGCCGCACGACCTGAGTTTTCGAGTTTCCTACGACGGGGCCGGGTGATCACGTGACGCTCCCGGTCCCTACCGGCCAGCCCACAGGCAGTTGTCATCGTGAGAGAGTTCCTGAGGGTACGACGATTTTCGCAGCACCTATGGCGAGTAATGACTTGCGCGACCGGACCGCCCGGCTAATGGCGATGACGGCATTAACGGCGCTGGTCGGGTGAATTAGTTCCGGGCCTGAATTCGATGACGCGGTAGCGGCCAGCAGTGCGGGACGAGTCGTCTGACCGGCCAGTCATTGCGGTCTTCGATCCAGCGGCGGGATACCCTGCCTGCGGTGCCTCGAACCGCGTGACCGGAGGAGTCGATGCTGGGATGACGACAGGGCGGCCGATGCCCACGCAGGACGACGTGCTCGGGTACTTCAACACGCTGTCGAACTGGGGACGGTGGGGCGACGAAGACGAGCTCGGAACTCTGAACCACATCACCAACGACGTCCGGCTGGCGGCGGCGCGGGCCGTGCGCCACGGCAGGAGCGTGTCCTGCGCATGGGAGGTTGCCGTACCGGAAGACATGGAGCGGTCGACGACGACGTGCCCGTGCGCCGCCGACATGCCAGGTGCCGAGAACATGCCGGTGCCCGCCTTCCACGCCGACCGGCGCTGGGGCTTTTCGCAGGAGCGGCTCGGCATCACGTTCCACGGCAACACCGTGACCCACGTCGACTCGCCGTGCCATATCTTCTGGGACGGCACGATGTACAACGGGCGGTCGCACTCGCTGGTCGACGCCGAAACGGGATCGGCGTGGGCGGCCGTCACGGCGGCGGCGAACGGGATCACCACGCGTGGTGTCCTGCTGGACATCGCGAGGGCCCGCGGTGTGCCGTGGCTGGAACCGGGGCAGGGTGTGTTTCCCGGCGATCTCGAGGAGGCCGAGCGTCGCCAGGGTGTACGGGTGCGATCAGGCGATGCGGTCCTCCTTCGGACCGGCTATGGCCGGGTCCGGCACGAGGCCGGTGAGGCCAGCGGTTTCACGCAGGCCGGCTGGCACGCGTCCTGCCTGCCCTGGCTACATGAACGCGACGTCGCGCTGATCGGCGCTGACACCCCCCAGGACGTTCAGCCGTCGGGGTACGAAGACGTGTTGATGCCGGTTCACGCCGTGAGTCTCGTCGCGATGGGTCTGTGGCTGCTCGACAACTGCGACCTGGAGGTGTGCGCGACAACGGCTGCCGAGCTCGGCCAGTGGGACTTCCACCTCGCAGTCGCGCCGGTCCGCTTCGCCGGTACGTCCGGCAGCCCGGTCAACCCGATCGCCACATTCTGACGGCGGTTCACGGGACGAGTAGACGATCTGCACCCGCGGTCGCACCAGGTGCGGTCTTCACCGTCCGCACGTACGGGGCCACCCGGAACCCATAATCGTGAGCCAAGTCAGGTTGCGGTGCTCATGCTCACGTCCCTGCTGGGCGGAATAACGGGGCTGGTCAGGTGAAGTAGTGGCCCTGTTCGATGTCCTCGATGAGGCTGGGGTGGGTTGGCTTCCAGCCCAGGAGTTCCTGGGTGATGCTGCTGGAGGCGGGCATGTCGGTGCTGAGCAGGTGCACGAGCATGCCGCCGAACTCTTCGGCGGGCAGGGACCGGGCGGGCAGGTTCAGGTGCCGGCCGATGGCCTCGGCGATCTCGCGGACGGGCACGCCTTCGTCGCCGACGGCGTTGAGCACCGCGCCGGCGGGAGCCTGCTCGATGGCTAGCCGGTACAGGCTCGCGGCGTCCTTGACGTGGACGGCGGG
>Ga0302314_10011035_pt1 | contig 15786 bp, 12 predicted proteins | sample III_Palsa_N2_3_FD_200533 | JGI IMG/M metagenome (GOLD analysis project Ga0302314, IMG submission 200533) | Peat permafrost microbial communities from Stordalen Mire near Abisko, Sweden - III_Palsa_N2_3 | ecosystem: Environmental > Terrestrial > Soil > Palsa > Peat permafrost | place: Sweden...
CGCCGCCACGCCAGGGGAATACGCCAGGGCCAGGTCGCTTTGGTTGGACAGGGGCTTGGTCGCGGTGATCGACAGCTTTCCGGGTGTCGGGTACTCGTGGTAGTCCAGGGCGGCTTGTTTAAGGTCTTCCTTGCTGATCATGCGCTGCCTCTTTCGGTGTGCCGCCTGCTTCACGAGTTCCGCGCCGCCGAGTTTGTATCCCGGGCCCGGCCGGCATCAATAATACTTTGGCGTGATTGAACGCCCTGCGTCAGTACAGCAGGCGGGTGCGCACCGTGCCCTGGATCGCGGCCAGATCGTCCTTGATGCCCTGGGCCTGCTCTTCCGAGGCGGTGACGTCGATCACCACATAGCCGACCTTGCCGCTGGTCTGCAGGAACTGCGCGTCGATGTTGACACCGCTCTTGGAGAAAGCCTCGTTGATACGCGACAGCACGCCCGGCACATTGTGGTGGATGTGCAGCAGGCGGCGGCTACCGCTATGACCCGGCAGCGAGACTTCGGGAAAATTGACGGCGGACAGGGTCGAGCCGTTGTCGCTGTAGCGCACCAGCTTGGCCGCCACTTCCAGGCCGATGTTCTCCTGCGCTTCCAGCGTGCTGCCACCGACGTGCGGCGTCAGGATGACGTTGTCCATGCCCACCAGGGGCGAGATAAAGCGCTCGTCGTTGGCCTTGGGCTCGACCGGGAACACGTCCACCGCGGCGCCGCCGACGTGCTTGCTGCGCAGGCCCGCGGCCAGGGCATCGATATCCACCACGGTGCCGCGCGAGGCGTTGATCAGCACCGCGCCCTTCTTCATGCGGGCGATTTCCGCCGCGCCGAACATGTTCTTGGTCTCGGCGGTCTCCGGCACGTGCAGGCTGACGATGTCGGAACGCTCCAGCAGATCGTTGAGGCTGGCGGCGGGCATGGCATTGCCCAGGGCCAGCTTGGTCTCGATATCGCTGTAAATGACGCGCATGCCGAGGCTTTCCGCCAGCACGCCGACCTGGGTGCCGATGTGGCCATAGCCGACGATGCCGAGCGTCTTGCCGCGCACCTCGAAGCTGCCGCTGGCCGACTTGGACCAGCCGCCGCGATGGCACTCCATATTCTTCTCGGGAATGCGGCGCATCAGCAGGATCGCCTCGGCGATGACCAGTTCGGCCACGCTGCGCGTATTCGAATATGGGGCATTGAATACCGGCACGCCACGCAGTTGCGCCGCATCCAGGGCCACCTGGTTGGTGCCGATGCAGAAGCAGCCCACCGCGAACAGGCGGCGCGAGTTGTTGAACATCTCCTCCGTCAGCTGGCTGCGCGAGCGGATGCCGACGATATGTGCTTCCGCCACCGCCTTGGCCAGCTCCGCTTCCGGCAGGGACTTTTCGTGGTACTCGATATTGCTGTAGCCGGCTTCGCGGAAACACCGCACCGCGGTCTGGCTCACGCCTTCGAGCAGCAGGATTTTCAGGTCCTCTTTGGGGAAGGAAGTCTTGGTCATCGGTGGGAGATCGGCTCGTGGTGGAACGGCTTCGGGGGGACGCGAATTTTAAGCTGTTTCCGTCTGCGCTGCCGCCATACGCCGACGCATGCAACAGCGCAAAATGGTAGGCCGGCTCAAGCCTGTCCCGAGTAGCCCGCTTCGCGGGCGTATCGAGGGGCGTAGCGGAGCCGACATGGTGGCGGCGCATGTCGGTTCCGGGCGCAAGCGCCCTTGAACCGACCTACAGGCCAGGGTGCAAGGGATGACCGCAAAGCGCCGCTCAGAGGTGCAGGCCGCACTCGGTTTTGGGCTTGCCGACCCAGCGGCCGGTGCGGCCGTCGCCCGCCACGGTGCAATGGGTGCAACCGATGGAGGAGTAGCCGCGCGCCACCAGGGGGTGGAATGGCAGCTGATGCTCGCTGATGTAGAGGTCGCGCTCTTCCCGGGTGACGTCGATCATCGGGTTGAATTTGAGGATGCCGCGGCGCAGCTCGAATACCGGCAGGCCGGCGCGATGATCGGTCTGCCAGCGCATCAGGCTGGAAACCCAGACGTGGAAGTTGAGCTTCACCGCTTTCAGCGGCTGGATCTTGTTGACCGAGCAGCAGTAATCCGGATCGCGCTCATAGGTCTTGTCGTCGACGGTGAACTGATGCTGCCAGTCCTCGGCGCGCACATCCTCGACCTTGAGATTGAACAGCCCGGTGAGGTAACGCCGGTATTCCAGCGTCTCCGGAAAATGGTAGCCGGTGTCGATGAAATGAATCACCTGCTGCGGCCGCATGCGCGAGATGAGATGCAGGAAATAGGCGGAAGTGGCGGCGAAGGAGGACGTTACCAGCACCTTTTCCGGTGCGAAGTCCTGGTACAGGCTGCGGATGCGCTCCTCGAAACCCAACGGCAGGTATTTCTCGTTCAAGGCAAGCAGCTGCGCCTCATCCAGCACGGCGGCGTGCGGGCCGGCGGCCACATTGCTCAGGGGAGCTGCATCGAACACTGCTTCAGCCTTCCGCATTCGTGCGGTGCGTCAAATTTGCGGGTGGGCAGTGTAAATTCGCTTACCCGGTCGAACAATGGGCAAGGCTTCTAATTCCATAAAAGACATAAGCTTATTCCAAATTGTACGAATCCAGGCTTTGACCGCTCTCATCCGGGGCGCGCCAAAACGTTGCAGATATCTGATTCAGAAAGGATTTCCTGAAAATGAATGAACCGGGATCAGGTCAAGCCGCACCAAGCATCCAGTCCCGCTGCTGCATCGTCGGCGGCGGTCCGGCCGGCCTGATGCTGGGTTTTCTGCTGGCCCGGGCCGGCGTGCCGGTGCTGGTGCTGGAAAAGCACCGCGACTTCCTGCGCGATTTCCGCGGCGACACCATCCATCCCTCCACCCTGGAACTGATGCACGAACTGGGCTTGCTGGAGGACTTCCTCAAGCTGCCGCACCAGGAGGCGCGGCAACTCGGCGGCCAGATCGGCGACACCCTGCTCACCCTCGCCGATTTCTCACACCTGCCCACGCAGTGCAAATTCATCGCCCTGATGCCGCAGTGGGATTTCCTCAACTTCATCGCCGAGCGGGCACAACGCCTGCCCGCCTTCAGCCTCATCACCCAGGCCGAGGCCACCAGCCTGATCCGCGACGGCGAGCGCATTGCCGGCGTGCGGGCGCAGACTCCGCAGGGCCCGCTGGAAATCCTTTGCGATCTGGTGGTGGCCGCGGATGGCCGCCACTCCCTCGTGCGCAAGCAGGCCGGGCTGGAAGTGATGGAACTGGGTGCGCCCATCGATGTGCTGTGGATGCGCCTGCCGCACCAGGCCGACGACCCGGAGCAGACGTTCGGCCGCATCGACGCCGGCCACATCATGGTGATGCTCAATCGCGGCGACTACTGGCAATGCGCCTACGTCATCCGCAAGGGCGGCTACCAGGAGATCCGCGAGCGCGGCCTGGCGGCTTTCCGCGAGGAGATCGCCGGACTGATGCCCTATCTGCGCAACCGCGTTCACACGCTGCGCGACTGGGACGACATCAAGCTGCTGACCGTGGCGGTGGACCGCCTGCGCCACTGGCAACTGCCGGGCTTGCTGTGCATCGGCGACTCCGCCCACGCCATGTCGCCCATCGGCGGGGTCGGCGTCAACCTGGCGATTCAGGATGCCGTTGCCACGGCCAACCTGCTCGCCGTGCCACTGCTCAGCGGGCCGCCGAGCTTCGATCAGCTGCGCGCGGTGCAGGAACGGCGCGAATGGCCCACGCGCATGACGCAGCGCATGCAGATCCTGGTGCAGAACAAGGTGATCAGCCGCGTGCTGGCCAGCCAGCGCCGCTCCGTCCCGCCCTGGCCGGCGCGACTGCTCGGCCGTTCACCGTTTCTGCAACGCCTGCCGGCGCGGATCTTCGGCATGGGCTTTTGCCCGGAACACGTGCGCTCACCTGCCGCCGACTGATTGCGGCTGGTTCTGGGGCTGATTTTGATTCTGACCCTGGGATTGACCCTGGGTCTGATTCTGGGGCTGACTCTGAGTTTGGCCCTGGGACTGATTCTGCTGCCCTTCCGCGGTCACCGTCACTTCCACCGTCATGCCGAGAAAGTCCGCCGGCGCGCCGGTGAAGCTGCCGGTGAGCGGCGCCGCCTGCGCCGCATCGCGCGCCACCGCGACGCGGATCAGATTTTTGCCGCCGGCCAGCGCATTGGTCGGATCGAACTCGACCCAGCCCGCCCCGGGCAGGAATACCTGCATCCAGGCATGGGTAGCGCCGCCACCGACCACGCCGGATTCGGCCGCCAGCAGTTCTTCATCGTATAGATAGCCGGAAACAAAGCGCGCGGCGAAGCCGAGGCTGCGCACCGCCTCCATCATGAACAGGGCGAAGTCGCGGCAGCTGCCGGACTGCTTCTGCAGGGTTTCCAGCGGGGTCTGCGTGCCTACTTCCTCGCGCCGGGCATAGGGAAACTGCTCCTTGATCGCCCGGTTCATGTTCATCAACAGTTCCATGGTGTCGCAGGTTCTGCTGTCGCCGAGAAAGCCGCGCGCCCATTGATCGACCTGGCGCTGCGGGTCCGGATAATGGCGCTCCGCCGTGCGTGCGAGGTCCGGCATCTCCTCGAAGCTGTAGTGGAACGGATAGGTGCTGGCGTACGAGTTGATCTCGATGTGGCCGGGGTCGGATGGATAGTGCTCGGCGACGAAGCTCGACTCGAAACACAGCTCTGCCGCGAGTTCCTCGCCAAAGCTGGCGACGGCAATGGAGTTGGCGAAGGCATCGTGCATCCAGCGCATCTGCGCCTGCGGCGTGATGGTCAGCGCGGTATTGATCAGGCGCAGATCGTGGCTGTCGCGGGGACGGCACATCAGGCGATGCTCGCCCAGCCGCACCGGCTTGGCGTAGCGATAAGTTGTTTTATGCAGCACCGAGATGGTCGGCATGGGAGTTCCCTGGTGAGCTGCCACATAGTCGCGGCGCCGCTTACAGACATGTGGCTGAAGGATAAATTCAAATCAATCGCGCACTCTGTGCGCCACGCCGCTGAACGGAAAAGAAAACTTTTCCGACACAGAATGGTCGGTTATACATGGAACCTGTGGTCATGGGCAGTGAAGCACGCCCCAGCGCACCCCAAGGCACGCCTGCGCATGAATGCCGTGCATTCTTTGCGGCACGCTCGCCTAACTGCCGGCAGAGCGCCCCGCCGGCCACCTGAAAAAGCATCTGCAACGCAGAAACGCCGTGCGAATCACGCCCCCAAAAGAACGACCCCCATACCGAAGCATGGGGGCCGTTTAGCCGATCAGATCAAGCCGCCGCAGGCGACTCGCTGTTAAAGCGCAATCACTTGCGCTTTTCGATCGGCACGAACTCCAGATCCTCCGGCCCGATGTAATTGGCCGAGGGACGGATGATCTTGCCGTCGATGCGCTGCTCGATGATATGCGCCGACCAGCCAGAGGTGCGGGCGATGACGAACAGCGGCGTGAACATCGCCGTGGGCACGCCCATCATGTGATAGCTCACCGCGCTGAACCAGTCCAGGTTGGGGAACATCTTCTTCTCGCGCCACATCACCGACTCGAGGCGCTCGGCGATGTCGAACATCTTGGTGTTGTCCTGCTCCTTGGACAGTTCGCGCGCCACTTCCTTGATCACCTTGTTGCGCGGATCGGACACGGTATAGACCGGGTGGCCGAAGCCGATCACCACTTCCTTGTTGGCGACGCGCTTGACGATGTCGGCTTCCGCCTCATCGGGTGAGTCGTAGCGCTTCTGGATCTCGAAGGCGACTTCGTTGGCGCCGCCATGCTTGGGGCCGCGCAGGGCGCCGATGCCGCCGGTGATGGCGGAATGGATATCCGAGCCGGTGCCGGCGATGACGCGGCAGGTGAAGGTGCTGGCGTTGAATTCGTGTTCGGCGTAGAGGATCAGGCTGGTGTGCATGGCCTTGACCCAGGAATCCGAGGGCTTCACCCCATGCAGCAGGTGCAGGAAGTGGCCGCCGATGGAGTCGTCGTCGGTTTCGACGTCGATGATGTTGCCGTTGACGGCGTAGTGGTACCAGTACAGCAGCATGGAGCCCAGGGAAGCCATCAGCTTGTCGGCGATGTCGCGGGCGCCGGGGTGGTTGTGGTCATCCTTTTCCGGCAGGGCACAGCCCAGGGCGGAAACGCCAGTGCGCATCACGTCCATCGGATGGGAAGCGGCCGGCAGGGCTTCCAGGGCGGCCTTGACGCTGGCGGGCAGGCCGCGCAGGGCTTTCAGCTTGGTCTTGTAGGCTTTCAGCTCGGCCTTGGTCGGCAGCTTGCCGTGGACCAGCAGGTGGGCGATTTCCTCGAATTCGCAGCAATCGGCGACGTCCAGGATGTCGTAGCCGCGGTAGTGCAGGTCGTTGCCGGTGCGGCCTACGGTGCACAGGGCGGTGTTGCCGGCGGTCACGCCGGACAGGGCTACGGATTTCTTCGGCTTGGGGCCGGTGCTCGTTGCTGCCGCGGCAGCCGCTTCCTTCACTTCACTCATGACGTTTCCTGTGTTTAGGGCTTATCTGGTTCGGCTTCGTTATTCTGCCGCTAGTTTATCGGGAAAACGTGGGTTGGTTAGACCCTCCGGTCGAGTATGGTGATCCGGCGCGCCCGAGCCCCGGCAGATTGGCACGGATGCGCGGCGGCCAACATCGTCCGAAACAAGGAACGGTAAGCTCGCTTGTTCCGGCTGCGGCCGGTGCGGCGTCAGGCCCGCTGGCGCCTGCGCTGCCGCAACAGGCGGAGCGAGCCCAGCAGCACCAGCAAAGCCGGGGCAAAGGCGCCGCCTCCCGAGGACGTGCCGCCGGACGCAGTGCCGCCGGATGACGATGACGACGACGAGCTACTTCCGGAAGACGACGACGAGGAAGAGCCGCTACCGCTCGCCGGAACCCACGCGTCGGCAAGGTTATTGACGTCCATCGAGCCAAGGCCGGTGGTGAGATCGTAACCGGTGCCGGCGCTATAGCCGATGGAACTGCCGGACGCGGTCGGCACTTCGTTGTTGCCGCTGACGATATCGTGGAACACATCGCTGGTAGCGGCGGCGAGCTGATACAAACGCGGATTGACATTGCCGAGTCCGCCGCTGGCGCCGGTTCGCCCGGTCACCAGAGTCAGTATGGCGGCAAACGTCGGCGCGCCGAAGGAGGTGCCGCCGGCCACGGTCAGGGTATTGTTGGTGCTCGCATCGCTGCTGGAGAAGCGGAACCCGCCGTTGTCGCAGGTCGCCTGGCCGCTGGAATTGGTGGTGCAGTACAGATACATATCGTGAAAATTGGACGCGGCCAGTGCGATGTCGGGCACGTCGCGGGCGCCGTCGTCCGGCACGCCGGTACCGGTCTGCCAGGAGGGTTTGGCGGAAAACTGCGTGCTGACACCGCCGCCGCTGGCATAGAGGCCGAGGGCGGGACTGGTGCCGCTTTGCTTGCCGGTGTCGTTCCACACGATTTCCGGAATATAGGAAAGCGCGGAGCCGTTGCCGCTGTCGTTGCTGCTGCTCCAGTAGCTGCCGCCGGCGTCGTTGAATTCGGTGCCGCCGACACCGGTGACGTTGGGCGAGGAGGCGGGAAAATCCACCGCCAGCCCATGCGAGGCGGTGGCACTGCCGCTGCTGTCGCAATCGGCGGCGCCCGCGTCGCCGGAGGAGGCGATCACCGTCTGTCCCTGCGCGTTGGCCTGCTCCAGCCAGCCCTGCATGGTGTTGATTTGCGTACTGTTGCCGGTCTCGCAAATGCCGTAGCTGATGCTGACCACCGGCGCCACGTTCTGCTCGATGGCCTCGTTAAGGGCATCGAACACATCCTTGTCGTAGACGAACTCGATGGTGGCATCCGGCGCCACATCGCCGGACCATTCGACGTCGATATCCGACTCGCTCATGTCCTCGGAACCGTTTTGCAGGACCAGGGAGCCGGCGTCGGGGCCGGGCACCAGCTGCGGATCGTTGGCGGGCAGGCCGGCGGCGGTGCGGAAATCGCGGATGTCGCTGAGGTTGATCAGCGCCTGCCCCACCACCGCGATCTTGCCGCCGCTGCCGCTGATGCCCGCCGCGTAGAGCGGCTTGAGATCGTAAATGGTGGCGAAATCGTCCGGCGCCAGGAAGTGATCGCCGGAAATGCTCGAGGTGAAGCGCGGCGATGCATCCCGCAAGCGCGGCCGGGGATGGAAGTCGTCGAGGCCACGCACGCTCAGCAGCATGCCCGACCATGCCGCCGGCACCGACAGCTCGGTGATATTGGCGAAATGGCTGGCGCCGCCGACGCTGAAACGATGCAACTCCGTACGGAAGGCCGTCTCGATGCTCGCCACGCTACCGCTGAAGCCGATGCGCTTGCCGCTGGTGGAGACGCTGTCGATGTGCAGGCCCTGGCTGCGCAGCCAGCCCTTGATCCGCGCCTGGTCAGCCGTGGACAGGCCAAAGCGGCTCGCATACTGCTGTGGCGTCAGCCAGGCGTGGTAGCTCGGCGAAAGCGGATCCTGTTGCTGCCGCAGCAGCTCATCCAGATCCGCCTGCTGCGCCGATGAAAGACCGAAGTGCAGGGAAACGCCATGCACCGTCACCGCCCCGTCGATCCGGCCGGTCTCATCGCGCGCCTGCGCCAGCGGTGACAGGCTGCCCCGCAGCACGACGCTGGCCTGGGCATACAGCGATCCGGCGATGCGATCGCGCGGAACGGACTGCGCCTCGGCGGCAGCCGCCGAGGCCAGCAACAGCGCGGACACGATCAGCTGCGGGTACGCCTTCAGCCTGGAACTGCGCATTGTGCTCCTCGTCGGACGGCGCGGCACTGAAACGCCGGCGGTCTTGAATGGATGCTGTTCTACCACGGCCGGGCGGCGGGATTCATGGGCCGGCGAGACGCTTCACGCAAATGCCAGAATTCTTCCCTTATGATAATCGCGCGGTGTGTTTTCGGCCGCGATCGATCGAACCGACTCAGGAATATCACCATGAAGAACATTCTCGCTGCACTGATGATCAGCGCCGGCCTGCTCCTGGCCGGCGTCGCCGCCGCCCAGGAACCCCCGCACCCGGCCCCGCACCATCATCACCACCACCATCACAAGCACCATCATCCCAAGTAAACGGCTCACCAGGCGCGGCGAATGCTTCGGCAGCCGTGCTCCAGCCATTGAAAAGCCCCCGCGAGGGGGCTTTTTTACTGCGACAGCGGCAGGCAGCCGCAGCCTGCGATCAATCCTTCTTGAGCCCGCCCAGCAGACCGGCCAGATCATCCACCAGGGCGGTCAATTCACCGGTCATCAGGGTGAAATTGGCCTCGAACTGCTCCTCGCTGTCCTTGGCGGACTTGCCGCTGCCGGCGGAACCCGGATCCTTGGCGTCCATCGCCTCGAAGCGCAGGCGCTTCAGCGCCAGCTTGTCGGTCAGCACCAGGGCCAGGCGGTCGCGCCATACCAGGCCCACCCGGCTGACCGACTTGCCGCCCTGGATCAGCGAACGGATTTCCGCGCCTTCCAGTCCATGGCGGACATAGCGCACCGCCGCCTTCGACAACTCATTGGCGACCAGCTCGCAATCCTGGTCCAGGGCGAACTGGGCCGAGATGCTGCCCGCCGCCAGCCAGCCGGTCATGGCCGCGCCGGCGGCTTCCTGTGTTTCCAGCGGGATGGCCGGGAATTCGCCCAGATCATTGCGCAGCACCGAAGCCAGGTTTTCCGCCACCTTCGGCGAGGAAGTGTCCACGATCAGGCGATGAGCGGACAGATCCAGCCAGGCGCGCACCGTCTTTTCGCGCACGAAGGCGCGCGGACGCAGCTCATCGGCGACACGGTCCTTGAGATCGCGCAGCTGCTTGCGGCCCAGGGCGAAACCCTGGTTTTTTTCCTGCACGGCGGCCCGTTCCTTCACGGCCTGGTTGATCACCGCCGCCGGCAGCAGTCGCTGCTGCGAGCCCAGGCTGATCAGCACCTGCTTGCCCTGGCTGTACACCAGGCCGGACGAGGCATGCGGCGCCACCCAGCCCTGGCTCTGCATGCTGGCGGCATTGCAGGGCAGCAGCGGATGGGCGGAAAGGGTTTCTTCGAGCTTGCCCGGCGTGATGCTCCAGGCGGAATCGAGGGAAAAGATAGTGAGGTTCTTGAACCAGGCGCTCATCGTTTGATCGGAGACGAGGCGACCCGCTTGTCTGGACCCGCGGCCGGATGGCCGCGCGGCGCCCGCATGCGGACCGCGGATATCGAATGGAAGGGGCGCACTTTAGCCCAAATCGCCCCCGCCGTTCGACTCCTCCCCCGCCGGCCGCGGCCGGCGGCCCGCCACCGCGCTGTTACAGCCCGGCCTGGCGCAGAATCAGCTTCACTACCGTCAGCAGGGTCAGCACAAAGCCACCGGCCAGCGTCACCCCGACCAGGATGAAGGTCAGCGCATTGCCATGGGTGAAATCGCGCGCCCAGTTTTTGGAGCTCTGCACGCCAAAGAAGGATGCCAGCACGCTGCCGATGGTTTGCAGCAGCGTCACCCGCTCGGGGTCGGTGTCAATCGCGTATTGCTGTGTATGTTCCATGTCCTAGCCTCCCGCTGTAATGCCACGGAGACCATTCTGGGACTGGCGCCGGAACATAAACAGTTACAGACTAGCCGCAACCGGACCATAGCAGATCCCTTTCCCATGACGCTGTATGGCGAACTCGCCGCCGAAGTTGCCGGCATGATCGAAAGCGGTGTGCTGCGGCCGGGCGAGAAGATCCCCTCGGTGCGCGCCATGTGCAGCCACCGCAAGCTGAGCCAGTCGACCGTACTGCAGGCCTACCACCAGCTGGAGGACCGCGGCCTGATCGAGGCGCGGCCGCGCTCGGGTTATGTGGTCAGCGCCTGGTGGAAGGACATGCCGAAGGAGCCGGCGGTATCGCGCTCACCGCGCGCCGCCACCACGGTGGAAGTGTCCGACCTGGTGTTCGACATTCTCGACGCCACCCGCAACCGCGCGCTGGTGCCGCTGGGCTCGGCCTTCCCCAGCCCGCTGCTGTTTCCGCTGCCGCGCCTGGCGCAACTGCTGGGCGGCGTGGCCCGGCATCTCGATCCCTGGGCCACGGTGACCGACCTGCCGCCAGGCAGCTACGAGCTGCGCCGCCAGATCGCCCGGCGCTACCTGATGGCCGGCGTGCAGGTGCCGGTGGAAGACATCGTCATCACTTCCGGCGCGATGGAGGCCCTCAACCTGTGCCTGCAGGCGGTGACCCAGCCGGGCGACATCGTGGCGGTGGAATCGCCGGCGTTTTACGGCGCCCTGCAGGCGCTGGAGCGCCGCGGCCTCCGCGCCCTGGAAGTGCCGACGCATCCGCGCGACGGTATCGAGCTGGACAGCCTGGAGCGCATGCTGCACAAGCATGAGATCAAGGCCTGCTGGTTCATGAGCAATTTCCAGAACCCGCTCGGCGGCAGCATGCCGGAGGAAAACCGGCGGCGGCTGGTGGCCCTGCTGGCGAAGCGTGGCATCCCGCTGATCGAGGACGACGTCTACAGCGAGCTGTACTTCGGCGGCGAACCGCCGCAACCGGCCAAGGCGCACGACCGCGCCGGACTGGTGCTGCACTGCGGCTCCTTCTCCAAATGCCTGGCGCCCGGCTATCGCATCGGCTGGGCCGCACCCGGCCGCTATGCGCGGCAGGTGGCGCGGCTCAAGTTCACCGCCTCGATCTCCACCACCGTGCCGGCGCAGGAAGCGATAGCCCGCTACCTGGGCGAAGGCGGCTACGAATACCATCTGCGCCGGCTGCGCCATGCCTTGCAGACGCAGCAGAACCAGATGTTGCAGGCCATCGCCCGCCACTTTCCGGCACAGACCGGGGTCAGCCGTCCGCGCGGCGGTTACTTCCTGTGGCTGGAACTGCCGCCCGCGGTCGACGCGCTGGAACTGAATCGCCAGGCGGCGGCGCATGGCATCAGCATCGCGCCGGGACCGATGTTCTCGGCCAAGCGCCAGTTCGCCAACTGCGTGCGCCTGAACTACGGCCATCCCTGGACGCAGCAGATCGAGGATGCCGTGGCGACGCTGGGACGCCTGGCCGCGGCAATGTAGCGGCGCGACCGCGCCAATGCGATGCCTGCCGGCGGATTGAACCCCGCGCGCCATGCGTTAGTATTCGGCACATCTGCATCAGCATTCGAAGGCATTCACGGCAGTGGCCACAAAAAAAATAGCGGAGGAACAAGGCGGCGCCAAGGTCGACCTGTCGCTGCAGCAGTTCAGCCATCTGGTCGGCTTGATCTATCGCGGCACCATGGATCCCCTGCCCTGGTCCGGGGCCATCGAATTCCTGCACCGGCTGCTGCGGGCAAGCTGGGTCACGCTGATCCTGCGCCCGGCCACAGCGGGTCATCAGGCCATCATGATCAACATGGGCCGCGAAGGCGGGCCGCATGTCGCGGCCAGCCCGCATATCAGTCCGGGGGTGTTCGCGCTCGACCCCTTCGTCAACCTGCCTGGCGACCGCATCGTCACCGCGGACGAAATGGTGGGCGAAAGCAACTGGCTCAACAGCGAGTATTACAAGCAGTTCTGCGAACCCGCCGGGGTGCGCTACGTGATGGGCGCGGACATTCACACCGAGGAAGGTTCGGAGTGCCGCGTGCGCATCTGCCGTCCGCCCGAAGCGCCGCCGTTTTCCGAAGCGGACAAGGCGCTGTGCCAGATGCTGTTGCCGCACTTCGAAAACGCGGCGCGCCTGTATACCAGCATCGACGTGGCAGAATCGGAGCGTGAGCTGCTGGCCGGCACGGTGGACCGGATGCAGCTCGGCACGGTGATCCTCGACGAGGCCGGCACCGTGCTCAAGACCAACAGCGTGGCCCATCACATCCTGCGCGAGAACGACGGGCTGCGCATCACCCAGGGCCTGCTCGAAGCGGGTTACGGCGCGGAAAACCGCGAGCTGTATCGCCTGATCAAGCTGGCCTTGCAGGGCATCACCAATACCGCGGGCAGCGTGGCCCAGGCCATGTCGATCACCCGACCTTCGGGCCGCGCCAAGCTGGGACTGGCGCTGCGCAGCGTGCCTCAGGGCGACTGGCTGGAAAGTCGGCACCGGCCCACGGTGGCGGTATTCATCCGCGATCCGGAGAATCGTTCGCAAGCCTCACGTGAAATGGTGCAGCGGCTGTTCGGGCTGACGCCGGCGGAATCGTCATTGGCGCTGCTGCTGGCCGACGGGCTCAGCCTGGACGAGGCCACCGCGCAACTCGGCGTGCGCAAGAACACCGCGCGGGCGCAGCTGCGCGCCATTTTCTCCAAGACCGGCGTGACGCGGCAAACCGCGCTGGTGCGCCTGCTGCTGGCCAGCGTCACGCCGCAATAGCGGCATCCCGCCGGATACATACCAACCAGTACGCCCAACCGCCGGTCGCGCAGGCCGCGCCGTCCATCGCCGGAAGCGCGCGGCACCAGCACCTGATCGCAGGTGATCGCCGCATGGCGTTGCGGTGCAACAAAGCAGCGTCGCATTCCGCATCAACAGCCCAGTCGCCGGCGTTGCGGATCGCCGCCTCGACTTTCCGGCATTTCCCCCTGCGCTTGCGTATGGCGCGGCACGCAGCGAATCCATAACCCATTTGGACGATTCTGCATTGGGCACGAGGGGAGAGTCTTGCGTCCGGGCACCGCCCAAATAATAAAAGCCTGGAGGAACTAGATGAAACAAGCACAGCGGAGTCAGTCCGTTGGTGGGGACGTGGCCGTGAGGATGCCGGGGATGCCGAAAACCGCCCTGGCGATGGCGCTGGGCGTGATGGCCGCCGCGATCTGCGGCGCAGCGCATGCCGGCTCGGCCGACCTGGGGAACAGCACGTCCCTGGAATACACCGTCACGCTCAACTATGCCTTGGGCGTGCGCCTCAAGGATCCCGCGGATTCCCTGGTCAACGGCCCGGTCAGCGCCGCTACCGGCCTGTCCAGCACCATCAACCAGGATGACGGCGACCGCAATTTCAGGGCCGGCAGCCTGACCAACAACCGCATCAGCGCGCTGGTGGAAGCCAACCTCAAGCACGGCAACTACGGCGCCTTCGTCCGCGGCGACGCCTTCTACGACCAGGCCTATCATCATCCGAACGACAACGACTCGCCGGATACGATCAACTCGAACGGCCCGGTCAGTCGCTTCACCGACGACGCCCGCTACTTCCAGGGCGAGCGCGCCCGCCTGCTCGACGCCTATCTGTATGGCGACTGGAACCTGGGCGCGGACCGCAACCTCAACCTGCGCCTCGGCCGCCAAGTGGTCGCCTGGGGCGAGAGCCTGTTCTTCCCTAACATCGCCGGCGCGCAAGGGCCGGCGGACGCCACCAAGGCCAACGTGCCCGGCATCGAGGTGAAGGACATCCTGCTGCCGGTGAACCAGGTGTCCGCGCAATTCGGGCTGACCAACAAGCTCAGCCTCATGGGCTACTACCAGCTCGAATACAAGGCCAACGAACTGGACCCGGTGGGCGACTACATGTCCTACACCGACGTGGTCGGCCCCGGCGCGCAGTTCATCTACGCCTTCTCCGAGGGGCCGGGCGCACCAGCCTACGAGATCCAGTACCAGGGCGCAGAGAAGCCGAGCGACTTCGGCCAGTATGGCGTCGGCTTGCGCTATTCCCTGGGATCGGCGACCGAGCTGGGCTTGTACCGGCTGCGCTTCACCGACAAGAACCCGCTGGTGCAGACCAGCTATGGCCTGGTGACCCTGGCGCCGGGATACCCGGCCGAAGTGTTGCCGACCACCTACAACGTCAACTACCAGAGCGGCATCGACCTCACCGGCGCCAGCCTGTCGTCGTCGATCGGCCCGGTCAACGTCGCGGCCGAAGTGTCCTACAAGAACGGCCAGGACATGCTGGTCAACACCGCCGCCGGGCCGACCGCCTCGCCCGGCAAGGCAACACAGGCACAGGCTTCGGCGATCTACATCATCGGCCCCAGCTTTCTGGCCCGCGAGATCGATCTGGTCGGCGAAGCCGCCTACCTGCACGTCAACGGCATCGACGCGGTCTCCGGCTCGCAGCAGCTGACCGACACCAAGAACGCCTGGGCCTACGAGGCCACCGCCACCCTCAACTACCCCAACGTGTTCACCGGCTGGGACCTGGCGGTGCCGCTGAGCTGGGCCCAGGCCGTGACCGGCACCGCCGCGGTAGCCGGCGCCTTCGGCAGCCTGGTGGGGCATGGCGACCAGCGCGCCAGCGTCGGCCTGACCTTTACCTATCTGACAAAACTGGAATTGTCGACCAGCTACAACGCCTTCCTCGGCAGCGCCAATCCCACCACGCATCCCCTTGCCGACCGCGACTACGTCGCGATGAACGTCAAATACAGATTCTGAGAAATGAGAGATGAACTTAGGAGGAGAGGTTTGATGAAATTCAATATGACCTGCATCGCGGCGCTGATGGCCGCAGCCGGCATTCTCGCTGCGCATCCCGCCGCGGCCGCCGTATCGGCCGAGGAAGCGGCGCAGCTCGGCGGCGACAAGCTCACCTGCACCGGCGCCGAACGCGCCGGCAACGCCGACGGCAGCATTCCGGCCTTCAGCGGCAAATGGCTCGGCGCGCCTCCGGGGCTGGACGTGAGCAATGCGCACGGCCATGACCCGGACCCGTATGCGGACGAGAAGCCGCTGTTCACCATCACCGCGCAGAACATGGCGCAGTATGCGGACAAGCTCAGCGATGGCCAGAAGGCGCTGTTCAAACGCTATCCGGACACGTTCCGCATGCCGGTGTACACCAGCCACCGCGATTTCCGCTATGCCGACTGGGTTTGCGACACGTTGAAGAAGAACGCCACCACGGCGAAGCTGGT
>Ga0302314_10011036_pt1 | contig 15786 bp, 16 predicted proteins | sample III_Palsa_N2_3_FD_200533 | JGI IMG/M metagenome (GOLD analysis project Ga0302314, IMG submission 200533) | Peat permafrost microbial communities from Stordalen Mire near Abisko, Sweden - III_Palsa_N2_3 | ecosystem: Environmental > Terrestrial > Soil > Palsa > Peat permafrost | place: Sweden...
GAATAGCTCAGCTGGTTAGAGCACTTGACTGTTAATCAGGGGGTCGCTGGTTCGAGTCCAGCTTCGGGCGCCAGATTGGCAAAAGCCGGCAGATTGCCGGCTTTTTGCTTTTCTGCGGCGAGGAAATCCCGGTCAATTCATTTGCGCACAGTCTGCAGCCTGGCTGGCGCTGGCCGGAGCGCCGCGGATGCGGCCGGAGTTGGATACCACCACGCTGAGTGCCTGCTGTGCGCCGGAGCGCTGGCAGAACACCAGGGTGATGTTGCTGCCGCTGGCACTGCCATCGGGGCGAAAGCGCACGAAATGCCGCCCACTGCTGCTCTGGATAGTCAGTTTGCCGGCGTAACCGCTTCCGCTGTACAGCGGCGCGTGGTCGGGCTGGTTGTTGTGATCGGTGTCATGGCCAAGCAGCCAGCCAGTGTCCCAGCGAATGGCTTCGCTGCAACTGGTGCCATCGCGGGTCGGGCAGAACACGGTGCTTTTCCCGGTGGTGATGGCGGCCTCACGTGCGTGCTGCAAGCCCGTGATGAAATCCGTATGTGCGACCTGCAGCTGGTTGCGGCCCAGGAGCTGCCGCAGTGCTGGAATGGCTATGCCGGTCAGGGCCGTCACGATGACGAGCACCATGATCTGCTCGATCAGGGTTACGCCGCGCTGCTTGTGCTGCAGTCCGGAATTCTTGCAAATCCTCATGGCGTCATCCCTGCGTTGCCCAGGAGTTCCATGCTAGGACGGCACTGCGGTGCGGCCAGCAGCGTGGCCGTCGTGCGGATGTCGGCTTCTGCTGACGCCTGTTGTCAGTAGGCCCGATTTAAAATGCGCTGCCGCGCCCACATCTGTAGCCTATGACTGACCGCTTCCAGCTCGTTGCCCCCTACCAGCCAGCCGGCGACCAGCCGCAGGCGATCCAGCGCCTGTCCGCAGGTTTCAAGGCGGGTCTGGCCGCGCAGACCCTGCTTGGCGTCACCGGCTCGGGCAAGACCTACACGATCGCCAACGTGATTGAACAGGTGCAGCGGCCGACCATCGTAATGGCGCCGAACAAGACGTTGGCGGCGCAGTTGTACGGCGAGTTCAAGGAATTCTTCCCGCACAACGCGGTGGAGTACTTCGTCAGCTACTACGACTACTACCAGCCGGAAGCCTACGTGGTGGCGTCGGACACCTTCATCGAAAAGGACGCCTCGATCAACGAGCACATCGAGCAGATGCGGCTGTCGGCGACCAAGGCGCTGCTGTCGCGCAGGGATTCGATCATCGTGGCCACCGTGTCGGCGATCTACGGCCTCGGCAATCCGGAGGATTACCTGTCGCTGCGGCTGATCCTGGCCAAGGGCGAGCGCATCGACCAGCGCAAGCTGATCCATCAGCTGACCGAGCTGCAGTACAGCCGCAACGAGATGGAGCTGCGTCGCGGCATGTACCGCGTGCGCGGCGAGATCATCGACGTGTTTCCGGCCGAATCGGAGATCGAGGCGCTGCGCATCGAGCTGTTCGATGGCGAGGTGGAGAACCTGTCGTTGTTCGATCCGCTCACTGGTGAGACGATCCGCAAGGTGCAGCGCTACACGGTCTATCCGCGTACGCATTACGCCAGCACGCGCGAGAGCGTGCTGAACGCAATCGAGACGGTCAAGGTCGAACTGAAGGAGCGACTGGAACAGTTGTACAAGGACAACAAGCTGGTCGAGGCGCAGCGGCTGGATCAGCGCACGCGCTTCGACATCGAGATGATGGCCGAAGTTGGCTACTGCCAGGGCATCGAGAATTACTCGCGCCACCTGACCCGGCGCGAACCCGGCGAGCCGCCGCCGACGCTGTTCGACTACCTGCCGTCCGACGGCCTGCTGGTGGTGGATGAGTCGCACGTTACCGTCCCGCAGCTGGGTGCGATGTACAAGGGCGACCGCTCGCGCAAGGAAACCCTGGTGGAATTCGGCTTCCGGCTGCCGTCGGCGATGGACAACCGGCCGCTGCGTTTCGAGGAATGGGAGCAACGCGTACCGCGCTCGATCTTCATCTCGGCCACGCCGCGCGCCTACGAGCTGGACAAGTCCGGCGAAGCGGTGGTCGAACTGCTGGTGCGTCCGACCGGTCTGGTCGATCCGGAAGTGGAAGTGCGTCCGGTGCGTACCCAGGTGGACGACTTGCTCAGTGAGGTGCACAAGCGCGTGGCGATCGGTGATCGCGTGCTGGTCACCACGCTGACCAAGCGCATGGCGGAGAATCTCACCGAGTACCTGGCCGAGCACGACGTGAAAGTGCGCTACCTGCACTCGGACATCGAGACGGTCGAGCGCAGCGAGATCATCCGCGACTTGCGCCTGGGCGAGTTCGACGTGCTGGTTGGCATCAACCTGCTACGCGAGGGGCTGGACATGCCCGAGGTGTCGCTGGTGGCGATCCTGGACGCCGACAAGGAGGGTTTCCTGCGTTCCACCGGCTCGCTGATCCAGACCATCGGTCGCGCTGCCCGCAATGTGCGCGGCAAGGCGATCCTGTACGGCGACCGGATCACCCGTTCGATGCAGGCGGCAATCGACGAGACCGCGCGCCGCCGCGAGAAGCAGCTGGCGTGGAACGAGCAGCAGGGCATCGTGCCGACCACCATCGTGCGGCGCATCGCCGACATCATGGAGGGCGCACGCAGCGAGGCGGGCAACCGCCGTGGCAGCAAGTCATCACGCGGCCGCGCTGTGGCTGAGCAAGCCGCGGACTACGTCGGGCTCAACCCGCAACAGACCGCAGGCATGCTGAAGAAACTCGAGGCGCAGATGTACAAGCACGCGCAGAACCTGGAGTTCGAGGATGCCGCCAGGCTGCGCGACCAGATCCACCAGCTGCGTGAACAGGCGCTGCGCTAGGCTGCCAGCCGCCTGGGCGGGATATTGTCGGGCACCCGCCACTCCCGTATAATCCGCAGCTCGCAGCGGTCAGCCGATGCGAAATGGGCAGTTAGCTCAGCGGTAGAGCACTTCCTTGACATGGAAGGGGTCACAAGTTCGATCCTTGTACCGCCCACCAATTAAAGCTAAGTCTGGAGCCATCCTCAGGGGTGGCTCCTTTCTTTATGTGCCTAGGGCAACGCTGAAAAAGTCTCCCACATTTGCGAAAATCGCAGTGCACCGACATGGAAGCGGAATCCTGACGATGAAACAGCAGACATTGGCGACGGCGGCGGATCAGGGCGACGGTTTCGAGCAGCATTGCCGAGCGACGCGTCGTGATGCGTTCCTGTCGACGATGGAGCAGATCGTTCCATGGTCAGCATTGTGTGCCGTGATTGAGCCGCACTACCCAAAGCCAGGCAGAGATCGTCCGCCGGTGGGATAGGAGCGAATGCTGTGGATGTACTTCGTGCAGCACTGGTTCATCATCCTCGGCTCGTGGTGCGGCAAGCGTTTTCGGTCGGAGAAAGTGCGGCACGGCCGGGTTGGGAAACCATTCCGGCGGTGCGCAACGGTGACCTTTACGAAATCAAGTCACCGATCATTCTGCAGCCGGGGCCGGCGGCGTTGTTCGATGGGCTCGATGAAATCCATCGCATCATCGTCGAGTGGGCACGCCACTGATTTTTGATGTGGCTCAGCCGCCAAAGGCCAGTCCGGTGCCTAGGTCCATCAGGGGCTTGGCTACCAGCAGACGCATAAGCAACAGTACAATCATCACTACCATCGGCGCGAAGTCGATGCTGCCGGCGATCAGCTTGCCCTGCAGCGGCCGCAGCAGCGGCGTGACGATGGTGCTGGCCAAGCGCAGCAGTGGCTGCCGCCGGTCCACCGCGAACATGCTCAGCAGCGACCAGCCGAACAACAGCACGATGTAGAACAGCAACGCGAAGTCGAGCAACTCGGCCAGCGCCAACAGCAGCAGACCGACGGGATGCGGCATGACGCCGAGCAGTGCAAACAGCAGCAAGCGTTTCAGCAGCATCGCCAGCCACGCCAGCAGTAGCGCGGCCAGGTTGATCCGGCGCCAGTTCGGCAGCACGCGACGGATCGGCCCCAATACCGGGTTGGTGTAGCGGTAGATGAACTGGCTCAGTGGGTTGTTGAAGTCCGCGCGGCAGGCCTCGGCAGCCACCCGCAGCAGCAACAGCGTGACGGCAGCCTCGAAGGCCAACTCGATCAGCATGGACAGGGCATTCAGCAGATAGCTCACGACAGATTGTCCAGTTGGGCAGCCAGCTCCGTGCCGCGCTGGGTGGCAGCGGCGACGGCGTGGGCGACGATACGCGACAGGCCGTCGGCAGCGAAGCTTTCCAGCGCAGCCTGAGTGGTGCCGTTCGGCGAGGTGACCCGCTGGCGCAGCAGGGCGGGATCCTCGCCACCCTCGACCAGCATGCGGCCGGCGCCGAGGCAGGTCTGTGCGGCCAGCGCGCGCGCGGTGTCGCGTGGCAGGCCTTGCGCCACGGCAGCGGCTTCTAGCGCTTCGACCAGGGCGAAGAAATACGCGGGACCGGAACCGGACAGCGCGGTGACGGTGTCCATCAGCGCCTCGTCGTCGATCCAGCGGGTGATCCCGGCGGTGTCGAGGATGTGTTGTGCCTGCGCCTTCTGCGCTGGGCTGACCCGGCTGTTCGCGCACAGGCCGGTGGCGCCGGCGCCAATCAGCGCTGGCGTGTTTGGCATGCAGCGCACAATCGGCAGGCCGGTGCCAAACCAGCGTTCAAGCTGGTCAAGGCGCACGCCGGCGGCGATCGAGATCAGCAGTGGCCGATTGCGTTGCAAGGTATCGCGCAGTTCGGTGTAGATCGCCGGCATGATCTGCGGCTTGACCGCCAGCAGGATGACCTCGGCCTGTGCCACGGCTAGCCGGTTCTCGGCATAGCAGGCGACCCCGAATTCGCGACCTAACGCCTGGCGCGCTTCGGCCAATGGCTCGGCCACCGTGATGGTGGCGGCAGCCACGCCGGTCTTCAGCAGGCCGCCGATCAGGCTGCGCGCCATGTTGCCGCCGCCGATGAAGGCAAGTTGGGTCATGCGGGGGTTCCTTATTCATCCAGACCGCGTACCTTACCGGAGCGGTTGCACTCGCGATGCAGTTTTGATGTTTGCGGCTGTGGGTGAGGCTGGTCCACAGCGTGGGGCGGTGGTCAGGCGACGATTTTCCGGGCGACTGTGCAAACCAGATCGACAGTTTGCACATCCACGACGGGAAAGACTGGCCGCACAGGCGGTTGCGCGAGTAGTATCGACGCGGCTGCAAGGGGAATCGGTGTTTTGTTCGGATGGCTTGGTGGCGGTTGCGCCATGCGCTGCGACGCAGCATGCCTGCGAACTGCATACGTCCCCTGATGCGGCATCCAATTCATGCCATCCAGACGATCGGTTGAGGGGAACGACAGATGGACATTGCCGAACTGCTTGCCTTCTCGGTGAAGAACAAGGCCTCGGACTTGCACCTGTCCGCCGGGCTGCCACCGATGATCCGCGTTGACGGCGATGTACGCCGCATCAACATTCCTGCGCTTGAGCACAAGCAGGTGCATTCGCTGATCTACGACATCATGTCGGACAAGCAGCGGCGCGATTACGAAGAATTCTACGAGACCGATTTCTCCTTCGAAATTCCCGGCCTGGCGCGCTTTCGCGTCAACGCGTTCAACCAGAACCGCGGTGCCGGTGCGGTGTTCCGCACCATTCCGTCCGAGGTGCTGACGCTGGAGGACCTGGGCTGCCCGCGCATCTTCAAGGAGCTGATCGAGCAGCCGCAGGGCCTGATCCTGGTGACCGGTCCGACCGGCTCGGGCAAGTCAACCACGCTGGCGGCGATGGTCGACCACGTCAACAAGACCGAATACGGCCACATGCTCACGATCGAGGATCCGATCGAGTTTGTGCACACCTCACAGAAGTGCCTGGTCAACCAGCGCGAGGTCCATCGCGACACATTGGGCTTCAACGAGGCGTTGCGCTCGGCGCTGCGTGAGGATCCGGATTACATCCTGGTTGGCGAGTTGCGCGATCTGGAAACCATCCGCCTCGCGCTCACCGCGGCGGAAACCGGTCACTTGGTGTTCGCCACCGTGCATACCAGTTCGGCGGCCAAGACGATCGACCGCATCATCGACGTGTTTCCCGCCGGCGAGAAGCCGATGGTGCGCTCGATGTTGTCCGAATCGTTGCGCGCGGTGGTCTCTCAGTCGCTGCTGAAGAAGGTTGGCGGCGGTCGTATTGCCGCGCACGAAATCATGGTCGGCATCCCGGCGATCCGTAACCTGATCCGCGAGGACAAGGTGGCGCAGATGTATTCGTCGATCCAGACTGGTACGCAGTTCGGCATGCAGACACTGGATCAGTGCCTGCAGGATCTGGTCAAGCGTGGCCTGGTGACACGCCAACAGGCTTCAAGCTATGCCAAGAACAAGGACAGCTTCAAGTAATCGGGAAACGGGAATCGGTCTGAGGCATTGTCAGGCAATCATGCAGCGCTGCCTCATTACCCGAAATCGACCGACAGGCCACGTGATGGCATCGGTATGCGATCAAGCAGGTTTTCGATTCCCCGGTTTTCGTTTCTCATTTTCGGGAGTTAAGCCATGAGCGATTTCGATTTCACCTCGTTCCTGAAACTGATGGTGCACAAGAAGGCATCCGATCTGTTCATCACGGCGGGTGTGGCGCCTTCGATGAAGGTACAGGGCCGGATCGTGCCGATCACCCAGAGTCCACTGAGCGTGCAGCAGTCGCGCGACATGGTGCTCAACGTGATGACACCGGGACAGCGCGAGGAGTTCGAGAAAACCCACGAGTGTCAGTTCGCGATTTCCGCGCAGGGTGTCGGCCGCTTCCGCGTGTCGTGCTTCTACCAGCGCAACTGCGTCGGCATGGTGCTGCGCCGGATCGAGTCGAAGATCCCAACTCCTGAAGAGTTGAACCTGCCGCCTGTGATCAAGCAGCTGGCGATGACCAAGCGCGGCATCATCGTTTTCGTCGGCGCCACCGGCTCGGGTAAATCGACCTCGCTGGCGGCGATGGTTGGCTATCGCAACATGAATTCGACCGGCCACATCATCACGATCGAGGATCCGATCGAGTACGTGCACAAGCACGAGGGCTGCATCATCACCCAGCGCGAAGTCGGCATTGACACCGACAGCTGGGAAAATGCGCTGAAGAACACGCTGCGCCAGGCACCGGACGTGATCATGATCGGCGAGGTGCGTACGCGCGAGGGCATGGATCATGCTATCGCATTCGCCGAAACCGGCCACCTGGTGTTGTGCACGCTGCATGCGAACAACGCGAACCAGGCGATGGATCGCATCCTGCATTTCTTCCCGGAAGATCGTCGCATGCAGTTGCTGATGGATCTGTCGCTGAACCTGAAGGGCATCGTGGCGCAGATGCTGATCCCCACCCCCGATGGCAAGGCACGTCGCGTGGCCGTTGAAGTGCTGCTGGGCACGCCGCTGGCGCAGGACTATATCCGCCAAGGCGAGATCCACAAGCTCAAGGAATTGATGAAGGAATCCACCCTGCTCGGCATGAAGACGTTCGACCAGAGCCTGGTCGAGCTGTATCACGCTGGCGAGATCAGCTACGAGGATGCGCTTCGCTACGCCGACAGTTCCAACGAGGTGCGCCTGCGCATCAAGCTGGCGCAGGGCGGCGATGCGCATACCCTGTCACAGGGTCTGGACGGCGTGGAGCTGGAGGAAACGCGCGATTCGCAGAACTTCAGCGGAGGCAACAGTTTGCTGAATCGCTGAAGCATCACTGCTACAGGTAGCAAAGAAGAAGGAGCCCGCGGGCTCCTTCTTCTTTTCCAGCACTATGGGATCAAAGCGAATCTATTGCGCTGGTGTCGCGCTGACCGTGAGGCCGCTGGCATCGACACTCTTCACTCCCTTGACATGCTTGGCCACGTGTTCGGCATGCATTTTTTCCTTGGCTGTGGCGACATTGCCGGTCAGTGTGACCACGCCATCGCTGGTCGCAACCGAAATATCCGTGGCCTGGATGCCCTTGGTGGTGCCGAATTCGGACTTCACCTTGGTGGTGATCCATGCGTCGGCCGTCTTGTCCGGCACGGTCTGGTTGTCGGACGACTTCTGCATGGAGCCGGCATCCTGTGCGGTGGCCTGGCTAAACGGCACAGCTGCGAAGGTGAGCATCAGTCCAGTGGCAAACACGCTGTTGCGGATCATCGAATAGGTACGCATGGCAATCTCCTGGCAGGGTAAAGGTTGGTCGGCGACAACGGCTGTTCAGTTGTTGTCGACTCCCGTTGGCCATGGCAACAGCTGTCACGTGAATATCGTGTGGCTGCGCCCGTTGAGTGTTCAGCGGGCGATTACGGATGCGAAGGGCAGGTCATGACGATGTTGGCTTGATGTTCGGCGTGAAGCACTCACCCATGAAAAACCGGGGCGCCGAAGCGCCCCGATTGCCAGTGCATGCCGCTGAAGCGGGTTACTTCAGGACGGTCTGGGTGGTGAATACCATGCCGTCATTGTCGACATGCATTTCGGCATCAATGCTGTCGACTCGCTCGGCCTGGGCCTTCATGGTGGCAAATTCAGCCTTCGAACGGGCTGCGTTTGCGGCTGTCTGGGCGGCGTCATCGGCGCTGTCGCTGTCGATCGAGGGCTCGTCGCTCTGGCTGGGAGCCGCGTTGGCGGTGGGCAGACTGTCGACCCATTGTTCCATTTGCTGCAGCAAGTCCAGATACATCGCGCCACTGAGATGCATGCGGGTCATACGGCCGGCGTCGCCGATGGGATCCTTCAGCGTGTCGGCGAGTTTGGCGTCTTCGCCGGCACCGATACCCAGCGCGAGTGCCTTGTCGCTCATGGCGAGCCACGCTGGCTGCCCGAGCAAGCTGGCCATATCTTTCGGCAGTGGCAGTGGTTTGCCATCGTTGGTGGGCTTCAGTTGCGCCAACACAGGCACCATCATCTGGCCTGTGGCGAGAAGGCCGGCGGGGTTGTTGCTGCCGAGCACGATGCGGCCGCTGAAGGTCGGCAGGCTGGCGTTCTTGCCGGGTACCAGGGTGTCCAGTGCGATACGCAGGCCGAGCATGTCGCCAAACGGCGGGATCGCCGCCTTCTGCATGGCCGGACCGAGCTTGGCAAAGCTGTCGTTGAGATTACTCAGCGCCGGGCAGGTGAACGGCTTGGCGGTCACGGCATCGGCTTGTGCTGACCAGAACGTACGCAGCTGGGCGATCGGCAGCGCGAGACTCAGGTCGAATGGCGAAGTGCCGGCGCTGCCCAGTCCGGGCAATTCCACTTTGAGGTCGGCAAAGGCTTTGCTGATGTCATCGGCCAGCGCTACATCGAGGCGCACATTCTGATGCTTGGCATCGAGCTGGGTATAACCGAAGCTCAGCGCCGGTACGCGGGCGGCGATGCGGGTAGCGTCGCTCGCGCAGCTCGGTGACGTCTGCAGCTGGTTGGCAACCGGTTCGCCAGTCTTGGCGGACTCGGCTTCGGCACGCGCCTTGAGGATCGCGCCGAGCAGCGGATCCTTGCCGCTGATCACCAGCGGCAGGGCACGCGTCAGATCCAGATCGCCGACTACCCACGGCTGATAGCCCTTGGCCTTGGCCAGCGCGGTCAGGCGACCATCGTCCAGCAGGCTCTTCTGTGGGCGATCCAGTCCCAGCGCCTGGCGCAGCATGGCGGGTGATACATCAGCCGGCACCAGTGCGGCCACGGCCTGTTTACCGACCGTGGCCAGAATCACCTCTGTGCCCGAGGCGGCAAAGACATATTTGCGGTAGCTCTGTGCACCGAGGCTGACGACCTCGAGCTTCTTGCCGTAGGCAGTTTCCAGTCGGCCGATGAAGCTCTCGAATGCCTTCGGGTCGCTCAGCTCGAAACGCATGACCGGTGCCAGGCCGAGTCCGTAGAGCGCCGAGAAGCCCTTGAGGTTGATGCCGGCGCCGTCGGCGAAGCTCTCGATCGTCTTGCCGTTGAATTCGGCACTCAGCGCGCGCAGCAGGTGTGCGCCATCGGGATCCTTTGCCGCCAGGCGATCGGCCGCCGCATTGACCTGGGCCAGCTGCGAGGGTAACTGCGCATCGGCCTGGGCGAGCAGGGCCGTGCGGGTGGCGTCGTCCAGCACGTCCAGATTGGCCACGACATACGGCGTGTCCGCCGGTACGAAAGCCAGCGGAACATCCTTGTCCTTGTGCCCGCAGGCCGCCAGCATGACGCCGGCAAAGCCCAGCGCGATGAAGCGCGTCGTCGATCGCATATGATCCCCGTCGTGTGAATGTTGCGTTTGCACATTATGCCTGTTTTGCCGGTAGCCGCGATGCGGCAGCGGCGGCCCTGGATCCTCGATCGTGCCGGACAGGAAATGGGTTCAGCGGGCCAGTACTTCGTTCAGCACGGCCATGCGCACGAACACGCCATTGCCAACCTGTTCGAGGATGCGCGACTGCGCGCCGTCGGCCACGTCCGTGGCGATCTCGATGCCACGGTTGATCGGCCCTGGATGCATTACCAGGCAGCCTTTGGCGGCGAGCGCCAGCCGACGCTGGTCCAGCCCGTAGCGCGTGAAGTAGGCCGCTTCGTCCGGCAGGTCGGTCGAGGCCATGCGCTCTTTCTGCAGGCGCAGCGTGATCACCGCATCAGCACCTTCGATCGCCGCATCGAAGTCGTCGTAGTGCTGACAATCCGGAAATTCCTCCGCTGCCGGCATCAGGGCAGTCGGGCCGCACAGGCGAATCTGTTTCACGCCGAGCGTGGCGAGTGCGTGGATGTCCGACCGCGCTACGCGCGAATGCTTGATGTCGCCGCAGATCACCACGACAAGATTCTCGAAATCCGGCCGGTGCTGGCGGATCGTCAGTGCGTCGAGCAGGCCCTGGGTCGGGTGTGCACGGTTGCCGTCGCCGGCATTGATCACCGACACGCCACTCATCGCGTGGCGCACCAGCTCGTCCGGCGTACCCGAGTGCTTGTGGCGCACGATGATCGCGTCCAGATGCATCGCCTCGAGCGTGTGCAGGGTGTCGAACAGCTCTTCGCCCTTGCTGGTTGAGGAGAGGCCAAGGTCGAAATTGACCACGTCTGCGCCGAGTCGCCGAGCGGCCAGCTCGAACGAAGTGCGGGTGCGGGTGGAGGGCTCGAAGAACAGGTTCAGCACGGTGCGTCCGGCCAGTACGTTGAGCTTGCGGGTACCGTGTGCGCAGGCGTCGCGCAGCGCCTCGGCGCGGTCGAGCAGACGCTCGATCGTTTCGCGCGGGAGGTTTTCCAGGGTGGTCAGGTGGCGTAGGCGAGGGCTCATGGCTGCAAGTCTGAGGAGGGCGAAGGGATGGGTCAGTGGTCGGCGGCGCCAGGGGACAACGAGTCGGCACCGCCCAGCCAGCGCTCCACGATGATCGCGGCAGCTTCGGCATCGATCGTGATGGCATCGCGTCGTCGCTTGAGCCCGGCGGCGCGGGCGGCGGCGAAGCGCTCGGCGGCTTCCTGCGAGCTGTGGCGCTCGTCGACGAGCACCACCGGCAGGCCGTAACGCTGCTGCAATTGGCTGGCAAAACGGCGGGCGTGGCGGCTGGCGGCCTGCTCGCCACCATCGAGCGCCAACGGCAACCCGACGACGAGGGTATCCGGCAGCCATTCCTTGCGCAGGCCATCGAGCTGTTGCCAGTCCGGTTCGCCATCACGCACGGGAACCGTGGTCAGCCCGCGGGCGCTGGCAGTGAATGCATTGCCGATGGCCACGCCGGTCAGACGGCTGCCGACATCGAAGCCGAGTACGCAACTCATGCGTGGCCCGCATAGCCGGACAACTGGCGCGGGTCGACCCCGACCAGTCCGGCGGCGGCGCTCCAGCGTTCTTCCAGCGGTGTGTCGAATACCACCCGGCCGCAGGCTTCGGCGGTAAGCCACGCGTTGGCCATCAACTCCTGTTCCAGCTGCCCAGCGTCCCAGCCGGCGTAGCCGAGCACCATGATGGCCTGGCGCGGGCCTTCGCCAGCGGCCATCGCGACCAGGATGTCGCGCGAGGTAGTGACCGACCATTCGGTGTTGACGCGATAACTGGATTCCCAGTCACCGGCTTCGCGATGCAGCACGAAGCCGCGCTCCTGCTGCACCGGTCCGCCGATCAGCACCGGCGCGTCGGCCAGTTCGCTGTCTGCACATTCCAGCCGCATCTGCGCCAGCACGTCGCCGAAGCGGTATTCGGACAACTGGTTCACCAGCAGCCCGATGGCGCCGTCCTCGTCATGCTGGCAAAGCAGGGCCACGCCATGCGAGAACGGCGGCTCGGCCAGGTTCGGCATGGCAATCAGGAAGTGCCCGGTCAGTGTGCTCGACGTGGTGATACTCATGCGGTCATTGTAAGCCCGACAAGCCGCGAGTCGTGCGAACGGCAAGTGACGGCGGGACTATTTGTTGCGCAATACGTCGCCCGGCAGGAACTGCCAGGTACGGGTGATATAGAGCTCGTCCACACTGGCATCTTTCGGCAACGGCGGAAACGGCGCTGCCAGCCGCACGATGCGTTCGGCGGCGGCGTCCAGCAGAGGCTGCCCGGAACTCTTGATGATCGTGATGTTCTTGATGCCGCCGTCGCGATCGAGCCCGACGGTGAGGAGCAGGTCGCCATACAGCTTGCGCTGGCGCGCTTCGTCCGGGTAATTGAGGTTGCCGATACGTTGCACCCGATCGGACCAGCCGCGCATGTAGCTGGCGTAGACATATTCCTTGGTATTGGCCGAGATGAATTTCTTCTTGGGTCGCTTGGCCAATGCCTCGGTCTGCTGGCGCAGCTCGGCGGCCAGCTGGGCAATCGCCTGCTGGCGCTTGAGGTCGGCCGCGGTCGGGGTCTGCTCCTCGGGGTCGACCTGGGTCTGTGCAGTATCACTGGCGACAGTGAAGTCGGTCGCACCGCTGGTGGTGACCATGCGGGTCGGCGTGGCTTCGCGCGGCTGGGGTGTGGTGGCCTCGACCGGTTGCGCTGCGATACCCGGGTCCGGCTTGGGCAGTTCACCGGAAAACAGCTGCGACGGTCGCGCGGCGCGATCATTCTGGCCGCCGCCGCTGTTGTTGGCCTGGGCCAGGAAATCTGCCTTGTCCGGCGCCTCCTGATTGGCCACATTGACCAGGGTCACGTCCAGCGTCGGCAGGCTGGGGCTTGGCTTCACGAAATGGAACGTGATGCCCAGCAACAGCACACCATGCAAAAGCAGTGAAAACAGCATGGTGGCGCCGATGGGATTCGGCGTGGTGGAGACAGTTGCGGGAGTGCTCACGCAGTACGCTTTCCGATGACGTGCTGCTCGATGACGTCGAACAACCGACCGGCAATGTTAAGCCCGAACTGGGCATCCAGTTCACGCATGCAGGTCGGGGATGTGACGTTGATCTCGGTCAGGTAGTCGCCGATCACATCCAGCCCGACAAACAGCAGGCCGCGCCGGCGCAGCTCCGGTGCCACCTGTGCCACGATCCAGCGGTCGCGGTCGGACAGCGGTACGCCGACGCCGCGGCCGCCGGCGGCGAGGTTGCCGCGGAATTCGTTGCCCTGCGGGATGCGCGCCAGCGCGTACGGCACCGGTTCGCCATCGATGATCAGGATGCGCTTGTCGCCGGCGGTGATTTCCGGGATGTATTTCTGCGCGATCGTCAGCTGCCGCCCTTCGCCATGGGCATCGCCGCCGAGCAGGGTCTCCAACATCGAGTTGAGATTGCTGTCGCCGGCCTTGACCCGGAAGATGCCGCGTCCGCCCATGCCGTCCAGTGGTTTCAGCACCACCTCACCGTGTTCGGCGGCGAAGCGGCGCAATTCGCGTGCGTCTCGCGAGACCATGGTGGGCGCGATGCACTGCGGGAAAGCCAGTGCGAACAGCTTCTCGTTGCAGTCGCGCAGTGAGCGGGGGTCATTGATCACGCTGACGCCGCCGCGCTGGGCGACTTCCAGCACCATCGTGTCGTAGATGAACTGGGCATCGACTGGAGGATCCTTGCGCATCAGCACCACGTCAAGCTCACGCAGGTCGCGCCACTGCGACTGACCCAGCGTGTACCAGTGCTGCGGATCCTCACGCACGCTGAGCGGGGCGAGTCGCGCCCATGGCGCGCCGTCGCGAAGTGCCAGGTCGCCCTGTTCGAGATAGTGCAGCGTATGGCCGCGGCGCTGGACCTCCAGCAGCATCGCGAAGGTGGTGTCCTTGGCAGTCTTGATCGCACCGATGGGGTCCATCAGCACGCCAACCGAAAGGGTCATTGGGTTCTCCGTTGGTGGCCTGAATGCGAGCAGGCATGGATCGTCAGGCGGCTATACTAAGGTAGACGGCCGCCGAGGCGGTTGGTGAGTGAAAGGCTGCCATGCACGATGCTGTCGCAGGTGGCCAGATGGTGCCACTATGGGTCACCTGTGGCAGCCCGAAAGGCGCGCCGGTGATTATTGCTTGACAGTCTCGGCGGGCAGGCAGTAAACAACAAAGCCTCGGATGCACCGCCGCAGAGCGGGTATCGAGTGATTTGGTTCGAAATTTTTTACATGTGCGCCGCGCGGCATGGCTGTTGCATGTCTTGGTGTCTATCCTGAGCTCGGGGCGGGCCGCAGGGGGAGTAGTGAATTTGAACGTGAGTGCAAATGACTTGGCTGGCCTGAAGGTCATGGTGATCGATGACTCCAAGACCATCCGCCGTACGGCGGAGACCCTGCTGAAGAAAGAGGGTTGTGAGGTGTTGACCGCGGTTGACGGATTCGAGGCACTGGCCAAGATCTCCGACCAGAAACCCGCGATCATCTTCGTCGACATCATGATGCCGCGGCTGGATGGTTATCAGACCTGCGCGCTGATCAAGAACAACCCGCTTTTCCGCGCCACACCGGTGATCATGCTGAGCTCGAAGGATGGCCTGTTCGACAAGGCCCGCGGGCGCATCGTGGGTGCCGAACAGTATCTGACCAAGCCGTTCACGCGAGACGAACTGCTCGGTGCCATCCATCGCCATGTCAGCACGGTGCCGAGCCGCTGACTGCAGATTCTGAGGGGGACCTGTGGCCACTATTCTAATCATCGACGATTCGCCGACCGACGTGCGCGTGTTCACCACGCTGCTTGAGCGCGCCGGCCATCAGGTCGTCGCTGTCGGTTCTGCCGAGGAGGGCATTGAGCGCGCGCGCGCCGAGCTTCCCGATCTGATCATCATGGATGTGATCATGCCTGGCATGAATGGCTTCCAGGCAACCCGCACGTTGACCCGCGATCCGGTCACGGCAGCAGTGCCGATCGTGATGATCACCACCAAATCGATGGAAACCGACCGGGTGTGGGGGCTGCGTCAGGGCGCCCGCGCGTTCATCACCAAGCCGGTGAACGAGAAGGAACTGCTGGCCTGTATCAATGATCTTTCGAGCGCGACATGAATCAGCCCGTCAATCGCACCCCGTTCGAAATTCTGGCTCGCTACGAGCGGCTGTCGCTGGCGCATGCCTCCGATACGCAGGACAAGCTGGAGGCGCCCGGATTGTGGCGTGGCATCGGTTTCCGCGTCGGCTCGCGGCTGCTGGTGAGCGGCATCGACGAGATCAACGAATTGCTGGCGGTGCCGATACTCACCCCTGTGCCGGGAACACAACCCTGGCTGCTCGGGGTGGCCAATGTGCGCGGCAACCTGGTGCCGGTGGTCGATTTCAGCCGCTTCCTGTTCGGCGAGCGCACGCAACATTCCGAGCGCACCCGCCTGCTGGTGGTGCGCCAGGGCAGCGGTAGCGTGGCGCTGCTGGTCGACGAGGTGTTCGGTCAGCGCACGGTGGACGAGCAACAGCGACGCGAGGCCGAGCGCGAAGATGATCCGCGGCTGGCCCGCTT
>Ga0302314_10011037_pt1 | contig 15786 bp, 14 predicted proteins | sample III_Palsa_N2_3_FD_200533 | JGI IMG/M metagenome (GOLD analysis project Ga0302314, IMG submission 200533) | Peat permafrost microbial communities from Stordalen Mire near Abisko, Sweden - III_Palsa_N2_3 | ecosystem: Environmental > Terrestrial > Soil > Palsa > Peat permafrost | place: Sweden...
TTATTGAAAACCTTGCGCAGGCGGAGGGCTACTGCCACCAGAAAGGCATCTTCCCGGCGCGCGAGGCGGTGGTCATGCAGCAGCAGGCGCGCGGCGTGGCCCACGTCTCTGCCGAGGAGGTGTTCATCGGCAACGGCGTGAGCGAACTCATCGATCTGGTGCTGCGCGCGCTCCTTAACCCGGGCGACGAGGTGCTCGTTCCCAGCCCCGACTATCCGCTGTGGACGGCGGCCGTTACCTTGAATGGCGGTCGCGCGGTGCACTATCCCTGCCGGCCGGAGAACGGCTTTCTGCCCGATGTGGAGGAGGTCGCGAGTCTCGTCACCGCCAGAACGCGCGCACTCGTCATCATCAATCCGAATAATCCGACCGGCGCGGTCTATCCGCGCGGCGTGCTCGAGGGCCTGGTTCGCATCGCCGAACGTGCAGGGCTCGTGCTGTACAGCGATGAGATCTACGATCAGATGCTCTACGACGACGCGGAATTTGTGCCGCTCGCAACTCTCGCGCACGACACGCTGTGCGCCACCTTGTCGGGGCTGTCGAAGATCTACCGCGCCTGCGGCTATCGCGTCGGCTGGGTGTCCTTCTCGGGCCGCGTACGCCAGGCAGCAGACTACCTCGAGGCACTCGAGCTTCTAAGCTCGCTGCGCCTGTGCGCCGCGGTGCCGGCGCAATGGGCCGTGCAGACGGCGCTCGGCGGCTACCAGAGTGTTCGGGAACTCGTAAGTGCGGGCGGGCGGCTGTATGAATCGCGCGCCGCCATTGTCGAGGCGACGCGGGCGAGCCGCTTTCTGCAGCTTGCGCCGCCGGCGGGGGCCATGTACGCCTTTGTCGCGACCGACACACGCGCTCTGCCCGATTTCGATGATCAGCGCTTCGCGCTCGATCTGCTCGAGCAGAAGCATGTGCTGATCGCGCCGGGCGTCAGTTTCAACGTACCCTATCGCACGCATTTTCGCGTCACCAACCTGCCGCAGCCGGATGTGCTGCGCCAGGTCTTTGCCCGCATGGAGGAGCTATTGAATGCGTACGCGGAAGGCGCGCCACGGTCCGATGGGTACAGCAACATCGTGGCTGCGCAATCAAGATTCAAGTAATTTCTTGATAATGCTCATACTGTATTCTTTTGGTTAGAGTTTTATCGGATAATAGCGGCTCGAGCAACACCCTCGTCGTGCCTTCCCGGCAACGCGCCGAGGCGCTGCGACTGGCGCGCGCGCGAGCCGCGGTTGCCGCAGGCGAGCGCGTCTGGGCGACCCCGGACATTCTCGAGGCACACACCTGGCTTTGCCGTGAGGTCGAAGCGGCCGCCGCATCTGCAGCGCTGCCGCGGCTGCTCTCGAGCGCTCAGGAGTGGCTCATCTGGCGGCAGTGCACCCAGCAATCCACGCATCAGATGGAGCTCGTCGCGTGCGCTACGCTCGCCGAATCCCTGCGGCGCGCGCACGAGCTTGCAAGCGACTGTCTCATCCGCCTGCGCGATCTTAATCCGGGCGATGACGACACCGAAGGCAGGCTCCTCCACGAGGTGGGCACCGCCGTGCAGGCGCGCTTTACGGCCGAGCGCGTCAGCACGGCACGCGCAGAAGCACTCAAGCTTGCCTGCCTCGGGAGCGCGCGCGCGGTGGAGTTTGCGGGCTTTACCGAGCTGCCGCCGTATTTTGCCGAGCTCGGCCGCGCCAGGCAGTTGCAGGGCTATGCCACGAGCACGCGCAGCGTCGCCGTGGCCGAGCGTCGCGCAACGAAGGTCAGCGCCGCCGATCGCACCGAAGAGCTCGAGCGCATTGCCGAGTGGTGCCGGCAGCGCCTCGACGCCGACCCCAACGCTCGCACGCTCGTCGTGTTGCCCGGCGCCGCCGGCCTGCGCGAGCGACTGGCGACGCTTCTGCGCCAGAATCTCGCGGCGCGCGATTGGGTTCGGGGTGAGGATGCGGGCACGGATTCCCTGGTCGCGATCGAAGGCGGCGAGTCACTCGCACGAGCCCCGCTCGTCGAGCATGCACTGACTGCGCTCGCCGTCATCTGTGCTGCGACACCCTTCGAGACTTTGAGTGCTTGGCTGTGCGCACCGTACTGGGGTCAGCCGGACGCGACAGCGCGCGCGCGTATGGATGATTGGCTGCGTGCAAGCGCGCCGCTCGAGGTTGATCTGCCCACGCTCATCGCGCTCCTTGCCAGGCAGCCGCCCGCGCGCCACGCAGCAGTCGCCAGTGGCGCACGCGAGCTGCGCACACGCTTGAATGCCGCAGCGCTGCAGCTGCAGGCCACGAGCGGCAGCGCGCGCGAGTGGGCCGAGCGCATCCGCGGTGCACTCGAGGCACTCAACTGGCCCGGTGCTGCCGCGCGCACGAGCTCTGGTCAGCAGACCGTGCAGCGTTTCAACGAGCTCCTGAATGAGTTCGGCGAGCTTGCCGTGACCGCGCGCTCCCTGGCGCGCGATCAGGCCCTGCAGATCTTCAACGAACTCGCCGCGCGCAGCATCTTCCGGCCCGCCTCGGGCGATGCGCTCGTCACGGTTACGCCCTTCCTCGAGGATCCGATCACTCACTACGAGGGGATCTGGGTTGCCGGCCTGGATGCGGGCTCCTGGCCGCTGCCGGTGCAAACGAATCCCTTTCTGCCGGTCGCGGCGCAGCGCGCGGCGGGCATCCCGGCCGCGAGTGCCGAGGGACGCACTGCTGAAGCCCGCGTGCTCATGGCGGCCTGGCGGGCCGCGGCGGATGATCTGGTCTTCAGCGTTGCCGCGCGCGAGGAGGACCTCGTGCTGTTGCCAAGCCCGCTCCTAAACGAGTGGTCGAATGCTCAAGCGACGCCGGCACCGCCTGCCCTGTGGCTGCCTGCGCGGATGCACCGCGAGGGCGAGCTCGAGAGTCTCATCGATGCGACCGGGCCTGCATGGCCCGCGGGTGAGCGCCTGCCATCGGGTACGCGGCTTCTTGAACTGCAGAACGAGTGCGCGTTTCACGCCTTTGGCGCGCTGCGCCTCGGCAGCCGCGAGCTCGAGGCTCCCGAGCCTGGCGTGCCCGCTCTCGTGCGCGGCAACTTTCTGCATGGGGCGCTTGAGGCGCTGTGGACGAGGCTCAAGGATTCGCAGACTCTGGCGGCGCTCGCGCCGCATGAGCTCGACGCCACCATCATCGCGAGCGTTGCGCACGCCGCGCACAAGCTCTGGGGCACGACACTGTCGCGCGCGCAGTTGCGCGAGCGGGCTCGCGCGCACGAGCTGTTGGGCGCCGTGTGTGATCTTGAGCGCACGCGCGCACCCTTTAGCGTATGCGGCATCGAACTGGAAGCGGCTGTGGCGCTGGCGGGAGCGCGCCTGCAAATGCGCATAGATCGGGTTGATGCGCTCGGCGCCGGCGGGGTTGCGATTCTCGACTACAAGAGCGGCGTGCATAAGACCATGGACTGGTACGGCGAGCACCTGTCGCATCCGCAGCTCCTCGCCTATCTGCTGGCGCTCGATGCGGACGTGCGCGCCGTGGCCACCGTCAATGTCGGCGCCCGCGACGTCGGCTTCCACGGTATCGGCGCCCAGGCGGAGCTCCTGCCGAAGCTGGAGGCCGTCAAGGCGCAGGCGGGCATGCAGGCGGGCGCGGTATGGGAAGAGGCGCGGACTTTCTGGAAAGCGCGCATCGAGGCGCTGGTGCGGGACTTTGTGGAGGGGCGCGCGGCGGTCGATCCTGCACCGCAGGCATGCCGGTACTGCGATATGGCGAGCCTGTGCCGCATCGCCGAGCGCGGACTGCCGGAGGATGAGGAACTCGAGGTTGCCGCAGATGACTGAAGAGGAGAGCGCCGGCGCCGATGCGCGCGCCCGCGACGAGGCCACCGACCCTGCGCGCTCGATCGTGCTGCAGGCGCCGGCCGGCTCCGGCAAGACGACAGTATTGACCGCGCGCTTCGTGCGACTTCTCGAGACGGTCGATGAGCCCGAGGAAATCCTCGCCGTGACTTTCACGCGCAAGGCGGCGGCGGAGATGCGCGCCCGCATCGTGGAAGCGCTCGGCGAAAATCCACCGGCCAATGCGTGCGCGCACTCCTGGGACCTCGCCAACAATCCCGGCCGCCTGCGCATTCAGACCATCGACTCCTTCAACTTCTGGCTCGCAAGCCAGCTGCCGGTCACGGCCAAGGCGGGTGGCACTTTGAGCGTGGATGACCGGCCGCAGGAGCTGTACATACGGGCGGCACGCGCAACCTTGGTTGAAGGCGAGCAGGATCCGGAAATCTCCGCCGACGTCGAACTTCTCTTTGAGCGCCTCGATAACCGCTGGGATACCGTCGAGGAGCTGCTTGCGCAGATGCTCGAGTCGCGCGCGCATTGGCTGCGCCACGTCATGTCCGATCCGGCGGAGCTGCGCGCGCGCATGACGGCGAGCCTATCCGAAATGATCGGCGCGGCACTCACAGGCGCGCGCGAAAAATTTCCCGCGGGCCTTGCGGCGCAGGTGCTGCCGATTGTCGGGGAGCTCGGCTGCGAGGCCACGGACCTTCCTGCCTGGCAGCGTCTCATTGGACTATTGCTCACGAAGAAGGGCGCCTGGCGAAAATTTCAAGGGGCGGTCGCGGCCGATCGTCAGGCGCTCGCCCGTGTCATCGAGCTCATGAGCGCCGTGCCAGGTCTCCTGCCTGAGTTGCAGGAGATTGCACTGTTGCCGTCCGGGGTGCTCGATCCCCTGGATGCTCGGGCGCTCGACGCATTCGCGCGCGTGCTGCGCAGGGGAGCGCTGCATCTGCAGCTTGAATTCTCCTTCGCCGGGAGCGTCGACCACACCTACGTTGCAGGCGCTGCGCGCCAGGCGCTCAGCGCCGAGCGCCTGCCGACCGATCTTGCGCTGCGCGCGGGGCTGTCTCTTAAGCACATCTTGGTCGATGAGTTTCAGGATATCTCGCTCGGACAGTTTGAGCTTCTCGCGGCGCTCACCATCGGCTGGGAGGAGGGCGACGGGCGCACGCTCTTTGTGGTTGGCGATCCGATGCAGTCGATTTATCAGTTTCGCGAGGCTGAAGTCGGGCTCATGCTGCGCATCCGTGATCAGGGCATCGGCGCGCTACGGCTGCGGTCGCTGCATTTGACCCGCAATTTCCGCTCGGTGGCACCGCTCGTCGATTGGACGAATGCGCATTTCGCGCGCCTCCTACCGGGCGGCGATGATGTGCGCACGAGCGCGGTGTCATTCACGCCGAGTCTTGCCACGCGCGCGGCAGAAGATGGGCCTGCGGTCGAGATCGCCTGGTTCCCCCCGGGCGGCCGCGCCGCCGAAGCCGCTGCAATCGCGGCGCGGATCACGCAGCTTAGGGAAAAATTTCCCAAGGAAACGATCGCCGTACTCGTGAGCGCGCGCACACACGCAGGAGCGATCGCGTCGGCATTGAACATCGCTGGAGTGAATTCCATCGGGGTGAAGATCGTGCCGCTTGCCGAACTCTCGGTCATCCGTGATCTCGTCGCGCTGACGCGCGCACTGCATCACCTTGCGGATCGCGCCGCGTGGCTCGTCGTGCTGCGCGCACCTTGGTGCGGCGCGACGCTGGCAACCCTTGCGGCATTGTCCGAGCGTAACGACGCACAGCTCCTATGGGAAGCGCTCGCCGATGAGGCGCGACTCGCGCGCTGCGTCGACGAAGAGCGCGCGCGCCTCGCGCGCGTGCGCGCGGTGCTGCAGATAGCCCTTGCGACCCGCGGTCAAGCGCCGCTTGCCGAGTGGCTGGAGCGCACTTGGGTGCAGTTGGGCGGCTGCGACGCGTACTGCGAGAGCGACGTCAAACATGCACGCGCCTTTTTCACAGCCGTCGCCGAGCGCAGCGCGAACGGCAATTGGCACGGTCCCGACGACCTTGAAATACTGATGCAGCAGCTCTTTGCAGCGCCCGACGCAACCGACAATCCGGTGCAGATCATGACGATCCACCACGCCAAGGGCCTGCAGTTTCACCATGTGTTCGTGCCTTGCCTGGAGCGCGATATGAATCGGGGTCCTGAGCCCTTGATGCGCTGGCTCGATCTGCCCCGTAGCCGCGGCGGCAGCGACCTCTTGGTCGCGCCCGTCCCGCGGACCGGCGCGCGGCAGGGAGGCGAACTCGGGCTCTACATCAAACACCTGATCAAGGTGCGCGCCGCGCATGAGCAGCTGCGCCTCCTCTATGTTGCCTGTACGCGTGCCCGCCGTACCCTGCACCTGTCCGCGGCGCCGCCGCGCCGCGCCGATGGGACATCCGCGCCGCGCGCCGGCACGTTGCTCGCGCGGCTGTGGCCGGGACTCGACGCCGAAGAATTGCCGCCGAACATGCAGGCTACCGAGGAAACTCTGCAGTACCCGGTCCTGCGGCTGCAAAGACTGCGTGCGGCGTGGCAACCCGCAGTGCTGCCGGCGGGAACGGCCTGGCCGCGTCTGCCCATCAAGAAGCCGTTGGAGTCGGTCGAGTTCAGCTGGGTGGGGGAGACGGCGCGTCATATTGGAACCGTGGTGCATGCGGCGCTGCAGGACTATGCGCAACATCCCAAGCTTCCAAGCGCTGCCGGGATCCGTGCGCAGCAGGGGCGCTACCGGCGCGAGCTTGCCCGGCACGGTGTGCCGCAGCATGAACTGCCAGGCGCCGCGGCGCGCGTGATCGAGGCGCTGACGCGCGCCTGCGAGGATGAGCGCGGCCGGTGGATTCTCTCAAGCGCGCATCGCGAGGCGGCGAGTGAGCTTGCGCTGACGGGGATCGCAGCAGGGCGCCTGCAGAACGTCATCATCGACCGCTCCTTCGTCGATGAACACGGCATCCGCTGGGTCATCGACTACAAGACGAGTACGCACGAGGGCGCCGATCCGGAGAGCTTCCTGCAGCAGCAGCTCGAGCGCTATCGCGCGCAGCTGACGAGCAATTCACAGCTTGCGCGCGCGCTCGGTCCGCAGCCGGTGCGCGCCGCGCTCTATCTGCCGCTCCTCGGGGCGTTTCGCGAGCTGCCGCTGTCAGAAGGTGTTGGCGACCGAGAATGAACGGCGGCCCTGCGCATCCGGCGCGCCCAGCATCTCGAGCTGCCGCACGAGATTGGCCGAGGCTGTGGGACGCGCGGCAACCTTGCCTTCGACGACGAAGCCTGGCTCAGGCGTCATGCGCAGCGTGCCGCTTACGGCGAGCGGTCCGCCGAGGTCGTTGAGGTCGCCTGTGAGTGCGGCGCGTGGTGCCGCTTCAGGAAACGCGAGCGCATAGCTGCCAAGCTCAACCGTGGTCCCGCCGGTCTGCGCCAGATCGTGGGCCTCGATCCGGCCGCTCAATGCCGCCAGGCGCCCGTGGGCGAGCTCGGCGTGGGTGAGATCCGCGCGCACCACGCCGCGCAGTCCGCCGGGCAGCTGCGGCAGGATCGCGGGGTTTAAATGCACACTGGCATGCACGGCGTCGGCAAAGAGGCGCCCGCCGGCGGATGCCTCCAGATCCGCGTTCAAGAAATCTCCCGCCTGCGTGAGCTCCACGTGAGCGGCTAGGCGTCCGACCAAGAGACGCGTCGGCTGCAGCTGCCAGGTGAGATCGCCGAGGAGCTGCTGATGGTGCAGCATGAGCCCGCTGCAGGTGCCGTTCCACAGCGTCCCGTCAATCGAATCGCAGGACAGGCCAGCCGGCAGAGCGCCCATGGCCCAGGCGGCCGGAAAGCGCGCGATCAGAAAGAGCGCGAAGGCCAGCAGCGCCAGTGCGCCGATCCACAAGGTCCGCCCGGTTCTCAACGGGTGTGCAGCACGACGCCGGCGTTGACCGTGCCGGCGGGTCCGGCGCTGTCCATGGTTGCGGAGTCCACCCGAATGCCGTCCTGCTCGGACAGCCGCGCGAGCCACGCGACCACTGCGTCAAAGGGCGCCTTTTCCAGACGCACCTGCAGGCCGCCGGCACCGGAGGGCTCGCTGCTCGTGAGCGAAGTGCCAAGGCCCGCCTCGCGGGCGGCGCCGTCGACCACCACCAGCATCGAGCGCTGCGAGGTCGGAGCCGCCGGGCCTGGACCTGCGGCCATGAGCTCCGGAGTCACGCCGCGCATCCAGGCAAGATCGGCCTGTTTGGACAACACGCGCGCGTGCGTGCGCGCCACGTTGCGGTCGAGCGGCAGGATGATGCCAAACACCAGGAGCAACACGATGCACACGCCGCCAATGATGGCGATGCGGCGTTCGCGCTCGTTCAGGGATTCGAAGGACCGGATTTTCATCTAAGAGCCCTTCGGCCGTATTTGAATGCGGCCTTCGTAGCCCGACCGCGCTGCATTCCCCGCGGTCAGATCCGCCTGCCAGCCGTTGTCGCGCAGCGAGCGGCTGATCCGATCGAGACTCTCTGCATTGGGGGCCGCGAGCTTCAGATCCACCGCGCCTTCGCGAAAGCTTAAGGCCTGCACGACGGTGCCGGGGGCGCCGTTGCGCGCCACGGCGAGCGCGCCGAGCGCCGGCAGGAGGCCCGAGAATTCGCCGCCGCCGCGCGCCGTGACGAGCCGCTGCTCCATGCGGCGCCGTGCATCGGTGGTGTTGTGTTCGCCCGGCATCGCCGCGCGAAACGCCTGATCGATGGACGCATCGAGGGTGTGCTCGCGCTTCTTCAGTACCAGAAGCTCGGTCGCCTTGCCCGCCACGTGCAAGCCGACAAGGCAGGCGAGCAGAATCGCCGCCACGCGCCAGGCGCGCCAGCCGACCGGGTTCGAGGTCTGCGGCGCGTACGCGCCCTGCAATAAATTGATGGCGGTGTTGGCGGGCAGCTGCTGTGCGAGCAGCGGCAGCGGGCCATCACTCAAAACCTGCACCGTGATGCCGTCGAACTGCTCGCGCAGCGCCTCTACCGCCGGCCCATGCGTCTGCCACTCCGCAGCGCTCGTGTAGAGGATGAGCCCGGCGCCAAAGGTCTCCACCGCGAATTCATCCGCGGGCTGTGCGCGCGCGAGCGCGAGGGCCTCAGGCAACGCATCCGTCGGCATCGCCACCGGCGAACCGCCCGCCGGACGCACGACCACCATGTCCCCGTCGAGCCATGCCACTGCCTGCCCGGGATTCGCGGGCAAGAGATCCGTGTCGGCGTACATGCTCTCGGCGGAGATGCCTGCCGCCTGCACCGTGCTCAGCCATTCATCCATGAGCGCGCGCGCAACCACCGCGACCGGCGTGCGCGCCGAATCCCCCGCGCGGCGCGCGGTGATGTCCGAGCTGCCGCGCCGGCCGATGGCGAAATGCAGATCGTCGATGTCCTCGGCAAGCTGCTCCTCGAGCGCGTACGGGACCATCTGTGCCAATTTCGTGCCGGCCTTCACCGGCAGCTCCGGCTCCGTCATGAGCACGTCGGTTCCCGGCACGAGCACACACACGTGTCGCCCCGCCGCCGCCGGCGTCGCGAGCGCAAGCGGTCCACCCGCGGGCGACTCCACGGCGACTCCGCGCGCGTCGGCGACGATCCACGAGGCGTCGGTCGCCGGGGCCCGCGGGAGTCTTATGAGTAGCCAGTCCGCCATGGGGTTCGCCTCGAGGATCCTAGTCGGCGACAAAACTGCGCTGGATGGGTCGCACCTGGCCGCTTGGATCGCGCAGCAGAAGACTGTACAAGGCGAACTGCGCAGTGCCAATACTGACAATGCTTGTCAGGCGAAAGTAATGCGAATTCTGGCTGATGCGGTTGCTGACCTTGCTGAAGCCCGCCGTATCGCCGCCGAAGGCGGCCACATAGTCCGTGAGCTTCGGAAAACAGGCGCTCTGCCGCTCGTTCGTCAGACGCGCCGGGTCGGAGCCGAATTCCGTGCGCCCCTCGATCATTGCATCCAGTAAAAATCCCGAGGCCGAGCAGATGTTGATGGTGGCATCCTGCGGCAGCGCCGTCACATACGGCTCGATCTTCAAATAGCGATCGCGGCCGAAGCCGGGCAGCGCCAGCAGCTCGCTCGAGCTCGTCACGAGCAGGTTCGGCGTACGATAGGGCGGATCTTGCGTGGTGTAAAAGTTGTCCTCGGCGCCGTCCGGGAAGGCGGGCACGGAGTCGGTGTCGATCCAATCGGCCATCAGCTGCGCCCACTTGGGCTCGAGGCCCACCATCTGCAGCAGGCGCTGAAAGATGAGTACCGCTTCGGGATCCGTGACGCCGCTGGTCGTCACGAGACTATTGAGATTGAAGCGCCCCTGCACATCCTCGAGGGAGGCCTCAAGCTGCACGCCCGGCGCAATCTCAATCGGGCCCACCGGCTTCGCCCACGCCTCGCCCGGGTAATCGTACTCCGCGCCCGCGCGCAGATCCGCGCGCAGACCGAAGGCCGCGAGCGCCTCTGCCGCCTGTCCGACAAGCAGACCCTCATCAAAGGCGATGCTCCCCGACGCGCGCCGCGCGCTCATGGCGCTGCCATAGCCGATGGCCGCGGCCAGAATGGTCGCAATCGCCACGAGCAGGATCGCCAGCAGCAAAGCGACGCCGCGCTGGCGCTGCAGGCTGCGTGGTGGGCGCTGCGCGCTCAAGCGGCGATCTCAATCACGCGCACGATCGAACCCCAGTCCTCAAGTTCAAGCGTTACCTCCACCGCAATGGGGCGCAGGCGCAGGTTGGCGTTGGGATCCCCCGCCAGCGCCTGCGGCGGCCATTGATCACGCCAATTGAAGGACACATCCATGTAGCGCACCGTGACGGACTTCACTTTGTCGAGGAGCTCGCGGCGCACAGTCGGCGTCGTCATCACCGCATCCAGGACCGGAAAGTGTTCGCGGCGCAGCGTGCCGTTTTCCAGAATGTAGGTGACGCGCTCGAGCGCCGGGCGCTGGATCCCCGCGGGATTAGCCCAGCCCGCGCGCGTGAAGGTCATGATCGTCTGCGCCGTGTTCGAGCTGGTAAAGGTGCCGGCGCCCGTGGTGGTGCTGGTGCTCGTGCCGAGGCTCGTGGTCGTGCCGGTGCTCGTTCCAAGGCTCGCGCCGAGGCCCGTGCTGCTGCTGCCGCTGGTCGAAGTTGCCGGCGCAGGCGTGCCAGGGCTTGCGCCGAGGCCCTGACCCAGGCTGCCGGGGCCCGTGCCCGCATTCACGCCGCTTAGTCCCAGGCTCGAACCCATACTCGCGCCGGCCTGCATCGCGGGCAGCCAGCCGTCGCCGAGCGGCTGGCGCACCGGGCGCGGTGCAAGCTGTGTGAAATCCTGCGTGATCAGTCGCACCGCCGTCTGTACCGCGCGCAGCCGTTCCTGGCGCGCATCGAGCGCGTCATGGCTGGCAAGCGCCTGGTTGACCGCGCCATAGCCCATAGACAGCACGATGGCGGTGATGAACACCGCCACCATGAGTTCAATCAGCGTGAAGCCGCGATGGATTGCGCTGGATTTCATCAGTGCGTTTGCGGCGCGGGGCCGGGTGTCGACGGAGTGCCGGGTGTCGTCGGATTGAAGAGCGGGGCCGGTGCCGTCACCGTGGTGCCCGTCTGCCCTGGATTCGTCTGCGGCGGCGCCAGCCCCGTGGCGTTCTGATTGCCGTTCGCCGGCATACCTACCGTCGACGTCGCCCAGTTGGGCAGATCCCCGCGCGGTGCGCCGACCGCATCCCCCACCACGCCGGTCACGTCCGCGTACCAGGCATCATCGGCGCTTGCCGTGACATCGGAGGGGCGCACCTTCACGACAATACTGAGAACTCCCGGTATCGGCATGTCGTCGATCGTCTGCTTCCACTTCCATTTGCGGCCCGCATAGTCAACCTCGCCGTCCGAGTCGCCCTTGCTCGGCACCGAACTTGCGAGCCGCACCTTGGACACCTGATTGAGCGCGATCCACTCGGCGAGCGTCTTGTCCTGAAGATAGCCGACGGTGCCCGCCGCGGAATTGAGCGTGCCCAGAAGCGCCGCCATCCCGAGCGCCACGATGACGAGTGCCACCAGCACTTCGACGAGCGTGAAGCCGCATGTGTTGGGACACGCCATTCTCACGAGGTCTTCTCCGGCACGGGGGTCGCTGCGATATTGCCCTTGGCGTCAACCGCCACCTTCTCGCTGTGCGCGGCCTCGTCGCGCACGACGGTCAATTCGAAGGCGGAGAGGTCGCCGTTCGAGAAGATCATGATGTCCGGCTTCTTCGGGTCCTCCTTATTGGGTGGCTTGAAGACGACGTCGTGGCCTTCCACATTCAATTTGAGTGTGAGCCCGGCGGGCAGAGTGCGCGCACGCAGCGCATCATCCTCGGGGATGCTGCCCCACAGCGCCGTGCGCGGATCGAAAGCGTAGAACTCGTAGCCCTTCGCCGAGCAGGCGAGTCCGAACTCGCGGGTCTGCATCTCCGCCGCGTCGCGCGCATAGTTCATGAGTGTCGCGAGGCGTTCGCTCTCGGTCTGCAGCTCGTGATCGGTGCCGGTGACGTTGACCGAGAGGAGCACCCCTGCGCAGATGATGCCGATGATGAACACCACGACGAGCATCTCGATGAGCGTGAAGCCAGCCGGAGAGCGCAAGGTTCGCATAGGCCCTGGGCGGTCGCGCCCCTCAAGCGCTACTGCTGCTGCGGGTTCTGTTGATCGTCGTTCCAATTTCCGACGTCGGCGTTGATTCCCTCGCCGCCCGGCTGACCGTCGGCGCCCAGGGAGAAGAGGTCGAATTCGCGCCCGTGCGTGCCCGGATAGACGTATTGATAGTCGTTGCCCCACGGGTCCTTGCTCACGCGCTGGATGTAGCCGCCCGGGCGCCAGTGGTGGATGGTCGGATCCGTGGGCTGAACCGACAGCGCCTTCAGGCCCTGGTCCGTGGTCGGGTACTTGGAGTTGTCGAGCCGGAACATGGTAAGCGCGGTCTCCAGGCCCTGGATGTCCTGCCGCGCCTTGGCGACCCGCGCTTCGTCGACTCGATCGATCACCTGCGGCACGATGATGGCCGCAAGCAAGCCGATGATGACCACGACGACCATGATCTCGATGAGGGTGAAGCCGCGCATGAACGCGCGAGCAGGGCGGAGCCGTCTGCTAGTCTCGGATGGCATATGTAGGCGGTTCATATCTGTGCTCGGACGCCTCCTGCGGGGGCGGGATCATAACAAATGAAGACAACGCACCCTGTGGGCGGGTTCAAAGCTCTGATCGCGTCGGTGAATGGCGACGGTCCTCGGGGGTGGGTGCTAGCGGGAATCCTCGCGTTCCTGGCGCTGCTGCAACTCGGAGGCGGCGCCACCTTGGCAGCGCTACGCTATGACAGAAGCGCGCTCCGCGCAGGCCAATGGTGGCGGCTCGCAAGCGCACATGTGGTTCACCTCGACCTGCGGCACGCAGTGCTGAATGGCCTTGGGCTCCTTCTCATCTGGGCTCTCTTTGTACGCGACTATCGCGCGCGCCAATGGTTCCTGATCGTGCTCGTTTCCGCTGCCGCCATCGACGCGGGATTGTGGTTCCGGGATACGGGAGTGCTGTGGTACGTCGGAGCCTCCGGCGTGCTGCATGGCGTGATGGCGGCCGGCATCCTGGCTGAGCTGCGCCGCGGCGAGCTTACGGGGATCGCGCTCGCGGTGCTGCTGCTCGCGAAGCTCGCCTACGAGCAGTGGACGGGCGCGCTGCCGTTCGCGGGCGCTGCCGTGCCGGTGGTCGTCAACGCACATCTGTACGGGGTGCTCGGCGGAGTTGCGGCGGCGCTGTGGATGAGGCCGCAGCCTCTGCGGCTATAATTTCTCTTTTCGATAAGGCCGCCGATGCGCGTCGCGTTCGTCTTTCCCGGCCAGGGCTCGCAATCGGTTGGCATGCTCGCAGCACTCGCCCGCGAATCGGGCATTGTCCGCGACACCTTTGCCGAGGCCTCGGGCACGCTCGGCTACGATCTATGGCAGCTCACCGAGCAAGGACCCGCGGAGGAGCTCAATCGTACCGAACGCACGCAGCCGGCGATGCTCGCAGCCGGGGTCGCCACCTGGCGTTTCTGGCTTGCCGCCGGGGGGCACATCCCCGACGTTGTCTGCGGCCACAGTCTGGGTGAGTTCACGGCGCTCGTGTGCGCGGGGACGCTCGACTATTCCACGGCGCTTGAGCTCGTCGCATTTCGCGCGCGCGCCATGCAGGAGGCAGTGCCGCTCGGCAGCAGCGCCATGGCGGCCATTCTCGGGCTCGACGATGCGGCGGTGGCCGCCGCGTGTGCCGAGGCAGCCGGCGCGGGGATCGTCGAAGCGGTGAATTTCAATGGCCCGGGACAGGTCGTCATCGCCGGCGAGCGCGCGGCGGTGGAGCGCGCCATTGCCGCCGCGACGGCACGCGGCGCCAAGCGCGCGGTGCTGCTGCCGGTGAGTGTGCCCTCGCACAGCTCCCTGATGGAGCCGGCCGCGCGCCGCCTGCATGTACGACTCGCCGGGGTCGAGCTGCGCGCGCCGCAGATCACCTATTTGAGTGCCGTCGATGCGGTGCAGCACTCCGATCCGGACGACATCCGCGCACTCCTCGCGCGCCAGCTCGCGCGCCCGGTGCGCTGGGGTGACGCCGTGCATGCCATGCTCGCAACCGGCGTGCAGGCTTTCATCGAGTGCGGGCCTGGCAAGGTACTGACCGGCCTCAACCGCCGCATCGAGCGCCGCGCAAACCTTGCGTGTATCGCACTCGAAGATCCCGCCGCCATTAAAACCGCGCTCGCCGCGACGACCGGAGCCGCACATGCTTGAGAAAGACCTGGCCCTCGTTACCGGGGCCTCGCGCGGCATCGGCCGCGCCATCGCGCTCGCACTGGGCAATGCGGGCGCCCGGGTCGTCGGGACGGCGACCAGCGAGGCGGGAGCGGGGCTCATCAGTGCCATGCTGAAGGAGGCCCAGGTGCAGGGGCGCGGCGCGGTCCTCGATGCGGGCGATGCGGGTTCGATCGAGGCGCTGGTCGATGGCCTCGAAGCCGCCGAGGGCCTGCCGACCATCCTCGTGAACAATGCCGCCATCACGCGCGACATGCTGCTCTTGCGCATGAAGAGCGAAGACTGGGATGCTGTAATCGCCACCAATCTTACCGGCGCGTTTCGCATCTCCAAGGCCTGCCTGAGGCGCATGCTTAAAGAGCGGCGCGGCCGCATCATTAACGTCACATCGATCGTCGGTGCCACCGGAAATCCAGGGCAGACGAACTATGCGGCCGCGAAGGCCGGTCTCGTGGGCTTTACGAAGTCACTGGCGCGCGAGCTCGCCTCGCGCGGCATCACCGTCAACGCCGTCGCACCGGGATTCATCGATACGGATATGACGCGCTCGCTCACGGCCGAGCAGCGTGGCTCTCTTCAGGCCCAGATCCCGCTTGGGCGGCTCGGGACTCCTGAGGACGTCGCCGCGGCAGTGCTCTTCCTAGCCTCCCCGCAGGCCGCCTACATCACCGGAGAAACGCTGCATGTCAATGGCGGGATGTATATGGCCTGAGGCACTGCAGCGAGTGGCACCCCGGGGGGTGTTCCCCTACAATACCGCGCCCGCGCCACCCGCGCGGGTGCGCACGCACACGCTAACGTCAAAAGGACAAAACTGTGATGAGCACGGTTGAACAACAGGTCAAGGCAATCGTTGCCGAGCAGCTGGGCGTCAAGCAAGAGCAAGTCACTAACGACGCCTCTTTCGTTGATGATTTGGGAGCGGACTCGCTGGACACGGTCGAGCTGGTGATGGCTTTGGAAGAGGAGTTCGAGATCGAGATCCCGGACGAGGATGCCGAGAAGATCACGACCGTCCACCAGGCCATCGATTACATCAACGAGCGTCGCACAAAGTCTTGATGTCCAAGGCAAGACGCCGCGCGGGCGGCGTCGAGCGCATGTCGCGCCCCCGCGCCTCGCAGCCTTCGGATACCCCGCACAGGTAGAGCGTGAGCAAGCGTCGCGTCGTCGTC
>Ga0302314_10011039_pt1 | contig 15784 bp, 7 predicted proteins | sample III_Palsa_N2_3_FD_200533 | JGI IMG/M metagenome (GOLD analysis project Ga0302314, IMG submission 200533) | Peat permafrost microbial communities from Stordalen Mire near Abisko, Sweden - III_Palsa_N2_3 | ecosystem: Environmental > Terrestrial > Soil > Palsa > Peat permafrost | place: Sweden...
TCGTCGGACGAACCGCTCACCGCGACCATGCGGCTGGGCGGTGCCACGTCCCAGGCCAGGCGCGCCCGTTCATGCACCAGGGCGGCGGCGTCGGCGGGCGACCAGACCCCGGCCAGGCTGGCCGGCGCGTACTCGCCGATGCTGTTGCCGAACATGCCGACGGGGGTGATGCCCCAGTCCATGAGCTGCCGGCCCAGCGAGTAGCCGAGAGCGAACAGGCCGAGTTGCTGGTTCGTGCCCTCGTCGAACCACTCCGGCCCGCCGTCGACCTCGGCCACCACCGGTGTCAGGTCGACGCCGCACCGTTCCAGGACGGCGTCCCGGATCTCATCGAACGTCCGGCGGAACCCGGGCAGCAGCCGGTACGCGGGAGCGCCCGCGTTGTACCGCAGGGTGCCGTGTCCGGGGAACAGGAACGCCACCTTGCCCAGCGGGCGGGGTGGCGCCGGGTCGCCCGCGGCGGCCAGCTGCTCGGCCGCGTGCTCCGGACCGGACACCGCGAACGTCTGCTTGTACGCGTGGACGCGGCGGCCGGCGAGCGTGCGGGACACCGCGTGCAGGTCCGATTCCTGGCGGATCGCGCCGGCCAGGCCGGCGCGCAGCTTCGCCAGTGCCTGCGGCGTGGTCGAGGACAGCGGCAGCAGCGTCGCCCCCGATCGCGGCGCGGCCTCGTCGCGGGTGGGCGGGCCCTGAAGGACGACGTGCGCGTTGGTGCCGCCCACGCCGAACGAGCTGACCGACGCGACGCGGGTGCCGCGTTCGGGCCACGGCTTGTGTTCGGTGCACACCTGGAACGGCGTGTCCTCCAGGTCGAGCAGCGGGTTCGGCTTGTCGAAGTGCAGGCTGGGCACCACTTCGCCGTGTTCCAGCATCAGCACGGTCTTGATGAAGGAGGCCACGCCCGCCGCCGCGCTGGTGTGGCCGAGGTTGCCCTTCACGCCGCCCAGCAGGCAGTAGCCGCGCTCGTCGGTGGACATCCGGAACGCCTCGGTCAGCGCCTGCACCTCGATGGGGTCGCCGATCGGGGTGGCGGTGCCGTGCGCCTCGACGTAGTCGATGTCGGCCGCGTCCACGCCGGCGAGCTTCTGCGCGTAGCGGATGACATCACGCTGGCCGACGATGGACGGAGTCGTGTATCCCATCTTCTCCGCGCCGTCGTTGTTCAGCGCCGAGCCGAGCACCACCGCCGCGATCCGGTCGCCGTTGGCCAGCGCGTCGGACAGCCGCTTGAGCACCACCACGCCGACGCCCTCGCTGGGCACGGTGCCGGTGGCGGACGCGTCGAAGGGACGGCAGTGCCCGTCCGCGGACAGCGGGCCGCCCGCGTCGTGCCAGTAGCCCCACTCACCCTTGGGCGCCACCGCCACGCCGCCCGCCAGAGCCGCGTCGCACTCGCCGTTCAGCAGGCTCTGAACCGCCATGTGGACAGCGACGAGCGAGGTCGAGCACGAGGTCTGTACGGTCAACGCCGGTCCCCGCAGGCCGAGTTTGTAGGCAGCGCGGGTGGCGATGTGGTCCTTCTCGAATCCGATCACCCGGTCCAGCGGGGTCAGGTCGATCCCGGCACCGTCGTGGGTGCGGTCGGCACCCGCGTACACGCCGATCCAGCCGTCGAACCGGGTGGGGTCCAGTCCGGCGTCGTCCAGGGCGGACGACGCCGCCTCCAGGAAGACCCGCTGCTGGGGGTCGATGCGCGCGGCCTCGCCGCGGTTGTAGCCGAAGAACGACCAGTCGAAGGCGGCCGAGCCCTCCATGACGCCCTTGGCCGGTACGAAGCTGTCCTGGCGGACATCGTCCGGGTCGGCGCCCTTGGTGCGCACCAGGTCCTCGACATCGAACCGGGTGATGCCCTCGACACCGTCGCGCAGCAGCTCCCAGAACTCCTCGACATTGTTCGCACCGGGCAAACGGCAAGCCATCCCGACAACAGCGACCGCGTTCTCGGTGTTAGTCACCTCGTCCTCTTCCCTTCAGGTGTGCCATCGGGATCGGCGTTCCGGGTTCCACCCGCCCTCGTGAGGGGGCGGAACCCGGCGCCGGGTGTTGAGGTCTCAGCTCCGCTGATCGCCGGCGCGGCGCTCGCGCGCCGCGCCCAGCAGCCGGTCGCGGCTGCTTCCCCGGACCGCGGTCGCGCTCTCGGCGGGGGCTGCCAGCAGTTCCGCCTGCCCGCGTACGGTTCCGGCGCGGAACAGGTCGACGGTCCGCAGCATCCGCCCCGACTCCTGGCTGAGCCGCTCCACGAGGACCACCAGCCGCAGCGAGTCGCCGCCCGCGTCGAAGAAGCTGACGTCGTCGTCGACATGGTCGGTCTTGAGGATGTCCAGCCAGATGGACCGAACGAGACTCAACCGCGCGGCGGGGTCGTGCAGATCGGCTTGGTCCTGGTTCCCAGCGGTCTGGTTGAGCACGTGTTCCTCCGGGTTGTGTGCGAGGTCGGCGGCGCTGCGGCGCAGTGCGGCCAGCAGTCGGGTGGTCGTGGTCGTGGTGAACAGCTCCGCCGGGTGGTTCAGGGACAGTTCGAGCCGGTCCCGCCCGGTGCTCCGGTCCAGGCGCACGAACAGCGCCAGGTCCCACTTGCTGTACTCCGGGCTCAGCGGCTGGAAGCGGCCCACCACGTCGGGGGCGAGCTCCAGCGGTTCCGGTGCCTCGGCCATGTTGACCAGCACCGGGGTCAGTGGCGGACGTGCCATGTCGCGGTCGGGGTCGAGCGCGGCGGCGATCGTGTCCAGCGGCACGTCCGAGTCGATGAACGTCTCCATGCCCGCGATCCGCGCGGTCCGCAGCAACTCCCGCCACGACGTGTCGGGGTTGAGCTGGACGCGCAGGACCAACGTGGTCATGAACATTCCGACCACCTCGGCGGTGGCGGGGTCGTCCCGTCCGGGCCAGACGACCGCGAACAGGAAGTCGGTCTGTCCGGTGGTCCGTGCGAAAGTACCGGCCAGGAGCGCCACCCCGGCCATGAAGACGGTGCAGCCCTCCTGTCCCGCGACGGCCAGCAGGGATTCGGTGATGTCGGGGTCCAGCAGGATGTCCGAAGTGGTACCGATCATCGACAGCTGAGGATCGTCGGGATCGCCGTCGTAGGGCAGCACCACGGTGGTCGGCGCGCCGCGCAACCGTTCCACCACTCCGGTGACCCGCTCGGCGAACCCCTCGTCCTGCGGGTCGCCCTGGACGTCCGCCGGGTGTGAGGGAGTGGGCAGCCCGGGATCCGCGTCGCGGGCCAACGCCCGGTAGATCAAGCCGATTTCATCCACCAGCAGCTGACGGGACACCCCGTCGAACACGATGTGGTGCACAGTCAGCACCAGCAGCGTGCGGTCGGCGCCGAGACGGATCACCTCGGCCCGTGCCGGCGCCTCTTCGGCCAGCTCGAACGGCGTGTAGCAGAGCGCTTCCACGAGGCGCTCCAGCTCGTCCGCGGACCAGCCGTCGGCAACCGCATCGGTGAATCCGACCTCTGGCGCGGACCCGTCGGTGCGGTATTCGACGCGGAGCGCGGCGGATTCCAGCCGGAATCGCGAGCGCAGCGCGTGATGGCGTCCCAGCGCGCGTTCCACGGCGGAGGTCAGCAGCTCACAGTCGACCGGTCCTGAGAATTCAAGAATGCTTGGCAGCAGATAGGTGGGGCGCAGCGACTCTATTCTGTCGAGAATCCATATGCCCTGCTGCGTGGGCGTTGCCGGGTGCCAGATTCGAGCGTCTTCAGGCGAACTAGTCACCGGAATCACATGATTTCCCCCGAAAGAATCCAGCATTGATTCCCATCCCCGTGGATCTCTGCCGACATAGGTGAGCCGATTACGTCGGCCAGCTATCAAGGGAGACTATAGGTAGCTCGTCGGGTCCGCGTCAAGTGACTTCCTTGTCCCGGAGCCCGGTCCAATCCGGGACAATTGCCCTTGATTCAGAGTCAGGAGTTGGGCCGTTCGAGTGCTGATGGGTTTGTAGCGAAAAGGTTCAGGAGGCAGGTAAAGGGACCAGAACATGCTTACCGCCGAAGACGGTCAAACCACCCTGAACCAGAACCGGTTGTCGTCGGTGATCTCGCGAACGCGAAGACCGGCCACCTGTCGGATTGCCTGCGTATCAAGTCCTTGCGCGGGGGGCCGGTCCTTCCGGGGGGTGACAATGACCGACGCCGCACCATAAGCTGGCAGATGACGTCCCGCGTGGATCAACCGTCGTCTGATTGACGCCGGTTCGTCCGAACAGAGCGGTTGTACCACTCTCAATTTTTCAGGACCGTGGCCCCGATGCGCCCGACCGTCGGCCCACATTCGGAAAGCTGTGTCCCCGCCCGCCGGCCAGGAGTCCGCCGGATGGCTCGCTCCCCGAACCGATTGAGGAAACTCGATATGTCCGTCCACGACGCAACCGTATCCGGATGCCCGGCGGTGCACTCAGGCGAAACCGACCTGGTCGACCCCCACCTGTACAGCGACGGCGACGCACACGATGTATGGCGGAAGATGCGCGCGCAGGACGGGTTGAGCTGGCACCAGGTCGACGAACACCGCGGCTTCTGGTCGGTGGTGCACTTCAAGGAAGTCGACCAGGTATTGCGCAGCACCGCGCAGTTCACCTCCGAGCGGGGCAACATGCTGTCCCTGCTCGGCATGGACGACCCAGCGGGCGGACAGCAGATCGCGGTCACCGACCCGCCGCGGCACACGATCATGCAGGCGCGGCTGAAGAAGGCCCTGGCGGTCCAGGCGGTCGACCGGCAGAGCGAGATGATCCGTGGGTTGATCACCGACCTCATCGCGCCGATCGGCGACGGCGGCGTGTTCGACTGGGGGCAGGCCATGCTGGCGATGCCGATGTCGGTCACCGGCACCATGATGGGGCTGCCGCCCGAGGACTGGCCGTGGCTGAGCAGGCTCACCACGATCTGCATCGCCGTCGACGACCCCGAGTACCAGGACGAGGGCGGCAGGTCCGCGACGCTGAGCATGGCGCACCGCGAGCTGTTCGCCTACTTCCAGGACCTGGTGCGGTTCCGCCGCGACCACACGGGCGACGACCTGATCAGCGTGCTGATGAACACCACTGTCGAGGGCAGGCAGATGTCGTCCAGCGAGGTCGTCTCCAACTGCTACAGCCTGCTGCTCGGTGCGAACGTGACCACGCCGCACGCGCCCAGCTTCGTGATGGCCGAGTTCATCGACTCCGACGTGCTGCCGCAGTGGGCCGCCGAGCCGGAGGTGGGCGTCACCGCGGTCGAGGAGGCGCTGCGCTGGGCATCGCCGGTCAATCACATGCTGCGCTACGCCACCCAGGACGTGGTGGTGCGGGACACCCGGATCGCGGCCGGCGACGCGGTGGTGACCTGGCTGGGCGCCGCCAACCGGGACGAGACCGAGTTCCCGGACGCCGGGACCTTCGACATCCGCCGCAAGCCGAACAAGCACCTCGCGTTCGGCATCGGCCCGCACTACTGCGTCGGGCACAGCGTGGCGAGGGTCACCCTGCGCATCCTCTTCGAGGAAGTCCTGGCGCAGTACCAGGACTTCGAGCCCGCCGGCAAGCCCCAGCGGCTGGTGTCCAACTTCGTGTCCGGTTACAAGCACGTGCCGATCACCGCGAAGCGCCGTGGCTGACGTCCTGGCCGGCCGGCAGCGGGCACTGCGCCACTACGGGACGCCGGTCGACACCCGGATCCGGCTCCTGTGCTTCCACTACGCGGGCGGCACCGCCGCGATGTTCCGGGAGTGGCCGGACCGGCTGCCGCCGGAAGTGGCCACGGTGGCAGTGCAGTTGCCGGGCCGGGACACCCGGCTGGACGAGCCGCCGCACACCCGTATCGAACCGCTGGTCGCGGAACTCCTGGAGCTACTGGATCCGCTCCTGGACGAGCCCTTCGCGTTCTACGGTCACAGCATGGGCGCACGGGTCGCGGTGGCACTGACGCACGCGCTGCGCTCCAGTGGCCGCCCGGGCCCGCGTGCGCTGTTCGTGGCCTCCAGTGCCGCCCCCGCGCTGGGCACCAGGGTGCGCGGCTGGGACGAGTCCGACCAAGGCCTGATCGCCTACCTGCGGGAACTGGGCGGCACGCCGTCGATCGTGTTCGAGCGGCCGGATCTGCTGGAGCTGTTCCTGCCCACGCTCCGCGCCGACCTCACCGTGGTGGCCACCTCCGGCGTCCCGCTGAGGCCGGCGCTGGAGGTACCGCTGCACGTGTTCTCCGGCGCCGACGACCTTGAGGCATCACCGGAACGTATGGCCGCATGGCGCGACGAAACCACCGGGCCGTACGCCTTCGACGTCGTGCCCGGTGGTCACTTCTTCGACCCGGCGGGGGTGGCGCACGTCCTCGACGTCATCGCCACCACCCTCACCGGGCTGTGCTGATCAGTGCGCCGCGTCCAGCAACGCGCGCTGGTCGGCCGTCAGTTCGAGCTCCACGGCCTCCAGGCTCTCGTTCAGCTGCGCCACCGATGAGGCGCCCACCAGCGGGATGACCGGCAGCTCACCGCCCATCAGCCAGGACAGCACCACCTGGTTGGCGGTGGCGCCGGTCTCCCGCACCACCTCGTGCAGCGCCTTCAGCCGGGCCCTGGTGCCCGCGTGGTCGTGCAACTCGCCCAGCGGCCGGTCCTCACGCACATAGGAGCCGGACAGCAGCGGCGAGTACGCCACCAGGGTCAGGTCCGGGCGGTCCCGCAGGTAGGTCATCAACTCCGCGCTGAACAGCCCCTGGTCACCGTCGCTCGACCGGCGGCCCGGCACGTCGCCGCGCGCCCGCAGGTAGGTGTGGTGGTACTGGATGACCCCGTAGCTGGGCCGGTCGGCGGCAAGCGCACGCCACTTCTCCAGGCGCCACGACCAGTGGTTGCTGGCACCCAGCATCGCCACCGTGCCCTCCTCCACCAGGGAGGCGAAGGCGTCGACGTTGTCCTGCTGCGGCACGTCCATGAAGTCCGCGTGCGCGTAGAGCAGGTCCAGCTGGTCCACGCCCAGGTTCCCGCGGCTGCGCGCCGACGACTCCCGGATCACCTGCGGGGACAGTCCCTCGGGATTGAAGACGTCGCGGCCCGCGGTCTTCGGGCGACCGCCGAGCTTGGTGGCGATCACCACTTCATCGGTGATGCCCCGGCTGCGCCGCCACCGCCCGAGCAGCGCCTCGCTCTCGCCGCCCTGAGTGCCGTTGACCCAGAACGCGTAGTTGTTGGCGGTGTCGAGGAACGTGCCGCCGGCCTCCACGAAGCGGTCCAGGATCGCGAACGACTGCTCTTCCTCGACGGACGTGCCGAACAGCATCGCGCCCAACGCGATCACGCTGACGTCGCGGTGGTCCTTCGGGCTGGTGCCGATCTTTCGGTACTTCATCCGGTTGTTGTCTCCAATGCGGTGGGTAGAGGTGTCTCGGGTGAACGGTTCCCGCCGAGGTCCAGGAACAGGTGGTCCAGGCCTACGTAGGAGAGGTTGGGCCCCCACTCGACGGCGTTCTCCGCCAGCGCGGCATCCGGGAACCGCTGGACGAACCGGCGCAGCACGGTCGCTGCCTCGAGCCGGGCCAGCGGCGCGCCTATGCAGTAGTGCACGCCGTGCCCGAACACCAGGTGGCGGTCGGCGCGTTCGGTGACCGGAGCGAGGTCGGAGAGGTCGGCGTCGAACAGTCCACCGCCGGCCAGCGACACCAGCACCAGATCACCCCCGTGCAGCTGTGCTCCCTCGAATTCGAAGTCCCGTGCGACCACCCGGCCCACGTTGCGCAGCGGCGGTCGCTTCTCCAGCACCGATTCGACCAGTGACTCGACTTCGCCCGGCCGGTCGGCACGGACATGCTCCCACAGGGCGGGGTCCTCCAGCACGGCCAGCAGACAGGACCCGATCAGTGACGCGGTGGTCTCCAGGCCGCCGAACAGGATCATTGCCCAGGTCGCGATGGTACGGGCGCGGTTCTGCGGCGTGTCGCGAGGGAACTCCCCCACCATGGGGGACAGTTCCAGTGCCTCGGTCATCTCCAGCATCACCCGGTCCGCGGCCTGGGCGTGGTCGCGCCGGTACATCGCGGCGATGAACCCGGACAGGGTCCTGGACCAGCCATGCAGCACAGCCGGGTCCTGCGGCACGCCGACGATGTGGCCCATGACCCGCCCCGATACGCCCTGGGCCACGGTCGGCACGGCGTCGTACCGGGCATCGGCGGTCAGGTCGTCCAGGCAGGCATCCACGATGGCTTCGACCTGCGGCCCGAGCGACCGGGTGTGGGAGGCGGAGAACATGCGCAGCAACGGCTTGCGCAGTGCGGCGTGCTCCTCGCCGTCGGTGTGCACGAACCACAGCCGCAGGAACTCGGTGAGGTTCCGGTGCTGCTGCCGGGACTCCTCCGTCATGTACAGCTCGCCCAGTCGTTTCGACGTCTGGGACGAGAACTCCCGGTGGTTCAGGACGACTCGGGCCAGCGCCGGGTCGGAGACCACCCAGCACTCCAGACCGTCGTCCCAGGTGATGCCGCGCGCCTCGGCACGGTCCTGGCCGGTCATGACCGCGCCGCCTGATCGATGAGCTTGCTCAGGCCCCCGGGGGTCGGCGCCAGCAGGAAGTCCCGCAGCCGTACGGTCACTCCGAGCTCGTCGCGGATCAGCCTCGCCAGCCGCACCGCGCCCATGGAGTTGCCGCCGACGGTGAAGAAGTCGGTGTCCGCGGTCAGTTCGACGGGGTGGTCCAGGACCCGGGTGATCAGGTCGTGCGCGGTGGCGAGCAGGTCCGGTCCGGATGCCTCGACCCGCTGCCCGACCGGTGCCGCCACCGCCGCCAGCGCCCTGCGGTCCACCTTGCCGTTGCGGGTCACCGGTATGCGGTCCACCAGGGCCCACAGACTCGGCACCATGTACACGGGCAGCCGGTCGGCCACCAGTTGACGCAGGTCGGCGGTGCCCACCGGCAGACCCGCCGGGACGATGGCGGCGAGCAACTGCTTGTCCGAGCTGTCGCCGTCGGTGACCACGACAGCCGCGTCGCGCACCCGCGGGTCGGCGGCCAGCACGTCGGCGATGGCGGACAGTTCGATGCGGAACCCGCGCAGCTTCACCTGATCGTCGCGGCGGCCGAGATAGCGCACCTGCCCGGCGCGGTCCATCCGGACCAGGTCACCGGTGCGGTACAGGCGCTCCGGGACGTCGGGGGAGAAGCGGCCGAAGGTCCTGGCCGACTCGGCCTCGTCGCCCACGTAGCCGTGCGCCAGGCCCTCGCCCGCCGCGTACAGCTCGCCGACCGCGCCCGGCGGCACGACCCGGTGCCGCCGGTCCAGGACGTGCACGCGGGTGCCCGCCAACGGGGTGCCGATGGGCAGGGGGCCGTCCACCTCCGCGGCCGACCTGACCGAGTAGGTGGTGGTGAAGGTGGTGTTCTCGGTGGGGCCGTAACCGTTGGTGACGACGATGCCGGGGTGGCGCTCCAGCACGCGCGCGACGTGGGCGTGCGGCACGACATCGCCACCGGTGAGCAGGTGCCGCAGGCCGCTGAACCCGGTCGGCGCGAACTCCTCGACCAGCCGGAACAGACCCGCGGTCAGCCAGGCGACCGTGACCTGCCGTTCGAGCAGGAAGGCGCTCAGCTCGCTGGGCGACGGCAGGCCCGGCGGGTACACCTCGATCGCCGCGCCTCCCGCGAGCGGACCCCACAGCTCAAGGGTGGACGCGTCGAATGCCAGGGGGGACAGCCGGAGCATCCGGTCGTCCGGTCCGAGGTGGACGAAGTCGGGCTCGTGCACGAGCCGCACGATCGCCCGGTGCGGTACCGCGACGCCCTTGGGCAGCCCGGTGGAGCCGGACGTGAACGCTATGTAGGCCAGATCGTCGGGGCCCGTCGCCGCGGGCTCGGTGTCCGCGGGCTCCCAGGCCGGCTCCCAGGTCGCACAGGCCGGCACGCCGAAGCGGGCGAGGGCGTCCGGGGAGGTGGACAGGCCGGCCTTCGGCGCGGCCTTGTCCAGGATGTACCGGACCTGGGCCTCGGGCTGGCCCAGATCGACACCCACGTAGGCGGCTCCGGCCCAGGCGATGCCGAGCACCGCCACGGCCTCGGCGATCGACCGGTCCAGTGCCACGACCACCCGGTCACCACGGCCGACGCCGAGTTCACGCAGTCGCCTGGCCTGCTCGGCCGCCGCACCCGCAAGCTGCGCGTAGCTCAGCTCCAGGTCGTCCTCGTGCACCGCCACGGCGTCCGGCGTACGCCGCGCCGCGCGGCGGAACAGCTCGTCCGCGGTGACCTCGGGGAAGTCGTGGCGGGTGGCGTTCACGGCCTCAAGCACCGCCCGGCGCTCGCCGGACAGGCAGCGCAGTTCCTCCAGCCTGCCATCGCCCGTGGCGAGTTCACGTACGGCCGTGGTGAAGTCGTCGAGGAAGGCCCGGGCGTCGGCCTCGTCCCACAGCGCCGTCGCGTACTCCAGCTGCGCGCCCAGCGTCGGGCGGGAGCGGCCGAACAGCAGCGAGAGGTCGAACTGGGCGCCGCCGCCATGGCCCTCCTCGACCCGCAGCACCAGGTCCCCGGCCTCGATGACCCGCGGCACCAGCTGATCGTGCATGCCGAAGGAGACCTGCACCAGCGGGTGGGCGCTCAGCCCGCGCTCCAGGCCGAGCCGGGTGACCAGCTCGTCGAACGGCAGCGCACCCGCCTCGATGCCGAGCGCCAGCGAGTCCTGCACGCCGCGCAGATAGTCCACGGCCTGCGCGTCGTCGTCGACCTCGACCAGGATCGGCACCAGGTTCCCCGCGACGGCGATCAGCTGGTCCAGTTCGGCGGTGTCGCGTCCCAGGAGGGAGACGCCGACCAGAAGCCGCTCGGCGCCGGTCCAGCGGCTCAGCGCCAGCCCGTAGGAGCCGAGGAGCAGAGCGAAGGGAGTGATGCCCAGGTCCTGGGCGCGGTCCTGGACCAGGGTCGTCAGGTCGCCGTCGAGGTCGAGCGGGATACGGTTCCCGGCCGGGTCCTGGACCGTGGGGCGAGGCTGGTCCGTGGGCAGTTCAAGGACGGTCGGCACGTCGTCGATGTGCTTGAGCCAGATCTCGGCCAGCCGGTCCCACTCACCACTGAGGCGGTCCCGCTCGTGCCGGCGCAGTATCACGTCCGTGGTGGGAGCGGGTTCGCCGGCCGGTACGGGTTCGCCCGCCCCGAGCGCCCGGTAGGCGCCGAACAGCTCGTTGAGCAGCAGGCCGACCGCCCACCCGTCGAGCAGCATGTGGTGCGCGATCAGTACGACGGCCTGCCGTCCGGCGCCGGTGACGAACAGGTAGCGCAGCGGGGGCGCGGCGATGAGGTCGAAGGGGGCGCGGCCGTACTCGGCGGCGGTGGCGCGCACGAATTCGTCGAAATCCGGGCCTTCGTGCCCGATGGCCACGATGTCCGGTTCGGCCTCGTCCAGGACGACCGGCACTATCTCGTCGTCCTGTTCGCGCAGCAGGGTGCGCAGCGAAGCGTGCCGGGCTGCCACAGCGGTGGCGGCCCGCCCGAAGACCTCACGGTCCAGCGTGCCACTGTCCACATGGACCGTGAAGACCAGGTTGTAGGTGGAACCACCGAGGATGTTCTCAATGAGCCACATTCCCCGTTGTGTCGGGGTCAGCGAGGCTGTCGTCGACGACGCCGCCGCGGCCGCGGCGGGCGCCGTACCGACCGCGTTCGCGAGCACCGCGCCCAGCGGCGTGGACGACAGCAACTCCGCGATCGACAGCCGCAGTCCGAGCTGTTCCTGGACCAGGGCGCTCAGTCGCATGGCTCGGAGCGAGTCACCACCGAGCGCGATGAAGCTGCTGCTGGTGAACCCCGCCCTGTCCGTCGCCGGTCCGAGGACCGTGAGTGCCAACTCGTCTATCAACATGCGGTTCTCCGGGTCTTCTCGGGTCGAACTGCTGCCTGGGCGCGGGTGCTGATCAGGGATGGTTACAGCCAGGTGACACCCGGTGACGGGGGTATCACGGGCCGGACCCTGGGGCGGCCGGAAGGCGAGGGAGGTGGAGTTCCCTGTCGGGTCCGAAACCACGTGGGATGCGGAGCGCGTGAGGCCGTGGAATTCCGATGACCACGCTGCCATTCCCCCATGTCGCCGATGCTAGGAGCGTTGGCTGAACCCTGTCAAGATCGGTCCTTGGTCGGCGAAGCATTCATCCCGACATGCTCGACATTCTGGAGTTTTCGGGTCGGCGCAGCGGCGGACGGGTGTTCTGTGCGTCACTTGATCGGATGGCGAGTTACCGTGCCACGTCAGGTATGTGACGAATAGACAGAAGGATCTGCGGTGTCCGTTTCACCCTGATGAGGGTTGTCCGACGATACTTCCGGTGAGAACGACTCTGTCGCTCAATGTCCGCTGAAAGGGCCCGTACCCCCGAAGGGGTACGGGCCCCGGCTCAGACCCGGCCCTCGGTCAGGGCCGCGGTGTCGGGCACCCGGGTGACCTCGGCGACCGTCAGTGATTCCTGGCCCAGCAGCTTTCGTACCGCGAACTCGGCGGACATCATCGCCCCCTCCTGCCATCCCGGCAGTGGCGAGACCTGGTCCCCGATCGCCTGGAACCGGCCCTCGACCGAGAGCAGCCGGGCATAGCGGGCCATCTGACCGCTGTCGCGGGGGTTCCAGTCGGCGAAGGCACCGTACTGGTAGGGCACCCGGTGCCAGGCGATGGTGATGCCCTTGGAGGTCGGCACGACCCTCTCGTCGCCGAACTCCGGGTGCAGCCGCAGCGCGCCCTCGCGCGCGACCCGGAGCCGCTTCTCGCGGTCCATCTTGCCCAACTCCTCAGCCTGTGTCCGGAAGTTGTAAGCCCCGGTGAGGGTGCCCCGGTCCGAGAAGTAGTTGTTGGACGGATACCACATCTGGTTGATGAGGTGGTCGGTCCAGCTGATGCCGCCGTAGATCTCCGCCCCGTCCTCCTCCCAGAACCGCCGGTTGGCCTGCCAGCCGACCTTGCACGAGGGGACGTACTCGACCCCCTTGACGGCGTCCTGGTAGGCCGTCGAGAAGCCCTCCAGCGGGATCCTGCCGAGTACCGGGAAGGGGATGCTGCTCAGGCAGTAGTCGTAGTGGTCGTGTTCGACCCGCTTGCTCCCCTGGTAGGTCACCTTGATCTGGTGCTGCCCGTCGACCACGACCTGGGCGAGTTCCAGCACCGGCGAGTTGCGTTTGACCATCGGGCCGATCCCGCCGCGTTCGATGAAGCCGTCCACCACCCGGTCCATGCCGCCCACCGGCTGGAACATGGTGGGCTGCCAGAGGTAGTCCACCGGCTGGTAGAAGCGGGCCTGCCAGAACCGGGAGGCCAGCAGCTCCGACAGGCTCAGCGGCGGCGCGGCCTCCTCCCAGTGCTCCGGGTCCAGCGGCCCCCGGTAGCCGGAGCGGGTGGACCCCTTGTACTCGCCGTCCTGGTCGAGGTCCCCGAAGACCTTCAGCAGGTCGTACAGCGCCGCCGACTCCAGGTCCGCGTTCTGCGGCACGTCCTTGAGCAGCCTGGTGAGCAGCGCCGCCAGCTGCCCCCGGGTGTCGTTGGCGATCCGGCGGTTGGGCCGGGGCTCGCCGTCGAAGCCGGCGGCCGTCTGCACCCGGTTGGCCGTCGTCTCCATGACGTACGGCTCCAGCTCGACCTGCAACTCGTGGCAGATGTCCAGCATCCGGCGGTGGTGGTAGGGGATCCGCCCCGGCCCCAGGTTGAGGTACAGCGACCCGTCGAAGGTGCAGAGCTCCTCGGTCCTGGTTCCCCCGACCGGCTGCTCGATCACCTTGGTCCGGTTGCGGGCGGTGAAGTTACGGCCGCCGCAGCGGTTCTGTGCCTCCAGCACGTCGACCCTGAAGCCGAACCTGTGCAGCAGGTAGGCCGCGGTCAGCCCGGAGATCCCGGCGCCGAGGACGGCCACCCGTCTGCCCTGCCCGATGTCCGCCGCCATGCCCGCGGTGGGCACGAGCGGCCCGGTCCAGCCGGTGGCCTCGGGCGCGCCCATCCCGGTCATCGCCCGGTACAGCGCCGACGGGCCGTCGGTACGGTTGTTCGCGGGCACGTCCCAGTCGGACGCGCCGGTCCGCGTCCCACTCATCTGTCGCCGCTCCTCGCATCGCCGGTGCCCTGGCCTGTGCTGGGAGCCAGCGACTTCCACAGGGTGACCGGGCGGTCCGGCACCACGACCTCGTCCAGGTGCCCGCTGCCGTTGGCGATGGTGTTGATGCGGTACTGGTCGCGGTGGAAGACCCAGTAGTAGCTGAGGCCGGGGTCCGGGCCCGGGTCGGGGAACGGCAGGACGGTGGTGATCCGGGCGATGCCGGCGAAGGAGTCCCATTCGGAGATCCGCCGGTCGGGCCGCTCCTGGACGTCGGTGTGCTGGTCGCCGTGGGCGATCGAGACCACCCGGTAGAGCTGATCGGCGCCGACCGTGTGGAACACCCAGTACCAGCTCTTCCCGGTGCCCTGCTCGGGCTGCATGTCGGGCACCGGGAGCAGGAAGTCGACCTTGGTGACGCCCTGGAGCGACTCCCAGGCGCTGAGCGGGGCGTCCGGGCGTTCGACCTCGTCGAGGTGGTCCCGGCCGTCGGCGATCGAGACGGTCCGGTAGACCTGCTGGTTGTCCAGGGTGTGGAAGACCCAGTACCAGCGCTTGCCGTTCTCCGGCCGGCGGTCGGGGAACGGGACGACGCAGTCGATCCGGGTGATCCCCTCGAAGGAGTCCCACTGGGAGACCTCGCGGTCGGGCCGCTCCTGGACGTCGGTGTGGTCGTCGCCGTGGGCGATCGAGACCGCCCGGTAGAGCTGCCGGCTGCCGACCGTGTGGAAGGCCCAGTACCAGCTCTTGCCGTCGACCCCGTGCATGTCCCCCATCGGCAGGAAGGTGTCGAGCGGGCGGCCGAGCACCGGCTGCGGCGTGTCGGCGAGTCTGCCCTCGCTCAGCGACTTCAGCGTGGTGATCGAGGGGCTGAACGCGTAGACGGCGCCCTGGGTCTGGACGAACTGCTCGAAGCTCAGCGGGATGTTGCCGTCCGGCCAGGTGATGTCCCCGTCGCCGCCGACCATCGGGTCGCTGCCGGGCTTCTGCGGACGGCCCGGGGGGAAGTTCTCGTTGTCGATCCAGGACTTCTGGATGAACTCGAACTGCCGCAGCAGATCCGACTGGTAGCTGACGAAGAGCAGTCCGCGCGGCGCGTCCGGGCCGCCGGGGCCCTCGACGGCCGGGTCGAAGGGGTGGCCGTAGGGGCTGCCGCGCCGGATGATCCGGCGGCTGTCGATGAAGGGGTCCTCGGAGAGCGGGTTCTTCTCCCTGGGGTCGTCGCTCTCGGGCAGGACGTTCAGGCCGTCACGCGGGTTGGTCTTGCGCAGGTGCGAGAACAGCGGGGTGATCAGCCCGTCGGGGTCGTCGCGGAAGGTGATGTCATTGTCGTCGGAGGCGACGGTGTTGAACGGGGTGTCGGCGTGAGGGCACTTGGCGACCGGGGTGCCCGAGCGCCAGCGGCCGACCAGCCGGGCGGCCACCCACTCCACCGTGGTCTCCTGCGGGACGGCCTTCTTGTCCTTCAGCTCCTTGAGCAGCCGGGCGACCTGCGCCCACCAGCTGGGCACGTCCTGGCCGAGCCGGCGGACCACCTGGAAGGATCCGTTGAACGCCCAGGCCGGCAGGTTGTTCGGCCGGTCCTCGACCCGGGGGTGGCCGACCACGAACTCGCCGGCCGGGATGATCCGGGTGCCCGGGTGGCCCTTGACCCACTCCGGCTGGAGCGGGTCGGGCTCGTCGAATCCGCGCACGCCCGGCTCGCTGACCCCGTCCTTGAAGCCGAAGTGCTCCTTGCCGCGGCGGGTGCC
>Ga0302314_10011040_pt1 | contig 15784 bp, 12 predicted proteins | sample III_Palsa_N2_3_FD_200533 | JGI IMG/M metagenome (GOLD analysis project Ga0302314, IMG submission 200533) | Peat permafrost microbial communities from Stordalen Mire near Abisko, Sweden - III_Palsa_N2_3 | ecosystem: Environmental > Terrestrial > Soil > Palsa > Peat permafrost | place: Sweden...
CGAAGCGCGCACTCGCATCCGCCGTAAAAAATTTTTACCCACAGATTCCATCGACGCCGAATCCGAAGACCCGGGCCACGTTTCCCCCGCACTGCTACGCGACTGGCGAGAGATCCCTTCGCAGGCACTCGAACGCCAGGAAGTTCGTCTCATGTTGCAGGAGGCTATCGCCGCCCTGCCCGACAACTACCGCGAAGTCTTTCTACTCCGTGACGTAGAAGACCTCAGCACCAGCGAAGCCGCAGACCTCTTGCAGATCAGCGTCGCCGCGCTCAAAGTTCGGCTGCATCGCGCCCGCATCATGCTGCAAAAGAACCTCGCACCAAAGCTCAAGCAGATCTATCCAAAGAGGAGGTGGTTCCAGTGGTCATAGAGTGCAAACACGTCTGGACACATATCTCCGGCTACCTCGACGGCACGCTCGACCCCGACGTGCTCGCCCAGGTGCAGAAGCATCTCGACCACTGCGAGCTATGCTCCGCCATCCTCGACTCCACGCGCAACATCCTCATCCTCACCGCGGACGATCGCGTCTTCGAGCTACCCCTCGGCTTCAGCCAACGCCTGCACGCGCGCCTCGACGAAGAAATAAGAAGCATCTCCCCCAACAACCCCACATCCTCATAAGGGGCCGTCATCCTGACCCTGAGCAAAGCCGAAGGGGAAGGATCTCTGTATTTTGTTCGTAGCCGCGCACGCTACAACGGAGGAGACACTCTCTACGCGCCGTGCACAATCAGGTGCGTCACATACTCAGCCACCACAAGCACCAGCGTAAAAACCGCAAGCGCAATCTGTAAATTCTCGTTCCGCTTCTGTCGAGCTGTTACCGGAGCCATCCGCCACTGCGACGCAGGCCTCGCCCGCAACGAACGAATCCTCCAGATCACATACAGATTCACAATCGACCCACCCACCGCAACCACCATCATCGGTATACGAATCGCATCCTGATGCCACCCGGTAGCTGGCCGATGCAACCCCGCCGCCGCCGCAAGCGCCCCCAGCCCAATCACCACGCGCACACCACTAATTGCCATCACCGCCGTGCACGCACTCTGCAACACAATGAACATAAGACTAGTGAACGCAATAATCCACGATCGCCGCTTCGGCAACTCCGCTACATCTTCCGAACCATTCCTGGGCAAGCTTTTATCCTGATCACTCATCGGTCTCTTCCACCCTACTCTATGACGTAAGCCGCTCCAATTTCGCTACTGCTCCAGCTTTACTTTGCGAAACTTCGCTCCCTTCGCGAACTTTGCGTCAAGGCCCTTGCTTCCCTCCAACAAAAAAACAGCGAGCCCCAACCGCAGGCTCGCTATTCCCTACTCCCTATTCCCTAAACTCTGCTCCTAAGCAGCAAGCTGCCGCAAAACATACAGTAGAATCCCGCCATGCTGGTAGTAAAGAATCTCCTGCGGCGTATCGATCCTCACCACCACAGCAAACTCTTTCTTGGTCCCATCGGCAGCAGTCGCAATCACCGTCAGCTTCTTGCCGCCCTCAAACTTCGAGTCCAGCATCGCCTTCAGCTCACCCTTCTTCGTGCCCAGCGAGTACGTCTCTTCGCCCGTCAACCCAAGCGACTCAGCATTCTGTCCCGCTTCAAACTGCAGCGGCAGAATCCCCATCCCAACCAGGTTGCTGCGATGAATCCGCTCATAGCTCTCCGCGATCACAAACCGAATCCCCAACAACCGCGGCCCTTTCGCTGCCCAGTCGCGGCTCGATCCCGATCCATACTCCTTGCCCGCAAGAATCGCCAGCGGCGTTCCACGTTCCGCGTACTTTACGGAAGCATCATAGATCGACATCCCCAGCCCCTCAGGCAGCAAACGAGTCACGCCGCCCTCGGTTCCCGGCGCCAGCTTATTCCGCAACCGCACATTGGCAAACGTTCCGCGCACCATCACCTCGTGGTTGCCACGTCGGCTGCCATAGCTGTTGAAGTCACTCGGCTTCACGCCATGGTCGGTCAGATACTTACCCGCCGGCCCATTCAGCTTGATCGAGCCCGCCGGAGAAATATGGTCCGTCGTCACCGAGTCACCCAACACCGCGAGCACGCGCGCATCATGAATGTCCTGCACATCCGCCGGCACCGCAGGCATTCCATCAAAGTATGGAGCTTTGCGAATGTACGTCGAATCCGCTTCCCATCCATACGTATCGCCACTCGGAAACTTCAGGTTCTGCCAGTTCGCATCGCCATCCGCAACTGTGGAGTACTGCTTCCGGAACATCTCCGCATCGATGCATCCCGCAACCGCATCGTTCACTTCCTTCTGCGAAGGCCAGATGTCTTTCAGATAAATCGCCTTGCCATCACGCGACTCACCCAGCGCATCGTTCTCAAAGTCATGCGCAATATGCCCAGCCAGCGCATACGCCACAACCAGCGGCGGGCTCATCAGATAGTTCGCCCGCACCTCCGGAGAAATTCGTCCCTCAAAATTCCTGTTGCCGCTCAACACAGACACCGCAACCAAACCATGCTCTTCAATCGACTTCGAAACATCCGTAGGCAGCGGCCCCGAGTTCCCAATACAAGTCGTGCAGCCATAGCCCACCACCTGAAACCGCAACGCATCCAGATACTTCAACAGCCCCGCACGCGTGTAGTAGTCCGTCACCACGCGCGAACCCGGTGCCAGCGAAGTCTTCACCCACGGCGGCGTCGTCAACCCAGCTTCAACAGCCTTCTTCGCCAGCAAACCAGCCGCCATCATCACATAAGGATTGCTCGTATTCGTGCAGCTCGTAATCGCCGCAATCACAATCGATCCATCGCAAAGATACTTATCCGGATCAACCCCAAACCGCGCCTGCACCGAGTGCGCCGTCTCCTGCACCGCAACCGATCCACCCGCCTTCGCCACCTCACCATGCGTCGTCGAAAGCACCGCAACATTGTCCGGCACCGCAGGCGCCGGAGCACCCAGCGAACTCGTCACATCGCCATACGCAGAAGCATGTCCGCCTTCACCCTCCCAGCGAACCATCTGCCGCGCGACTGCCTTGTTCGCATTCGGCCCCTGCAACGCAGGCAACTGCTGCGCAAAGCTAGCAGGCGTCTGCGAAAGCAACACACGATCCTGCGGCCGCTTCGGCCCTGCCACACTCGGCTCCACCGTCGCCAAATCCAGCGACAACGTAGCGCTGTACTCCGCCTCCGGCGCATCCGGAGTATGGAACAGCCCCTGCTCGCGGAAGTAAGCCTCCGTCAGCGCAATGTGCTCTTCACTCCGTCCCGTCAGCTTCAGATAACGCAACGTCTCAGCATCCACCGGAAAGATACCGCAGGTAGCTCCATACTCGGGAGCCATATTCGCAATCGTCGCGCGATCCGCCAGCGGCAACTCGCTAATGCCCGATCCATAGAACTCCACAAACTTGCCAACCACCCCAAGCTTGCGCAGCATCTCCGTCACCGTCAGTACAAGGTCGGTAGCCGTCGTGCCTTCCTTCAACTTACCTGTCAACCGGAACCCAACCACCTGCGGCACCAGCATACTTACCGACTGACCCAGCATCGCCGCCTCAGCCTCAATGCCGCCAACGCCCCAACCCAGCACGCCCAGGCCATTCACCATCGTCGTGTGGCTGTCCGTACCCACCAGCGTATCCGGATAAGCAGTCACACTGCCATCCGCTTCGGTCTTCGTAAACACCACACGAGCCAGATACTCCAAATTCACCTGGTGACAAATCCCCATCCCGGGCGGCACAGCGCTGAAGTTATTGAACGCCGTCTGCCCCCACTTCAAAAACGCATAGCGCTCGCGGTTACGCGTAAACTCCAGCGCCGCATTCAGGTCATACGCATTCGCCGTCCCATACTCATCCACCTGCACACTATGGTCGATCACCAACTCCGCGGGTTGCAGCGGATTGATCTTCTCCGGATCACCCCCCAGCGTCCGCATCGCATCACGCATCGCCGCCAGATCCACCACCGCAGGCACGCCCGTAAAGTCCTGCATCAACACCCGCGCCGGCATGTACGCAATCTCGGTCGAAGGCTCCGCCTTCGGGTCCCACGACGCCAGAAACTTGATGTCCTCCGCCGTCACCGTCTTGCCGTCTTCACAGCGCAACAGGTTCTCCAGCAAAATCCGCAACGAAAACGGCAGCCGTGTCAGGTTCACGCCCTCAAGCGCGTTCAAACGAAAATAATTCACTGTCTGCGAACCGGAAGTCAGTGTCGCCTTGGCTTTAAAGCTGTTCGGGTGCGATGTGTTCGACATAGGGTATTTCTCCTGTAGCCTTGGACTCCCGCCAAACCAAGTCGCGAAATCTCGCCTCAGCGATCACGGGGTTCCAAAGTAGCTGGGCCATCCACCGCAAACGCAGATCAGCGTTCACAGCGAGGCAAAAATTCAATGGGAAGTTGCAGAGAGAACAGAGGAGAAGGTTACAGCATCCACCCGCGATCGTGGCGTCCACGGCGGAAGCGCTTCACATACGTACGACGCGAAAGCTGAGCACGGCTCGGCATACCTTAATTTTACGCCACCATCGAACAGAGTTGTCACCTGCTTTGGCTCTTCCGGATTAGCGTGGGGCTTCAGCCCCACGCTAAAGCCGCCCCACAAAAGGGGGCTTTAGCTCCGGGCCGTTGCTCTTCGAGCTCCGACCCTGAGCGAAGCCGAAGGGGAGCAAACCTGCACTCTCCCGTTCTTCGCCCATGCCACCACCAATCCAGTCCCACCCTAAATCAGGTACCCCAAGGCTTCAGCCTTGGGTCTCATAGGCCCACCACAAAACTGGGCTTTAGCCCGTGGGGTATGCTCTCCTCTCCTGCGGCACGCTCTCTCACAGGGAATTAGCTCCCAACTCTCATCCTCCCAACCATTTCCAGCAAAAATTCTCCGCCGCAACCCCCTCACCCTGCATCTCACCAAGCTGCGGCACGTCTCCGATACGACTGGAGCCCGCTGGAGCTCGAACGATGAAGACCCCAAAAAGCACGATGACAACCCTTAACTCCCCTTGGCGACGGCCGCTCGTCCTCGCCGGTTTCGCCACCGCGCTCGCCTTCGGCCTCGTTGCCTGCAAGAGCAATAGCAATCAGGCTCCCATCGTCAACGGCTCGCCAGACAACAGCGCAGCCGGAGCCGACGCAGCCGATGGCAACCTCGCTCCCGTCGATGGCTCCACAGCTCCCAGCAGCAACAGCAGCGGCCAGCCCACCCAGGTCATGGGCACCAGCGCTTCCTACGCTCCGCAGCAGCAGTCGGAAAGCTACCCCGACGGCCAGCAGGCTCCCGCTCCCGTAGAGCAGGGCTACGCCAACAACGCCCCGGACCAATCAGTATCCGACCAGGACACCTCCGAGGGCGTCACCGAGTACGCCACTCAGCCCCCACCCCCACTCCCTGACTACGAGCAGCCGTACGCCCCCGACCCCAACTACCTCTGGACACCCGGCTACTGGGCCTGGGGCCCCGCCGGCTACTATTGGGTCCCCGGCGTCTGGTGCCCGCCGCCCTACTACGGCGCTCTTTGGACACCGCCCTACTGGGGCTTCTACGGCGGACGCTACGGCTTCCACCGCGGCTACTGGGGCCCACACATCGGCTACTACGGCGGTATTGACTACGGCTTCGGCTACATCGGTATCGGCTACTTCGGCGGGTACTGGCACGGCAACAACTTCTACTACAACCGTTCCGTCAGCAACGTCCGCTTCAGCACCAACGTCTACAACCGCACCGTAGTCTACAACAACGTAACCTACGGTCGCGGCATTCAAAACCGTGTCAGCTACAACGGCGGACGCGGCGGCATCAACGTGCAGCCTCGCCCCGCGGAGCTAGCCGCCATGCGCCAACCCCGCATGGGCGCCGTCGCCGCACAAACCCAGATTCGCCAGACTGCCTCGCAAAACCGCCAGCAGCTCTACTCCGCCAACAAGGGACGCCCCGCACAAACCGCCTACGCTCGTCCCGCTGGCTTTACCGCCGGCGCACCACGCATCGCGGAAGCACCCCGCAACGTCCAGCAAGTGCAGCAGCGTAGCCAGCAGATTCAGCAACGCAACAACCAGCAACAGGGCCGTCCCACAAACCCTGCACAAAACCAGCAACGCGGCTCCGAACAGCAAGGCACACGCCCCGCAGCGCAACCCCAGCGCGGCGTAGAGCCTCAACAACAACGCAACAACGCGCAGCCGCAGCGTAGCCCCCAGCAACAACAGGGCACACAGCAACGCGACGTCCAAAACCAGCAGCGCCCGCAAACCCAGCCGCAGCGCACTCAAGAGCAGCCGCAACGCACGCAGCCTCAACAGCAGCAACGCGAACAACAGCAGCGTGTCCAACAACAATCGCGTCCCGCTCCTCAACAGCAGGCACCTCGCCCGCAACCAACTCCTCAGCGTCAGGAAGCCCCGCGTCCCACGCCCCAACCACAACGTCAGGAAGCTCCCCGCCCAGCGCCTCAACCGCAGCGTCAGGAAGCCCCGCGACCAGCCCCACAGGCCGCTCCGCGTCCAGCTCCACAATCCCGTCCAGCTCCTGCCGCGCGTCCGGCTCCAGCCCCTCGCGGAGACGACCACCACTAAACCCAAACCCGCTTCTCCCAATCAGAAGGCCCGCCATCCAAACCACCGGACAGCGGGCCTTCTTTCTGCAACATTGTGAGTTGCCCCTCCTGAGCGCCGCACCATTCGGGTGCCCCATGTACACGACGGCCTTATCGTCGTTTACGTGGGCATCGCGCGCTTAGCGCGACCGCTCCCGCCCATGCCAATCCACCCACCGAATCCCGTGCCCACTCACCCAAACGCAATCTGCGCCAGCAACACCACATTCAACCCCAAAATCACCGACGCCGCCACCCACCCCGCCACCTTCATCCGCGTCGCACTTCGGAAATCCCCCATCACCTCCGCGCGATTCGTCAGCAGCAGCAGCGGAATCAACGCCGCCGGCAGCGTAAAGCTCAGCAACACCTGCGAGTCAATCAAAATCTTCAACGGGTCCCACCCCAGCGCAATAATCACCAACGCCGGAACCACCGTAATAAACCGTCTCAAAAAGATCGGAAACTTGATCTCCAGAAAGCCTTCAATAATCACCTGCCCGGCCATCACCCCCACTGTAGAGCTGGACAACCCCGAGCACAGCAACGCCACCGCAAACACCACCGCCGCCCCTCGCCCCAGCAGCGGCCCCAGCGTGTGATACGCATCCTGAATCGTCGGCGCAAACTCCGGTCCCCTGCCCGTCCCAAGCCCCAACGCCACCGCCGCCATCACGATCATGGCCGAGTTAATCAGCCACGCCCCATTCATCGCGACAAACACATCCACCAACTCAAACTTCAGATACTGCAGCAAAATCCCCGGCTTTGGCTTCTTCGGCGGAGGCACAAGCTCCATCAGCCGCGGCTGCACCAACGCCGAGTGTAGATAGATCACATGCGGCATCACCGTCGCGCCCAGCATCCCCACTGCGGCATAAATCGATCCCCGCAACGCCCCCGAACTCCCAAAATCAAACGTCGGCAAAATCGTCGCCACAAACGCCCGGTGCCAGTCCGGATGCACCAGGAAAACCTCAAACCCATAGCAAAGCCCGATCACGCCCACAAACGCCATGATCCCGCGCTCCAGCCACTGAAACCCCGCCAGATCCAGCGCCAGAATCCCAAACACCGCCACCGTAGAAGCCGCCGCCGCCAGCAGCAGCGACCCCGTCGGCGTAAACCCATGCGCCTGCAACGCTGGCCCAATCAGCAGATCCAACCCCAACGCCGCTCCCAGAAACTCCGCCAGATCCGTAGCCACCGCCGAAATCTCCGCGCACACCCAAAGCAGTACCGAAGTCCTCTGCGAAAAGTGCTTCCTGCAGTTCTGCGGCAGCGTCTTGCCCGTCACAATCCCCAGCTTCGCGCTCAGATACTGGATCAAAATCGCCATCACATTTGACCACAGCAGTACCCACAGCAGCCGATAGCCAAACTGACTTCCCCCCAGGATGTTCGTCGCAAAGTTTCCCGGATCGATATAAGCCACCGAAGCCACAAACGCCGGCCCGAAGTAGCTCCAAACCTGGTCACGACGAAACCCACCCCAACCCGACCCCTTAGCCACCTCCAACTCCGAAGTACCCGCCGCCACCGTCGCCGGCGAAAGCACAGCATCCTCCGTCGCTTCCTCAGAAACCAGCGTCAGCTCTCTGCGGTCATCCCTCGAATTGGAGTACGGTTCCTTCATCTTGAGTAACTTTAGCCTAACCTAAAACTGTTAGGTTCACCTAAAAATAAATCACCACCCTCTAAAAAGCCGTTGCCTTACTTCGCGACCTTCGCTCTTCTCCTTCGCGCCCTTTGCGTTCAAAGCTCTACCTCCTGGCTAACCATTGCCCTTAACGGAGGGGGGAACCCTCCCTTGAATCCAATTCGATGTTATAACATCGAATACCAAGAGCAACACCGAACACTCGCACCGAGAAAGGTCATTCCCGATGATCACCCTCCGTCCTGCCGAAGAACGCGGCCACGCCAACCACGGCTGGCTCGACGCCAACTTCACCTTCAGCTTCGCCGACTACTACGACCCCAAATGGATGGGCTTCCGCGCCCTCCGCGTCATCAACGACGACATCGTCGCCCCAGGTCGCGGCTTCGGCAAGCACCCCCACGACAACATGGAGATCCTCACCTACATGATCTCCGGCTCGCTCAGCCACAACGACACCACCGGAGGCTCCGGCGCCATCGTCCCCGGCGAGCTCCAGCACATGTCCGCCGGCACCGGCATCTACCACTCCGAGCAGAACGCCAGCCAGACCGTACAGTCCCACTCTCTCCAGATCTGGCTCATGCCGAACAAGCGCGGCGTCACCCCGCAGTACAACCAGCGCAAGTTCAACGTAGCCGAGCAGCCCAACAAGTTCCACCTGCTCGCCTCCTCCACCGGCCAGGACAACTCGTTCCAGATGCACGCCGACGCCGATCTTTACGCCGCCGCGCTGGAGCCTAACCAAACCCTGACCCACACCTTCACCCGCCCCTACGCGTACCTCCACGTAGTCCGCGGCGAACTCAACCTGGGCAACACCCCCTTAAAAGCCGGCGACGGTGCAGCCTTAACCAAAGAGCAATCCCTAACCCTAACCACCAACTCCACCGCCGAAGTCCTACTCTTCGACCTCGACTAACAAATTGCAACAACCGAGTGCCCCATCCTCGACGCGCGCCTTTTGCGCGGCAGGGTGGGGTATCGATTGCGGTAGCAATCGACCGCTCTCCTCAACACCCTCCCCAAAATCCCGTCATCCTGAGCCTGAGCATGTCGAAGGGGAAGGACCTCTGTATTGGCTTTGCAGTTGCTCTTGCTTGTCTAGTTGTCATTCCGAGCGCAGCGAGCGAACCTGCTGTCTCCCGTTCTTCCCCAAGACCACCACAACCATTTGGGTGCCCCGTTCATGACAGTTCCATCGTCATGAGCGGGAAAGTAGGACCTAAACCAAGCAAGACATCGCCGTTGTTCTTGCCCTTGCTCTCCCGGATGAGCGTGGGGCTTTAGCCTCTGAAACAAACCCACCCCGAAACGCCCTTCTGCCCGCCCGTTCCCACCATTCGTTACTCTGTCACTGAGGCTTTTCCCCGTGTCGTCAACAAACCCCTTCGCAACAACCCGCTCCGAACGCTGGTCCTCCACCGACCTCGGCGAGATCCACGCCGCCACCATCCACAACATCGAAAAGTTCGGCTGCCACATCATGCAAGTCAAAGGCACCAGCACCGTCCCTGGCTACTCCTACTCCATCGGCCTCTACGACACCGCACACCAGCCCGAAATCATCGCCGTCGGCATGCCGCAGGCAGCAGCCGTCACCGCCATCAACAAAGCCGCAACCCTCCTGCGTAGCGGCATCGACCTAACCACCGCTCGCCACGCCAACCTCATCGCCAACCGCGACTGCGCGTTCCTCCCCGCCGACCCCAAATGGGTCGATCACATCATGGGTCGTGCCCTCTGGTACTACGAAGACGAGCCACCACCCACGCTCCAGCTCCTCTACCCCGACCTCAACAACCTCTTCCAAAACGACCCCGGCTTCGACGAACGCTTCCGCCAGCCTCTACTCCAGCCCAACGCCCCACGCACCGCCAAAGAAGAAGCGTTCTGGAACTCCCTCTAACAACAAACACGAAAAGCCCCGTATCCTCCAACGAGGATGCGGGGCTTCCCTTTTGCAGCGTTCGCTACAGAAAACTAAGCGGCGACGCGTTCGACTTCAGCCGCAATGATCGACACGAAGCGGCCCAGCTTGCCACGATCGGCAAACTTCACCACGCCGCTGATCTCGGCATACAAGGTGTCGTCCTTACCACGGCCGACGTTCTTGCCGGCCTTCAGCGGTGTGCCACGCTGGCGAACCAGAATCGAGCCACCGGTAACCACTTCGCCGCCAAACTTCTTTACGCCCAGCCGCTGCGCATTTGAATCGCGACCATTCTTAGAGCTTCCAAGACCTTTTTTATGTGCCACTGATGATCCTCTTTCACGCCGGAATTCCGCAGCGCTGTATTTTTAGTTGTCATTCCGCAGCGCGGCGGAGGAATCTGCTTCTCGCCCGCGCCCGAACAATCCCTGCCGAAGCTTACTTCTGCTCAGCCTTGAAGCTCTTGCCGCCCACAATGATCTCGTTGATCTTCACTTCAACGAAGTTCTGGCGGTGGCCTTGCATCTTCTTGTACTGCTTCTTGCGCTTGAAGTGGAACACGAGGATCTTATCGCCGCGGCCTTCGCGAACGACTTCAGCCAGCACCTTCGCGCCGCCCAGCTCCTGCTCAAACTTGCCCTCTTCGCCGCTCACGGCAACGATGTCGGAAAACTCAAGCGCGCCATTCTCATGCGCTGTCGTTTCGATCCTGAGCGTCTCGCCTGGGGTCACGCGGTACTGTTTGCCACCGGTCTTGATAACTGCGTACATAACTTGAAACCTCATCGCCAGGGCGCAGAACGCCACGCTCGGCTTTCCTCAACTCAATTGCTAAATGTCTGTGTCAGTGGGGCGGCTAGCCCTGCTGGCTCGGGCCCCGCAGCTTCAACCTCAGCCACAACCCGCCAGCCCTGCAACCGGGCTCGCTTTCACGCAGGCCGGCAGCATCGCCAAACTTCAAAAGTTTATCCGGAAACCACCCCTCAGGTCAACTTAAACCGTTCCGGCTCGCACAATCACTAGAATAAACCTCGCGTCCACATGCCAGAAACCTCCCATCCCGCCATCTCCCGCCTCCAACGCCCCCTCCGCGCTCTCGTCGTCCTCGTCCTCTCCGCCTCCGTCCTTTGGGCCGCGATCGGCACCATCCACTGGCCCATCGTCGGCGACGCCCCACTCCTCCACTACGTCGCCTTCCTCATCGACCACGGCAAAGCACCCTACCGCCAAATCATCGAAATGGACGCCCCCGGCACCTACGCCCTCGAGTGGACCGCCATCCACCTCCTCGGCCCCGGCCCGCTCGCCTGGCGCTTCGCCGACTTCCTCCTCATCGCCGCCTGCTGGCTCTCCATGGTCTCCATCACCTGGCAGGAAGACTGGCTGGCCGGCTTCTTCGGCGGCGCCATGTTCGCCCTCATCCACTTCCGCGACGGCCCCACCCACACCGGCCAGCGCGACCTCATGATGACCGCCATGCTCCTCCTGGGCTGCGCGGCCCTCTTCTACGCCTTCCGCAACAAATCCACAAAATTACCCACAGATCCGGGCACCACCCCATCCCCATACCTCCTCACCCTCTTCGGCCTCTTCCTCGGCATGGCAACCATCGTCAAGCCCTCCGGACTCTTCTTCGCCGCCGCCTTCGCCGTCCTCCTCTGGACGCACCTCCACAAGCTCGCCCAGCCCAAACTCCCTGCCTTCACCGCGGCCATCCTCGGCTTCCTCATCCCGCTGGCCATCACTGCCGCCTACCTCCAGCATGAGCACGCCCTGGCCGCGCTCTTCACCACCATGCACGGCCTCGCCGCCTACCACGCCTCACTCGGCCGCCCGTCGATGCTCGCCCTCATCATCGGCAGCTTCCCTTCTGTGCTCCTCGCCGTAGCCATCCCCGCCCTCCCAGTCTTCTTCGCCAAAAAGCCCTGGCAAACCTGGCAAGGCCAGTTCCTCCTCGCCGGAGTTTTCCTCGGCTGCGCCTCCTACATCCTGCAAGGCAAGGGCTTCCCCTACCACCGCTACCCCACAGAAGCCTTCCTGCTTCTCCTCATCGGCACCCTCATCTTTCCGCTGCTACAGCGCACAGCATGGGTTCGAAACTTCGCACTCCTCACCATCCTCGGCGCACTCTTCCTCGCTCCCGTCTCGGCGTCCATCGCCCGCCACTTCGACTGGCACGACCAGGAGTTCAACCGCTCTCTCGCCTCCAACCTCACCGCCCTCGGACCCAACCTCCAAAACCAGATCCAGTGCTTTGACAACACCGCCGGCTGCATCAACACCCTCTACAACCTGCAGATCGTGCAGGCCACCGGCTACCTCTACGACTGCTACGCCTTCCAGTCCAAACCCTCGCCCTATCAAGACCGCTACCGCCAGGACTTCCTCGCCACCGTCCAGCAAGCCGCACCCCGCATCCTCGTCGTCACCGATCAGGACTGCTTCACCATGAACCGCAGCTTCACCCGCCTCGACCGCTGGCCCCAGTTCCTCACCTTCGTCGCCCAGAACTACACCCTCACCACCCAATACACCCCACCCCACACCATCGGCTGGTGGCGACACCCCTCCCCCCCGTTCTCCTACCGCATCTACCTCCGCAAAACCAAGTAGCCGCAATAGGAGTGCCCCATCCTCGACGCGCGTACTTTGCGCAGCAGGGTGGGCTATCGATTGCGGTAGCAATCGACCGCTCTCCCCCAACCAGCCCCAAATCTTTCCTCGCATGAAATAGTTGACCTTGATGCAAACCACCCGCCCAAGCCTCGAAAACTTCCGCGCCCCCCGCGCCATCTTCTGGACGGCGTTAGCCCTGCGTCTCGCCTGCATCCTCATCGGCCACACCTACCGCATCCGCGTCGATCAGCAGCACTTCAACTTCGGCTTTGAAGCCGGACGCATAGCCCGCTCCTTCGTCACAGGCCACGGCTACGCCAACCCCTTCAACGGAACCTCCGGCCCCACCGCCTGGCTGCCTCCGCTCTATCCCCTGCTCATCGCTCTCGCCTTCAAACTCTTCGGCATCTACACCAACTCCGCCGCGCTCTTCCTGCTCGCCTGCAACAGCCTCTTCTCCGCGGCCATCGCTCCCGCCATCTATGAGCTGGCCGCCCGCATCTTCGACGCACAGGGCATCGCCCGCCGCACCTCAAAACACGCTGCCCCCGTCGCTCTCTGGGCCGCATGGCTCTGGGCCGTCTACCCCGCCGCCCTGCAATACGCCATCCACTGGATCTGGGAGATGTCCCTCTCCACCTGCCTCTTCACCTGGACGCTAGTCCTGGCCCTCCGCCTCCGCCACACAGGTGAGTCCAAACTCGAAGCTGGCAGCTCAAAGCTGGCAGCTCAAAGCCAGAACCGCCCTCCTCAACCCAGTCAAAGATCCCGCCAAGACCTCCTCCTCTGGTCAACCTTCGGACTCCTCTGGGGCTTGGTAGCACTCTCCAACGCCTCCCTCTTACTAGTCCTCCCCGCCACCATCCTTTGGATACTCTGGCCCACCCTCAAGCAGCTCCAACAAAACCAACCCCATGCTTTCAAATCCGGCATAGTAGGCGCCGCCCTCACCACCGCCATCTTCTTCGCGACCCTCACCCCGTGGATCCTCCGCAACGAAGCTTCCCTCCACGCCTTCATCCCCACCCGCGACAACTTCGGCGTCGAGCTCTACAAATCCACGTTGGCGGAAACCGGGTCCCTGCCGTGGGGCACCAGTCTCCCTCTCTGGACGGGCGACCCCGAGTTCCAAAGCTTCGTCAGCATGGGAGAAGTCGCTTACAGCCAGGCCAAAGCCAAACAAGCGAAGGCCACCATCCACGCCCACCCCGGCATCTTCGCCAAACGAACCCTCGACCGCTTCCTCTTCTTCTGGGACGGTACACCCCACTCCCCCGAACCACATCCCTCGCAGGAGTACCTCCGCCAGCTCAGCTACAGCTTCCTCAGCCTCTGCGGCCTGCTCGGCCTCGCCCTCGCCCTCAAGCGACGCATCCCCGCCGCCCCGCTCTTCGCGTTCGCCTTCCTGCTCATCCCGCTGCCATACTATCTAGTGTCCGTGCAGCCTCGGTTTCGTCATCCCCTCGAACCCCTGATCGCAATCCTGGCCGTCTATCTCTTCCGGTCGACCCAACCCCGTCCCGGCATGCAACGAAAGACCCTATAGTGAAAGGCCTCGCAGTGACAGTCCCCGCCAGCGATCTTCCCGAACTCCTCGTCACCGGAGCCTCCGGCTTCTTCGGTGGCCTCCTCAAGCGTCGTCTCCTCGACGAAGGCTTCCGTGTCACCAACATCGACCTCGTAGCCGACGAAGACACCCACCCCGCCCTCACCAGCATCCAGGGCGACATCCGCAACGCAACCCTGCTCGCCCGCACCTTCGCCGCCCACAACTTCCAGGCCGTCTTCCACTGCGCCGCCATGCTCGCCCACGACGTCCAGGACAACAACCTCCTCTGGACCTCCAACGTCGACGGCACCCGCCTCGTCGCCGAAGCCGCACTCGCCGCCGGCGTCCACAAATTCATCTTCCTCTCCAGCAACTGCCTCTGGGGTGAAAACCTCGGCCACGAAGTCGCCGAAGACCAAACCCCCGCTCCCGTCGAGCTCTACGGCCGCTCCAAGCTCGCCGGCGAAGAAGAACTCAACAAACTCACCGCCGCCCACCCCGAGTTCCACGCCATCACCCTCCGCTGCCCCACCATCATGGATAGCGGACGCCTCGGCCTGCTCGCCATCCTCTTCGAGTTCATCGACGACAACAAGAAAGTCTGGGTCGTCGGCCCCGGTGACAACCGTTACCAGTTCATCTACGCGCAGGATCTCGCCACCGCCTGCCTACAGTGCCTCAACTACGACCACGCCAACCTCTTCCACATCGGTTCCGACAACGTCCCCACCATGCGCGGCATGTACGAGTCCGTCATCCGCACCGCCGCCAGCAAATCCCGCGTCACCTCGCTGCCCAAAGCTCCCACCATCGCGCTCATGCAGCTCGCACACAAACTCAACATCTCTCCGCTCGGCCCGTATCACTACCGCATGATCGCCGAAAGCTTCATCTTCGACACCACCCGCATCCGCCGCGAACTAGGCTGGCAACCCACCCTCACCAACGAGCAGATGATGCTCCACGCCTTCTCCTACTACCGCGAAAACCGCCGCGCCATCCACGCCCGCAAAGACGTCTCCGCCCACAGCAAAGCCGCCCCCATGGGCATCATCCGCCTCCTCAAGTGGCTCTCCTAAACCTCCCGCTCTTCGCCAACACAGCCACAAAAACCCTTCACTAGGGCAGAGATCTATGCCCATATCAGGTTGATAAACTACTCAGATTATTGGAAGCGAGAAGTGGGAGTACGTTCTGTCCTATGCGACTGTCAGAACTTGGAGAACGCATCTGTATTTTGGGCCCTTCAAACAGTGGCAAATCGACGCTTGCCGATGCCATTGCAAGAAGGCGTGGGTTGAAGGCGATCCATCTGGATCGCTTCTACCACCTCCCCAATACGGACTGGCAGATACGTCCAGCGTACGAGTTCTTCGCGCTGCATGATGAGGCAATCACCGGCGCTCAGTGGGTGATCGACGGGAACTACACAAAA